>ENA-ORXM01001722-ORXM01001722.1-marine-metagenome-genome-assembly--contig:-NODE-1722-length-28915-cov-4.175394_pt1 | contig 28915 bp, 26 predicted proteins | sample MGYA00237867_ERZ511480 | MGnify/ENA primary metagenome ERZ511480 (study PRJEB26309, sample SAMN06266103) | marine metagenome | isolation source: Algal blade | place: United Kingdom:Sidmouth, United... | reverse complement strand
GACGAGATCACCGCCGAACGCTATGGCGTGACCGACCCCAAGCTCCGCCGCTTCCGTTATGGCGTACAGGTCAACTCCCTCGGCCTGACCGAGCAGCAGCCCGAGAACAACCCCTACCGCATCCTCCTCGAAATGCTGGCCGTCACCCTCTCCAAGAACGCCCGCGCCCGCGCCGTCCAGCTCCCCGCATGGAACGAGGCCCTCGGCCTGCCCCGCCCGTGGGATCAGCAGTGGTCCCTGCGGATGCAGCAGGTTCTCGCCTTCGAAACCGACCTGCTCGAATACGACGATCTCTTCGACGGCAACCCGGCGGTCGAGCGCAAGGTCGAGGCGCTCAAATCCGGCGCACGGGACGAACTCGCCCGCATCGACGAGATGGGCGGAGCCATGGCGAGCATCGACTACATGAAGCGCCAGCTCGTCGAGGCCAACTCCGCCCGCATCGCCGGGATCGAGAGCGGCGAGCAGACGGTGATCGGCGTCAACCGCTTCACGGAAACCGCCGAATCGCCCCTCACGGCAGGCGATGGCGGCATCCTCGTGGTCGATCCGGCAGTCGAGGCACAGCAGGTCGAGCGCCTGAAAGCATGGCGCGAACAGCGCGGCGACGTCTCGGACGTCCTGGCCGAATTGCGCGCGGCGGCGGTCGAGGGCCGCAACGTCATGCCCGCCTCCATCGCCGCCGCAAAGGCCGGAGTCACCACCGGCGAATGGGGCACCGTCATGCGCGAGGTCTTCGGCGAATACCGCGCCCCCACCGGCGTCAGCGCCTCGGCACAGGCCACCGTCACCGACGAGGAGGTGATGAAGCAGGTCCGCGCCGATGTGGAGCGCCACGCGACCACTACCGGACGGCGTCTGAAATTCCTCGTCGGCAAGCCCGGTCTCGACGGCCATTCCAACGGGGCCGAACAGATCGCCGTGCGCGCCCGCGATTGCGGCATGGAAGTCGTCTACGAGGGCATCCGCCTCACCCCCGCCCAGATCGTCAACACCGCCCTCGAAGAAGGCGTCCACGTCGTCGGCCTCTCGATCCTCTCCGGCTCGCACATGCCCCTCGTCACCGAAGTCATGGACCTCATGCGCCAGCAGGGCCTCGACGATATCCCCGTCATCGCAGGCGGCATCATTCCCGACAGCGATGCCGCGATCCTGCGCGCCGCCGGTGTCGCGCGGGTCTACACTCCGAAGGATTTCGAGCTTACGAAGATCATGGCCGATATCGTCGGCTTGGTGGAATCGAACGAGGCCAAGGCGGCGTGAGACCAGAGCGCAGGATCTGGAACGAGCGGATCAAGCTGCTGGCTTCCTTCATCAATGCATGGGCATCAATGCATGGGCGGTCGGCGTTGCCGTCATCGCCGTTTTCCGTCCCTTTGCCGAAGACGGGATCGACGAGATCAGCGGCATGGGGCTTTTGGCAAGTTTTGCCTTTCATGCAGCCGCAAGTTATGTTCTCGGCAGCTTGCGCGAGGAATGAAAGCATGACGCAGGACATTTTCTTCACCTATGGCATCTGGATCGTCGTCGCCCTGGCGTGGGCATGTGCCGTCGCTGTGCGTTGGTATGGTCGCCGATTGGACGCAGTGGAAAATCCTGAACGCCCCTTGAGAAGCGGCGAACGGCCTGCCTATCCGACGGCCCGAAACGTCGATTTCGACGAGACGACTCTGTCCATCCTTCTCTCGGACAGACGCCGGATCAGCCTGCCTCTCGAATGGTATCCCCGGCTGAACGCCGCTACGCGCGCGCAGCGTGAGAAAGTACGCTTCAGCAGGGTCGGATTGCATTGGGAGGAAGTCGGCGAGGATATCCTGATCGATGACCTTCTCACCGGCGATATGGATCGGACGCATCGTCCGCCACTTGCCGCCGAATAGAAGAGACAGCCTGAACCGAAGCACGGCACGACCGTCATTCTCGCTCCACATTCCAGCGATAGGGAACCGATGCGGGGCGACGATATTGAAAGATGAGAACCGTCCATGACCAATCTGACCAGACGCACCGTCCTCGCCGCCGGAGCCGCCCTTATGGCTCCGCCCGTCCTCGCGGGTATCTTCGATCCGACGCCGCAGGAACAACTCGCCTCCCTCGCCATGCTGAACACCCCCGGCCACGCCCTGCTCCTGCGCCATACGCTCGCGCCGGGGCATGGCGATCCGGCGGATTTCAGCCTTCGGGAATGTCAGACCCAGCGCAATCTCGACGATGTGGGACGTGAACAGGCGGTGAAGGTCGGCGCGTGGTTGCGGGACAAGGGCGTCGCCCCGAGAACCGTCTACAGCAGCCAATGGTGCCGCTGTCTTGAGACGGCCCGCCTTATGGGCTTCAAACCCATCGTGGAAGAAGTCTCCCTCAACTCCATCGCCGACATGCCGGGGCCGGAGGCACAGAAACTCCGCAAGCTGCGCCGGTTCATCGGAAAACTGGCCACGCAGCCCGGCCCCGCGATCCTCGTCACGCATTCCACTATCGGCACCCACCTCATCGGCGGCTTGCTGGGGTCGGGCGAAGCTTCGGTGATCCGGATGGAAAGCGACGGATCGACCACTTCCATCGGACGGGTACTGTTCGGAATGGAGCGCGTCTGACGCGACCATTGCCAAGGGCGCTGCGCCTTTGCATAACGGGGATCGTTAACCACGAACCCCGCCAGCACTGGAGCCGCCATGAAACCCGAAATCCTGATGATGGGTCCGATGATGCCGCATGTGGAGGCGGCGCTGGACGAGGCTTATACGGTCCACCGGATGTTCGAGGCCGATGACGAGGATGCCCTGATCGCCGAAATCGGCCCGCGCATCCGGGGCATCGCCACCGATGGCGGCCTCGGCGCGAGTGCCGATCTGATGGGCAAGCTGTCCGCCCTCGAAATCGTCTCCTGCTACGGTGTCGGCGTCGATGCCATCGATCTCGACCACGCGAAATCGCAGGGCGTGACGGTCACGAACACCCCCGACGTCCTCAACGACGACGTGGCCAACATGGCCGTGGCCCTCGTTCTGGCGACCAGCCGCACCCTCGTCGCCAACGATGCCTGGGTCCGGCAGGGCCGCTGGCAATCCGAAGGCGCGCCGCCGCTGGCCCGCTCGATCCGGGGCGCGAAGGTCGGCATCCTCGGGCTGGGCCGCATCGGCAAGGATATCGCCGAAAAGCTGGGCGTCTTCGGCTGCGAGATCGCCTATCACGGGCGCTCGAAACAGGACGTCCCCTACGGGTATTTCGACGACCTGACCGATATGGCCAAGGCGGTCGATTACCTCGTCGCCATCTGCCCCGGCGGCCCTTCGACCAATGGCATCGTCAATGCAGACGTACTCGAAGCACTCGGCAAGGACGGCACCTTCATCAACGTCGCGCGCGGGTCGGTCCATGACGAGACGGCACTGGTCGCCGCGCTGCATAACGGCACCCTCGGCGCAGCGGGCCTCGACGTCTTCGCGCAGGAACCGGGTGTGCCCGAGGCCCTGCTCAAGATGGACAACGTCGTCCTGCAACCGCATCAGGGCAGCGGCACCGTCGAGACCCGCCGCGCCATGGGCGATCTGGTCATCGAAAACCTGCGTCGGCATTTTACCGGCGAACCGGTCAAGACACCCGTAAGCTGAGACGATATTTAACACGCGCGCTGCCCTGGATGCACTGCAACATGCAATGTTGCTGTGCTGGTTCGGGGCCGGTCTCAAGTCAGAGAGACCCCGGACCAGCGGCGCGTCATTATATGCCGCGCAGCATCCGGGGATGCGCGATCTTCGCAGAACTGGAATGAATCAGCATGAGCGACAAGGAAAAAGTGGGTTTCATCGGCGTCGGCCTGATGGGTCACGGAATGGCGAAAAACATCCTCGAAAAGGGCTATCCCCTCACGATCATGGGCAACCGCAACCGTCAGCCGGTGGACGATCTCGTCGCGCGCGGCGCGACGGAGGCGACCTCGCCCAAGGCCATGGCCGAGGCCTGCGACGTGATCCACCTCTGCGTCACCTCCTCGGTCCAGATCGAGGATCTGTGCCGCCGGGAAGACGGCCTGCTTGCGGGCGCGCATGACGGCCTCATCATCATCGATTGCTCCACCGCCGACCCGACTTCCACGCTGGCTCTGGTCGAGGAGTTCAAGGCCAAAGGTGCGACGATGATCGACGCGCCTCTCGGCATGACGCCCAAGGAAGCCGAAACCGGCGAACTGAACACCTTCGTCGGCTCGGACGAGGCGACGCTCGAAAAGGTACGCCCGATTCTGGAGACATGGGCGAAGAACATCACCCATATCGGCGCCGTCGGCACCGGCCATAAGGCCAAGCTCATCAACAACTTCCTCGCCCTGGGTTACAATGCGCTCTACGCGGAGGCCTTCACCGCCTGCCGCAAGGCCGGGGTCGATCTGAAGAAGTTTCAGGAACTCATCACCGGCGGCGGCATCAATTCGGGCATGTTCCAGCGCATGAGCGGCTACGTCGTCGACGGCGACCCCCATGCCCATCTCTTCACGCTGAACAACTGCCTGAAGGACATCAAGTATTTCAGCCAGTTGGCCGATGACGCGAACATGGCGGCACCGATGACGGGGGCGGCGAAATCCTACTACCAGATGGCCGTGGCCCAGGGTGCCGGCGACGAGCACATGCCGATGCTGACCGATTACGTCAGCATGGCCAGCGGTGCGCAGAAGACGACCCCGAAAGGCTGATCGGCGCGGCATCTGCCGATTTCAGGCGGGCCTTCGAGTATATCGGCATTATCCCGTGGCTTGACCACGGGGCCCATCGCCCAGCGTATCCAGCACGAGCGGTACCGCGATCAAGTCGCGGGGTGACAGGCACTCTTCACTCCACGGACTTCTCCTATTCGTCGAACGGGACGGCCATGCTTTTCCTCTGGGTTTCGCCCGTCATCCTGTTCCTCGTCCTGATGGCCAGCCGCGCCGTCGCCGCCGTTCCCGCAGCGGCGTTCTCGCTTACACTGGCCATCGTCGTAGCGGTCGGTTTCGGACCGATCGACATCGCACCCTCCGAAATCGCCCGCATCGTCCTTGCAGGCGCGTGGGTGGCCCTGCCCGCCGTTCTGGTGATCCTGACGGGCCTCTATTTCACGCAGGTGCTCGATACGGCGGGCAGCCGTCCGGCCCAATCACCCGCCACGGCCCTTCCGGCGCGGCATCTCGGCACGATCTGCCTGTTCCTGGGTCCCTTCGTCGAGACGGCGACCGGGTTCGGCGTAGGATATGTCGTGGCCATCGGAGCCGTGCTGGCGGCAGGCATCGCACCCGCCACGGCCCTTGCCCTCGCCGCCTTCAGCCAGATGCTCGTACCATGGGGCGCGCTCGGCATCGGCACGCAGATCAGCGCCGCGATCATCGGGATGCCCGTCGAGATGCTGGGCTGGCGCATCGCTCTCATCACCGCCCCGATGCTGTGGCTGACACTGTTGGTATATTGGAGGATCGTGCGGCACGCCGGGATCGAGGTCGATGCCGCCCGAAAGCGCGAGGATGCGGGAAGTGTCCTCGCGCTCTCCCTGCTCCTCGTCGCAACCAATGTCCTCCTGCCCATCGAGCTTGCGGGCCTGCTGGCCATCGGTCCCGTCCTCCTCTTTCGCCTGTGGCGGCAGGAAGGCGCATTCCTCTTCTCGGCCCCGGCGATCCGGCGCGCGGCTCCCTATCTCATCCTCATCGTGCTGCTGGCCGTGACGAAGCTGAGTCCCGGCATACGCGCGCTCCTCGCCACTCCCGCCTTCACCCCCGGACAGGGCGCGCCCGATTTCGCCCCGCTGGCCAGCCCGGCCAACGTCCTCGTCCTCGCCGCGATCCTTGGATGCTTCGCCCATGGACGATGGGCGGCGCTGCACGGGGCGATCCCCGGTGCGCTCGCCAAAGGCACCCGCGCGTCGATCCTGACCATCCTGCTCGTCGCCCTCGCCTGTGTGATCGTGCGGTCGGGTATCGCTCAGGCCGTGGCCGATGCCCTGCGCAGCGGCATGGGCGACCACGCCGCCCTCGTCGTGCCGGTGCTCGGCAGCATCGGCGGCTATCTCACCGGCAGCAACACGGGCGCGGGCAGCCTCGCCATGCCGGTCGCGGAATCGGTCGCTTCCGGTGCAGTCCTGCCGTGGATCGCGGGGGCGGCGATCATGGCGGGCAGTGTCTTCACCGCCTTTTCGCCCGTCCGCTTCGCCATGGGTCAGGCCATCGCCAGGGCGAGCGCGCAGGACAGCCGCATCGCCCTGTACCTGCTCCTACCCTTCGCGCTCTGCGCTTCGAGCATCGCGATCCTCGCGGTCTTCCTTGCGCAACGACTGCTGGCCTGACCTCAGAGCGTCGTCGTCACCCCGCCATCGACATAGAGGATATGCCCGTTCACGAAGCTCGACGCATCCGAGGCCAGATAGATCGCCGCCCCCGCCAACTCCTCGACCTTGCCCCAGCGCCGCGACGGCGTGCGCCCGGTCAGCCATCCGCTGAATTTTTCGTCCTTCACCAGCGCCTCGGTCAACTCGGTCTCGAAATACCCCGGACCGATGCCGTTGACCTGAATGCCATGCGGCCCCCAATCGATGCACATGCCCTTCGTCAGCATCTTGAGCGCCCCCTTCGAGGCGGCATAGGGGGCGATGGAGGGGCGGCCCAGTTCGCTCTGGACCGAGCAGATGTTGATGATCTTGCCGCGCCCTCGCGGGATCATGCATCTGGCCACGGCCTTCGAGACATAGAAGACCGAGTCGAGGTTGGTGTCCATCAACTCCCGCCAGTCGCTCTCCGGAAAGTCGTCGAGCGGCGCGCGGCGCTGGATGCCCGCATTGTTCACGAGGATATCGATGCAAGCCGTATCGCGCTCGATCCGGGGAATGGCCTCGGCCACGGCTTCGGCATCGGTCACGTCGAAGACCGCCTCATCGACCGTGATTCCCTCGGCCCGCAAGGTTTCCGCCGCCTTGGCCAGCTTGGCCGAACCCCGCCCGTTCAGCACCACCCGCGCCCCGGCCTGCCCCAGCCCCCGCGCCAGCGCGAAGCCGATGCCCTGACTCGATCCGGTGATGAGCGCCGTGCGCCCTTCGAGACTGAAGAGAGAGAGGGTCATGCGGTTGTCCTTTCGGCGGGAGTTGCTTACAGCGGAAAGCCATAGCGCGCCCCCGCAGAAAGGTCATCCGATGAAAACCGTTGTCATCCATGCCGCCCGCGACCTGCGCGTCGAAGACCGCGATGCGCCCGAACCGGGACCGGGCGAGGTCGCCGTCGCGATCCGCGCGGGGGGCATCTGCGGGTCGGACCTGCATTACTATACCAATGGCGGGTTCGGCGCGATCCGGGTGATCGACCCGATGGTGCTGGGCCATGAGGTCGCCGGCGAAATCGCGGCGCTCGGGCCGGGGGTCAGCGGCCTGTCCGTGGGCGACCGCGTGGCGGTGAACCCCAGCCTGCCCTGCGGCACCTGCACCTTCTGTCTGCGCGGCGAGCCGAACCACTGCCTCGACATGCGCTTCTTCGGCAGCGCGATGCGGCGTCCCCATATCGACGGTGCCTTCCGCGAGGTTCTGGTGACGGAGGCCGCGCGTTGCGTGGTGGTGCCGTCCTCGATGCCCTTCGCCCATGCCGCCTTCGCCGAGCCGCTGGCGGTGGTGCTGAACGCGGTGCAGAAGGCAGGCCCGCTGATCGGGCGGCGGGTGCATGTGGCCGGATGCGGCCCCATAGGCGCGCTGGCAGTGCTCGTCGCGCGGAACGCGGGAGCAGCGGAGATCGTCGCCACCGATATCGTCGATGGTGCTTTGACCATCGCCCGCAAAATCGGGGCCGACCGCACCATCGACATCGCCGACGAACCCGACGCCATGGCCACCTATGCCGCCGACAAAGGCCATTTCGACGTGATGCTCGAAGCCTCCGGCAACGGCGCGGCCCTGCGCACGGGACTGGAGGTCGTGCGCCCCGGCGGCACGATCGTTCAGCTTGGCTTGGGCGGCGATGTGACGGTGCCCCAGAACGTCGTCGTGGCGAAGGAACTGACCATACGGGGCACCTTCCGCTTTCATCACGAATTCGCTGTCGCCACGCGCATGATCGCCGACGGACGGCTCGACGTCGCCCCCCTCCTGACCGAAACCCTGCCCGTGGAGCGCGCCGAAGAAGCCTTCGAACTGGCCACCGACCGCAGCCGCGCGATGAAGGTTCAGCTCGAATTCGGTCGCACGGGATAGAAACCCTCTCTCAACATCCTTGTCGTACACCTGTCTGCAAATGGCGCTGGACGCCCTTCGCGCAGGAGACCGAGATGAAGATCGCTACCCCCATGGCGGCAGCCATAGCCCTGCTCGCCCTTTCCGCTTGTGGTGACGAGACCTCCACCGGCTCGCAGAGTTCCGGTCAGGAACGACAGGTCGAGCGCCCCGCAGCATCCGACGAGCCGGTACGGTCCGCCGAAATCGCACCCGAGGCCGTTGCGGAACCCGAGCCGGAACCCGAAGATGCCGTGATCGCCTTCCGGGGCGAAGATGGCGAACTGGCCCTGGCCCGGACCTCTCTGGATATGGTCTCGCCCGTTCACGATGCGGAAAACGACGTCTGGTCGGTCTTCGTGAAGCTGGACGAGGCTGCCGCCGAGAAATTCTACACCCTGACGACGAAGACGACCGGCGAAGCACTGCCCATTATCGTGGGCGACATGATCGTCGCCGCGCCCGTGCTGGACAATCCGGTCTATGGCGGCGGCTTCGTCTTCGACGTCGATGACGGCGATGTGGCCAGCAGCGTGGTCGCGGCCCTGACCGGCGAGGAACAGACCTTCGCCATGCCGCAGGAAATCGTTGCCGGAGATGCCCTGCCGGACGATTCGGATGATCCGGCGGATGACGTCGCCAGCATCGAAGGCGACGTCGGCGATGAAGGCAACAGCGACGAATAACGCCGCCCACCAATGCAGGGGGACGCTGCATCGCCTCGCTCCGTGAATGGAGCGGGGCGTTTTGGTATTCAGCGATGCGGCGAAACGGATTATGTCTCGGGCATGGAGACTTTCGAAATCGACACGGTCGTCATCGGGGCCGGTGTAGTGGGCCTCGCCATCGCGCGGGCGCTTGCGGTGGCGGGGCATGAAACCCTGATCCTCGAAAAGAACGCCGTCTTCGGCGAAGAGACGAGCGCGCGCAATTCCGAGGTGATCCATGCGGGCATCTATTACGATGCCGGATCGGCCAAGGCCCGCCATTGCGTCGCCGGAAAGCACCGGCTCTACGACTATTGCGCGCGGGGCGGCATCGCCCATCGCCGCTGCGGCAAGCTGATCGTCGCGACCAGCGGGGCGGAGACGGCCCGACTGGAGGGCATCGCCGCAAAGGCAGCAGCGAACGGAGTGGACGATCTCGAATTCCTCGACCGTGCGCAGGCATTGGCGATGGAGCCGGCCCTGTCGGTGGACAGCGCGCTCCTGTCGCCCTCGACCGGCATCGTGGACAGCCATGCCCTGATGTTCGCCTATCTGGGCGAGGCCGAGGCCCATGGCGCGCAGCTCGTGACCCATGCCCCCATCGACGGCGGATCGCTGCGCCCGGACGGGCGGATCGACCTGTCGGTCGGGGGCGAGGCTCCGATGCGTCTGACGGTGCGGCATGTGGTCAATGCGGCGGGCCTCTGGGCGCAGGACGTGGCCGCGCGGATCGAGGGAATGCCCGCCCCGCCGGGACGCTCGCTGGTGAAAGGCAATTACTTCGCCCTCACGGGCCGCGCGCCCTTCACGCGGCTGATCTATCCGGTGCCGGTCGATGGGGGCCTGGGCGTCCACCTGACCCTCGACATGGCGGGCCGCGCCAAGTTCGGGCCGGATACCGAATGGCTGGACAGCGACGACCCCGCCGCCATCGACTACACCGTCGATCCCGCACGGGGCGAGACCTTCTACGACGCCATCCGCCGCTACTGGCCCGCCCTGCCCGACGCCGCCCTCGCCGCCGATTATGCCGGGGTCCGCCCCAAGGTCGCCGGTGATGCCTATCCCGACTTCCGCATCGAAGGCCCGGAAACCCATGGGCTTGAGGGCCACGTCATGCTCTACGGCATCGAATCCCCCGGTCTCACCTCTTCGCTCTCCATCGCGGAGGACGTGTTGGCGAAGATGCGGCTCTGAATGCCGCAATTCCAACGATGCAGCGCCATGCCAGCCCGGCAGTGTGCACACCACATTCGAAAACTTCGCCGAACAGGATTCCGGCCTGCGCCCGAATGACGACGTCGGCCCACGGGTCCAGAGGAGCTATTCCGCCGTGATCGCCTGCAGGATCAGCGAGAAGGCGGTCGGGTCCGACACCATCCGTGCATGGCCCGCCTCGATGACGGAGAGAGCCTTGCGCGGATGACTGCCCGCATCTTCGAAGCCTGCACTGGCGCTGCTCAGCAGCACCGTCCCGTCCCCATCCGCCTGCGCGACCTCCTCGACTTCATGGTCCTCGATCATGCGCACGGTTTTCAGGGTTGCCTCGCCGGTCCCCGCAATGACCCGGATATCGAGACCTTCGGGCGGATCGATCGGTCGATCCGTCGCATCGTGGAAGACCCGCGCCCAGTCGATCATCTCGGCCTGACGTGCAAGCCCCCGTCCATCGGGGTCGTCTCCCCCTCCGGCCAGCCAGCGCCGCTGCTCGGCCTCCAGTGGATTGGCGAGGCCCCACCCCCGGCGTTCCCACAGGGCCGGATCGAATCCGCCATCGGCCCGCACCGTACCGTCGGCCTCCTGCAACGCGCCGTCTCCGGGCCGGGGCATCAGCTCGAAGCTCGACGGATGGGTGGCCAGCATCGTCGTCGGAAAGGTCGGGACCAGCGGCCCCGCGATATGATTCCCGTTGATCGTGTTGCGAATGGCGATGGTCGAGCCGCGCAGGGGCGGCCCCACGAGGACCGCGCGTTTCACCTGCTTCGCTCCGGCCCAGGTAATCTCCGGCAAGCCACCCGTCCTGTCGAGCGGGGCCGTACCGTACATCAGGTAATGCAGCGCGACCGTGCCGCCCATGGAATGTCCGACGAGGACGACCTTCTCGGCCCCCTCGCCCCGCGCCTCCAGCGCCTTGCCGAGCGCCTGTGCGCCGTCCACGATGGAGCGCCGCCAATCATAGGCGAAGGATGTCAGCGAGGGACCACGGGCGGGGATCGCTCCCGGCTCGGTCTCGGGCAGGCCCGCATCGGCGAGAGCCTTCAGCGCATCCTCGTAGATCGGGATACTGACGCGCATCCCGAGGACCGTGCGCCCCGCGCGGTCGAGGGCATCGACGGGCCGGATCGCATCCACCGATGCCCGCTCGCCCGCTGGCGGGGGCGAGATCGGCAGGGAAAGCTGACGCAGCCCTTCCGGCGTGCGCGGATCAAGCGACAATGCATCGTGCCGCCCCCAGACCCGCTCTCCGGTCTCGATATTCTCCAGCGACCCTGCGAGCGTACCGGGAAGAAAGACGACCACGGGAGCGCGCGCCTCGATCTGCGCCTTCGCCCCGGTCGCCAGTGTCGGCAGGTCGGGACCGGAGGAGCATCCCGCAAACGTCGCGAATGCGGTGAACAAGGCAAAATTCCTGACGGCCATCGTAACCCTCCCGTTCGGCGTGAAGACGCTCAGGTGCGCTCCCGCATGACCAAAGCAACGCCGACGACCGCCAGAACGATCCCGCACAGCGCCATGAACCCGAAAGTTTCTCCGAAGAACGCCCAGCTCAGGATCGCGGTACAGGGCGGCATCAGGAAGAACAGGCTCGCCACCCGCCCTGCCGAATCCTGTCGGATCAGTACCATGAGCAGGCCGACCGCCCCGAGCGACAGCACGACGACCAGCCAGCCCAGCGCGAAGACGAAGTCGCCCGTCCATTCGATGCGGTTCGTTTCCAGCAACAGGGCCAGCGGCGTCAATACGGCGAGCGCGGCGGTGAACTGGATCGCACTTCCGGCCCGCAGGGGCGCGCCTGCGCTGAACCGCTTCTGATAGAGCGTGGCCACCGAGATCGACAGCAGCGACATCAGACACAGGCCGATGCCGGTGGTATCACCCAGCCCGTCGCCCAGCTTTTCGGCGACCACCAGCGCCACTCCCGTAATTCCGAGGGCCAATCCCGCCCATTGCATCCGCGTCATCGTCTCGCCCAGCACCCACCGCGCAAGAAAGGCGGTGAGGATCGGCTGGATGCTCACGATCAACGCCGAAACGGCGGCCTCGACCCCGAGCGAGATCGCGACGAACACGCCGCCGAGATACCCGCCATGGAGCAAGATGCCGACCAGCGCGAGATGCGCGGCCTGCCTGCCCGTCGGCCACGGACTGCCCGACAGCACCGTCCAGAGCGCAAGGGCCGCACCCGCCAATGCGAAACGGACCGAGAGGAACGTCAGAGGCTCGGCATAGGGAAGCCCGTATTTCGCGCCGATGAATCCGGTACTCCACAGCACGACGAACAACGGCGCAGCGACCGTTCCGAGCGACAGAAGTGACCCCCGATCGACGTTCATGCAACGATACGACTGGACAAGACAGCTTTCGCCTATATTTCGCCCGTCAGGGCTTTTGTGGAGAAACCTTGGAATGGCGATCAAAGAGCTACCACCGATCGGCGACGATGCAAGCCTGCTGATCGTCGATGACGATGCGCCGTTTCGGACGCGGCTGGCACGCGCCATGGAAGGGCGGGGCTTTCAGACCACGGCGCTGGAAAGCGTCGAGGAGGGCATTGCCCATGTGCGCCGCTCGCCGCCTGCCTTTGCGGTCATCGACCTGCGGCTGGAAGACGGCAACGGTCTCGACGTGGTCGAGGAAATCCGCAAGACGCGCGAGGATGCGCGCGTGATCGTGCTGACCGGCTATGGCGCGATCGCGACCGCCGTGGCGGCGGTACGGGCCGGAGCGGTGGATTATCTCGCCAAGCCTGCCGATGCCGACGACATCGAGAATGCCCTTCGCGCACCTGATTCCGGCAAACCGCCGCCCCCCGAGAATCCCATGTCCGCCGACCGGGTCCGATGGGAGCATATCCAGCGCGTGTTCGAACTCTGCGACCGCAACGTCTCCGAAACCGCGCGTCGGCTGAACATGCATCGCCGCACCCTGCAACGCATCCTGGCCAAGCGCAGCCCACGCTGACCGGGACGCAGAACGCAAGAAAGCCGCCCACGCATGACGCGGGGCGGCTTCTTCGGTCGGTCGAGTTCGTGGATCAGACGTCGTCGCCGAGAGCGCCTTCGACATCGCCCTTCAGCTTCTGGCCCTTGCCTTTGAGCTGCTGCACTTCGCCTTCGGCTTCCAGCTTGTCGTTACCGGTCGCCTCGCCGACGGCATCCTTGACCTTACCGGCGGTCTCGTTCGCAGCACCTTTGATCTTGCTGGTCATCTCGCCCATGGTGGTTCTCCTCGGATAATCGATGAACGGCACTGGCCGCCCATTCATGCCGGAGCAATGGGGCAACCGTGGACTTTGTTCCCCGGTATTTTACGATGGACGGCAACACCGGCACGCGGCATGACGGGATCAGAAGCAGAAACGACGGAGCCGGACCCTTGCCACAACCCGATCATGTTACCCGGCTGGAAGATGCCGACGAAGCGGCACTGGACGACGATCTGAAAGGCTATTTCGCGAAATGCCACGAAAAGCTGGGCATGGTGCCGAACGTCCTGCGCGCCTATGCCCTGCGGCCCGAAAAGCTGCGCCTGTTCTCGCGCATGTACAACGAGCTGATGCTGGGCGAGTCGGGCCTGTCGAAACTGGAGCGCGAGATGATCGCCGTGGCGGTCTCGGCGGCGAACCGCTGCTATTACTGCCTCGTCGCCCATGGGCAGGCGGTACGCGCCCTGTCGGACGATCCAGAACTCGGCGAAATGATCGCATTCAACTACCGCGTCGCCGCCCTCCCCGCCCGTGAGCGGGCCATGCTCGATTTCGCATGGAAGCTGACCGTCACGCCGCAGGATATCGCCGAGGCGGATCGCGACGGCCTGCGCGGGGAAGGGTTCTCGGACGAGGATATCTTCGACATCTGCGACGTGGCCGGGTTCTTCAACTACACGAACCGCGTCGCCCATGGCACCGACATGATGCCGAACCCCGAATACCACACGATGAATCGGTGACGGTGCCCGCCGCTGGCGCGGCACCCCGTACCGATGCCTCGACGGGCAGGCTGGTATCTCTGATGCTGCTGGCCCTCGCCCTGCTCGCAGTGCAGGACGCGATGGCCAAGGTACTCGGCGAGACGCTCTCGATCTGGCAATTCCACCTCGTCCGCTCGATCTTCATCATCGGCCTGATCGGTCTCTATGCGTGGCTCAGAGGCATCGGGCCGGGGCTTGCCGTACACAGCCCCGGCTGGGCCGTGCTGCGCGGCGCATTGATGTATGCCGCATTCCTGCTGTTCTATCTGTCGATGACCCTCGCCAGCTTTTCGCTGTCGGCGGCGGCGTTCTTCACGATGCCGCTCTACATCACGATCCTCGGCATCGTCTTCGGCGGCGAACGGGCCAGCGCGATACGGCTGGCGGCTCTCGCTGCCGGTTTCGGGGGTGTCCTCCTCATCGTGCAGCCCTGGGCGGAGGAACCGGCCTTCGAGCTGATCTACGCCCTCGCGGGGGCCGTCTGCTACGCGCTCGCCATGTCGATGACCCGGCTCAAGCTGTCGGCGGACGGATCGGCGGGCATCTATGCCGTGCAATGCCTCGTCTACCTTCAGGTCTCCATCGTCGGGATCATGGCGCTCGACCTGCTCGCCCCCGCTGCGGAGACGGTCGAGGCGATGCCGTTCCTCCTGTCCGGCTGGACCGTCCCTTCGGGTGCATCGTGGTGGATACTGCTCGCCGCCGCCGCGACGCATCTCGTCGGATCGCTGGCCCTGATCCGTGCCTATCAGAGCGGTGAGGCGGGCATGGTCGGTCCGCTCGAATACATGTACCTGCCGATGGCCACCCTGCTCGATATCGCCGTCTGGGGTGTGACGCCGACCGTGACGGCGCTGGCCGGGATGGGCCTGATCGCGGCGGCAGGCATCGCCATCGCGCGCGCCGGTACTGGATAGGGTGCGAAAACCTGCGCCCCGATGTCGCGAACGGGCGCGCATCGCCGCGCGAACCATGACGATCTGGCCGCATGGATGCTCAGCCCTCCCCGACCGCGACGAACACCGTCCTGCTGACGATCATGGCGATGGCCTTCTTCGCCATGCAGGACACGATGGTGAAGGTCATCAGCGATTCCGTGTCGATCTGGCAGCTCTACCTCGCCCGCGCCGTCGTGGTGCTGGGCCTGCTGACCGCAACGATGGGCTTCTTCAGGCCGATGAGCGGGCTGAAACTGGTCAATCCGGGATGGGCGGCCCTGCGCTCGTTCTTCATGGCGGGGGCATTCCTGTGCTTCTACCTGTCGATGCCCTTCCTGTCGCTTTCCCAGGCGGCAGCGGCCTTCTTCACCGGCCCGCTGTTCATCACGCTGTTCGGCGCGATCATCAACGGCGAGCGGGTGGGACCACGCCGGATCGTGGCCCTCATCCTCGGATTCGCGGGCGTCCTCGTCATCGTCGAGCCATGGGGCGACCGTCTGGAGCCGATGCTGCTGCTGCCCGTCGGAGCCGCGATGTCCTATGCGATGGCCATCGTCATCACGCGGGCGCGGTGTCTGGAAGACAGTGCCGTGGCGCTCTCCACCGTTCAGAACGTGATCTTCGCTCAGGTTGCCCTCGTAGGGCTGATCGTGACCGACACGGTCCAGCCGGGGGCGGACGCGATTGCGCGCTACCCGTTCCTGCTCGCCCCATGGACGCGCGCCGATCTGATCGTCTGGATGATGATCGCGGCGACTGCCGTGACGCATATCGTGGGGGCGATCACCCTCACCCATGTCTACCAGCACGCCGAGGCCAGCAAGGTCGCGCCGCTGGAATACAGCTATCTGGCCATCGTGCCGGTCTTCGACTGGCTCGTCTGGGGAACGATCCCGACCGCCGCCACCGTCATCGGCATGGTATTGATCGCGATGGCCGGAGGGTTCGTCTCATGGCGCGAGGGAACGCCGGTCAGGCCGAGACCGCAGACCCATGGGGAAGAGGCGATCTGACCATCGCTCTGCGCCGCGTTCGATGCGGGGCAGGAGAAATCCGATAGCCCGACGCTGGGATCAATGTCCCAGAATCTGGCTCAGGAACAGTTGCGTGCGCTCGTTCTGCGGGTTGGTGAAGAATTCTTCCGGCTCGTTCTGCTCGACGATCTGGCCTTCATCCATGAAGATCACGCGGTTGGCGACGAGGCGGGCAAAGCCCATCTCGTGCGTCACGCAGATCATGGTCATGCCCTCTTCCGCGAGGCCGACCATCGTGTCGAGCACTTCCTTGATCATCTCCGGGTCGAGCGCCGAAGTCGGCTCGTCGAACAGCATTATCTTGGGGTTCATGCACAGGCTGCGCGCGATGGCGACGCGCTGCTGCTGACCGCCCGACAGCTGACCGGGATATTTCAGCGCCTGTTCGGGGATCTTCACCCGTTCGAGGAAATGCATCGCGATTTCCTCGGCCTTCTTCTTGGGCATCTTGCGCACCCAGATCGGCGCGAGGGTGCAGTTTTCGAGGATGGTCAGATGCGGGAACAGGTTGAAGTGCTGGAAACACATCCCCACCTCGCGGCGGATCTCGTCGATCTTCTTCAGGTCGCCCGTCAGCTCGATGCCGTCCACGATGATATCGCCCTGCTGATGCTCTTCCAGCCGGTTGATACAGCGGATCAGGGTCGACTTGCCCGACCCGGACGGCCCGCACACGACGATGCGTTCGCCGTGATTGACGGTGAGGTTGATGTCGCGCAGCACGTGGAAGGTGCCGTACCACTTGTTCATGTTGCGGATATCGATGGCGACGTCGTCGCTGACCTGCATCCGGGACCGATCGACGGCGGGGGCTTCTGTCATTGTCATAATCGGGTTCCTTATCTCGCGTGCCCGCGACGGAGCTTGTTTTCCATGAACATCGAGTAGCGCGACATGCCGAAGCAGAAGATGAAGAAGATCGCGGCGGCGACGAAGTAGCCCGTCGTCTGCTGCACCGGCGAGGCCCATCCGGCATCCGTATTGGATGCCTGAACCGCGCCGAGCAGGTCGAACAGACCGATGATGAGCACCAGCACGGTATCCTTGAACAAGCCGATGAAGGTGTTCACGATGCCGGGAATGACGAGGGTCAGGGCCTGGGGCATGACGATCAGGCGCATCTTCTGGCCATAGCCGAGGCCGAGACTGTCCGCGCCCTCGTACTGGCCCTTCGGAATGGCCTGAAGACCCCCGCGCACGACTTCGGCCATGTAGGCCGAGGCAAAGAGCGCCACACCGATCAGGGCGCGCAGCAGCTTGTTGAACTCGACCCCTTCGGGCAGGAACAGCGGCAGCATCACGGAGGACATGAAGAGGACCGTGATGAGCGGAACGCCGCGCCAGAACTCGATGAACCCGACCGAGAGCATCCGCACGGCGGGAAGCTGCGACCGGCGCCCGAGCGCCAGCAGGATGCCGAGCGGCAGGGACGCGACGATCCCGGCGACGGCGACCACCAGCGTGACCAGCAGACCGCCCCAGACGGAGGTTTCCACCAGGGGCAGCGGCCAGACCTCGCGCTCGATCTCGAAATCGGCGGCACCCTCGCCGTTATGGTGCAGCAGATGCGGCTCCGACAGGAAAATGTCCGCTTTGCCATGGGCGGCAAGCTCGATCAGATCGACGAACCAGTGCCCTCCGACGAAGGCGACCACGCCGACGATCAGGGCGATGAGGAACAGCGTCCAGCCCGTTCCGCGCCCGAACCCGTACATGGCCGAGTGCCATTCGCTGCGCGAGAATCCGACCAGGGTCATCACGATGAACCCGATCAGACCGAGCGCCAGCAGCGACCAGATGAGCCAGCCGACGGGAATGGGCAACGCCATGGTTCCGGCGTCGCCATACCCGCCCGCGATCATCAGGATCGCGGGGATGGCGAAGAGAATGCGCATCCCGAAACCGAGGGTACCGCCCAAAGTGAAGAGAGCGATGATCGCCAGCAGCCCGAGGCCACTCTGGATCATGCCCGACGTATTCGCCGGGACCGGCAGATTGATGTTCATGCCCGCGCTCGTCCGGGCGAAATCGAAGAGGGTCAGGCCGGTCAGCGGCTCGAACATATTGTAGAGGAAGAGCGCCGCGACCGCCAATGCGCAGAGCGCGATCAGCGTCGCCCCGATGCCGCTTTCTCCGAATATCCGGGCAAGAGCCCAGATCGCCAGCCCGAAGGCTGCCAGTAGCCCGAGATTGATCCAGAATCCCGTGCCTCCCTCCAGATCGCCTCCGGTCAACAGGATGAAGGCGATGACCGGAAAGACGGCCAGCATGATCAGGGCCACGGTCATCCTGCCCACCGGCTTGACGAGCAGGATATAGAGAACCCCGATCGCCATGAGGATCCATGCCCCGATCGGATAGGCCGTGAATATCCGGTAGAACGCCGTGTCGTGAATCCAGTTCGTCAACGCCGGATCGAGGGTCATCACATCCGTATCGTTCAGCAGCGCCACGCCGTCATTCGCGATCGGCTGCGACGCCCACCATGCGAGTGCGACCCCGGCGGCGAGCAGGACGAGGCCCCAGAACCAGCGGCGCGGAACGGCATCGGAGACGAGCCAGGCGACCCCGACCGAGCCGAGCAGGAATGTCAGGTTGACGCGCCAGAGTTCCTCGACCGGGTAGGAGGAGTAGATGAACAGCTTCCATTTCGCATCGACATACGGCCAGCAGGCCCCGAACCATCCCTCGGGGTGCGGGCCGCCCTGCGCGACCGTCGTGCAGACGCCGCGCTTCAAGCCTTCGGGATCGGTCCATACCGCGTCGATCAGCGTGAACTTGATCATGCCCCATGCGAGCATGACGCCGCAATAGAGCACGACGACGGTCAGCAGGATCATCACGATCGACCCGATGGCCGCGCGCACCGATGAAAAGTCGCTCATCGAGGCGAAGATGTTCTGCCGTGCCCAGCCGACGAGGCCGGCCTCGCTGGCAGGCGGCGCGAGCAGAGGCGCCTCTTCCGTACGGATATAGGCCAGGCTGCGGGATACTTCGGATTGGATATCGCTCATCGGGTTCTCCTCACCGCTCGACCAGGCGCATACGGTCGTTGAACCAGTTCATGAAGGCCGACGTGACCAGCGAGATGACGAGATAGACCATCATCATCATGAAGATCATCTCGATCTCCTGACCGACCTGATTGAGCGCCGTACCCGCGAAGACCGACACGATATCGGGATAGGCGATGGCGACGGCGAGCGACGAGTTCTTGGTCAGGTTGAGATATTGCGAGGTCAGCGGCGGGATGATGACGCGCAGGGCCTGCGGAATGACGACGAGGCGCAGGTTCTGGCCGTTGCTCATGCCCAGTGCCTTGGACGCTTCGGTCTGGCCGCTCGCCACCGCGAGGATGCCCGCGCGCACGATCTCGGCGATGAAGCTGGCCGTGTAGAGCGACAGGGCGATCAGCAGGGCGAGGAATTCCGGCACGACCACCATGCCGCCCAGCTCGATGTCGTACCCGGCCTGGATGCGGCTGACGGTCCGCCCGTCGGGACGCACGTCTCCGGCATTGAGGAACTTCGGATATTCGAGGTTCATCGGCTCGCCGACCATGTAGAACACGACGAGCGGAATGAGGACGATCAGGGCCAGACCGACCCAGAAGCTCGGGAACTGCTTGCCCGTTGCCTCCTGCCGCTTCTTGGCCAGCCACGCGATGACCCAAGCGAGAAAGATGGCCCCGATCAGGGCCAGCATGACGACACCGATACCCTCGCGGATCACCGGGAAGGGCGCGAACAAGCCCTCGATGTTCAGGCCGAAGGCGCTGTTGAAAAGGGTGTATCCCTCCTCGCGCTTGCCCGGCAGGATGCGCAGCACGACGATATAGAAGAAGAGGATTTGCAGCAGCAGCGGAATGTTGCGCAGGACCTCGACATAGACCGTCGCGAAACCGCGCAGGATGATGTTCGAGGACAGGCGGAAGATACCGATGGCGAAGCCGATGATGGTCGCGAAGATGATGCCGACGACCGCAACGGCCAAGGTATTGACGACGCCGATCCAGAAGATATCGAAATATGTCGCCACGCCGGGGCGGGCTTCGATCAGATACGTGCCCAGTGTCGTCAGGATCTGGAAGCCGCTGCTTTCCTCCAGGAACCCGAAGCCGGATTTCTTGTTCTGGGCCGCGAGGTTGCTGACCGTGTTGTCGAGTATCCACGCGAAGAAGCCGATGACGGCCAGAAGAAGGATGGTCTGGAAGAGAAGTCCGCGCGCCTTCGGATCGTAGATCAGGGCGGCGAGTCCGCCCTCGTCACTCCCGTCTCGATCCGGCTCGGTGTGATATGCCATCGCGTCGCGGCCCCCTCGCTCTGTTTCGTCTCTCGAAATCGATCAATGAAAAAAGGGCCGCCCCGTGAGGGACGGCCCGGATCGTCTTAGCGGATCGGGGGAGCGTACATCAGGCCGCCCTCCGTCCACAGCGCGTTCACGCTGCCGTCGCGGGCCAGCTTGAGCGGCGTGTTCGAGCCGACATTGGCTTCGTAGGTCTCGCCGTAGTTGCCGACCTGCTCGATGATGTTCGCGCACCAGCCGTTCGAGACGCCCAGGTTCTCGCCGAAGGTACCTTCGGTGCCGAGCAGACGCTTGATGCCGGGGTTGTCGCTGTTCATCATGTCGGTGATGTTCGCGGAGGAAACACCCATTTCTTCGGCGTTGATCATGCAGTTCAGCGTCCAGCGGGCGATGTTGAACCACTGGTCGTCACCCTGACGCACGACTGGGCCGAGCGGCTCTTTCGAGATCGTCTCGGGCAGGATCGTGTGCGCGGCAGGATCGGCCAGCTTGAGGCGCTGGGCCGCGATGCCCGACTTGTCGGTCGTGTAGACGTCGCAACGACCGGAATCGTATGCGGCGACGACTTCGTCTGCCTTCTCGAACGCGACCAGTTCGAAGGACATGTTGTTCGAGCGGAAGAAGTCGGTGATGTTCAGCTCGGTGGTCGTTCCGGTATTGGTGCAGATCGACGCGCCGTCCAGCTCGGTTGCGGTCGTGACGCCGAGGCTGCTGGGGACCATCATGCCCTGGCCGTCATAGTAGTTGACGCCGGCGAAGTTCAGGCCGAGCTGCGTGTCGCGGGTCATCGTCCAGGTCGTGTTGCGCGACAGGATATCGACTTCACCGGAGGACAGCGCCGTAAAACGCTCCTTGGCCGACAGTGGGGTGAATTTCACGGCGCTTGCATCGCCGAAGACGGCGGCGGCAACGGCACGGCAGTAATCCACGTCGATGCCGGTCCAGTTGCCCGCATCGTCCTTGTTGGAAAAGCCCGGAAGGCCCTGAGAGACACCGCACTGGACGGAGCCGTTCTTCATCACGGCACCGAGCGAGCCTTCGCTATGGCCGTCGGCGAATGAAGTGGAGGCGGTCATCACCATTCCGAGGGCGGTCAATGCGCCCATGGCTGAACGAAGTTTCATGATCAGATTCCCTGTTGGTTTCGGATATTGGCGCATCTTGCGCAAAAACCGATCGCCGCATCGTCGCGGCAATCACGGTCGGTGTGAATCTCTATCACCTTAAGAAATGCTTTCAACACCAAACCGGGAGATATCTCTGATTGTTCTGGTTTAATTCGTCCGAATCCGGTTTTGTAACAAGACTTAACGTTACCCTGCGATACTCGTTACCGACATGCCGTAGCGGCAATATTTCGCCTTCCGGGAGACTTCTTCACGATGAAAGACGCCACTAAAGCGATCCATGCAGGACGCAAACCCCATGATTTCAGCGGCGTGGTCAATCCGCCCGTCATGCACGCCTCCACGATCCTGTTCCCGACGCTGGAGGCCCTTCGAGGGTCGAGACAGATACGCTCGGGGGACGCCCATACCTATGGTGTGCACGGGACGACGACCACCTTTGCCCTCGAGGAAGCGATCCGGGCGCTGGAGGGCGGCTATCGGACACGCCTGCAATGTTCGGGGCTGGCGGCCTGTACGTTGCCGTTGCTCGCCTTCCTCGATTCGGGCGATCATCTGCTGATTCCCGACAGCGTCTACGGGCCGGTCCGGGCGTTCTGCAATGGAATGCTTCGGCGGATGGGGATCGAGACGACCTATTACGACCCTCTCCTGGGCGGAGAAATCCGTCAGGTCATGCGCCCCAATACCAAGGTCGTCTGGGTAGAGAGTCCCGGTTCATGGACCTTCGAGGTGCAGGACATTCCCGCCATCTCCGAGGTCGCCCATGCGGGCGGGGCGACGGTCATCATGGACAATACCTGGGCATCGCCGTTGTATTTCAAGCCGTTCGAGCATGGCGTGGACGTCTCGTGTCAGGCGGTCACGAAATATATCTCCGGCCATTCCGATCTGGTCATGGGCAGCGTATCCTGCACGGAAGAGGCGTATCCGAGACTTCAGATCGCGCAGCAGGAAACGGGCATATGCCCTTCGCCGGACGACGTGTTTCTCGCGATGCGCGGCATTCGGACCATCCATGCCCGCCTGCCCCATCACTGGAACAGCGCCCTGAAGGTGGCGGACTGGCTGATGGGCCGGGACGAGGTGGCGCAGGTACTCTACCCTGCCCTGCCCGGCGACCGGGGTCATGCGCTCTGGAAACGCGATTTTCTGGGGGCATCGAGCCTGTTCGGCTTCGTCCTGAAACCATCCCTCGGCAGCGATACCGCCCTCGCCGCAATGATGGATTCCATGCGGCTGCACGGGATGGGCTTTTCATGGGGCGGTTTCGAGAGCCTGCTGATTCCCGTGGACCCGCCCGGCATCCGCACCGCGACCCGCTGGCCCCGCGAGGATGTCGCCGAGGGACAGCTCATGCGGCTGCATGTGGGGCTGGAGGATGCGGACGATCTGATCGCCGATCTCTCGGACGGGTTCGACCGCCTGCGCGCGGCCTCACATGCCGGAACGGAATCGGCCCTGTTTCGAAGCAGATACAGCGTGCCTCAGATCCGTCATCCTATCGCTGACTACCACGCTCACGACGCTGCAGGTGAGGGACCATCGGACGATCCCGTCCCGTCGTGACCGTTGCGGCGACGACTTTACGGTCCGCCTTCGCGCTCTTGCCCGGACGCTTCGATTCGTGACCATGGCGTTTACTGTGGCCTTTGCCGCCATGCCCCTTGCGATTGCGCGTCTTGTGATGCTTGCCCCCTTCATGGGGGGCACCTTCCTTGTGGCGACCCCGGCGGTGGCCTTCCTTGTGGCGGCCCCGGTGGTAGCCTTTGCCTTTGCCCTTGTACCTGCGATTCTTGCCGCGATGGTGGTGGCGATCGTCGTCGTAATACCGTCCGCCGATGATCCCGATGCCGAAGGTCGTGCGCCCATAGGGGAAGGGATCGTAGGCATAGGCAGGTGGATACCGGTAATACTCGACGGGCGATCCGTAATAGGGAGCGGGCGCGTAGGACGGAGCGGCATAGTCGGATACGCCTTCGTAGGCGACCGGCGCACCGGGCGCATAGGCGACGGGCGGCGGGGATGCCACGCAGCCCGATATCAGGACCGACACGATCAGGATACCGATCGTGCGGGCGAAAGCGGGGAAATATGTCATGGGCCGTTGTCCTCGTGCCGTATCGTCGTTGGCTTCTTACATAGGGACGAACGGGACGAAATCACGGCAGGTATGACCGTGAGCTGTAATTAAATGAGTCGACCGGTGTTGATCGAGCAGAAGATTATCCGTCCTATTCGATACCAATACTTGGTACGCGCAATGATCGATCATGAAAAAGCCCCGCCCGACCTGACGTCGCGCGGGGCCTTCTCTTCGTTCTTCCCATGCGGCGATCAGCTACGCAGGATGCCCAGCGTCTCCGCGACATTCGACGCGCCGTCGCGCAGTTCGAACCGGATGCGCTCCGCCCCGGTCCGGCCCAGGGATGCTCCTTCGAACACACGCTGTCCCGGTTGAACGGCCACATCGCTGACGCCGAGGGTAAGACTGCGCCAGCCGTCGTCATGCTCAATGACGACGAGATATCCGCGCGAACCGTTCTGAATGTCGACCACGCGCCCGGCAGCAGGGGCGACGACGGTCTGGCCCATCGGAGCATCGATCTCGATGGCACCCTGCGACAGGCGATAGACCTCGCCGTGCACCGGCCATGCATACGACCCGCGTGACACGGCGGCGGGCGTGGGGGCAGGCGCGACGAAGCCCGTCGTGGATGCCCCGAGCGACCCCTGTGGTTCGGAGATATATTCGGTCGGGCGCAGATCGGGACGCCCGCGCATCGCGGCACCGGCTTCCGCACTGATGATCGGCATTTCGGCACCGGCCTGGCCATTCTCGCGAGCGCGGAACATGCGGGCGAGTTCGGAGATATCGACCATCGAGGCCGGCTGGTTCGTCAGATCGGTCGTGTAGGTGCTGGTCGAGGCGGCCTCGGCGGTCTGCAGAACGACGATCGGCGCATCGCCGAGGGTCTCGGGACCTCGGCTCATTTCCTCGGACGGAATCTGGATGACGCTGCCGGGGAAGATGGTCCCCGAAAGGTCGAGACCGTTGGCCCCGGCGATGGCCTGCGGCGTCACGCTGTAGAGTCGCGCGATGCTGTAGAGCGTGTCGCCGGACCGAATGGTGTGGTCCAGACCGCCGAAGACGCGGGTCGAGGCCTGTTCGGGCTGCGACATCGCCCCGGCGGCGTCGAATGCCACGGGCATCGTGTAGTTCTCGGCGGGCGCAGGCGCGGGAACAGGCTCGTAGGCCGCAAATTCCGGTGTTTCACCGACAGGGTCGGCCTGCGAGATCATCGAATCGGCAGACGGAAATTCATAGGGCGGAAAATATCCCGGAGGAAGCCCGTCATAGGGGCGCGGATAGGCCGTCGAGGCAGGTGGCAACACGATACCCCGGCCATCCGATGCACTGGCCACGCGCGCCGCAGCCTGGGGCGTGGACAATGCCGTCGCGAGACCGGCTTCGCGGATCTCGCCACCGGCCTGATCCGCACCCAGATCGTAGTAGTCCGCCACGCTCTGCGGATCGTCACGCGATGGCAGCGCGCTCAGACCGGCGAAGGTCTCGGACGGGGTCTGCATGAGGTCCAGCGGCGTCACTTCGATCAGCGGCGCGACGGGAGCGTTCTCCGGTACGACCATCTGGGCGACCGGGCTGTAGGATTCGGCTGCGAAAGGAGCATATTCCCCGGCGACCATCGCCGGTTGCTCGCTCGCCATGGGCGCTACCGGAACCGGGCCCAACGCAGGCAGCTCGCCGGTTTCGATCATCGCGATCCGGGGTATTCCAGGCGCGCCCTGCACGATCTCCGGCTCTTCGAACGGGATCGGCTCGGCAAAGGGAACGGGTTCGGCCATGGGCGCGGGCTGGGCGAAGGACTGCTGCGGCGCTGGCGAATATTGCGGCACATCGCTCATCACCGACATGCGATCGTATCCGATGGATCCCGCTCCGGGAGCGAGCGTCGCGGTCCGGGTGCCGCCATAGGCCCCCATGTCGATGAAGCCGTCGCTGCGCAGGATGGTCTCGTCCGTCAGGACCGGACCCTGGGCGACGGCTCCGAAGGACGGATAGCTCTGCTGCACGGGCTGGCCATAGCCATTGCCGTAGACCGGCGCGAGCGAGACGACCTGATTCTGCGGCGCATCGCGATACACGAGCTGCGGCTGCTGCGCGTACCCGGTATCGTAAGGCGTCGTATAGACCTGCGTTGACTGGTAGACCGGCAGGCCCGACTGCGTGTTATAGGGCTGCGGCGGGTTTCCGGCATAGCTGCCGCCCAGATCGACGGTGGCGTAGGAAGCCGGCTGCGAACAGCCCGCCATCAAGCCGAGCATGGCGATTATACTGACGGAGGCATAAGCCCGGCTCATTCCTTTGGGACGCATGGGACGCGACATGTAAGACCCTCTCACCGATAAGATGTGCCGAGTAAAGTGTACCTGACCTAAGAAATGCTTAAGTAGAATCAAATCCCGAAACGAGATCAGTCACCCGAATCCGTGCAATAGTGGCACGAAACGCACAGGCATCAGTTCATCGTAGGTGTACCCATCCGGGTCACGGGTCACTTTGATGAGTTGCTGGATCACGCCCTCGTCCCCCACGGGCAGGATCATCACGCCCCCCACCCTGAGCTGGTCGAGCAGGGGTTGCGGCGGGTCTTCCGCAGCGGCGGCGACGAGGATGCGGTCGAAAGGCGCGTGGAGCGGCCAGCCTTCCGAACCGTCGCCATGGGCGAGGATCACGTTCGAGATATCGAGCGAGGCAAGCCGCTCACGAGCCTGTTCTGCAAGGGTTTCGTGGCGCTCCAGCGCATAGACCCGACGACACAGCGAAGCGAGGATGGCGGTCTGGTAGCCGGAACCTGCACCGACTTCCAGGACTTTCATCCGACTGTCGAGACCAAGTTGCTGCGTCATCAGTCCGACGACGGAGGGCTGGCTGATCGTCTGGGAACAGGCGATGGGCAGGGGCAGGTTGTCATAGGCCCGATGGGCGAGTTGAGCCTCCACGAACCGCTCGCGGGGGATTCGCGCCATGACGTCCAGCACCTTCGGATCGGTGACACCGTCATCGTGCAGGCTGCCGAGGAACGCCTCGATCTCGGGCTTCATCGGGCCAGCGCATCCGCGAGGGGGCCGAGGGCGGCGGTATCCGTGAAATCGGCGCGGATCGGCGTCACCGAAATCTGACGGGCCGCCATGGCACCGAGATCGGTATCGGCAGGCGCATTGCCCGCGTCGCGGCGAAAGCGAACCCAGTGATACGCACCGCCGCGCACGTCGATGCGGTCTTCGGTGTAGATGTCGTTCTGCGCGCGGATGCCCTGACGCACCGCTGCGAGACCCGCGACCGCGTCACCGGGGACGGGAGGAAAATTGACGTTGAGGACGATGCCCTCGGGTTGCTCCATGGCGAGAAGCGTCTCGAGCGTCGCCGCACAATGGTCATGCGAAGCCCCCCAGATATCGTCTTCGGCCTCTTGTCCAAGGCGCTGATATGCCTGCGAAAGAGCGATGGCGCGAATACCGTTGGAGGCGGCATGGAGAGCCGCACCGACCGTGCCCGAATACGGCATGTCATCGGCAATGTTGAAGCCCTGGTTGATTCCCGACAGCACCAGATCGGGCGCGCGGTCGAGCACGACGCTCAGGGCCATGGTCACGCAATCCGCCGGGGTGCCATCCACGGCGAAGCGGCGTTCGTCGAGCCGCGCCATGCGCAGCGGATCGATGAGGGTGACGGCCTGACTCTGGCCGCTCTGCTCGGTGGCCGGAGCGACGACCCAGACATCGTCGGACAGCGAACGCGCCGCGTCTTCGAGGATGGCCAGCCCCGGTGCATCGATGCCGTCGTCGTTGGTAATGAGAATACGCATCCGTCTTTCGCCCCTGTCCGTCACTGGCACGATCCTTACAGGGAGCGATCCCGCGAGGTCACGGGAAAACGAGCGGCGGCACGAAAAGCAGGGCGATGCCGCCCGCGATCTTCGCGATGCGCAACAGGGGCGATCCCGGCGCGATCAGGCCATGGGAGACGAACACGAGACCCGCACCGACCTGGATTGCCGCCAATACCGCCCGCAACGGCGTTTCGGCCAGCCCGATCAACGCGGGATTGGCGACCATGGCCAGCGGGATGAGGTAGAGGCCGACGCCCAGTGCCATGGCCGTCAGGGCCACTTTCAGCCAATCCTCGCCGATCATTCCGGCGGCGATGAAGACGGCCCCGCAGACCGGGGGCGTGATGGTCGAGAGCAGCGCGAACCAGAAGACGAACAGATGGGCCAGCAGCGGCTCGACCCCGAGTTTCTGCAAGGCCGGTCCGGCCACCGAGATGCAGATGACATAGGCGGCGGTGGTCGGCACCTCCATCCCGAGCAGCAGGCAGGCGAGCGCGGTCAGCAGGAGCGCGGGCCAGAGCCGATCGCCCCCTGCCGAGAGGATGAGCGACGTGATCTTCACGCCGAGGCCGGTCTGACCCAGCACCGAGATGATGAGGCTGGCACAGAGGATGATCGAGGCGATGACCGCGATCTGCTCCCCCGCCGCGAGCGCCGCGCGCTGCATCCGCCGAAGGAAGCGGGTCGCGCTCGGGCGCAGGCTGGTATCGAAGGCCAGCAGCACGATCCCGGCGAGGATGGCCGAGGCGGCGGCGTATTGAGGCGTATAGCCGCCCCGGAACATCCGCTCCAGCAGCACCGCGAAGGGAACGAGGAAGAATGCGCCGGTCGTCAGAACGAGACGGGCGGCGGGCATCCGGTCCTTCGGCAGGGGTTGCAGGTCATAGCGCACGGCATAGGCGTCGATGCCGATCCAGACACATCCGAAGAACAGGAGCGCGGGCAGGATCGCCGCCGCCATGATCGAGGTGTAGGGAATGCCGGTCAGCTCGACCATGACGAAGGCTCCGGCCCCCATCAGCGGCGGCATGATCTGCCCGCCCGAGGACGCCACCGCTTCCACCGCTCCGGCGAGACGCTTGGGGTAGCCCAGATCGCGCATGGCGGGCAGCGTGATCGCCCCGGTCGAGGCGACATTGGCCGAGGCCGACCCCGAGATCGACCCGAACAGCGCCGAGGACAGCACCGATACCTTGGCCGCGCCCCCGCGCAGGGTGCCGGCGGCGGCACTGGCCAGGTTCATGAACCCCTGCCCCGCCTCCCCCGCGTTCAGCACCGCGCCCATGATGACGAACACCGCGATGATCGAAACGGAGACGCCCGTGAGACTGCCCCACAGGCCCCCTTCGGCAATGGTGATCGTACCCAGAAAACTGCCGAGCGGCAGGCCCGGATGCCCGAACTCTCCCGACAGATGCTGACCGAACAACCCGTACAGCAACGCGAGCGACGCGATGATCGGCAAGGGCCAGCCGACCGCCCGCCGCGCCA
>ENA-ORXM01001721-ORXM01001721.1-marine-metagenome-genome-assembly--contig:-NODE-1721-length-28918-cov-4.101522_pt1 | contig 28918 bp, 20 predicted proteins | sample MGYA00237867_ERZ511480 | MGnify/ENA primary metagenome ERZ511480 (study PRJEB26309, sample SAMN06266103) | marine metagenome | isolation source: Algal blade | place: United Kingdom:Sidmouth, United... | reverse complement strand
TTCCCCTAACCATTGAGCACGTTCTGCACCTGTTGTAATCATTGCAGGCATTCTAGCAAAACCAAATTCTTTTAAAGTATTATTGGCAGGAGTAGTTATTATGGAGAATGTTTTGTGCAGTTCTTGGTTACCGTCTACCCAAATATCCCATACTCCTGCAAAAGTCATCAAGTCCCCATTCGTCAACTGAACACGGTATGGCTGGGTACTTCGACCTTCTTTGGTCCACTCATAATAACTATCTGCAAAAACCAAACAGCGTCTTTGACGTATTGGCAAACGAAAAGATAATTTACTTGCAATTCCTTCTACCTGTGCATTAATTAAATTTGTTCCAACACTTTTGTCTTTGGCCCAATGCGGAATAAGTCCCCAAGTAAATATTTGTAAGTCTAGAGATTGATTGGTTAAAAGGTAAGCATTTTGGGTTGCCCCAATATTAAAACTCTGTTGCAATTCTTTTTTTATATCTAAATTGAATTGGCGCTTCATTTTTTCTTTTGAAGCAGAGAAGGAGAAACGAGTGGGCATAAGTATCAAGAATTTTCAAGCGATTTAGTAAATCTTATACTATATAATATAGTACCTTCTTTTTCTATTTTTGCTTGTTTTAATAACAAAACAAATCTGTGTTTTGCTATTATTTTTTTTAAACAACTCGTAAAGCTAATCTTATTAATTTAATTATTTACAATTTTCACTATTATTTTTATGCTTTTTTTTTGTTAGCAAAATTGGTTTATCCACAATCCTCATAGTTATGCACAAAAAATAAGTGGACAATTGAATCTTATGTTATTAACTTTCACCTTGTTTAATTTTTTTGATTATACAAATACTTTAAAAACGCAAAATATGGTCAAAAAAAAGTTCTTTTTTATTACCTACATAACTTGTGCACAGCTTACACACAAGTTATGCACAAGTTATGCACACTGTGCATAAGAATGTCGTTAAAAGTATTTACAGTTAAAAAAGAATTTGCATCTATCAAAAATAATAGTATTACTTCTACATTTTTTTGTGTTTTTTCGTAAAAACAATTTGTTCCCCCCAACTTATCCACACAACTATATAAGCATATGTATAAACTTAAATAACAGTGCTTTATAAACAAACTTATGCACAGGGGTTTTGTCTACAACTGTGCATAACCCTATACTTTATCCACAGTTCATCCACATTTAGTTATCCACATTTTAGACAATGGCCAGTTTCACTCTAATTTTGTGGATTACTCTATAAATATGCACATAGATATGCACAGTAGTTAACCTATAAATAAATAAATCTATTTATAGCTCTACTTATCCACAAAATTGTGGATAAGTGTGCATAAAAAGATAAATTACTGATTAAAAGTATACTTATCTGTGGATAAGGTTGGTGGATAACTTCTCATTTTTTGTTAATAGTCATTTTTTTAATTAAAAATAAGTTTAGATATCGACTTATCCACTTATCCACGCTCCTAATAATGAAAGCTTTTTTTTAATTAAATTTTCTTTTTATTATAATATAATCAATGTGTCTGGATTTTCTTTTCTGAGAAGAGAAACAAAAATTTGTTTGTTTTAGCTTGTCCTATGTTTCTAATCTTTTTGTTTAAAAAAGTAGTTTAGATTTTTTCTAAAAAAAAATAACCTTTAATCATTTATAGTATAATATCGTTTATTGAATTGTAAATTTGTACGAAAATTTAAATGCCTTAATAAGGTGTATTGGATAACTTTTAGCTCTGCCTCAATTGTTTGATTTTAATTTGCTGATTACTAGGAGGTTATAATGAGAGTTTTAAAATAAATTTATTTGTATCAATGGCAAAAGAAACAAAGGTGTTTTCTACGGCTGTAAAAATTTGGTTGTTAATAGGAGTTGTAATGGTTTTTTGTCAAGTGGTTATTGGTGGAATTACTCGTTTGACGGACTCAGGACTTTCTATAACAGAGTGGGCAGTTATTCAAGGGACTATTCCCCCTTTGGATGCTGATGCATGGGAAACGGCAAGACAAGATTATATGGAGCATGCCATAGGGCAAGTAAAAATGAAGTGGTCAGGAGCGATGTACCCTAATGGAATTCCAATGAGTGAGTTTAAATTTATCTACTTTTGGGAATATTTTCATCGTTTGTGGGCACGCACAATGGGTTTTGTTTTTTTGATTCCTTTCTTAATTTTTTGGAGGCGAAAAATGCTTTCTAAGCCTTTAATGATTATGTTGGGGAAAGTAGTTGTTCTAACTATGTTCGTTGCTGTATTTGGGTGGATTATGGTCAAATCAGGGCTAGATACTCCAGAGTTTGCTTGGGTAAATGGGTATAAATTGACGATTCACTTGAGTTTGGCGACGATTGTGTTTGGTTATTTGTGGTGGGTGACACTTCATGCGATTCAACCAAACGTAACGGATGAGCACAACAAACGTTTACGAACATTTGCCTGGCGTATTACTACTATTATTTGCCTTCAAATTGTATTGGGTGGTTTAATGGCAGGGATCAAAGCAGGATTGATTTTTAATCATTTTCCACACATGGAGATTAATTCTACAGATGATTCTTGGATTTGGATTGCAGATGTGCTCAAAGATTATTCTAAATGGACTTGGGAAAATATGCAGGCTTATAATTCAAAAGAAGGTGCTGGTTTTGCAGCGGCTCTAATTCAGTTGTTGCATCGAGGAACCGCCTATTTGTTGTGTTTTTTGATTCCAATTTTTTACTTATATGTTCGTCGTATTCATCAGTCTACTCAATTAGCTAGAGGAAGTCAGTTGCTAATTCTCATTTTAATTGCACAGATAACTTTAGGTATTTTGACTTTGCTCAACGGTATTGGTCAAATTCCATTATTATTAGGTGTTTTGCACCAAGCAGGTGGTTTATTATTGTTAGCTGCGATGTTGTATGTAAATTATCAATTTGGAAAAGGAGGAGAGCATATCTTACGAAAAAATGAGATGGAAGAAAAACACTTAGTGAATAATTAAATAATGAGCAATAATATATTGATAGGTTTTGTGATAAATTTAACAGGCTTCTAACCAACCGTTATATAAGAAGTTATTAACAAGTTATTAATATAAAATAAGAAGGAATACTTCTAATCTTGTCCTTGTCAACACGATGTTGATGAGGACATTTTTCATTTAACTAAAAAATAAAATCATGCTTACTCAAAAATGTTTACTTGTATCTATTTGCCTACTTCTTGGATTAAATTCCTTTGCTCAAAAGGAATCTAAAAAAGGACCAAAGATACATGAAATTGGTTTTTCTATTACCTCTGGTTTAGATTTTGGATTTATCTACAAAACAGGGACTGAAAAAAGTGTATTGCGTCTACAGGCGCTTTTTTTGAATGGCTCCCATCAAATTCAAAGTGGAGGGAGTAATAATAATTATGGAATAGGGTTTAGTTTAGGGAGAGAATATAGAACAAATATTGTAGATAACCTCTTCTTTATTTACGGTTTTGGAGGTGGTCTTAGTTATAGTGGGCAAAGTGCTGCTAGTAGTGGTTTTGTGGGAGCATCTGCTCATATTTTTTCGCCTAAAATTAACTTAATTCTAGGCTTTAATTATGTCTTGAAAGAACGTTGGATTTTTTCAATAGAAACACTACCCTATTTACAATCTGATATTGGTCTTCAATCTATTGGAGGAAATTTAGATATTAATAATGTTGTAATTTCTTATGGATTGAATATGGCTAGCGTTCGCTTGGTTATTGCACATCGTTTTGGAAAAAAGTAGGTGAAAAAGTTGTTTTTATTTGTGCTATTCATCAACTAACTACTCTATAACGCATTAAGGCAGAAAAATTAAATTTCATGAAGATAAAAAAAATAATAGGATTGATAGGTTGTTTTACTTATAGTATTGTTGGTTTTTCTCAACAAAAATTAGCTGTACATGAAGTTGGTTTTTCTGCCAACTTAGACTTGGGTTACGGATTATTATACAAAACAGGAAAACCGAATAGTTTATTTAGGTTGAAGACCTTGTTTTTTACAGGAGAAATCTCAAATAGTGCAGGATTAACAGAAAGTGCTTATGGAGTTGGTTTTAGTTTAGGAACAGAGTTTAGAAAAAAAATTATGGGGGAGCTAGCTTTCGTCTATGGTTTTGATTTGGGTTTGAATTATAATATAACTAGTTATAATAACCAAATAGATCCAGAACAATTGACACTTATGATCAGTCCCAATGTCAATCTAGTAATAGGTTTAAATTATAAACTGAAAGAGTGTTGGGTATTTTCAGTAGAATTAATGCCGTATTTGAGTTATGATATTCAATCCATTTATGCTGATCTCAAGGAACTTAAAAAATTTACTACTATACATTATGGCTTGAGTCTATCTCATGTGCAATTTGGAGTGGCTTATCGATTTAGTAAAAGCAAGTAATAATTGCAAAAACTATTAAAGTTTATTACAAAAAAAATGGTTAATAAAAAGGAGATTATCCCAGTTAGAATAATCTCCTTTTTTTAATTGAGCCTTCCAAGAATTAATAAATTTGCTCAACAATTTGCTTGATGGTATCTACATCTCCCATTGTATAATAATGCAAACAAGGTGCTCCAGCAGCTTTTAACTCTTTGGATTGTGCTACCGTCCATTCGATTCCAACTTGACGACGTGCTTCAGCATCTTTTGCTGCCAATAAAGCATCTGAAAAGTCTTTAGGAATGTTCAAGTGAAACAAACGAGGAATTGAATTCAACTGGTATTTCTTAGTAATTGGTTTTAGACCAGGCACAATAGGAACATTAATCCCTTCAGTTCTACAACGTTTTACAAAGTCAAAATACTGTTGATTATCAAAGAACATTTGCGTAACAATATACTCTGCCCCTGCGTCTATTTTTTGCTTTAGGAAGTGCAAATCACTTTGATGGTTTGGAGCTTCAAAATGCTTTTCTGGATATCCAGCAACTGCAACACAAAAGTCAGATGGTTCTGCATTCGTAATATCATTGTCTAAATAGATTCCTTCGTTCATGTTGACCAATTGCTTGACCAAATCTAGTGCATAAGGATGTCCGTTGGGTTCTGGGATAAATTTGCCCTCAAATTTACGCGCATCACCTCGTAAGACCAAAACATTATCAATACCCAAAAATTGCAAATCAATTAAAGCATTTTCTGTTTCTTCTATGCTAAATCCACCACAAATCAAATGTGGAACAGCATCTACTCCGTAACGATGCATGATTGCAGCACAAATTCCGACCGTTCCTGGACGTTTGCGCATGGCTACTTTTTCGTAATAACCACTAGAACGTTTTTTATAAATAAATTCTTCACGATGGTAAGTCACATCAATAAAAGGAGGATTGAACTCCATCAATGGATCTAGTGTATCAAAAATACTTTGAATTTTTCCTCCTTTGAGTGGGGGCAAAATTTCAAAAGAAATTAAGGTCTCTCCGTTGGCAGCCTTAAAATGATCGGTTACTTTCATAATTATTGGTTGTCTAAAAACTGAATGAATACAGTTAAGTAGATAGTTAGATGCTGCAAAGATATATTTTTTTGTCTAAAAAAAAATATTGCCTTCCCTAATGAGAAGACAATATTTTAAAAGATTCGGTAAAATCTAAGCTAAGAAATTATAGGTACTTAGATTTTCTTCAAAGACTTAAATACCATGTTTACCTAACATATCAACCAATTTTTGAATTTTACTCATTTTTTCAAGATCTTGAGTTGTAGCTTTGTCAGCAAGGTCTAATTTTTCGAGTCTAGTACGTTCTTTAATCAAACCTGATCGTAAGTCTCGAAGTGGCATTTTAGCTTCTTTGAGTTTGTTTTCTTTGACAATATCATCAACATTATCTAAAGCATCTTCCAATTCAAGTAAACGTTTGTCTAAGGTTTGCATATCTCCATGCAATTCATCTAACAAAGTCGTCAATAAGGTTTCTCCCGATAGTTTGTTAAATTTACTTTTAATCATTTTAATTAAGGATTGAATACCGCCTCCAATTTTACTATAACGATCATCATGTTCACCAGTAGACTGGAAAATTTTACGTAAGATCAATTCTGCGGATTCTTCTTTGAGTGTATCATCGGATACTCCATAACCCAAGCAATACTCTCTAGCTAAGCTTTCTGCTTGCTTATTTCCCCCTGCTCCATCTTGTGCAAGACCAATAACATACATTTTAGCATAATAAGCACTATCTCTAAAAATTTCTAATTTGGCATCTCGATCTCCTGCTTGAGCATTTTTGATCAATTTTTTAACGTGAATAACTTTAGCCTCATCAATTACAGCGAAAATAACTTTTGATCCAATTTTAATTGCTGTTCCTGTGTATTTCAAGACCATACCAACAGGGGCACCAGGTCCTGCAACTTCAGCAATAGAACCAGCTGTAGAAATGACTTGGCTAAAAGCATCAATAGACTGTTGCGCAATTTTCATATTGTCGTTATTAACATTCTGGCGCATAGAAAATGACAAACTATCATCATCTGCATATAAAATTGTATCCGTATGCAAGCCAACATGTCCTTGACGTTCTTCAATCGTTTTAGCCAAATTCAAAATCATCTCAGCCAAACCTAATACATTGCTAGCAATAGACAAACCAGGCGCAAGATCTGTTGCAGCACCAAACATTTGCATTACGGCATTCACATCACCAACTACTTCAATTGCTTTTTTCATAGGTCCAAGAACATCCTCATGGATTTTTCTAATCGTATCTGGTGTTTGTGCCAATCGGTCTTCGATTTGATCTCTAGTGAGTTTTTCCCGACCAATTAAATCATTTAGGCGAGTGTTTGCCATTTCCACTGCTTTAATAACATTGGTAATAACTCCCAAGACCTCTCCACCTTTGGTACCGTCTAACAAACCACCAACAATATCTTTGTCTTTATCCTCTTTGGTACTCAAAGCCCCCGTAACAGAACCCGCAATAGAAAGCATTTTGACAACTTTATCACGTTTTCCCATGTCTTTATCGGTCAATAAATCCTTCGTATTTCCAATAGCATCTAGACCCACACCAACAAAGTCAATATATTTCTTTGCCTCTTCGCTATCTTTTACCAAATCGGCAACTGTTCCTCCAGTCTTGTTTAATAAAGAAACAACAGCTAGTGTTTTATCAAAAGCATCTACATCGTCTTGCATCCATTTTTCCATGAACGCCTCCATGTTTTCAATAACAGAATCTACGGTAGAGGAAATTTTTTCAAGGGTTGATTTTTCTTTATCCTCATCTTTTTCTTTGTCTTCGTCTTCTGGTTTCTTTTTACCCGACAAAGTATCAATAACCTCCTTGGTTTGCCCAACAAAAGACTTGTCGTCAAAATCTTTTTCCGATTCTTCCTCCTTCTCTTTTTCCTTACCCATAAGAGATTCCACGACCTCTTTCGAATTTTTGATGGCAACCAAAATTTGACACAAACGTTCTGGAGTGGAATTGTATTTTTTAACCAAGCCTCCTTTGTCTCCCATTAAATTGAGGACAACTTCTTGTAATTTATCAGCATTCTCCATGCCCTCGAAGAATTGACCTAAAAAGCCTTCTGCTTTTTCTTTGAACGCAGTAGCATTATCACTAAGTCCTATCAAATCATTGATATTCTCTAGTACATTTTCTTTTTCGTTCATCAACTCATTGGCAAAGTCTTCACTTTCTTGTGTTAGCTGTTCTGTACGTTCTTGCAAATTATCTTTAGTCATTGCGGTTACTTTTTCCCATGCTTGCAAGGTTTCCAAAGCTTCATCTGGCCACATACTAACTGGTACATGTTCTAAGCACTTTCGCAATTCTTCTTTAGTAGCACCTGTTTTTTCTAAGGAAGCAAAACGTTTCATCAAATCACGTCCAAAAAGCATGACTTGATCATTTTTTTGCGAAGAAAGAACATTGTTTTTACCACCTTTCGTAGAACGGTAAAAGTCGAAATCTTTTCCAAATGCTGCAAAAAATTGTCCTTCAATATCTCGAAGTGCTGTCAAATTAGCAGCAACAATTTCTTTGAGTTTGTTATCAATTTCTCTTTGGATAAGGAGTAACTTTTTAACTGGATTTGTTTCTTTTGCAAAAGTGGTTGGGGTATCCAGTATTTCAGAATAATCTTCAAAGATTTTGTCTGTAGTAAGTTTTGCTTTTTGAGCCTCTTCCAAGCGAATTTGAGAAACTTCAACCAACTTCGCATACATTTTTTCTTCAGGTTTCCCTTGGTAGTTTTTGACGAAATCTTGATAGTCCTTTAATTGCGACTGATAAGCTTGTACATTCACATAACTTGCAATTTCCATCAACTTCTCTTTAGTTGTTTTCATTGCTTTTTGAAAACCTGGATCTTCTACTTTTTCCAAAGATGAAATATGATACTTGCCTTCTTTTCCGACGGTTTCCAAACGTAGACTAAGTTTTCCTATTAAGTCTTCTAATTCTTCCTTCTTAGTTTCATAATCTCCAGTTGTAATATTTTTAAAATTTCCCGAATCATCCGTTGTTTGGATTTTATTCAGCGAAGTCCAATTGATATAAAGCTTGTTCGTTTTGACTTTTGCTTGGAACAATTCCTCTATATTGCTAGAGTTCTGATGGTCGGTAGCAATTTGCTTGATGGTATCATACAACTCATCTTTAAGAGGCTTGCTAGTAGAATCAATAATTCCTTGTAAGTCATCATCCAAACTCATACGCATGAACTTATACGTCTCTAATTTGTCCTTGAATTTATCCTTTAATTCTTCGGGCAAAAGATTCGCATAATTAGGGTTTTCCTCCAACAGTTTTTCGCGAAAGGAATCCTCAGCAGTAAAAGCTTGCTCTGCGGTATAAATAGCTTGTAGGATAGCCATACTTACATTTTTATTCTCTGTAGCTAACTTATTAGGCTTTTCGCTTTGGTAGGTTTCGTAAGTATCTACAATGTTTTTATATCGCAAACTATGTTCATTGATACGATCGTCCAAAATACCTTGTATCTCTGTCTTTACATCACGTTGTTCTATTTCACCTAACTTGGCTTGCATCTTTTTATCTAAAGAATTTTGAACACCTGGCACATGCTCTTTTAGACGTTTGTACGGCTCCAATAGTAAGTTTGATGCAGCTTGCATCTGTTCTTCTTTTTGGATTAAATCAGAACGCAATTTAGCTACTTGCATTACTATTTTTCCCTTTTCATTAGGATCAGTAGTTGTACTTAAAGTGCCTTGGGCTTCAGCCAATTTTTCTTTGAGTTCATCAATGTCTTTTACTAAGTTCTTTACCACATCTTTATTCGCATCAAAAGACAAAATTAGATTGATAATATCACGCGTATTTTCTTGAATTGACTTGATTTTTTCCATCAAATTATTCACGTCTATCTGATCGGCGTCATATTCTGCTTTAGCAGTTACTATATCACAACGTTGTGCGACCAAAACCCATTTATCAATATTACTTTGAATTTGGTTACAATTCTGTAAAATATCTTCTACAGAACTTTGCTTGAATTTTTGGGCATCAAAGACAGCACGATTAGATACTTTTTTAGCATAGGCAGTTTCTACGGTTTCTAAGAGTTCCTTGCTATCTGTAATCCATTTTCGAATACTATCATTATAAGGTTTTGAATTAGAGAAAGATAGAAAGACGGCATTATCCAACATTTCTTCAATATCAGTCTTGTCATCAAAAGCTGCTTTTAGGTCATTTTTCAAGAAATCCGTAATCGTTCTACGAATGTTTTCGATATGCTTTCCACGTTCTTTAATTTCAAAGGTCGAAAATTGAATGTGCTCTGTTTCCCATTCACTAATTTCAATCCCCAAATTTTCAACAACATCTAGCAAAGCATCTTTAAGTTGACCTTTGGCTGTGTCATCACCTTCGTCAAACGTTTTGCGTTGGTTGATAAATTGGTCAAATATTTTTATTATTTTTTGATAATTATCTGTGTTGTACAACTCGATACCCAATTCATCTTTGGCTTCCCAAATTTGAGTTTTAAGCCCCTCTACCCAAGGATTTTTATTAGGATTTAGCTGTGCAATTTCTTCCAAAAGGCGCATAGACTCTCTTTGAAGTCCTTCCGCTCGGCTGTCAATACTTTCTCCATTGTTAAGAATATCATTATAAGCTTCTAGGGCTTTTTTTACATCAGATGGGAGTTTTTTGATGCTCGAAACGTCAAAGGTGAGTAGTTCTTCATTGATACTTGAGGTAGAACGCTCTAAGTTATTTACTTTGAACCAAGCTTTTATTTCTATTACTTTTTCACTCAACAAAGCATCTTGTTTCTTTAGCGCTTTACTCAAATCAGATAAGTTCCCAAGTTTTTTACTAAACCAATTGGAAACACCTCTTGTTTGTTGGATAATTTTTATGATACCATGAATTCTATTCTCAAGAGATTCAGCAGAAAGTAACATTTGTTGAAATGTTTCTCCCAGTTCCTCAACATTAGGGTTTACAGCCCTTAAGCCACTATTAGCCTTTTGAAGAAAGGCACTAATTCGTTCCTTGCTCGAATTATTAATTTCTACAATCAAAGCATTGACTTTCGAATCCAAATGGACTTTAATTTTTTCGACTTTATCTTTTTGAGTGTCTGCTTTTAAGGCACTATCATAATTTTCCCATTCTACAAAAAGGCTATTTAACTTGACTAAAATTGGAATTTTTTTGAGTGTTGTAGCTGATTGATAACTTTTGAATATTTGTATTATTCGAGTATAAGGAGAAGTGGTAGACGAACTTACATTTTTTGATGCTTCAACAATTTGTTTAGCCTCTTCGTCTTCGGTTTCAAAATTAAAATCAACGATTACTTTAGCAGTCTTTTTTACAAAGCGAGCTACTTTTTTTGCAATAACAGGTTTCGCCCCATTCCCTTCTTCAAAATTTAACATCAATTTTTTATCATCTCCTCTTCCTTCATCATCATCCATTGCTTTTAGATGACCACTTGCAAATTTAACTTTAGGTTTAAGTATTTTTTGCCAAGCACTAGGAAAATCTCCAACCCATAAGAGTGGCTGAAGGTCTTCTGTTTCTTCGGATTTAGGATCTGGCTTAAAATTAAACTCAGGAATATAGAAAAAAGGAACATCTTGTTGTGGATCTTTTAGTTTTTTTGATACTTTTCTAAATTCTTCATAGTACTCCTTAACAGTGAGTACACCTTCCAATTCATCTGGTTTTTTAAATTTTTTCTTAAGAATAGAGCTCATAGTGATATGATTTTTTGAATAAAAATGGTTAGATGGATGTTATAATTTTTATTAATAGGAAAACTATAGAGTTAAGTTATTAATAATTGTTGATTTTTTTAATATATAGGAAAACTATATTTTATGGTTTTGAAGATTTTATTTTAACAATAGGTAAAATAAAAAATTAAACTTTCTTTTTTATTCTATGGAGTGCACGGTCTAAATAGGCCTCATCTTTATAAATTTGGGCAAATAGTAAACCTCCATACAAGTCTTGAACGGCTTGTTCTGCTTTTCCTATAGCATACTTTATACTATATCTATCTTGATATAAGTGGGCGATAGTATTAATTAATTCGGTATAAAAATTCTGTGCTAAAGAACTGAAATCTTCTTTTTCTGATAATGTTTGAAGTATTGTATTGCTCATTAAGCAACCTAGCTTTGTTTCTTTGTAAAAGTCCTTTAAGTTACTTAAAACCAAAGATAAACGCTGTGGGTAGGTCAGACTTTCATCATAAGCAAGCTTAAAAATATGCTCGCTAGCATGTTGTTGCAAATGGATTAAAACCTCTAACATCAAATCCTCCTTGTTTTTAAAATAATAGTATAAATGTGCTTTTTCTACACCACAAGCTTTTGCTAACATAGCAATACTTGTAGTAGGATAGCCATTGGCTTTGAATACAACTAATGATTTTTGAATGAGTTCTTCTTTAGAAGTCTTGATTTTAGGCATAAAGTGGCTTTAGTAGTTAATTTATTTTAACGATTGATAAAATTAAACTAAAAAAATCAAAAAAGCAAGCCTATTTTAAAAAAGTATGCCTACCTCAGCTAGCTATGTATATTTGAAAATTGTTTAACTATTTGGTTAGTAGTGTGTTATTAAAAAAAAATAATCCCTCTCATCATTTCGATAAGAGGGATTATTATAACAGTACGTTCAATAAGTGGTATGAAGCGATGAACAATTAGCTTTTTACAACACTCATTTTTAAATTAATAGCATCAATTAATTCTACTTCATCACCTGTAGATAAATTATCTACTAGATTTAATTCAGTAGCCAATACTTCCGCACAGATATAATCCTTGAAATGCGTCAAGGCATCGTTTAATGCAGTATGATTCTCTAAGGTTAGAACGATGCGATCTGTTACTTCAAAATCCTTGTCTTTACGTAAATTTTGAATACGATTGACCAATTCACGGGCCATACCTTCAGCTTCCAATTCAGGTGTCAATTTTACATCTAGCGCAACTGTTATTTCAGCATCACTAGCGACCATCCAACCTTCGATATCTTCTGAAGTAATGCTTACATCTTCCATTGTTAAATCAAAAGCTTCCCCACCTAAATCTAAGGTATATACTCCAGCTTTTTCCAACTGAGCGATATCTGCCTGCGTAAAGGCATCAATAGCAGCTTTGCCCGCTTTCATATTCTTACCCAAGCGTTTGCCCAAAGTTTTAAAGTTAGGTTTAATTCCCTTTTTGATAATACCAGAAGCATCTGAGACATATTCAAATTCTTTGACATTCAACTCTGACAAAACCAAATCTTCCACTGCTTCTACTTGAGCTTGAAATGCGTTATCCAAGACAGGCAATAAGATTTTTTGTAGCGGTTGACGCACTCGTATAGCTTCTTTCTTTCTTAATGATAACACCAAAGAAGTAATGCGTTGTGCATAGCTCATCCGTTGTTCCAAATCTTTGTCAATAGCCACTTCTTCTACTTTAGGGAAGAAAGCTAAATGAACAGAAATGTGTTCCTCATTTTGAGTTACCGTATTCAAATTTTGGTACAACCAATCCGAAAAGAAAGGGGCTATTGGAGCCATCAATTTGGATAAAGTCGCCAAACAATGATATAAAGTCTGGTAAGCCGCTAATTTATCTTCATTTTGCTCTCCTTTCCAGAAACGACGACGACACAAACGAACATACCAGTTGCTCAAATGACGATCGACAAAGTCTGCTATTTTACGTCCAGCATTAGTTGGTTCGTAGTTGGCAAAATCATCATCCACTTCTTTGATCAAAGAATTAAGCAAAGAAATGATCCAGCGATCAATTTCAACTCTTTCAACTAAAGGAACTTCTTTCCCATATTCAAAACCAGCTAAATTAGTGCCGTCATAATCATCGACATTAGCATAAGTTGCAAAGAAATTATACGTATTATATAAGGTACCAAACAACTTACGACGTGTTTCATCCAAGCCCAATTCATCAAACTTCAAATTGTCCCAAGGTTGTGCATTGGTTAACATATACCAACGCGTTGCGTCTGCACCATATTTATTCAGGGTCTCAAAAGGTTCTACGGCATTGCCTTTAGATTTAGACATTTTTTGTCCTTTCTTATCCAACACCAAACCATTCGAAACGACATTCTTATAAGCGACCGAATCAAAACACATCGTAGCAATGGCATGTAAGGTATAGAACCACCCACGAGTTTGGTCTACCCCCTCTGCAATGAAATCCGCAGGATAAGAAACTTCTCCAGGCTTTCCTTGTAGGGCGTTATCAATCAACTCCTTGTTTTCAAAAGGATAATGCCACTGTGCATAAGGCATAGAACCACTATCAAACCAAACATCAATTAAATCTGTTTCACGTATCATCTTCTCCCCTTTACTGCTCACCAAAACAACATCGTCAATGTATGGGCGATGTAAATCTTTGGGCATTTGTTGGGTCAAACCCAACTGTGCATTGGCCGCATCAATTCCAACTTCTAATTCTTCCAAAGAACCGATACAAACTTCCTCACTTCCATCTTCTGTTCTCCATATAGGCAAAGGTATACCCCAGTAACGAGAACGAGATAAGTTCCAATCTTGAAGATTATCTAACCAACCTCCAAAACGCTTCTCTCCTGTTGCTTTTGGCTTCCAGTTGATGGTTTTGTTCAGTTCAGACATCCGCTCTTTTTTAGCAGTAGCTTTTACAAACCAAGAATCCAAAGGATAATATAAAACAGGTTTGTCGGTACGCCAACAATGCGGATAACTATGCTTATATTTTTCTACCTTAAAGGCTTTGTTTTCTGTTTTTAGCTTGATGGCTAATTCAACATCTATTGATTTTTCAGGAGCCTCTCCTACTTTGTAATATTCATTTTTTACATATAAGCCACCAAATTCACCCATTTCAGGTCTGAATTTACCTTGTAAATCGACCAAAGGAACCAAATCTTCGTCTTCATTCATCACCAACATTGGCGGAACTCCAGCTTCTTTGGCAACCATGGCATCATCTGCACCAAAAGTAGGCGCAATGTGTACGATACCGGTACCATCTACAGTTGTTACAAAATTACCAGCGATCACACGAAATGCCTTTTCAGGGGTCTCATGTGGCAATGCATAAGGTAATAATTGTTCATATTCAATGCCTACTAAGTCTTTGCCAGTAAATTCTTTGACAAGGACATAAGGGATTTTTTTATCCCCAAAAGTATAATCCGTCAACTTGAATTCTTCTGTAGCAACTGCATATTTGCCAGAAAACTGTTTGCCCACCAAATCCTTTGCTAAAACCACTTGCATTTTATCACCAGTATACTGGTTGAAGGTTTCTACTAATACATAAGTTATTTTGGGGCCTACACAAAGTGCCGTATTGGATGGTAATGTCCAAGGAGTTGTTGTCCAAGCGATAAAATAACTATCATCAGGTAATACATTGTTGCGTTTTGCTTTAAATTGAGCAACAACTGTAGTATCTGTAACATCTTTATAACAACCTGGTTGATTCAACTCATGGGAACTCAAACCTGTTCCTGCGGCAGGAGAATAAGGTTGTATGGTATAACCTTTATAAATTAAGTTGTCTTTGTATAATTTTTGTAATAACCACCAAACAGACTCAATGTAATTGTTTTCATAAGTGATGTAAGGATCCGACATGTCTACCCAATAGCCCATTTTTAGGGTTAAGTTGTCCCACATGTCTTTGTACATCATGACCGTTTCCTTGCATTCCTTGTTGTAGTCATCAACAGATATTTTTTTGCCGATGTCTTCTTTGGTAATGCCTAATTTTTTCTCAACAGCCAACTCGATTGGTAGACCATGGGTGTCCCAACCAGCTTTGCGTCGAACCAATTTTCCTTTCATTGTTTGAAAGCGGCAAAAAGTATCTTTTACAGAACGCGCCAAAACGTGGTGAATACCAGGCTTTCCATTGGCAGATGGTGGTCCTTCAAAGAACACAAAATTTGGACAGCCTTCACGCTCTGTCATACTTTTTTCGAAGACCTTGTTTTCTTTCCAAAAGTCCAACATTTGTTGATCTATTTTGGGAAGGTCTAGTTTCTTAAACTCTTGATACTTACTCACGATATTATTGATTTATACGAATAGTCGATTTATAGGAAAATAAAAAATTCAACAGACTGTGTCTCTAATCAAAGTTTGTTAGAAAAGCACATTAAATTGCCTAGTAATTTAATGTAAGCTGTTTTTTTGTTTTTTTTATAGGAAAACAAAAAATTCAACAAACTGTGTCTCTAATTATAACACAAAAATAAAAAAAGCTCTAACAAATTTCATCTGTTAGAGCTTTCATTAATTTATTGTATAGCAAATTAACTCCGACAGATGATTTCTGATTGGATAATAATAATGCTAATAATTATATCTTGAGATAGATTCTTCATGTTTTGTTGTTGTACTTCAAATGTAAGGTATTGACTTGAATAAAGCAAAAAAAAGAGAAGAAAGTTCCCTGTAGAGAAAAATGTAATTATCAATGACTTAATCCTTTAGTCAAAAAAAAGACTTGTTTTTGTGAATAAAAAAACGTACATTAGCTAGGAAATATATTCTTAACATGTAAATACGTGTAAAGAATATTACTATTTATAAATCATTAACCAATAAAAATTAAGAACCAAATGGCAAAGGAAGAATTTGATTTTAATGCATTAAAGGAATTAAAGTTTAACGATTATAAGAAAGAATACTGCAAACCAGCAAGAATAAAAAAAGCAAAAGGTGGTTTGGTACTAGTAAAATTTGATTTAAAAGCAAAGAAGAAAGGTTGTGTATTTCTACCATTTAACAAATTAGAGGAAGCAAAAGTAGCCTTTAAAGCTTTAAAAGATGATAAATCTATCCATTTAGTAAAGCGTACGGCATTGGTGGGGGTTAAAAATGGAAAAGGAGAAAATGGACCAGAGGTAACCTTAGAAGTATTGAAAGGAGGTTTGACAGCAGACATGATAAAAAGTGAAGCAGAGGAACTATTCAATAATACCATAAAAATGGCTTTGAATGTAACAGGTGTCTCTGAGGATGGTGATGTTAGCCCAGAAACAAGCACGGATGACGAGGATAAAACAACTAACAAAGAAGATAAAGAAGCAAAAGAAGCAAAACGTGCTGAAAAGCGTAAACAAATGAAAGCAGGGATTGACAAAATGCATGCTGCAAAAGATAAAGTATCTAAAGAGAAGTTGAATGCGAATGTACAAAAGTATGAAGATGCTTTAGCTACTTTGATTAAAGAAGCGGAAGAAGATGGATCAATCAGCGAAGAAGAACAAAAAGGAATTGATGAATTGACCAATGCCTTGAATGAGCTGAAAACAGCAATTGCAGAAGGAAATGATACGCCTAAATTGACTCCAGAGCGTAGACAAAAAATTAACGCAAATATGGAAAAAATTAGTGCCCGCTTAGAAGCGATTACTAAGAAATTAGGGGTCTAAAAAAGAATACATAAATTAAAAACCTAAACTTAAATACATATAGAAGATGTCAGATCAATTAGATAAAATAAATAAAATTGAAGCAGACATTATCGCTATGGAAAAAGAACTTGAAAGATATCATGATTTTTTCCTAGAGGATGATGGAGAAATTAGCGATGCAGAACAGAGTAGCTTGGATACTATGTTTGCTACAATTAAGGATGCCGTAGAAGAATTATTTAGAAGAAAAGCAGCTTTACCCCCTGAAATTACTAGAGCTGTATTTATGGCTGGCACCTACAAAAAAGCCAATTATGCACCAACAACAGGTAGAGGCTTGTTTGATGTTAGTTTAAATCCTAGTAATGGTAGATTAGAAGTTTTAACTAAGGTTAAGTTTGATTTTATTGATGGTACTGCAGCAGATTTTGTTGGTCATGATGGAGAAAATCATGTTTGGACTTCAGCTGAAAAGAAAAAATGGAAGGCTTCTTATATTGCTTTGATAGAAGGAAGATGGGGAGGTAAGTATCATTTTGTACACCCAGATATGAATGCAGTAACGGTTTATGTTGATGTTGAAGTTGAAGAAGCAACGTCAGGATGGCATTATGAAGCTAATATTACTAAGATACCGAAAGGAGAATGGGCTTCTAGTTCTGTGGGAAGGAATAATCGAGTACCTGAAAGCCTTCAGACAACTTTTGATTCAGAGGATTTAGCATGGTCAGATAAAGGAGTTAAAGATAAACAAAAAGGTGCTGTTCATGAGTATGGACATATGATCGGTTTGGATGATGAATATCCTGTTGATGGGGCTATAGCACATGCTACAATGGTGAGAGATGCCCTTGGTACAGTATTAGTAGAAGGTAAATTTAATGATGTAATGTCATCAGGGAATCATATAGAAAAGCAACATTATATCACTTTTCTTCAAGCATTAAAGGACATTACAAATCTAAGAAAATGGCAATTCAAAAAATAATAAGTATACTAGTTATTTTTTCTTGTTTGTTGTTTTATGCATGTGGTGTTTCTTCAAAAGAGTCAATAAATTCAGTTGAAAATTCAGTTGATTCTGTATTAATAGATACAAGTATAAATATGAATGTTGATATAGTTGAAAATTGTTTAGAAAGTATAGGCTTAGAAGTAACAGATTCAATTTTTTTATATTGGACTGAACTTGCCATTAATAAAAAGGACTTATTTGAACACGCAGGTAATCGAAGAATTTTAATTACACAAGATAAAAAATTCTACTATAGCAGAAATAAGGGAGCCATAAAAGGTTTAGATAATTATTTTAATACAGATTTATTTCTTTATAAAACGTTGTCTGATAATGACTTTGGTCGATTAAAGGGGGCATTAATAGAGTGGAATGTTTTAAATTTACCACCTACTATGTCTAATGAAGATGTTATATACGATGGTGGGACTGAATCATACCTTTATCTGAATTTTGATGGAAAAAAATCATGTACTAAATTTGATATGGGAGTTGAGGAGCGGATAAAAATAGAAGAGATTCTAAAGTCTGTACAAGAGTAGTTCTATTTCCCTGTAAATAGTTAAAAAATAAGGCTGTCAATTTTTTTGACAGCCTTATTTTTTTATGAAGTTATTTTGTTCATCTATTTAAGAATGAAGCCTCTATCCTACCGAAACAGCATCTGACTTAAAAGGACTACGAGGTTGCCATTCTTCTTTTGGGTTTAAACTATCAAAAACCAATTGCAAAATTTTGCTGGACAAGGTACTTCTATGTTTAAAAAAGCAAAGCATATCTTGTGATACAGCTCCTACCGAACTCTTGATTTCTAGGGCAGTACGAGCAAAGTCGATGCGTTCCACTCCCCCTTCGATAGCACGATTTACTAGGTCGTATAGAATGTTTAGATATACTTGATGCTCTCTATTGTAAGTACCATCAACACCTAAAAAGTGGGCATCCATTTCTTTGTAATTAAAGATAGCCGTATAGAATGCTACTAACTGGTCATCAATAAAATAAGCTGTTAGTTTATAACGATCACCTAAGTCTCTTTTTAGTTCTGTAAAATATTGTTTATGTAATAAGAACGCATTAAAACCAGCTCCATCTGCAATCATTTTGTACAATTCGTAAATGCGTTCTTCGTTGGCTTTTATTTCCTCCAAGTTCAACTCTTTCTTAACAATCGTACTTCCTTTCTTTCGGGCACGCTTGGCACGTACTCTATATTTTGAGCTCATGTCCCCTAAGTAATTCTCGAAACTATCCCAATTAGGACGTATATTCATGTACATACTAGGTTGCATCAAAAAGGGATGATATGTTTCTTTTTGGAGTTGCTCTTTTAATTCTTCACAAGTCTCTATCTTGTAATCTTTTAATAAGTGGACACTGACTTTCGTTTGTTCTTTATCTAAGATATTCTGTAAAGAATCCAAAGCGTCTTGAATGAGACTGGCTGTTTGTTGTTCGTTGACAGGAATATTAAAATGAAAACCATACTCCCCTGTTAACAGTAGATTTCCACAGATTAACAAATTGAATTCAGCTCGTTTGATAAACCATTTTTTAACAGCATTACTAAATGCTCTAATTAAGCAGTTTGATTTGTTAGTTTCCTCTTCATTGTTTTGTTGTAGACTATCTTCAACATTTAATTTGAATATTTGATTATAAGCAATTCCAATAGGTTGATTTTCTTTATAAAAAACGATATACCTAAAGCTCATTTTTTCAGGAGGAAAATTTTCCAGAGTCTGTAAATAAGTACTTTGTAGAAATAAATTTTCCTTAGGTGCAACAGCATCCCAAACTTCTTGGATATCTTTGATGCTATTTTTTATCTGTATGGAATAATCAGCATTTTTTAATAAAGGATAAACTTCGATATTTTGTTGATTAGCGTTGATTAATTGTTTGCTAATATTGTTAGAGGAAAACATGTAGAACATATCGGTTATTTGATTGGTATACGTTTTAAGAATATGGGTAATGTTGTAAAATAGACAGGTCTGATTATCAATTTTTTAACCTAAAGCTAAATCTTGAAAGAAAAGGCTTGTTTTTAGTATACGATACTAAACATTCAATTGGGGGCTTTTTGTTGTGATGAAACTCTAAAATAAATGTTAAAATTAAAAAAGAATAAAAAAGGATTAAACCTTAGCTTCTAATTTTAGTCAATAGGATAAGCTCATTTTATAAAACGACTTATAAGTACCTAAGAAACAAGAATTGTTAGAATTGGTAGAACAGAACAAAGATACAGAAAAAAAAATCCTTTCACAGTTAAGAAAACCTCAAAGCTTTGAAAAAGGGTTCCGACTCTTGGTGCAAACCTATCAAGAACGCTTGTATTGGCATGCCAGGCAGTTAGTAAATGTTCATGATGATGCGGATGAAGTTTTACAAAATACTTTTATAAAGGTATATCGTGGAATTAAAAACTTTAGAGGAGAGGCTCAATTATATACTTGGATGTATCGAATTACAACTAACGAAGCACTTACATTTTTAAAAAAGAAGAAAAGGCGTGCAACAGTGGGGTTAGATAATGAAAAAAGTGGGTTGATTGAACGTTTGGAAGCAGATAAGTATTTTGATGGCGACCGAGCAACTATTTTATTACAGGAAGCATTAAAGCAGTTACCTGAGAAACAACGGCAAGTTTTTGTGTTTAGATATTATGATGAATTGAGTTATAATGAAATTTCTGAAATCGTAGGTACTTCGGTTGGTGGATTAAAGGCTTCTTATCATCATGCAGTTAAAAAAATAGAAGTATACGTTAGAGCAAATATTGATTGATTATCATTCTTTTAGTGTTTGGTTTGTTGATGAATTATCTGTTTGATGATCTACTTAATATGATTTATGCGCAAAGTATAGATTATTACTATTAAAATATGAAAAAGAATAAAATAAATAAAGAACTAGAAGAATTATCACCATTTTTATCCAATTTGAAAAAAGATAAGAAGGAATCGTTCTCTATGCCTGCAAACTATTTCGATAAATTTGAGGATCGATTAATGCATCGAATAGAGGAAGAAACTGCTTTAACGGCAGTACCTAATTCTGAAAATAAAAAAGCAGGAAATTTTTTAAGTAAAATTAAAGCTTTTTTTAGACCACATTATGCCATTGGCTTCTCAACTTGTTTATTATTAATCATTGGCAGTATTTATGTATTAAAACCAATAGAGAACCCAACTAATTTAGATACAATGGAAGGTCTTTTGGCAGACGGTTCAATTGATACTTACATCTATAGTCATATAGAAGATTTTAAAACAGAGGATATTGTTGCTTTTTTAGAAGTTGAAGAAGTTGTTGGTATTCAGGAAGATATAATAGGAGAGAAGGCTGTATATTCTGCTGAACTCAAAATAGAAAAAACAACAGAAACCGTTAAATCTTCTATGGATAAAGCTTTAGATGCTGTAGCGGTAGATGATTTGTTGGAGCATTTAACCGAAGATGATTTAGAGTTAACTGAAGATGATTTGTTTTAACTAGGCTTCGTGCAGAACCTGAGAGTTTAGCACAGCTAAATTGGATTTAATTAATTATGTATAGTGTTAAGTGTTTGGTAATTAATTAATTGTAAAATGTTTTTTTATTAAAAACTAAACCAAGGAGTAGCAGCGCAGCTAACTAAACTCCACAAACTAAAAGCGATAACACTCATGAGTAAGTACTATATTAAGACACGTCCTAAAAATTTAGAAAAATAAATAACATGAAGAGAAATATAATTTATGGATTCTTATTGTTTATCTTATCAATAAGCATGATCCAAGCGCAGGAGCATCGTTCTAAAGAAGAACGAATACAGGCTTTGAGAGTAGCTTTTATCACAGAAGAATTAGCATTAACACCAGAGCAATCTCAAGGTTTTTGGCCTTTGTATAATGAATTACAAGGTAAGTTGAAAGTGTTGAAGAAAAACCACAAGAAACGTCCAGATATTGACAATATGTCTGATGTAGAATTAGAAGCCTTACTAGAAAACCATCTAAAGATGGAAGAAGAAAAGATAGCTTTGCACCGGAGTTATGCACAACGCTTTAAGAAGGTAATTACGATTCGCCAAATTGTCAAATTAACACAGTCTGAACACCGTTTTCGGAAAGAGTTGCTTCGTAGAGCGAAGGAAAGGAGAGACGGTGGAGGAAGAGGTCGTCGATAATAGAATAAAAAAAATGCTGCTTGAAATTTTCAAGCAGCATTTTCTGTTTTAGAACAAGACACAGGCTAGGGAACAATAAACTCTATTTCATCTTTGCTCCAAGCCCCAAAATAACCTAAGGCACCTTCAGAGAAGTTGGTGGTTGGGTTGGCTGGAGCTGCACTCGCAAAACCTGCTCCTGAAATAGCATCTTGTAATGTCTTAAAGTAAAGATGGGTAGCTTTATCGATGGATGCCAATTCAATATTGAGCGTATCACCTGACTCAAAACTAGTGAATGTGGTAAAAGAACGTGTACCAATTCCATTACTCAGTTCATCATCTGCAATTCGATAATCTGTGGTATAATCTACTTCTACAGAATCATAATAAGTAGTTTGTATAGCGTAGTAATTGGTCAAATTTCCTGGGTCTGTATAATTAACATAGACAAAATATTTGGGAGGTCCAGGTATGCCACCGCCACCAAAAAAGCCTCCTCTATCTTGAACAGAACAACTGTCAATAGAGGTCAAAGATGGCATTGTAGAACTTGCACTATAGAGTTCTCCATCTATGTTGATGTCTAGGGTATAGGTGTTTCCAATAATACCAATTAGGGTACTGCCTCTGTAAATGCCATCTCCTTCATGACTCAATGTTTCACTATTTCCCAACTGATCGGTAACCGTCATGACAGCATTTGTGATAGCTGGTGAAGTGCTATTGTCATAAAAACTACTCGTTAAAGAGGCTTTGACATAACAAGTAGAGTCATTTTCTAAAACGGCTTCAAAAACAGGAGCAGGGTTTGCCTCGTTTAAATCTACATCGATAATTTTTTCACAACTAGTTGTTAATATATGAAGTGCTAATAAACTGAGGATTATATTAAATTTCATTCTTTTATTTTTAGATATCTATTAATTAATACGTACTTAAAAATGTCTTTAAGCAGTGTTAATATCAAAGGAATTATGAAAGTGATTTAAAAGGAAAAATTCCAAGTCACAGTAGGTATAATTCCAAACAAACTCAATTGTACAGCATCTGTTCTAGTTGGATCTGCTTCATTTGGTCTAAAATCAATAGAAAACGGATTGTATTGATTGTAAACATTGTAAATACCAACCGTAAAGCTAGACTGGAATTTTTTGCTTGGTTTGTTTTTAAAAGTTACGGCAATATCCAAACGATGTGCTGCTGGAATTCTATAACCATTTCGTTCTGTAAAATAACTTATTTTTTGACCGTTTATTTCATACTTTGCACTAGGAAAAGTTACCGCATTTCCTGTTTGATAAATCCAAGAAAGAGAAAATACCCAGCGTTTTTTAAATTCATAAGTCCCTACAATTGCTATATCATGTGTACGATCTTGCTTAGCTGCGTATGGTTTTCCACGATTAATTTCATCAAACTGGTAAGCTGTTCTAGATAGGGTATAGCTGACCCAACCATTAAAGTCACCAATTTTCCCTTGTACCAACAATTCTGCTCCATAAGACCAACCGACACCATTCAAGATTTGACTTTCGATTCTGGTATTTAACAAAATATCTGCACCGTTCTCATAATCTACTTGGTTTTGTAGGTATTTATAATAACCTTCTAAACCAATGGTTAACTTATCTTTAAATAAACTTTGTTTCACGCCTAAGCTAACTTGATCTGCGATTTGTGGTCTTACATTATTGGTACTTGGAATCCACATATCATTAGGGGCAGCAGAAGTGCTATTACTCAACAGATGTACGTATTGATGTATTCTGTGATAACCAAATTCCAAAGCAGTAGTAGGTAATGCTTGATAGGTTAAGGCCAATCGAGGTTCTAAGCCCCAATACGTTTGAACATTTTCTAAGACTTTATAAGTAGTCGTATCTGTTGCATTATTGGATTCGTCATAAGTGTAAATATCTCCAGGTCCAATTTGATTAAATAAGGAAACTCTTAAGCCATAGACCGCTTTGAATTTATCAGTAAATTGAATTTCATGTCCTGCATAAATACCACTTTCTATAGCGTATTTTTTATCAGCAATCAAACTATTAATATTGTCATTTGAAGAGCGTAGTTGACTAGGCTGGAATTCATGATAAGTAGCGTTGAATCCAAAACGGATAGTATTTTTTGGGTTCAAATAATAACTGTAATCTTGTTTTAAAGCATAGTCTCTAATTCCCGCTTCGATGGTGAAATCATCGCCAGAACGACCAATTTTGTAACCGTAGTAATAATCGCTAAAAAAGAAAGAAGTATTGGCAAATAATTTTTCATTAAAGGTGTGATTCCAACGTACAGTAGCTGTGTAATTACCGTAGTTAAGACCAAAATTACCAAAACTAAAATTGTCCCGTCCTGCATAGCCAGAAACAAAAATTCTATCGTTTTTACCAAAGCTATAATTCGCTTTTAAGTTTAAATCCCAAAAACCTAATCCTAATTCACCAAATCGTTCGTTATCAACTGCTTTTAATAATAAATCTAAGTAGGTAGCACGACCAGAAAGAATAAAAGATCCTTTGTCTTTTACGATAGGACCTTCAAAGGTCAGGCGAGAAGAAATTAAACCTAAACCACCTGATAGACCAAATTTCTTCTTGTTTCCATTTTTCATATAGATATCTAAAACAGAAGAAGCACGACCACCGTATTGAGCAGGAATTCCTCCTTTGTAAATGGTTAAATCTTTTAGAGCATCAGAGTTAAAGACAGAGAAAAAGCCCAAAAAATGAGAAGGGTTATAAACAACCGCCTCATCTAATAAAATTAAGTTCTGATCTGGCTTTCCACCACGAACGGTTAATCCTGTGCTTCCTTCGCTTGCTGCGCTAATACCTGGCAACAATTGAATACTTTTAAGAATGTCTTTTTCTCCAAAAAAAACAGGCAAGGTTTCCAGCTTCTTAATATTAATCTTGGTGGTACCAACTCCTGCGTCTTGCATCATGACGTCATCATCTTTTTCTGCTTTGACAACAATTTCGTCCATCTCTTTGGAGCCAGTTCCCAATTCTAAGGTCATGGTTTCACTTTCTTGCAAGTCGATTTCAATTACTTGAGCTTGATAGCCAATATAACTTACGATAAGTCTATATTTTCCTTTGTCCAAGGTTAAAGAGTAAAAGCCATAGATATTGGTTGCTGCTCCAATGCTGGTGCTATCGACCACAATAGTTGCCCCGATAAGTTCTTCTCCAGAATCAGCATCTTTGACATAACCGCTTAAGGTTGCTTTACCTTCTTGTGCAGAAAGCTGTCCGAAGCCAATCAGACTGCATAATATTAGTGTTAACCAGATTTTCATAGTAATTTTAATTTGAAGAATAGAGATTGTAATGGATTGTTAAGGTTTTATTGGTGTGTAATATTTTCATTAACAAGCAAAACCTAGAATAGGTTTGTTGCAAAAGTCAGACTTTTTTAGTCTAGAAACAAATTATTTCTATGTCTTAGCTTTTTTCATCTATTAATGTAAGATTTTCCTCAACATTAACGAATAATGCCTTTTTTTACAACTCAAAAATTCAGCGCAGCTAATTTTCCTTCTAGACAGAGCTATTCAAAACATAAACCGAGCAAAAAAAAGAATACCCTACCTTATCTAATTTTTTATTATTTTACCTTGTACACAGATGAACGTTATAAAATCCAGATATAAAGAAATTTTGGTTTGGCTAGCCTATTTTCTGTTATTATTTTCAATTGCTCACGACAATTGGGGAACACTACAAAATGGGGCAGAGGTCTCCTTGTTTATGGTAGTTATCCATCTTATGATTTTTTATGGTAATTATTATGTCTTAATGCCTTTTACTTTTGCGAAGAAAAAATATTTACTTTTTGTAATAGGCAGTATTCTATTTATAACTGCTTGGGTGAGTTTAACTTATTTTGTTTTTAGTTATGCTTTTCAATCGGGATATTGGGTTTCCCCAATAGAATTTAGAGCCATCGAATATTTTAGACCTGTTCCCAAGGTAGAATACCTTTGGACAGGGCGAATAAGTTTGAGTGGTTTGAACGTTTTTTTTATCAGTATTCTTTATTTTTATGCAGAGCAGGATAAATTGCTGAAACAGCGTATGTGGGCATTAGAACACGAAAAAGTGCAAGCAGAAGTGAAATTGTTACGAATGCAAATCAATCCACACTTCTTATTTAATGCGTTGAATAATATTTATGCACAAGCAATCTTGGAAGAGAGTAAAGTAGCTGACTCTATACATAAGTTGTCAGGCTTGTTGCGCTATACATTGTACGATTGTGACATAGATGAAGTCTCTTTGATACGTGAGATGGAGTATATTGATAATTATATTGACCTGCAAGAACTAAAGGAACCTATATTGGAGAATATTGACTTCAGAGTAGAAGGGAATATAACTCAAGCCAAAATAGCACCTATGTTATTGATTTCTTTTATCGAAAATGCTTTTAAGCATGGTAATGTACAGAAAGGAGGCTGGATACGAATAGAGTTAAAGGCAAGTTCCAATGAGTTGCTATTTAGATGTGTCAATTCTATTGCAAATAGAGCGCAAAAAAAAGACCCTGCTTCTGGCATAGGATTAAAAAATGTAAAAAAAAGATTGAATTTAAACTATCCTAATCGACATCAACTAACGATTAATAAGAGTATACACGAATTTGATATCACTTTAAAATTAAGCAATGAGCATAACTTGTCTAATAATTGATGATGAACAACCTGCAAGAGAATTGTTACAAAGTTATATTTCTAAAATACCTGATTTAGAGTTGATTGATTCTTGTAAGAGTCCTTTAGATGCCTTGAGTCTTATTCAAGAGCAGTCTATTGATTTGCTCTTATTAGATATTCAGATGCCTGATTTGAAAGGTACAGAATTATTGAGATGTATAACAGGAAAACAACCATTGGTAATCTTTACAACTGCTTATCAGGAGTACGCTATAGAGGGCTATGAATTAGATGTGGTGGATTATATGTTGAAGCCGATTAACTTTGACCGTTTTTTGAAAGGAATTCAAAAAGTATTGGAACATAAACAGTGGATGGAATATAAGCTTCAAAATATGCCTTCTAAGACAACGACTATAGAAAAAGATTACATTGTACTCAAAGCAAATCAAAAGCTTTACAGGGTACAATTAAATGACATTCTGTATATAGAAGGAATGAAAGAGTATGTTGTTTTTTATACGACCAAACAAAAGTTGGTCATTCATGCATCTTTAAAATCCTTAGAAACTAGATTGCCACAAGATGAATTCCTAAGAGTCCACAAGTCTTATATTGTGAATAAAAACAAAGTTTCTAACATGTTTGGAAACCAATTAGCCATAGGAGATAAGTACATTCCTATTGGTTATTCTTATAAACGGTTCATTGTAAACCAGATTTTCTAGGTAATCGACAAATCTATGGAAATACTAGACAATGCATATTACTTAAATGGAGTTCTTCCTAGAAAAATTTCTTTTGGGGCAGGTATGAAAGTGCTTTTTGATGACTATACGGTACAAATAGGAACTGGAACTTTAGCAGTAGGATTGATTTTTAAACAAAACTGTCTGTTGGTCAATCAAAATTCATGGAACTGATTAATACATGTTCCAGAAGTAGGAAAATTAGGGGATATAAAACAAAAAAAAACAGCTTCTAAATTTTATTTGGGAGTTATCTTTATAAGTTTGATTACCAATATCTATCTTTATTGGAGTTGGTATTTGTAATTGTTTTTCTAATAAAATTAAATGGTAATGAATAACATATTAGATCAAGATACTCTAAGGGAGGGACCACCACGCCGTTTAAGTATTCTTACACGAATTAATGTTTTGTTTGGAGGATTTTCTATTCAGTTTGGATCCATATTTTTTTGGTTTGGGATGATTTTCGTATTGGCTTTTGTAGGGCAATCTGAGATGATACATTGGTTTAGTGCAGATGGAGAATGGGTTGAGACAGAAGGTTTGCTCTTAGAAATTAATGATGGGAGTGGAGAGGTTAATAATGAGCCTATCTACGAATATGTATTTTCTTACAGTGCTGAAGGGCAGTCTTTTACTGGTAAATCAAATGCAGCTTTTGGTGGAGAGGAAGAAGGTAGTATTGTTCAAGTAGAATATAAAGAACAGAATCCATTACGTTCTAGGATCATTGGAATGACCTCTGAAATTTTTCCTGCTTGGATAGCACTTATCGTATTAATTTTCCCTGCAATTGGTTTTGGGTTTTTGTTCTTTGGTTTTAAAGAGAACTTAAAGGCAATTCGCTTACTTAAAAATGGCACTTTTACTAGAGGAAAGATGATAAGTTACGAAGCTACAAATACAAGTATCAATGATCGAACGGTTTATGCTTATAAATTTGAGTTTTATGCTAGCAATAAAGTGTATGTAGCTGAATGCAAAACGCATTTAACAGAAAAGGTGGAGGATGAGGAAACAGAAAAGATACTTTATGATAAAGCTGACCCAGGATTTAGTTTAGTCTATGATGCTATGGGGGCTGCTCCTAAAATTGATCGTTTTGGAAGAATAAAACAATCTAATATATTGGCTTTGAGGTTTTTATTGTCAACAGTAATTGGTTTACTTGTAAATGGCTTGATATTTTTCTTTATGTATTTGTAGATTAATATTTTTAAGTAATTGATATATAATGGTTTATATTTATTTTTAGACTTTAGATGGAAAAAGAAATTCTTTTATTTGGAAATAAAAAAAAAGATTGTAAATTTGCAATCGCTGAAATAATCAGATGATTTAATTTTAGCTTGTTGCCGATGTAGCTCAGCTGGCTAGAGCAGCTGATTTGTAATCAGCAGGTCGTGGGTTCGAGTCCCTCCATCGGCTC
>ENA-ORXM01001720-ORXM01001720.1-marine-metagenome-genome-assembly--contig:-NODE-1720-length-28923-cov-5.935000_pt1 | contig 28923 bp, 17 predicted proteins | sample MGYA00237867_ERZ511480 | MGnify/ENA primary metagenome ERZ511480 (study PRJEB26309, sample SAMN06266103) | marine metagenome | isolation source: Algal blade | place: United Kingdom:Sidmouth, United... | reverse complement strand
TCCACGGCAGTGGCGTAGTGCCCCCAAAAGGGCGGTTCGCTTTATCTTGCTAAAGCTCTTTTCGCATCCATATCTCTTCTCAAGCGCCAACCCTATCTAATTAATTACCCTCTCTCAAAATAGTGCCGTCCGACGCGCCTGCTGGAGCCGCCCACACGAGCGGAGGCAGGCGTGTTGGACTCGCTGCAAAGCGGCGAATGAACAAGAATGAGTTCTTCTGAGTTTAAAGAAAAGTGAGCCTTCTGTTAGTAATTCAAAACGCTTAAAATGGGTCGTTCATAAAATTCTGGAAGTCTCTGTTTCACTTGGTTTTGCGAGAACCCATATAAATGGTGCCCTCGAAATCATTAGGTTTATGAGGACCAGAAATTACTCCGTCCAACCAACTTTCATACCAGTCTAAGAAATTATCATACCGCGTATATGTCGGCGGCCCAATGAGCTCTTCGTCAAAGTAGACTACACGTCCGACGTTTTCACCAACCAATATTAACCCTTGCCAACCACTACAACCTTGATGCCCTAAGGGTAAAATACCAGCATAAACTTTATCCAGAATTTCATCATATTCTTCGTCTGAAAAGCTAGGCTCCTCTAGCCGTTCCACAATACTTTTCCATTTCTCAACTGGAAAGTTTGGCCCCATGGTTGGTGTATTTGAAAGAACAATATTGTCCCCAATAGTTGTGTATTCTCCCAGTGGAAACAATCCATAATATGGGCCTGCGCAACAACCATTGACAAGATGTTTTTCGCTCAAATGAGGAGTCTTGTTTCCGTTACCGACGCGCGAAAGAAAGAGCCGAAAGGCAATAGGTATATTTATTCCATAATTATTTTCAAAATCGCTGATCTTTCGATCAGATAATGGGCCTTCTATTCCATAGCGATGGCTTGAGGCCCCAAATACTAAATGTTTGCCATCAGTGCTTTTAGCTAGAGTCAATTTTTCGACAATACGGTCACACTGGATTTCTAAAGCTTTAATGTCCATTAGTTGAAACTAACTGACAAAATGTGAAAAGTTAAGGGGGCTATTTAGTTGCCATATAAACTTATCTATTTGCCTTCAACGTCATTAAGTGACCCGCAACACCCAAATTATCCACCTCTTTTCTTCGTAAAACTCGTGGTGAATAAGCTATAATTCCTACGTGGAAAAAGCCCAAAAAATATCACAAAACTCCCCAATAGAAGTGCCGTCCCGTGCTGACATTAAGCATGGCATGACTGTCGCGGCGCAGCTTGTTCACAGATATGGCCCTAAATACTGGCCAGTTTTAGACCGTCTGAAACAAGAGTATGACGCTATGGATAACCGCGAAGCGTTGCTTAATTCGCTTCTCGTGGACGCCGACCAAGCCGCATAAGCCGTTAAATTCAGCTCTTAAACGGATAGCTTTGCAATAGCGCGTCACTCACGGGATGCGCTATTTTCAAGAGTTCATCACGACGATAGGAAAGTGAGCCTCCATCCTGCCATCTCCTGCACTCGCCTTTTGAAAAGGCAAGAAGTGAGGCAAATCGCGCGAGTTACCGTGTGGAAAGTACAAGGAAGAGAGATTTTCCGAGACTTTTCAGAGGCTTACGCAACTTGCTATGTTAGGAAAATGGTGCCCCCACACGGACTCGAACCGCGGACCCCCTGATTACAAATCAAACTTTTTTTTGTTATTTGACTTCACTGGAATACACTACATTTCACTAAGCAACTGTATTCATTCAGTTATTTTTATGCTACCTTACTTCCCTATTCACGGAGGTTCACCCTGAATCCTCCGCAATTGGTACCTATTTGGTACCTTGAATTTGAATGATGGTTTTAGGAGCTCGCTATGGCGAAAGGTAAAATTTCATCCCGAACGGTCAATGCCTTCAAGGGCGCTGCTGGAAAAGATATGTGCCTTTGGGATACCGAAGTCAAAGGTTTTGGTCTCAGGGTTCAGCCATCAGGCCGAAGATCTTACATCTATAAATTCAGAACTCCGGACGGGCGCCGGAGAAATAGGAAAATTGGAGACCCGGAAACGCTTACCGCTGAAGCCGCTCGACGCATAGTTTTAGGTATGGTGTCAGATGCAGCTCTTGGAAAAATGGTGATTGATGATAAACCAAAACAAAAATCCATCACAATGCGCAAGATGTGTGACTTGTATTTGGAAGATTACGCGCGCCTTCACAAGAAGCCAAAGAGCGTTGAGGATGATACCCGTTATATAGATAAGGACATCAAGCCGCGACTTGGAAGCAAGTCACTCTCCGAAATCCGCAGCAAGGATATTGTCAAGATTCACAGCTCCCTCGCCGATACGCCTATCAAGGCGAATAGACTTCTGGCTCTGCTGTCCAAGATATTCAATTTGTCAGAAGAATGGGAGTATCGAGACGCCAATACAAATCCAACCCAACACATACGTAAATACAAAGAAACGCCGCGAGAACGATTTCTAAACCAAGACGAAATCGTAAATCTTGAAAAGGTTTTAGCTGATGCCGAGGGGAAGAACGAAGTGTCGCCATCAGTCATTCACGCACTTAGAGTATTGCTGATGACGGGCGCGCGTCTGCAAGAAGTGCTCACTATGAAGTGGGAATACGTCGATTTTGAAGAGGGTAAAATAAACTTGCCAGATTCTAAATCAGGTAAAAAAACGATATGGCTAAGCGATAAAGCAAGAGATTACATTGACGCGATACCTCATAAGCGAGGCAACCCATTTGTTTTTCCTGGCCAACGAACAGGTTCGCGATTGGTCAACTTACAAAAGCCTTGGCGTAAGTTAAGAGCAATTGCCGATATTGAAGATGTGCGGATACATGATCTGCGTCATACATATGCAAGTTTGGCTGTCTCTCAAAATTTGTCTCTTCCAATCGTGGGTAAGCTATTAGGGCATAAGAGCACCAAGTCGACAGAACGATATGCTCATCTTTATGATGAAGTGATGAAAGATGCCGCAAATTTTTAGATGATTTCTAAATTACAGCTATAATTTTGCTGTATTCGCAATATATCTTTAGGTTGCACTCTTTCTCTTAGGCAATTTAGCTAGGCGAACCGAGTTCCTTAAGCTAACTTCAACACATGGCTGACTCGCACGACTTTTTTAAAGAACCAATTCTCAACTCACCTTATGATGAGCCGTCTCGCCACCATCAGCTAGATGAAAATGGTCAACCAACAAATTTACCTGCATTAAACGGACGCCGCAGATCTAGTTTGTACTCGCCTGTTCCAAAGGCCAAGCGAACAAAAAAACAAGCTTCACAGGATGATTTTTTTGAGGCGGAACTTGAGAAATACAACCCACACAGCATAATCAATGAGATTAGGGGCCATGTTAAAGCTTGGCGAGAAATACCTAATTCGCGAGACTGGGGAGTAACGCCTACAACGGAACGCCTTCTTCAATATTGGAGAGATGGCAATAACTTTGAAACGATTAGGCCGTTCTTCTGTCAAAGGGAGGCTGTCGAGACTCTTATTTGGCTCACAGAGGTTGCTCGCAAGAATAAGAAATATGCTAACATTTGGAAGCATGTTGAAGGTGGTAATGCCGAAGCTAATCCGGAACTTCTTCGCTTAGCCTTAAAGATGGCGACTGGCGCAGGTAAAACGACTGTCATGGCGATGTTGATTGCTTGGCAAACACTAAATGCCGTTCGCAGCCCCACTAGCAAACTTTACACAAAGGGCTTCTTGATTATTGCGCCGGGCATCACGATTAAGGATCGCCTACGCGTCTTACAGCCTGGCGGAGTGGATAGCTATTACACCGACCGAGAACTTATTCCCGCCGACATGGTGTCGGACTTAGGCAAGGCTAAGGTGGTGATTACCAATTACCACGCTTTTCAAAAACGCGAAAAAATAAAACTCTCAAAAGGAACACGGAGCGCACTATCTGGTTGGCGTGAAGAAGAAATCAAAACCACGGAAACCGAAGGTGAGATGCTACGGCGTTCCTTGGGGGATCTGATGGGCACGAAGAACATCTTGGTTATCAACGATGAGGCGCATCACTGTTATCGCGAGAACCCCGCATCTCAAGAGAAGAAGACTGCTGAAGGTAAAGAGAACAGCGATACGGCCCGCCTCTGGATCAACGGTATTGAAGCCGTGAAACGTCATATGGGATTGAACGGTGTTTATGACCTGTCTGCTACACCATTTTTCCTATCCGGATCTGGTTATCGTGAAGGTACATTATTCCCTTGGACTGTATCTGATTTTTCATTGATGGACGCCATTGAGTGCGGGATTGTTAAGCTACCGCGCGTTCCTATTCTGGATAATATGCCGACGGTGGATGGTAAACCTGTCTACCGGAATTTATGGGATCACATCGGTAAAAAGATGCCTAAGAAGGGTCGGTCAAAGGGCGGCGTGACGCCAAATGCAGAGCTTCCTTTACCGCTCCAAACCGCTCTGAACTCTTTATACAGTCATTACGAGAAGACTGATGTTGAATGGCGAAATAATGGCCATCAGGTGCCTCCTGTATTTATTGTTGTCTGTAACAACACTTCTACGTCTCAGATTGTCCATGACTGGATTGCAGGTTACGAGACGCCAGAAACGGAAACCGAAGCGGCGAAATTCGTGCCCGGTAATTTAATGCTGTTTAGTAACTTTGATGATCACAAACAACGACTAGGTAAGCCCAATACGTTCCTGATTGATAGCGCTCAGTTGGAATCGGGTGATGCAATGAACGCGGCATTCAAAAAAGCGATGGCACCTGAAATCGAGTTATTCCAGCGCCAATACCCAAACACCAAGATCGACGATGAAAAGCTCCTACGCGAAGTGATGAATACTGTCGGTGAAAAAGGACGCATGGGTGAGAGCATTCGCTGTGTCGTGTCTGTCTCAATGCTAACTGAGGGCTGGGATGCCAATACAGTAACGCATATTCTTGGTGTGCGCGCATTTGGAACACAACTCCTCTGCGAACAGGTGGTTGGTCGCGGCCTGCGGCGTAAATCTTATGAACTAAATGAAAAGGGCCTGTTTGATGTTGAGTACGCTGACATCATGGGCATACCATTTGATTTCACGGCGCAGCCAACAGTCGCTCCGCCATCCGCGCCGAAGCCAACAACCCGGGTCGGAGCCGTCAAAGATAGAACCAACCTGGAAATTCGTTTTCCTCGTGTCGATGGGTACAGAACGGAATTGCCCGATAAGACGCTGGGTGTTGAATTTGTTGAGGACTCAAAGCTCGTACTGACCCCGGAACTTGTGGGTCCATGCAAAACAATCATGTCAGGCATCGTCGGTGAGCAAACAACTATGGAGCCTGGAGACGCCTTCACCAAGCTCGCGCGTCCCTCATCTCTGTCCTATCACATCACGAAACGCCTTTTGAATACCCGGTTCCGCGATGAAGAAAAGGGTCCAAACATCAACCTGTTTAATCCAGTTAAACGGATTGTGAGGCAATGGCTGGATGGTGGTTACTTGGTTTGCCAGGGCAATACAGTTCCGGGGATGTTGGCCTATCAAGAGCTGGCCGATATGGCAGCAGAAAAGATTTTCTTGGCCTACAACCGTTGGGCTGAATCCCAAGATGACAATGAAGGGACACGTCGCGTAAAGGCAATTATAGATCCCTACAACCCGGAGGGCTCAACACGTAATGTCGGATTTATTACGTCTAAGCCCGTTTTTTCTACGGATCCAAACAAATGCCACGTTAGTCATGTTGTGGAAGATTCAACATGGGAAGCTGAAATGGCTCGGGTCGCCGAAGCGCATCCCAAAGTTCTATCTTATGTCAAAAACCAAGGCATGGGATTTGAAGTGCCTTATCGTAAAGGCTCTTCCGTACATCGTTATGTGCCTGACTTCATTGTAAGGCTAGATACCGGTGCGGAACCCATAAATTTGGTGGTTGAAATTAAGGGCTATCGCAACGGAGACGCAGTGATGAAAGCTGACACGATGAAAACGCTCTGGGTGCCCGGCGTGAATAACTCACAGCGTTTCGGGCGTTGGGCCTTTGCCGAATTTACTAACGTATTTGAAATTGAAGAGGCCTTTGGCGAAATGGTTGAGGAGGTCTTAAATGGCTAATTATACCATTGAAGAACTATGCGACGTTGGCTCAATTTATTGCTTCAAAATGTTACTGGATTGCGTGAAGAGCGGAAAACCATTTGTGACATATGGAAACATTGGTGACTATATTGAAAGTAAGACTAAAATTGGTACGATCTTTTCAATTCATCCTGGCTATGTTGCCGGGGCGATGATGGACGAAATTTTGGAGTACGATGAAAATGCTCCACTTCTAAATGCTCTTGTAACGAATAAGGACGGAATGCCCGGACGAGGCGTATCTGGCTATATTGAGGCACGTTATCCTAGAGAAACAACTGGCGTTTGGATGTCGCTAAGTAAGTCAAAAAAACTAGCTCTAGTAGAGGTTATACGCAAGAAAGTACGTAACTATAAAGGGTGGGAAGATGCGTTTCAGGCAATAAATGGGAAGCCTTCGTCAGACCTTACATCTCCAAGGCAATTTACAGAACGCGATGGACACTCCAGTCCCGGCGGATGGGGTGGAGGAGAAAGTGATGAGCACAAGGCATTAAAACAATGGGTTGCCGAAAATCCCGAAGCACTCTCGATTTCTCCAAAGTTTGGGGACGGTATACCCGAATTTCAACTTTTGTCAGGCGACCTTGTCGATGTGATGTTTACGGATGGGGTTGAATTTTTATCTGTTGAAGTGAAATCGATACGATCAAGCGATGATGATTTTGAACGTGGAATTTATCAATGTGTAAAATATAGGGAAGTTGCAAAAGCTCAGGAACTGCCAATTATCGCTAATTCGACAGCAATGCTTGTCACAGAGCGCGAACTACCGAATGAGCTACGAACAAGAGCGAAGTTGTTAAAAGTTGCGCTTAAAACAGTGCTCGTAAACAAGAATTTTAAGAGATCATAATGGCCAAGAAACCTAAATCCCTTGATGCTTATGCCCATGATGGTGGGCGGAAGAATATTCCTACGGCGGAGCTGCAATCTATTGCGGAAATGGCAGAAGAAGCTAATCCAATGCCGCCTGTGTCTTACCCGCGTGAGACGCCACTGGCTCAGGGCGAACGGCGAGAGCGCAATGAAGACCTTGACCCGCAGTTAATCTGGAAGGGCGCTAAAATTCGTATAACGGAGGCGCAGCAAAAGCAGCTCGCGGAAACGGGCGAGCTTACCCTCGGTGATGCGCAGCTCGTGTGGACAGGCAAAGATACGCAGGATTGGTCGGACCTCGTGGTCAATGTGCCACCTATCTATGTGCAAGAAAAGATCCACCCGCGTGTGCTGATTGATGAGCTAAAGCGCATATCGGATAAAGACGAGGCCTTGGGCGCGCCTATGGTAGATTTGTTCGCTGATTTTAATGGGATTGACTTGGAAGCACGGACAGAATTTTACGCCCATGATGTCCATTGGACAAACCGCATGATTTTGGGGGATAGCCTGCAAGTCATGGCATCACTGGCCGAGCGCGAAGCCCTTCGCGGTAAGGTACAATGTATCTATTTTGATCCGCCGTATGGAATAAAGTTTAATTCTAATTGGCAGGTCAGCACACGCAATCGAGATGTCAAAGATGGCAAGCTTGAGAGCCTTACGCGCGAGCCGGAGCAGGTCAAAGCATTTCGTGATACCTGGAAGGATGGTATTCATTCTTACTTAACTTATTTGCGTGACCGGCTGACAGTTGCTAGAGATTTATTAACTGATAGCGGCAGTCTATTTGTTCAAATATCCGACGAAAACATTCACCGAGTTCGTACTTTAATGGATGAAGTCTTTGGTGAGGAAAATTTCGTAGTAGAAATTGGATTACAAAAAACCGGAGGCTTGGCAGGAAAACTTCTTGAATCCACTCAAGATTATATCGTTTGGTACGCGAAAAATAAGAAAAAAATAAAATTCAGGCCGTTATACACTTATAGGGAGCCAGGTGAAAAGTCGGTTACTAGGTATGACCAACATGAAACTGAGTTATTCAAAGAAGAATCCGTTTCTAGCCCTACAGGTGAGGTTGATCTATTTAGGCGTTTTCAGGCTGCCCCACTTTATTCGGATGGAAACTCGCCAAATGCCAGTAAAATTTACGACTTTAATGGAAAAACTTACAAGATTAGAAATAATACTCATTGGAAAACAACCGACCACGGAATGATCAGATTGCATAAAGCTAATCGAATCGTGTCCACTGGATCTACAATTAGATACAAGCGATTTATTGGAGATTTTCCGGTAATTCCAATAACTGATAGATGGGAGTCATTACAAATTGGAGTAGGTCTAAGATATGTAGTCGAGACATCTCCAAAGGCTATTCAGCGTTGCATGCTTATGACGACTGACCCCGGGGATATCGTATTAGATCCTACATGTGGTTCAGGAACAACTGCATATGTTGCGGAACAATGGGGGCGAAAATGGATTACTGTAGATACGTCACGTGTTGCATTAGCACTCGCCCGAGCACGAATTATGGCTGCAAAATATCCATTTTATTACCTGAGCGACAGTCCTGAAGGCCGTCACAAAGAATCTAAAGCGTCAGGATCTATTCCCCCTGAAAGTAAAACACTTGGAGATTTAAAGCAGGGTTTTGTATACCGCCGTGCACCGCGAGTTATGTTAAGTACAATATCTAAAAATGTAGAAATCGACGTTATCTGGGATCGTTATCAATCTGATCTTGAAGCTTATCGGGCCAAACTTAATGCCGATCTCGGAACCACCCATGAAGAATGGGAAATTCCTCGTGAGGCGAGCAATAATTGGTCTGAACCGGCACTATCGGCTCATGAAAACTGGTGGAAACTTCGTGTCGCACGCCAAGTTGAAATCGATAAATCAATTGCACAAAAAGCAGATGTGGAGCTACTTTATGATCACCCTTATGAGGACAAATCTAAAGTTCGTGTTGCAGGGCCGTTCACGGTTGAGAGCTTGTCACCGCACCGTGTTGTCGCCATGGATGACCGTGATGATATCCTTGACGCAACACTGGCCGATGAAGGCCAGTTAAAGCGTAGCTCTGTTGCGCCGGAGACTGATTTTGCTCAGGTAATATTAGAGAACCTACGGACCCATGGCGTGCAGCAAGGGGCAAAGGAAGACAGGCTTGAATTTACCCATCTTGCCGCATGGCCGGGAGAGCTCATCGCAGCAGAAGGTCATTTCAATGAAGGGGACAAAACCCGACGTGCCGGCATTCTACTTGGTCCTGAATATGGCGCGCTAACCCGCACCGATATTACTGCCGCTGCCCGCGAAGCCTCTGATGCGCGCTTTGACGTGCTTATCGCTGTCGGCTTTGCTTTTGACGCGCACACAACGGGGCTTAACCGTCTTGGGCCTATGAACATTATCAAAGCCAAGATGAACCCCGACTTGCATATGGCTGATGACCTTAAGAACACAGGCAAAGGTAATCTTTTCATGGTCATTGGCGAGCCAGATATCGACATCGTGGAAATGCCGAACGGTCAAATGCAAATTAAGCTTCATGGCATGGATGTCTTCGTACCGGCTACAGGTGAAATTCGCTCCGGCGAAAAAGACGATATCGCCGCATGGTTCATTGACACAGCTTATAACGAAGAAAGCTTCTTCGTTCGACACGCCTATTTCCTCGGCGGAAACGACCCCTACAAATCCTTGAAAACAAGCCTCAAAGCCGAGATAAATAAAGAAGCGTGGGAAAGCCTAAGGCGCGATACATCAAGGCCCTTCAAACGCCCGGAAACAGGCCGCATAGCCGTAAAGGTCATCAACCACTTCGGTGACGAAGTGATGAAAGTGTTTACCGTATGAGTGATATTGAGTGGATTAGAATAGAGAAGTTGAGTTTGGCTTTGTCTGCCCAACAGGCAGGATTCGATCTTCATCAATTTCACGAATATCCAAAGCCGATGCAATCAAAAATAAAAAAACGTATAATTCTTGAAGCCCAACGTGACTTAAAATGGTGGTTTGAGGAAGAGTTTGAATACGAAATAGATTTGAAGTCTTTTAAAAGATGCGTTTACGTCATTAAGCTCTCTCGACCATTTGCCATCGATTATGAAGAAGGTATTTCTAATGTTCTTTATATTGGACGGGGCGACGCGTTCGACAGAATCAAGAGCCATTATAACAAAACCCTTTTTGATCTGTTTATGAGTCTGTCGGGTGCCCATTTTGACTTTTGGATTTGCAAACCGAGAAAGCGAAATAGTGAAAGTTATTACAAAAAAATAGAGTGGAAGTTACTAGATGATTTTAAGCATAAGCATGACGAATTTCCTTTGCTAAATAAGATAGCGGGAACTTATACTAGTAGCTCTCTAAGTGACAATTGGGATGAACCAATCAAAACCATGGGCTACTATCCGAAATGGGTATTGTACCCCACCCATCATTCCGAATTTACGAAGTTGAGTTAACGGAAAATGGCATCTACTTTTACAGCATTACCGCTAGAATCTGGGGAATCTTTTTTACTTCGAACAGAAGCTCTTGGACGGAAATTTGTAATTCTTGTCGATTCAGGAAAAAAATATGCGGGTAAAAAACATCCTTTGCATAAGGTTCTCAAAAAGCATGCGCCGAATGTTCAAACTATAGATGTTGCTATTTGCACCCATCAGGACGCAGATCATTCAAATGGCTTTCGCAATTTTGCGGATGAATGGTATGCAGCAGGAGGAATGATTGGAGAATATTGGCTGCCTGGACGCTGGGCGAATGTCGCAAAGCCTATCGCCCTTGGAGACGAGAGCTTTCAACGTAGTATTCTTGAGGGGGCTAACGAAGCCGTGAGAGCTCTCGCTAACGTAGAGGTCAACAACAGTGATTTAAAACGAGCAGAGATTTATTTGCAAAAAATTCCAGAGGATGACTTCAGAGAACAGGCTAAAAGCTACAATCTATCCAAGGAACTCAGGCCATGCGGTGAGAGTGCTGAAAAATTGAATTTATGGGAACATGGAAGAGATGAATCTATTCGAGAAAAATCTTTAGCTGCGTCCTTAGGGTTGAGTACAGATGACCTAACGTCTCGTCGTGCCGAGATGGAGGAAAGTGATCCCCTCGACAAGAGTATTGAATTTGCAATGATGTCATTAAATAGCCGTTTTTTCTATCATCTCAAAGATCGACCTTACGAGACTAAAGTTTTAAATGAGTATAATCTGGCAATCGATACCGCGGCCTCTATTCGGCGGATATTAGAGTCTGCACTCAAACATACTATACCGATACGCTGGTTTGATTTTGGGGCGTTTGAACTGGGGGCTGAGCCAAGCGGAGGAATAAATGGCGTGCTGGAACCTCTAAATGCCGTTGAGGTAGACCCGCCTATAGAAATAGTAAGTAATGTTGCAAAATTCTATTCACTGCGACTGTCTCGTCAAAATGTAGAGTCGTTGGTTTTTTATCGACCGGAGACCGATGAAGCTCCGGGAGTGCTGTTTTTAGGGGACTCACGTCTGGCCTTTGGAATATCAAAACCCAAAGGTGATTTTTCGATGCCCGTTACTAGGCCGAAACGTCCTTTAATTATCACGTCTCCACACCATGGTTCGCGCGTGAATGACCACGCATATTCTGTCATCGAAAAGTGGGTAGGCAAAGCTCCTTATTATATACGAAATGGGGGACAAACAGGCCAAAAGTTGAAAGACTATCCTAATAAGCCAAGCCGAAAGTGCGCCCAATGTGTTCAATGCTTTGGAAAAAACTGGCAACAATTAGTAACCTTGGATGCGAAAGGCTATGATTGGGATTGGAAGAATATTTCCGGGAAAGATTGTGGGACGCCAAAGCAATGATTTTCCAAATTGCCGATACCTTCACTGCTGCTCTCACAAAACTGGATAACGCCTCTCAGAAGGCTGCCAAAATGTGCGCTTTTGACTTGCAGATGGATCCCAGCGGCCATGGCAAACAGTTTCATAAAATTGACAAATCTAAGGATAAGAATTTTTGGTCAGTGCGGGCAAGTCGCGATATCCGTCTGATTGTCCACAAGCTTAAAGACCGCTTCACGCTTTGCTATGTTGATCACCATGACGATGCCTATGATTGGGCTGAGCGTCGGGTGTTTGAAATTCATCCGAGGACTCGTGCCCTGCAAATCGTGGAGGTGATTGAGCGCGTTAAAGAGATTGACGTTCAATCCGTTGCGCAGGCTTCGACTCCAGAGCCTATCATAATCCCAAAACCGCTCGCCGAAGTGTCTTCTGATGAGCTCTTGACCTATGGAGTTCCTCCTCAGTGGATTGATGCTCTACAGGCTGCCGGCATAGACCGGCTTTTGGATTTGGCCGTGCATTTGCCATCCGAAGCGAGTGAAGCAGTTCTTGCTTTAGCTATCGGCGAAATACCAAGTCTTGCGTTGCTACCGACAGAAACGGAAACTGCGCCTCATCCTGATGAACAGAGACGGTTCCGTATTATTGAAGACCGTGAAGAGCTTGAACAGGCGTTGGATTATCCTTGGGATAAATGGTCTGTGTTTCTTCATCCCACCCAGCGAGAATTTGTGGAGCGAGATTTTAACGGACCGGCTCGGGTTGCGGGCTCTGCTGGGACCGGCAAGACCGTTGTCGCTGTGCATCGAGCGATGGCCCTTTCAACAGAGGAGAATTCGAGAGTTTTACTTACAACATTTTCTCAGCCTCTCGCGTCCTCTTTAGCTCGCAAGGTAGGAATCTTAAATGGGGACGAAGAAACTCTTGTTCCAAATATACATGTGGCTGCAATAAAAGAAGCCGCGAGTGATCTTTATGAGCTTATCTCAGGGCATAAACCCTTCTTTGTGACTGAAGAGCAGATCCAAAAATTATTGAGAGAATATGGCGCTGATGAAGACCAATTATTCCTATGGTCTGAATGGAATACGGTTATCGATGCTTGGCAAATCGATAGTGAGGCTTCCTATCTGGATGTCGTGCGTATCGGACGCCGGAGTAGGATAGCTGCTGGCCGCCGCTCCGAATTGTGGCCGATCTTCGATGCTGTTCGGAAGGCAATCAAGTCTTCTGGGCGTAAAACTAAGGCGATGTTATTTGAAGAGGTCTCAGAGAGTTACAGAGAGCGTGCTGCAAAGCCTTACTCCCATATAATAGTCGATGAAGCTCAAGACCTCGATGTCGCTGACTTGAAGTTACTGGCTGCCATTGCTCCGAAGACTGGTAACGCATTATTCTTTGCGGGTGATCTTGGTCAAAGAATATTTAAACTTCCATTCTCGTGGAAGTCACTCGGCGTTGATGTGAGAGGCCGCTCCGCTACGCTTAAAGTGAACTATAGAACATCCCATCAAGTTCGAACATCCGCGGATAAATTATTGCCCGATGCAATAAGGGACATGGATGGATTGGAAGAAGATCGTCGGGGAACTGTATCCGTATTTAACGGGCCTATTCCAGAAATTCATGTTGTTGAGGATCAAGCAGCTGAGCTTGCTTGCGTGGAGGATTGGGTCAGGGTTCTGATAGAGGATAAAACGCCTTTATCAGAAATTGGGATTTTTGTTCGAACGATGGAAGTCCTGCCTCGCGTAAGAGCCGTTGCAAATCGATTGAATTTACCAGTTCAGACATTGAACGAAAGTCTAACCCTGAAACAAGACGCTATCGCAATTGGCACAATGCATCTTGCCAAGGGACTCGAATTTAGATGTGTAGCTGTCATGGCATGCGATGACCACCTATTACCTTTAGAAAGCCGTGTTGAAAGCATAGTCTCAGAGGAAGGTCTTGACGAAGTCTATGCTACAGAACGTCACCTGCTTTACGTAGCGTGTACAAGAGCTCGTGAGAAGTTATTGGTAACAGGTGTGAAACCTGAATCTGATTTTTTGGCAGATTTATCTTTCTGAGCTTCTCCAAAAATAAAGTCTGAATACACATAATTTTGATGTCATAAAATGTATGCAAAAATTGCAATTATCAAATCTTATTTACGGAAATATACGCATAACTATTAAAACTTTTTGATCGAACTAATTTTCCATTTAATTGTTTAACGTCATGGATAATATTCGAGCCAAGTCTATGATAGGTATCATATTTCAACCATCCGAAACCTTGGTCCAAGTCAATATAGACTTCCTTATTATTTGATAACGACAGTGTCATACGCCTATAATGAGGGACGTCTGAGATATTGATTAATGTGTTCAACCCCTTAAATCCCGAATACTGCTCCACAAAATCTTTCATTGATAAAGTATCTTTGAAATTATGGAACACGGTCTTAGGGCTACCATACTGATTATACGGAGCACGTGTTGAAACATGTAAATCAACGTTTGGTGCTAATTCAGTTATTGTATCAATTAAAAGCCTCCAAGTTAATGGAGAGCACATGAAAGCATCAGTATATTCAACCTTTTGGACGTTGCTGATGTCTATTCCTGAGTCTTTAGCCGCTCTATGTATTCTCTTTGCGAATTCTCCAGAAAATTTGGAAATTGGAACTTCTAGACCATTATCTAAATCAATGCGCTTCGCTCCACTCATTGGTTTGAGTGATGAATTAGAAACTAGTTGATAGTTAATATCCTTTTCAGGGCTGTCACCTTTTACGATCACAAAATTATCGGTAATACCCCATAGATTGGATGGGGTCTGTATAAATTCACTACGAGAAGCCCATGCTTGATTGCCATATACCGCAAAAACACTCGAAGACGGAGATTTGCCAATAGCAAGTCTAAAACCAGAACGATTTAAGAAATCACGGACGTACATGATTTGAGAGCTTGTCCAATTCTCATATATATTTTGAGGGGCGACTAGAGTGACTAATCGTTTTCTTAGTCGAGCCCAAGTCATTAACTCTTCATATAAACTCCAATTCTCTAATTTTGTAGGGTCTGATAATTGAAGGTAAAAATAGATTGGTACCGATTTATCTCCGTTACGACGCAAGGCTCTTATGATGTCTCCACATACGTCACCAACTCGTTTGCTATCTAATAATAATGCCTCGTCTTTTGCCAGCAAGTTATCCTTACAACGTAAGTGCTTTTTCGCAAAATCTAGTGCTCCACGTCTGTCCAAGTTGTTTGTTCCGCCTGCCGGCGCATCATGCGTCAGAACGCATGACGAGCATCCATTCTCACAGTGCATTTCGCAATCTAATATATCTATGGTGCGATCAATTAGAGCTCCAAATTCGTTGACAGCATCTGAAACGTAACCCGCACCCCCAGTTGCTTTATCAAATAATCCAATAACAAACGTTTTGCGGCCTAAACTGTTGCGTGCCGTCTTTAAACCGAAACCAATTTCTTGGGAGTCGATGCTTAGCCGATAGGCTAAAGCTTCTCGAATGGCGATTGCCAAAGCATGAGCTGTCCCAGAGTCATTGATAACCTCATTAGGTTGAAGTTCAAAAACATCAGTTTGGACTTGATGTCCTAGGTCTATAGACGAAATTATTGCATACTCTTTTGCATTACCTGGACAGCTCCCACCTGGTTCATTTGTCCATCTGAGAGATTTATGATTATGCAAAGGCTCATGGGTGGTCTCCGCTGAACTCTCCATGCGACCACAGTCCAAGCACAAGGCATAGCCTTCACCGCCTTCACCACGCGAATGATAGAAAACTGTGCCTGACCTATCCGCTGACATACGACCAAGTGCAGGATTCGGTAAAGCATGATGGTTAGCCTGTTTTCCGACAGAAATTCTGACGGGTTCCATAGCCACAAAGCGAACATCTTCGACATCAGCATGAGGTTTGGAAGAATGATCTTGGCAAAACCCAGAAGGAACGAGATAACGTTTAGGTTCTAAATCACTATTGTCACATTCAAAGCATTTATCGGGCATTAGCTCAGTTGTCCAAGCATGCCCACAGATGCCACAATTGGCGCTCCATCTTACAGATTGTATTTCATTTACACCTTCAACACTGGCCGGTATTTTCCAATTTAAAGTAACCCCTCCTGACGTATAAACTAGACCATCAACCATAAAAGTTGAACCAGGAGCATATTCTCGTATCGCGACATCCAGTGTACGACTTGGCCAATCTCCAAACCTTGACGCGCTGATGGAGGAACTTCCCTTTTTTCGTTTCATAACGAAGGGAACGACATGGCTTGGAAAACCATGACCCGGCAAAAAACCTTTGTCCGCCATATAACCCATTAAAGGTTCATTAGAATGACGATCTAATTGTTTCTCTATTCCCTTTTTCCCAGCTTCTTCAACGTCATTTCTGCGGATTTGACGTCGTAAATTTTCCCAAACTTGAACATAATAATTTTCAACTCGTATTGAAGATTCTATAGTTCGGGAAACTAAATCAAGGCTCCCTTCTCTTGAGGTTCCATTGGTAAGTTTGGCTAAGTCTGACCGTATGTCAGTCCTATCTCGAGTGACTTCACACCATTTCCTGAACGTGGAAACCGGTCTCTGCTCAAGTAAGGCCCGATTTTCCTTTATTGAGCTGGGGCACCCAAAAAAGACACCTGAATTAATCTTAATTAGGTTTCCATCGTGTTGACGCATGAAGCATCCAAGTAAGTATGCATTCACATGACGATCAACAATTGGATTACTCTTTAAATCAATTTTTGGCGCACGTGGGTTACGTTTTAAATAAGTTGAAGGATTTCTAAATGCTTCCATATCCAATGGTCTTGATTTGGCTATTGTGTAGCCAAGTGCTGCGCTTTGACCACGCCGTCCCGCGCGACCAATGCGTTGTCTATAGTTTGCTATTGCAGGAGGAAGGTTACTCATCACCACCCCATTTACACTGCCAATGTCCACGCCCATTTCCATCGTAGTAGAACAATTTAGAACATTTATGTTACCAGCCTTAAATTCGTTCTCATATTCCACCAAAAGCTGTCGTGAGTTTTGAGCTGAATGTTCAGCTGTTCTGTAGTAATTTGAGAATAAGGTTGCCCGATCATGACGGTCCCTCCACAATCCCATATCCCTCAATAAATTGACTTGGCTGTTAGAACTTACCCACTCTTTCGCTTGTTTCATTGTATTAAGTTCTGGTCTTTGCGGGAAAGAGATAGGTAAGGCTTTATCTTCAATTTTTCGAGCGTATGGCGTGAGTCCAAATGGTGCGCAATCAATTGGTTTTCGACTGATTGGACAATAGTAGCCTTCAGCAAAAGCTTCGATGGAAACCTGTTTTTCTAGTTGTAATTGATATCCACCTTTATCATCCTTCTCACTGATTGATTGGAAGAATAAAAATGCGGCTCTCAAATATTCATTTATGGTATTTCTATGCGATTCTATGTTTAAATCGAGGTCTAAACCCAATGCCAGCAACTTCGCCATTTGAGGATTAACTTTGCCAGATTTAGTCTGTGGCCACGGGCGAGTAGCTTTTCGGTCATTGATTTCGCCAGGAGGAAGAAACCAAGCTCTAGAACTTTTCCTTGCGACCCATTGTTGCATAGAGCGTCCAATATGAATTAAATTTCGATTGCGAATAAACAGTGTGAAAAACGCGTATAAATACGCTCTCCAATCATCTTGAGTTATTTTGAATCCTGGTACATTAGGCGGGTTCGCATTTTCAATTTTCGATAACTTCAATCTAGCAAGACCCATTGTTTCAATTGAGGTGGCAAATTTAGGCCTTGCGAAAAACTCTCTCAACATCAATGATTTTGCAATATTTCGAGCTCCATCTGTCGGATCCGAATAAATTTCATCTCTTGCAGACCAAGTATTTTTAATCCAATCGTGAATTTCTATTCTTTCACTTAATTTCGTCTCCATTTCCCCCCACGATAGAGCAGAGGGTTTATTTCCTAATTGTGAGTGGGCTAGTTTTAACTCTTCAGAAAAGGCCTCAGGGTTGCTTTTCATTATTAAGATTTTTTTCTCAATTATCGCTCTGTCTTCACTTGAAAGCGTCATTGGTTTTTTTTGAATCTCACGATAGATAAACGACGTCACAAAACTTCTTTCTGAATCTCGTTGAAGGTTTGCAGCCATTCGAGCCGTTCCCTGTCGACTATCAGTGAAGGATAGTATTTGGCGACCGTCCATTGGCAGATCTGGCTCTGCGCCTGGAGTAATTGTTGGTGACGTATCCTTGTGAGAAGGCATTGCTTCTAAAAGAACTGGCGCCAAATTAGTCATTGATGAAGGTGCACTGAAAAAGAAATTGAACAACTTAGGTTTCTTACCTGTTTCTTTTGAGAAGCAATGCGGGCAATTTCCATCATTATCTATGAGCTGGGTGAGACATAGGCTGTTCGGGTCTGTATAGTCTAATATTGCACCCTGCTTATCTATAGAAATATTGCCCAAGCTGATTTCGGAGGGTGCTTGGTTGAGGCTAAATAACATTGACAATGAGTCTGACTCGATAGTTTTAGTTTCAGCTTCAATTGGTTCTTCATCAAAAGATTCTTCATCACCTTCACGGAGGGCATCAAAGACGTAATCATCCCCATAGTCTTTTATAACTTTCGGGCGTAAGTGTCCGTTGACTTCTCTGCCAGCAAGAGTGGTTTCACTACATCTCTTACATGTCATGACGTCTAGTGTAGGCGCTCCGCATTCGCATGAATTTCTATGATCCAAATAGAGCTTGCCAAGAGGCCAGTCAGAGTTTGATTGCTTTGAACTGCATTTCGGATCTATGCATGTCCATAAACCAGAAAGCGATCTTTGAAAAAGGTGAGCTCTAAAAGCTGCAAGAACATCTTCACCACTGCTAGTTTTCCCTAACTTTAATAGTAAATCGGAGGCTGTAGTTTCGAGTTTAGAAGCGATTGCCTGCAGTTCAAATACTGAAACCTCACCGGAGTACATTTTTTTTACTAATGGCCAGACTCCGGGTGTTTTTACTAAATTATTATATTCTTGCGACTCACTAATTTTTGTTGGACCTGGCGGTAACCGCCGACTTCCTTCAATTACATAAACATTTTCCTTGGGAATACCCCCAACATCAGAAAGAAAATCTCGTAATGAATTTTTAGCTTCCTCTCCATCTCCAACCGTAGCCGATGTTGCGACAATTCTTACATCAGAAGCTTTGACTTTAAATCCACTCATAACACGGCGGAGTAACAGTGCAATTTCAGCGGCCGTTGCACCAACATAAGTGTGAGCTTCATCCAAAATTATCCAGCGTAATTTCCCTTCAGATTTTTCCAGTAAATTTTTATCTTTAGGTCTGACAAGCATATACTCAAGCATGGTAACATTGGTCACAAGTATATGAGGTGGTTTAGAGTATAGTTCTTTCCTGTCTGGAACTTGTTGTGGGTTTTCTCTGTGATGTTGCCGGCGCTTCTCTTTACGTATACTTTCGGGAAGATGGCTATTATAAAGCGCATAACGAACGTTTCCCTTAAGAGGACGCGACCAAGCATCTAGTCTTTCACGTTGGCTATCAATCAATGCGTTTAAAGGATAAAGCATTATAGCTCTTATGCCATCATCTAAAATGCCTTGACTATCCTGACGTATTAAATCGTCCAATATTGGCACCATAAAACACTCGGTTTTGCCTGAACCGGTACCAGAGCTAACGACGATTGATTTTGCAGGCGCACGTAAATCCAATCTTTTCCAAGCCTCTAATTGATGTGTGTAGGGATGGCGTTCAGATGGGAATCCCTCATTTTCATCTGCAACAAGTGACTCCACCGTTTTGGGATGAAGAAGTGAGCCTGATAAACTTCCGAGGGTGTTGTCAGCTTGAACAAAGGGATATGCCCCTTCTATTATTGGGTCACGTAAAAGCGCTTGTGAATCACCTTTGAGTAGCTTTCTTAACTCCGCTAATAGCCCGGGATGAGCTATTCCGTTTTGCGCGATTACTGCCTCTGCTAAGCGTTCACGCAAATTCTCAGTGGCTTTCAAGACGTCTATCATTTGCTTAATACTTTCATTGCATGAACAAAGCCCAAATTCATATAATCTGGGTTGATGGCTAAGAGCTTCCGAATATCAACAATCTGTTCGGGGGTGAGTTTGGTCATTTCAAGGGCCTCAGAAGCAAGTGCGAATGGTGCTGCTAGGCCAGGGTTGCGACGGATGTTGAACTTGCTTAGAGCTTGTATGACCGCCGGATATGCCAGAACCACATCATATTGCGTGTCATGAGACGCATTTTCATATAAATTTAGATAATCCCTAACTAAAGAGCCTAAAGGTTCAATCTCAATATTTAGGTTCCGGTATACCCCTGAAAACCAAGGTGCATTGATATTGAGGTCCTCCGCCCATATTTTGAGACGGTTCATGACATCATCTGGAGTATTCGGCATATCCAAAGCCTGCAAGTCCGATTGCATGTTAAGAAATTTTGTTCGAAGAGCACGTTGCCACTCGAGGTCTGGTAAAGTTTGCCACAGGAAAGGTAAGTCATCAGACAGATTTAAGACAAACTCCCGTTGTTCATGAGTTGCATTAAACAGCATTCCAATCAAAATTGATGGGCAATCGGGAAGCACCTTGAATATATCAAGGGCTCTGGGTGAGAGCCCCCTAAGAGAAGATGTCGTCTCAATTAACAATCTTATCTTAGGTTTGTATTGGAGAGAGGCGTAAGACAGATCATTAAAAAATGCTGTTAATCTCGCGAGGCGCGATGTTTCATTCTCTAATGTTAAAATTTGAGTAAATTCGTCCGAAGGGTAAAGTGTGCTATTATTTGGGTTAATTATAATAGGTCGTGTTGTTACTCGCCCCACATCTTGCATATATATCAAAGTTGGGCCGATAACCGATGTAGGTACTTTAAATCTTGTTTCGTCAATGACCTCAAGTTTATATACTTTGTTGGGCGTTCTAAGTGGCCTAGCGACTCCAAAACCTAAAGTTCCTTGTGGAGCAGTTAAATAACCTTTTTCATCATGTTCCATCATATCTTGTGAGCGCCCAAAAGTTCCTAATGTTGGACCGTTCCAAACTTTTATCGCAATTTTTGGTCCTCTCTCTATAGAATTTGCCGCTAATGCCTTTACAATTTTTGAGAAATTATTGGCTCTGTTTTCACCACTAAAACCATTCAGATAGACACGAGAACGTGGTTTTGTTTTTAATTCCAGCTCCAATGTTTCCTGACGAGGTAAGTGTAGATATAGGTCTCGCATTTGGTAAAAATCACAAATGACAGAACTTGAAATAATTTCCCCTTCGAAGTTAGTCATAACTGGTTTTGATAGGGTTATTGGTATAAAGACAGGTGTTTTCTTGTTGGCAGCGTCTACTAAAGTGAAAAATAGTTTACTCTGAGAGTGTCGATCAAAAATTTTATGCCCAATTTCCCCGTTATAGAGACTTTCATCATTTGGAAATTTGATGCTCCAATCAGGCAAGCCTGACCAACGGAATTTCGTGTTGCCATTAACAGAAGTAGCTCTAAAAGCGGCTTCCTTTGGTAGTCCAAGGACGAACTTGCGTCCAAGCAGAAAGCCATGTTCATCCTTCCATACTAGAGCAGTCCTTCCCTGTTGTATTTCTATTCTGTCTTCGGACCCATGACGTAAGTTGTTTTTCCAGCGTTGAATTTCGGTATGTTCCAACGAAATAGAAATTGCAGAATTGACAGTTTCCAATCCATTGAAGTTTGCTTCACTAAAGACAATATCGAAGTTGGAATTTTGATCGCATTGTGTTCGAATGCGGTACTGACGTTTGCCTATCGTGATCTGAACCTTTCCCTTAATTTCGTAAAGTTCTGCTTCTGGATTCCCACAGATTTTTTTTATGGTTCCGTTTGGATCCAACATTTGAATTTGAGAAGGTGTTTTTGTTATAACCCAGACGACTTCGCTTTTAGAATCAACAGTGCCACTGCCAATGAAATCCCCCCGAATTGAGTCTGTAGAAGCAAAAACTAATACATCCTGATTTAAAGCTTCTCCATTCTTCCAAGCTAATAACCTGCGTCCATAGCGAGTGTTTGAGAACGAAAGCACCACCGGCATCTTAAGCGGAAACCTGAAAGAATCTGAGTTTCGCTTAACGGAACGTAGTGAAAGTTTCTCATTATCTTGATTAGGTGTAGAGTCAGTATCTGATACAAAATTTGCAACACCAATACGTTCTTCACCATCTAGCCGACCAGGCAAATGAATATCCCATTTACAATCTAATCCATCATCAGGTCTAGCTAAATGAGATGGTGCTTCTCCCTCCAAACCTATGCTTACCTCTTCGTCCCAAGTTTGAAATTCATTTTGAATCTTGACCAAATGTATAGAACGTTTTGTCGTAAGCCCCGCAGGAACTTTTGGAACGCTCAAACCAAGTAGTCGGCTGATTAAATTTCTTAATGATGCTCCCATTCCATCTACGTGCAACGTGAAGTGATTTCTCCAATCTGGGTGGTTTTGGTCCAACCATTTTAGCGACTCAATATCATTAAATCCGGGGGGGATTTCTCTTCGCCAACCGATAATAGCTTCGAGTAGATTTGCAGCTTGGTTGACAATAATCTCATCTCTGAACCCTTCGATTAGGTGATTAAGGTGCTTTGGTTCCAAACATGTATTTTTTATACTTACTCCTTTGTCTTCAGTATGCGCTGCAGGATCTCGCATTACGGAATTTAGATACTTATCGAACCACGTCTCTTTTTCGTCCGCAATGAGTTTAGCGGGTATGCCTCCATTCAAGGCTAATGTTTGCAACCATTGTCTCCCATTACTGTTTTCGATTGGTGAAATTTTCCAGAGCTTAAATCCTCGCTCAACAATTTTTCCGCGGTTTATTGTGTTTACAGAATTCGGAACAATTTTTAAATCCTCCCATGTATATGCAGTGCTGTAACACTCTCTCCGGAACCAGTGGGCGGCATATAAAACAAAAAGTTTGTCGAGCCAGGGTATATTTGAACCTAGCGAATTTTTCAGATTTTTAATAATGGCGCCTGCTTCAGTGTATGCCTTTTCGTCCAATGGATATTGGTATAATGGACGACCATCTGGAAAGTTTATTTCGACCTTCAATAATGCTGCATCTAACAAACTCTGGGCTACCGGCTTGTATAGAGCTTCCCTACCACTACTCACATTATTCCCCAATATTTAAGGAAATCAGGATAACAGTATCTGTTTAGTATACAATCTCGAATTGATGAATTTTCTAACTGCTCTTAGTGATAAGTTCTTTTGTTAGAAAAACTCATGCACATCAAACTTTAGGATGCGAGCGAGGTTTTCATATTCAATGACATCGACGCGTCTTTGGCCGCTTTCCATACGGGCGACGAAGGATTGGTATTCGCCTAGGGCTTTAGCCAAGTCGGTTTGGCTCATACCTGCGGCATGACGCTTGGCCGTGAGAAACGCGATAAGCGCTCTATGGCGTGATGTTCCTAGTGTTTTACTCAATTGACCCTCTGAACGAAGTCGAGGGAGAATCAGGTAATCTGTTTTTTAGATTATCTTAAATTCAGATAATTGGTAAATTATGGTATGGTTATTTATCGAGAGAGTGAGGCGGCGTGATGGAAGATTTAGATCCCGTTGAATTAGAAGAAAAGCAGCGCATTCGTTTATTGACGGCCTTTCATAATATTCTGACATATGATGATCGTGAAAAGGTCATTCGCCTTTGTGAGCAAACTTTAGCCGCTGGGCCTCAGTTATTTAAAAGCAAAGACTGATCAGTTGGGCGTCTCCCTACGCTAGCGCTTCGGGCCAGGCTGTTGTGAACCGAGCCCGCTTTGCGGTCTCGGCCATGCGGCGGCCATCCTTGACGCAGGCCGCTATCGCGGCTTTTAATTGTTAAGCGCACGGTTCTAACGAACCGGCTATTCGGACATTGCCCTGAATTGTCCCTGACGCGGCTTCGCCGCATAGGGCCGCACGAGCGCTGACGTGCCCGACTCTGCGGTGCCCGCAGGCCGTGAACAGTCCAGCCACGCGCTCAATTCAGTTCAAAGTCCGGCCCGCTGCGCCTCTGGCCTCAGGGCTTCGCCCTTCGGTTTCCGGGGCTTGCGGGCGCTTAACGCGCAGAAGCGCTTCCCACTGGCTGCGCCAGAGGGGTCACTTCTGTTTTATGGTCAACTTTCCCTAAAAGAGAGCATTAGAAAACGCTATGGTTTAAATCCTCCATGCATGATTTAACACATATTCCGAGTTTAGGCCTTTGGTAAAAAAACTAGCGACAATGAAATTGGAGCTAATTTGATTATAAATTCTCATCCCAAAAGTCTAAATCGTCAGCATCGGCTGAAAAGCCATCATCTTCGAACTTCTTTTTAAGGGGTTTGGTATCGGGATCGTTCATGAAATAATCCAACTCGGTGAGTGTGGATTTAAGTTTTTTCATTTTTGTTGCGCCCCAATTTACTTCATTTGATTCGGAGTCCAGTATATTTCGCGCAATGGCTTCGTTGAATTCGTCCGCATCGCCACTATACCAATTAATTTTCTTAGCCTTGCCGTAATGATCCATGATCAAATGTTTAAAGACAGTGTCATATATACCATTCGGTTTTGCATCTTTGATGGCTTGCATGAGGCTGCTGAATTCTTGTTCTAAGGTGGAATCTGTGAAATCCGCTTCCGTCTGAGCAACTTCGTTGGCATCTTTTAGAGCTTTGAGGGCTGTGATGAGCTTTTCTTTCTCGTCAATTGTATCTTCTGCTTCACTTAGGCTTTCATTGAGTTGGTCAACCGACTTTTGAAGTTTGTCATAGGCATCTTTGCTTACCTTGGTTGCCTTTGGGAGTTTCGGAAGGATACGTTTAAGCTGGAGCTTCCATTGTTCTCTTTTGTCGTCCCAATCTTCATCTGTTCGAGGTTCTAAATCGCAAATTCCTTTCAATGCTGTGCGCAATTGGTTTAACTTTACATGGTCGTCTATCATTTGACCTTGGATGAGACCGAGCGTTCGGGTTACGGCGGTAAAGTCAACAGGGGAGACTATAATTGGATAGGGATTTAAAGATTTTGCCCATGTTGCGCCAAGTTCCATCAAGCAAAACTCTCGCTCCATGTAGGTTTCTGTGATCAGCATAATTACCAAATCCGGATCTTCGATTTGATCTCTCATATAGTCGCTGAAGTTTTCGCCAGTGGGTATGCCATGACCATCTACGCTAGAACAAAATATGTTTGCAGCAGGGACTCCAATAGCTTCCTTCAGAAACTTTGTGAATGCATCTGCTAGCCTTTTATCTGCGACAGCGTGACTGATAAAAATACGTGCCATGATTGACCTTTATTTAGAATTGTTTTTGACAGCTAATTACCTGTTTATATGGACGCTGTCTGTACCTTTCTATTATTCTGGTCCTATCAATGCTTCTGCCTCAATATCGACTAAATAAAATAATGACGGAACTAAAATAGTCGGCCCTACCGGGCCGGCTTTTTTATTAGGTTCCCTCCTTCGGGGTCGGCGGGAAGCGGTCGGCCAATCTGGCGCCGGGCAGTCCCGCCGCAAGCCCTTTGGCTTGTGTTGTTTAAGTCTCTTCATGTCGTCCTACCAAAGCGCTTGCACCGCGCCTTTTAACCCGTCGCTGGACTGGCCTCTTGCCGCTTCCCCCCGCCCCCTGCGGGGGGAACGTGCTGCGTCCGATTGGGCGCGGGGCGCGCCCGTTTCGGGGGCGGCATTGGAGACCAGACCGATGACGCAGCGCCTAGCCGAGACACAAGCCCCTTTTGACCATGAGCCGCCAAAACCAGCACCGCCAAATCCTGATATTTTTGCCGCGCCAGACCCCATCCGCATCTATGTCGCTTGCCTTGCCGCCTATAATAACGGCCATTTGCACGGCGAATGGATTAACGTCACGGACGAGGCCAGTATTTGGGAAGCCGTGCAAGCCATGTTGTTTGCATCACCCATTGAGGAAGACGCAGAGGAATGGGCCATACATGACTATGAGGGGTTTGAAGGCGCAGAGGTTGGTGAATATTACAGCTTTGAAAATGTCGTAGAGCTTGCCGACTATATCCGAGAGCGCGGCGAGTTAGGGGCGCAAGTCCTGAATTATTACGGTGGTAATATCGAGGACGCAAAAGCTCGTTTTGACGAATATGCGGGAGAATATGACAACCTCGCGGACTACGCCGAGGAACTGACAGAGCAGTCAGGCGAGACAATCCCCGAACGCCTTGCGCCCTATATCGACTATAAAGCGATGGCCAATGACTATGAGCAGTCCGGCGATTTTCTGACCTTCGAGGTCAGCGGCTCTGTTCACATTTTTTGGGCGCATTAGTCATGGCCCGTTACCAAGTGAAACCAAGAGAGGATGGACGCGGCCCCTACCGTTGGAGCCATGTCGTAAAGCGTCATAACGCTTTGCGCCAAGGCACGATTTACACCCAATTAGGCGATGAACTGGACGCCCAAGACGCCGCCCAATTACAGACCCTATGCGACAGTGCAGGGTTTGAGATGCGGAGGGTCGCATGACCTTCACGCAGAAATTCGATGACTATGTTTGCCTTGGCGACAGCATCACTTGCACCGTGGACGGTTACACCGTCACGGCCCGTATTGCCCATGACGAAACACCGGACGCACCCGACGAACGGCAGGATGGATTCTGGCCGAGCCTATATCCAAATGACGCAGGGTTTATCGGTGCAGGGAATGGGTGGCGAGATCGCTTTGACACGGCCCAAGCCCGCGCCGAGCGCGTCATGGCGGCTTGGAAAAATGACGAGTGGTTTTATTGCGGCGTCATTCTGTCAGTGGCGATTGATGGTCTTACGCTTGACAGATTTGCCGCAAGCCTTTGGGGCATTGAGGCGAATTATCCCGACAGTGATAACGCTTATCTGAGCGAAGTCGCTAACGAGTTATTGTTTGAGGCCTTAGAGGCCGCGAAAGCGGAGAGAGCGCGGCAATGCGCTATCCTTTGCCAAGCGGACAGCGCGGCATGACCCGCCAGTTTGAACCCACGGAAGTTGGAAGCCAAAGCCTTATTGACGGGGTGCGCCCCGTCACGCTTGGCGAGAAGCTAACGGCCAGAACCGCGCATCCCATGACCCCCAAACGCAATCCAAATGCAGGGCAGAAGCCTTGCGACCACGGCTTATTCGACGAGGTCGGCCGTGCGCAAATTGACTTGTTAGACCTCATTTCAACTAAAACTTAGGAGGCTCCCATGAGCAAACCATTCGACTTGAAATTCATTCCCTTCTCTCAATTGCACATATCCGAACTGAATATGCGCCATAGTGAAACGGCCCCCGAGATTGACGATATTCTGCCGAGCGTGAAAACCCGAGGCATCCGTCAACCCCTGATCGTGCGCCGTGAGGGCGGCACGGCCAAAAAGCCTAAATACGGTATCGTCGCAGGACGCCGCCGCCATTTCTGCCTTGCCGCTATCGCGGCAGAGGGCGTTGAAATCGCCGATGTCCCATGTTGCGTCATGGACGCGAAGGATGATGCGCTTGCCATAGAGACAAGCATCATTGAAAACGTGGCGCGACTCGCGCCGACTGAAATGGAGCAATATGAAGCCTTTTCAGCCCTAGCCGAGAAAGGCCAAAGCATTGGCGAAATAGCCGCCGTATTTGGGATTACGGCTAATTCCGTGAAGCGGCGTCTGGCATTGGGCGCACTCATTCCAGAGGTCAAAGAGGCTTATACCAATCAGCAAATTGACGCGGCCTCTATCCGTGTTTTGACAATGGCCACGGAAGAACAGCAAGCCGCATGGTTAGAGTTGTTCAATTCAGATGATTACTGCCCGACAGGAACCCATCAGCTTAAAGCATGGCTGACAGGCGGCGGGGTTATTACCACCGAAGTCGCTTTGTTTGATGTGGCCGAATATACAGGCACAATCCTGACGGATTTGTTTGGTGAGCATGGCCAGTTTGCGGACGTGGAGCATTTTTGGGAAAGTCAAAATGCGGCCATCGCGAAAGAGGTTGAAACCTATAAAGCGGATGGGTGGAAAGAGGTTATCTTGGGAGAGCGGGGTCGTCACTTTCCCACCTATTGCCATGTCCACCATCCCAAGGAGCAAGGCGGACGGGTTTATATCGAAACACGCGATAACGGCGAAGTCTTATTCCATGAAGGCTATATCACGGACAAAGAGGCGCAGACCATACGCCGTGCCTTATCGAATGGGCAGAGCGAGGACGCGAAGGCGTCAAAGACAAGCAAACCTGAAATGTCAGGCCCGATGGCCGACTATATGAATTTGCACCGCCATTCGATTGCAAGAGCCGAGTTGATTAAGCGGCCCGATTTAGCTTTGCGACTGTCAGTCGCACATATGATATGCGGAGCGCGTAATTGGAAGATTGACGGTAAAAGCCCCCGAAGTCGCAAGCCAGAAACCCAAGCCAGTGTTGAAGCCAGTAAGGCCGAAGCCTTATTGGCGGAGGAACGCCAAGCGGTCTGCGACCTGCTTGGGCTGTCGATGGAGCATCCGCAAATCTACTACCGCTATGAAAGTCCCTATGATGTCTGCGAGATATTCGCGCGGCTAATCAAACTTGAAGACGTTAAAATTTTACGGACTCTCCATCGGAATTCTGGAAAATTCGTCAATAAGTATAGGACCCATAAAATATTTGGCGACTGTGAGTGTTATGTGATCATCATCACTGTAAATAGGACGACTCTCTAAAAGCAAGCTACAGGAAGACTTATCGCAAAAATTACGCCATAAGCTAACATAGTACACATCTTCTTCAAATTGATCCACGACTCGGGCAAAGACATCATCTAGTTGCTCAGCGATTTCATTATTACGGATCAAGCGTTTAGTTTCAGCAATGTTCTTGTTTTTCGCCCCAAGGGCGAGGATCGTTGGGACATCAAACCCGATGTCTGGCACCGCACCCAAAAATATAACGCGTTTATTTGCATCAATAAAAGTCTTTGTGGTTCGGATGAGAGCCCTTTCAAAGACTCTCTCTGTAATCTCAGGGGAGAGTTCTGTCTCTTTTTCGT
>ENA-ORXM01001719-ORXM01001719.1-marine-metagenome-genome-assembly--contig:-NODE-1719-length-28927-cov-4.358406_pt1 | contig 28927 bp, 27 predicted proteins | sample MGYA00237867_ERZ511480 | MGnify/ENA primary metagenome ERZ511480 (study PRJEB26309, sample SAMN06266103) | marine metagenome | isolation source: Algal blade | place: United Kingdom:Sidmouth, United... | reverse complement strand
TTTCTCACGATATTCAGCGATCTCGCGCGCCTGCGCTTCTGTCTCGACCACGTTCAGCACGTCACCCGCTTCGGGTGTGCCGTTCAAGCCAAGCACCTCAACCGGCACCGATGGGCCAGCCTCGTCAACGCGGTCGCCTTTGTCGTCGATCAAGGCACGCACGCGGCCCCACTGTTCACCCACAACAAAAATGTCGCCGGTTTTCAGTGTGCCGTTTTGCACCAGAACCGTCGCAACAGGACCACGGCCCACATCAAGTTGGGCCTCGATCACGGCACCGGATGCGGCGCGGTTCGGGTTCGCCTTAAGCTCAAGCAATTCGGACTGCAACGCAATCGCCTCAAGCAGTTCAGGAAGACCCTGACCCGTTACAGCAGACACTTCGACATCCTGAACGTCGCCGGACATCGCCTCCACGATCACTTCATGCTGAAGCAGATCCGTACGCACTTTCATCGGGTCGGCAGCAGGGCGGTCGATCTTGTTGATCGCGACAATCATCGGCACATTGGCTGCCTTTGCGTGTGCAATCGCCTCGACGGTCTGCGGCATGACCGCATCGTCAGCGGCCACAACCAAGACCACAATATCGGTCACTTGCGCTCCGCGCGAACGCATGGACGTAAACGCCGCGTGGCCCGGTGTATCGAGGAACGACAGAACCTGACCGCCATCGGTGGTCACCTGATAGGCGCCGATGTGCTGCGTGATGCCGCCCGCCTCGCCAGCAACAACGCGGGCATTGCGGATCGCATCGAGAAGTGAGGTTTTACCATGGTCAACGTGACCCATGATTGTGATGATCGGCGCACGTGGCATAAGGTCTTTTGCATCGTCGTCATCGGCAACAATCACCTGCTCAACGTCGGCATCGGATACACGCACGACGGTGTGGCCGAATTCTTCGATGATCAGTTCCGCCGTGTCGGCGTCGATTGTCTGCGTCTGCGTCGCCATGATGCCGTTGTTCATCAACGCCTTAACGACGTCAGACACACGCTCGGTCATACGCGCGGCCAATTCGGACACGGTAATCGCCTCGGGCAGGGACACTTCGCGGTACACCTTTTCGCGCTCGGCAGAGATGCCCATCGCCTTGGCGCGGGCCTTGTCCTGCTTGCGCTTCATTGCAGCCATGGAGCGTTGACGACCGCCATGACGACCAGCCATCGCATCGTTCAGCGTCAACTTACCGCCACGACGATTATCGTCACCACCGGTGCGCGGCTTGGCCTTGTTGTTGTCGTTCCCACGGTTTGCTTTTTCGCGGTCCGGACTACGCGGCGCAGACGACGGACGTGACACTGATGTCTCACCCGGAGGGGCAGCAACAGGGGCGTCAGCCACGGCTTTTGCCTTGGCAGCCTCTTCGCGCTTGCGTTCCTCTTCGTCGGCTTTCGCCTTGATGCTGTCCTCGCGTGCGCGATCCTCGGCCTCTTTGGCCTCTTGGGCTGCGCGGCGCTCTTCACGCTCCGCGGCGCGGGCCTTTTCTTCGGCCTCGCGCTTGGCTGTTTCTTCGGTTTCACGGGCCTTGGCCATCGCCAATGCCTTCATCCGGCGCTCTAGCTCGGCATCTGAAATACCTGCGGGACGCTTGGATGGATCGCCGCCCATTGGCGGCGCTGTGTTTCCAGCAGCTGTGGCTTTTGGCACACCTGGCTTGGGCACCACAACGCGCTTGCGCTTGGTCTCAACCACAACATTCTTGGTACGACCATGGCTGAAGCTTTGCTTCACATTGCTTGGACGCGAACCGCCAAGCCCCAATGTCTTTTTGCCGTCGTTATCACTCATCTGGCTTCATATCCTTCCCGGCGGACGTATCGTCGCCGTCTATCTCGCGTAGGCCACGTAGCTTTGTGGCTTCCTCTACAACACGGTTGCTGAGTTTTCCAGTCGAGAGCGCGCCGTGTATTGCACTTCCGCGTCCGAATGCCAAACCCAATTCCTCTGAGGTGAAGCATCCGAAATAACGGGCGCCCTCAGGGGTCCATAACTTTGCCTTGCCGCGCTCTGATCCATCAGAGGCTTGCAACAAAACGCGGACGTTCTCGCCACCAGCGAGCCAGCCCTTAACCTTTTCAAACCCGCAAACCGCACGACCGGATTTGCGGCACAGGGTGATCAGTTCCAGCGCGTGACGGGCAAGCTGGCGTTCCACCTCATCCGTCAAACCGTCTGGTACAGTCACTGACTGCTTGGCGCTGCGCGAAAACTGCCCGCGCTTTGCCTCGTCCAATGCGGCGCGTGTCGACGTCACATACATACCACGTCCGGGCAGTTTCCCCAAGATATCGGGGTAAACCATGTTTTCCGGACCGACAACAAAACGGATCAGGCCCGCTTTTGGCGTGACCTCTCCGGTGACGATGCACTTGCGTTCAGCATCGTCGTCTTTGTGTTTGTTATGACCGCCGCGCGCCATCTGGGACTAATCCGAAGCCTGCGATCAGGCTTCGGCCTCCTCTTCGACGTCGTCTTCGTCTGTGGCAAGTTCGGTCGGATCAACCCAACCCAGCATGACGCGGGCTGTCATGACCATGTTTTGTGCCTCTTCCAGTGACACTTCAAACTTTTCCAATACGCCTTCATCTTTGTGACGCTCGCCATCGACTGTCGTCCAGCCACCAGCGAGTTCCCAGTCAGCACAGGTTGCAAAATCTTCCAGCGTTTTTACACCGTCAGCGCCCAGCGCCTCAAGCATCAGCGGCGTCAGACCCTCGAACCCGACAAGGCTGTCTTCGACACCAGCGGCGCGGGCATTTTCCATCGCCTTGTTGTTGATCGCCTCAAGGTGGTCGCGGGCACGTGCCTGCAATTCGCTTGCGGTGCCTTCGTCGATACCCTCGATGACCAGCAGTTCGGTGACTTCAACGTAGGCCACTTCTTCAAGGCTCGTGAACCCTTCGGACACCAGCAACTGGGCAAAGAATTCATCCAGATCCAGCGCGTCGATGAACAGCTTTGTGCGCAATTCAAACTCGGCCTGACGACGCTTGCTTTCTTCTTCCTCGGTCATGATGTCGATATCAAGTCCGGTCAGCTGGCTCGCCAAGCGCACGTTCTGACCACGACGGCCAATCGCCAAGGACAGCTGCTCTTCTGGAACCACGACTTCGATTTTGCCGGCTTCTTCGTCCAGAACAACCTTGGACACTTCGGCGGGCTGCAATGCGTTCACAAGGAACGTTGGCATATCTTCATTCCAAGGAATGATGTCGATCTTCTCGCCTTGCAGTTCGTTCACAACGGCCTGAACGCGGGACCCGCGCATACCAACACACGCGCCGACCGGATCAATGGACCCGTCATATGAAATGACGGCGATCTTTGCGCGCGAACCCGGGTCACGGGCCACGGCCTTGATCTCGATCACGCCTTCATAGATTTCAGGCACTTCCATCTTGAACAATTCGGCCATGAATTCCGGCGCTGTGCGCGACAGGAAAATCTGCGGGCCGCGCTGCTCGCGGCGCACTTCTTTGATGAAACACCGGATGCGATCGTTCGGGCGGTATGCCTCGCGACCAATCTTTTCGTTGCGGCGCAGGATCGCCTCGCCGGAGCCCACATCAACGATGACATTGCCATATTCTTCGCGCTTGACCGCGGCGTTGATGATGGTGCCTGCCTTGTCTTTGAATTCTTCGTACTGCTTGTCACGCTCGGCCTCGCGGACCTTCTGAAGGATCACCTGCTTGGCCGATTGCGCAGCGATGCGACCCAATTCCACTGGCGGCACGATCTCGATAAATTCTTGACCGACCTCAGGGTTTTCCATGTAGTCGCGGGCCTGCTCAACCGTGAACTCGGCCTGATAATTTTCCATCAATTCTTCTTCAACAACCGTGCGCACGCGGGTGAACGTCGCCTTACCGGTGGACCGGTCAATGGCCACGCGAATGTCCATTTCCGCGCCGTAACGGGATTTGGCAGCACGCGCGAGGGATTCTTCCATCGCTTCGACCACCAGACCTGCGTCGATGTTCTTTTCACGGGCCACGGCCTCTGCGGTTTGCAGAAGCTCTAGCTGGTTTGCTGAAGTAATTGCCATCAGGTTTTCTCCTCACCATCAATGATGGTTTCGATTTCATCAAATTGGGTCTCGTCGATCTGACCCGCATCTTTACGACCGCGCAAAACGTCGCGGATCAATTCATCTGTCAGCACCAGTTTGGCGTCTGACAGCCATTCAAATTTCAGGCCAATCGTGCCCTCGTTGATCGTGATCAGCACCTCGTCGCCTTCAACACCCGCAAGCGGACCCTTAAAGCGGCGGCGGCCATCAATCAGCTCGTCTGTTTCAATCTTGGCCTCGAACCCTTCCCACTGGGCAAAGTCCTTCAGGCGCGTCAGCGGGCGGTCGATGCCCGGGCTTGATACCTCAAGCGTATACGCGTCAAGGATCGGGTCCTCGACGTCCATAATGGCCGAAATAGCCGTGCTAATCTTACCGCAATCGTCCACCTCTATGGTGCCGTCGGGGCCTTGGGCCATGACTTGCAGGATGCTTTCCTTGCCAGTCATCAGGCGGATGCGCACGACCTCAAAACCCATGTCCTCGACGACAGGGGTGATGATCTCGGCGATGCGGCGGTCAATGGCCGCTTTGGCGATCAGATCGTTCATGGGTGCTCCAAGCACAAAAAAACGGGCGCGCGGCCCGTTGCGAATTTCCGGTTGGGCGCTGGGGGTGGAAGCCAGCGCGCCGCTGTTGATAGGCATATAGATCAGCTTGTCCGCAACTGCAAGTGTCTTAAGCCAAACATAACCATACCAACAAAAACGCCCCGCAAAACTGCGGGGCGTTTGTCGTTTTGGATATGGGTCGGCTTACGCCACGGACCAACGCTCGGCCATGCGCGCGTTATCCATCTGCCACAAGTTACCGACCTGATCAGGGCTGCTGATGCGGTTGTTGACGGCCTGCACATAGTTGGCAAACATCGGGATCAATGTCCCACCTTCGTCGCGCAGGATTTCCTGCATTTCGAAGTACTGGCCCTTGCGTGTTTCGCTATCCAGCTCGGCACGTGCAGACAACAACAGGCTTTGGAAGCGCGCGCTGTCTTTGCTGTCCCACTGGCTATCGTTCCACGGCACACCTTCTTCATAGGCAGTCGCGAACATCCAGTCTTCGGTCGCACGACCGGACCAGTAACAAGCACAGAAGCTCTTTTTCAGCCAGACGTTGGACCAATACCCATCAGATGGTTCTTGGATCACGTTCAGGTTGATGCCACTGCCGGACATGGACGCCTGCATCAACTGGGCTGCGTCAACCGCGCCTTCGAATGCAGCGTTGGATGCAGACAGATCAAGATCGATTGAATCAAGTCCAGCCTGCTTGAGGTAGAACTTGGACTTGTCAGGATCATACGCAAGCTGATCCATCTCGTCGTTGTAAAACTGGTTCGCAGGGCCGATCGGGGTGTCGTTACCCACAGCACCATGGCCAAGCAAAATCTTGTCGACCAATTCCTGACGGTTCACGCCATACTTAAGCGCCTTACGCACGTTTACATCGTTATATGGCGACGTGTCCGTAAGCATTGGGAATGAATAGTGCTGGTTGCCTGTCACTTCTTGGATGCGCAACGCTGGGTTGGCCTTCAACAGGGCTTCGGTCTTAAAGTCGATGCGGTTGATCGTGTCGACCTGACCCGTCATCAGCGCGTTCATCCGTGCCGTGTTGTCGTTGATCGCAATGTATTCGATCTGATCAAAGAAACCGGCAGCGTCGCCCTTGTAGTGATCTTTGACACGGTTCGCGACCATGCGCACACCGGGATCAAACGATTCAACAGCATAAAGGCCCGTGCCGATACCCTTGGAAATCGCTTCTTCGATCATGCCAGCAGGATACATGCAGATATGATAATCAGACATCAGATAAGGGAAGTCGGCATTGCCGGACGCAAGCGTGAACACCACTTGGGTGTCTGACACTTTCTTCATCTCGGTGATGGCTTCGACAATTGGCTTGGCAGCGGATTTGCTGTCTTCACCGATATGCATCTGCAAGGATGCGATCACGTCGTCGGCGCCGAACGCCTTGCCGTTGTGGAACGTCACGCCGGAACGCAGGTTGAACGTCCAGACTTTCGCGTCTGCAGACGCCTCCCAGCTTTCAGCCAATTCGCCTGTCAGCGATCCGTCTGCTGCAACTTCTGTCAGGCAGTCAAAAACGGCGCCGTGCGCAGATGCGATCATAAAGATATCAGAATGCGTACGGGCGTCCCAGCTATCGGATGTGTTCGCACCGCCCAGACCAGCGGTCAATTTGCCACCCATCGTCGCCGCCTTCAGCGGCATACCGGTCATCGACAAAACACCAGCGGCTGCGCCGGTTTTCATCAGACCACGTCTGCTAATTCCATGTAACATTTTCGTTCTCCCTAGCTGGACGTTTTCCGTCCGTTTTAGTCGCCGCCAGCGGCGGTGATTCGTGATTACATCTTACCCACAGCAGCGTCGCCGATGTTATCAACTCCGCGTTCGCGCAACAAATTCGTAAGCCAGTCAGGGTCCATTTCAGGCACCGATGACAGCAGCAAATCCGTGTACGGGTGATGGGGTGGTTTAAACATTTCCCGCTTTGGCCCTGCCTCGACGACACGGCCATCCTTCATAACAACGACTTCGTCCGCAATGGCGCGCACAGTCGCAAGATCATGGGTAATGAACATATATGACAGTTTAAGGTCGTCTTGCAGCTTTGCAAGCAGGCGCAGAATCCCCTCGGCGACAAGTTGATCAAGCGCGGAAGTTACTTCGTCGCAAATGATGAACTTTGGCTCGGCGGCCAGCGCGCGCGCAATCCCGATCCGCTGCTTTTGCCCACCGGACAATTCGGACGGCAGGCGGTTGTAATACTGGCTCGGCTCCATTTCGATCTGTTCAAGCAGGGCGTTCACCTTGGCGCGTTTTTCCGCGCCTTTCAGGCCCAGATAAAACTCCACCGGACGGGCAATAATCTGACCGATCGACATGCGCGGGTTCAGGGCGGTGTCAGCCATCTGATAAATCATCTGCACTTGGCGCAACTGATCTTTGGTCCGTTTGCGGTAGTCGGCTGGCATCACCTCGCCACCAAACGAAATCTGTCCTGTCGATGGCGGCAAAAGTCCGGTGATGCAACGCGCTGTCGTCGACTTGCCGGATCCGGATTCGCCGACAACCGCAACCGTGCGGCCCTCGTGCATGTCAAAGCTCACGTCATGCAGCACCTTGGTCTTGCCATAGGCAGCATCAATATTTTGCACCGACACAACAGGCACCGATCCCGCAACAACCGGTGCTTTTAGCGGACGTTCGAAACTGCGCACTGCCCACAAGGATTTGGTATAGTCTTGCGTTGGCGCCGACAGCATTGTGCGGGTATCGGCGGTTTCAACCTCGTCGCCTTTCAGCAGCACCTTAATCTGGTCGGCCATCTGGGCCACCACCGCAAGATCATGGGTGATGTAAATCGCGGCGGTGTTGAAATCCTTTACGATGTCACGGATGGACGCCAAAACCTCGATCTGTGTGGTCACATCAAGCGCGGTTGTCGGTTCGTCAAAGATAATCAAATCAGGTCGGCACGCCATTGCCATCGCGGTCATTGCCCGCTGCAACTGCCCGCCGGATACTTGATGCGGATAGCGAAACCCGATCTGGTCGGGGTCTGGCAACCGCAGCTTTTGATAAAGCGCCATACCGTCGGCTTCACTCTCCGCACGGGTCATGACGCGGTGCTGCGTCGGCCCCTCTACATGCTGGTCAATAATCCGGTGCGCGGGGTTAAAGCTGGCGGCGGCAGATTGCGCCACATAAGCAATCCGCTTGCCCAGCAAACCACGTTTCACAGCAGCCGACGCGGTCAGAAGGTCGACACCGTCGAACGTCACCGATCCTTCGGATATGCGCACACCGTCGCGGCAGAACCCCATCGCCGCCAGCCCAAGCGTGGATTTCCCCGCACCGGATTCCCCGATCAGGCCAAGCACTTCTCCGCGCTTGAGCGTCAGATCAACACCGTTGATGATCGGGTTCCATTGTTCGTCCGACCGGCCCTCTAGCCAGAGATTGCGAATTTCAACCAGCGTATCCGTCATTCCTTCAACCCCGATGATCTGTGCAACATCCAGTCAACGACAAAGTTGACGGCAACCGTAAGCAAGGCAATGGCGCCAGCGGCAAGCAATGGCGTCAGGGCAGCCTTGGGCGCAAACTGCGCGTAGTTGATGAACGCAGCGCTATCGCGCACCATCGTGCCCCAATCGGCCAAGGGTGGCTGAATGCCCACACCCAAGAACGACAGCGCCGCAATGGTCAGGAACACAAAGCAGAACCGCAACCCGAACTCCGCCAGCAATGGTGCCGTGGCGTTGGGCAGGATTTCCTTGAACACAAGGTATCCCATGCCCTCGCCGCGCAGTTTGGCGGCCTCGATGTAATCCATCACAACGATGTTTTGCCCCACAGCACGCGCCAGTCGGAACACCCGTGTGCTGTCGATCACCGCGATGATCAGGACCATGAACACCGTCAACGGGATGCCCAGACGCGACGACCAAACGGATGCGATTGTCATCAAAAGCAGCGCAAAAATCAGCGACGGGATTGCCATCAACACGTCGACACCGCGCGACAGGATCTGGTCTGTCCAACCGCCGACAACCGCCGCCAAAAACCCGAGGCTCCCGCCGATGAAAAACGCAAGCAAGGTCGTGGCAAACGCAATGCCAACGGTATTCTGCGCGCCGTAAATCAAACGGGACATAATATCGCGCCCGATCTGATCCGTTCCCAACGGAAATTCCGGATTGCCGCCCAGCGCCGGATCACCACCAGGGATGATGTTGGCAGCCACACCTTGCAAAATCTCGTCTTGGCCGTAGGGCGCGATCACGCCCGCGAAAATCGCAAGGATCGCATAAATCAAAATGACCAGCACACCAAATGACGCCGTCAACGGCATGGCGCGGAACAGCTTGCGCGTCCCGTCCGTGCCGACCTTGCGGCCCACCCACCGGAAAATCCATGCCGCAATCGAAAACAAAATGAACCCGTTTATCGCCACGCCGAGGAAAAAGAATTTGTTGGCAACAGCCGGATCACTGCTTAGCGATTGCAGGTACGCGAGCGCGAACCAGACCAAGGCGACAACACCCAGCACATACCCGAAGGCAACACCGTAAGGCATATCGCGGAACCGCGGTGCGTTGTCGGACGCATATTGCCCAAGCCTGCGAAACAGCCAAGCAGACCCCGTAATCGCGACAAGCCAGATAGCAGTGGAAAATAAAACGCTCATTTCGGGTGCCGCAATCTTGGGTTGGACAGGATCGACAAAATGTCAGCCGTCAGGTTCAACAGGATGTATGCGGCGGCAAAGATCAGGCAGCAGGCCTGCACCACCGGAATGTCACGGATTTTTACGCTATCCACGAACAACTGCCCGATGCCGGGATAAACGAACACCACTTCGACCACGACAACGCCAGTGATCAGATAGGCAAGGTTCAGGGCAATCACGTTGATGATCGGCGCCAATGCATTTGGCAGCGCGTGTTTGACGATCACGCGCATCGGCGACATGCCTTTCAGGCGGGCCATCTCGATGTATGGCGACGCCAACAGGTTGATAATCGCCGCCCGTGTCATCCGCATCATATGCGCCGTCACCACAAGCGTCAGCGTCAGCGCAGGCAGTAGCGACTTCACCAGACGGTCGCTAAAATCCATGCCTTCGTAAATATTCGAAAGCGATGGCAGGATCGGGTTCAGCACCGCAAGGAACAGGATCAGCACATAAGCCATGAAAAATTCTGGCGAACTGATAGAGCTAAGGGTGAAAATATTTGCAATCCGGTCAAACACGGTGTTGCGATATAGCGCGGCCAGAATGCCCAGCGTCACCGCAACAGGCACCGCAATCGCGGCTGTGACCATCGCCAGAAACATCGTATTGGCAAAACGCGGCGCGATCTGCTGGGCCACTGTTTTACCTTCACCGCCACCAAGATTGGTCTGGAAATTCAACTGCGCAAAGCTGGTGCCAAGATCACCCGTCAGCATCCCGCCAAGCCACCCGAAATAGCGGCTGATCAATGATTGATCGAGGCCAAGGTCTTCTCGGATGGTTTTGACGGCTTCGGGGGTGGCACCCTGCCCAAGGATCAGTTCGGCAAAATCACCCGGCAGCATGTTCACTGCAATGAAAATCACGATTGAAACGATAAGTAACGTCAGCAGGCCCAGCGCAAGGCGTTGCAAGATAATAGTCAGGACATTGCCCAAAACGTTTAGTTCCCCGATGGCTTAGTGGACGATCTTAACGCCTGACAACCACCTGTAAAGCCTAAAACCCGCGCGCGCCCATGACGTCGGTTGTGCGCACCAGCTCTGCTGTGATGGCGGGTTCGGACAATGCGTGCCCTGCCTTGCCGATCAACGTCAGCCTTGATTTTGGCCAAAGCTGCGACAGCTTGTGCGCTGATACAGGCGGGCAGATCATGTCATACCGCCCCTGCACGATCACACCCGGAATATGCGCGATCTTGTCCATATTGCCCAGAATTTGCTGATCAGGCCCCAAGAACCCCGCGTGATAGAAATAGTGATTTTCCAGCCGTGCAAACGCGCGGGCATATTCCGCAGGGCTGTCACCGCTTGGTCCGTTACTTTCGATCGAGGCAAGCGCATTTTCCCATGATGCCCACGCGCGGGCATATTTGACCTCTTGCATCATGTCGCCGGAAAACAGGCGTTTGTGATAGGCCGCGATAAAATCGTCCTGTTCCTTCGCCGGAATCAAATCCGCGAAATACGCCCAAAGATCGGGCCAGAACACAGCCGCCCCACCGCCATAAAACCAGTCAAGCTCTGGCTGGGTCATCAAGAACACGCCGCGCAACACAAGGGCTGCTGTGCGGTCAGGGTGTGCTTGGGCGTAGATCAACGACAGCGTCGCACCCCAGCTTCCGCCGAACACCATCCAACGGTCGATGCCAAGGGTGTCGCGGATCAGTTCAATGTCGGCAACCAGATGCCATGTTGTGTTATCTTGCACGCTTGCGTGGGGGCGCGACCTGCCACATCCGCGCTGGTCAAACAGGATAATCCGGTAAATCGCAGGGTCGAAATAGCGCCGCATCGCGGGGCTGCACCCGCCACCCGGACCACCGTGCAGCACGACAACAGGCAGCCCGTCGGGGTTGCCGCATTGCTCCATATACACGTGGTGTCCGTCGCCCACATCCAGCATACGCTGGTCGAACGGGGCGATTGGAGGATAAAGATGCGATACCGCGCGCTTTTGACCTAAGACCTTGTCCATTATCGACCTATATAATGTGAATACCAAAACGACCACGTGAAAACCGGAGCCATACAATGCAAGCCACCAACACCGTTGACCCGTCCGAGATCGCCAAGTTCGAAGCTATGGCTGCAGAATGGTGGGATTTGGATGGAAAGTTCAAGCCACTGCATATGATGAACCCCGTGCGGCTTGATTATATCACGCGCCAGATCGCGGCAGAATACCAGCGCGACCTGAACGGGCCCGAACCGTTCAAGGGGCTGCGGATTGCAGACATCGGATGTGGTGGCGGGCTGCTTTGCGAACCCATGGCGCGGCTTGGGGCGGATGTGGTCGGCGTCGACGCCGCTGCGCGCAACATTCCGGTGGCCGAAATCCACGCGGCGCAATCGGGCCTGACCATTGATTACCGCCACACCACAGCAGAAGCGATGGCAGACGCAGGCGAGCAATTTGATGTCGTGATCAACATGGAAGTGGTCGAGCATGTGGCCGATCCGCTTGGCTATCTGACCGCATGCCAGCAACTGCTGAAATCCGGTGGCCTGCACCTGTGTTCCACGATTAACCGCAACCCCAAGTCATTTGCGATGGCGATTGTCGGCGCAGAATGGGTGATGCGCTGGCTGCCGAAGGGCACGCATGAATGGTCCAAATTCATCACCCCAGACGAGCTTTTTGACCTGATGGCCAAGGCCGGATTGGAACCTGTGGACCGCAAGGGATACGTGTTCAACTTTGCCAAATTCACATGGTCGATTTCGGACAAGGACCTGTCGGTCAATTATGTCACCGCAGCGCTAAAACCCTAGTATCCCGCACGGCCCGCCTCGACCAATGTCTCGGTCAGGGCAAAACCCGCGCGGCGGTAAAGGCGGCCCGCGTCACTGTCCGCCTCGGCGATGATCACTTGGGTGGCGCTGGGCGCACGGTGCGCGGCCCATCCGCTGACATGCGCCAGAAGGGCGGCACAAATCCCGCGGCGCCTGTGTGTCGCGCGGGTTTCGACCGACTGGAAACGCGCAATGGTTTGATCGTGAAACATGCCCATCTGTGCAACCAGATAACCGCCTTCAAACGCACCAAACCAGTCACCCAAGCCATCCGCTATCTGCGCGCGGCGGGTCACGTTACGGCGCACCAAGAACGGCGTATGTACGGCAGGATCATATCCCTCCTCTGCCGCAACGCCACTGGCTAGGTCCACAGAAGCCACCCAATCGGCGTCACTGCGCAGCGGGCGAAACACGACGCCATCAGGCACGGCGCACGCAGGCGTCGCACCCTTTCGGGTCAACACATCAAATGTATCCACCGCAAACGGATCACGAAACGCATCACGCATTCCAGACAGATCCGGCCCTGGCGTATCCCATAGGATCTTGACGTGTGTCGCATCAGGAAACGCATCCTTGAACGCCGCGATATCCGCGTCTGGCTGAATGCCAAACGTATCGCGGATCAGGACGTTCCCGCTCCAATATGTTGGCTCGGACGGGGTGCGCATGATGTGGCCCAGCGCATGGGGTTCCAAGGTAGAAACACCTTGCATTGACAGCATGTCGCTGCGCAAACCCAGCGATTTTAACATCATTCGACCTTGGACAACTGCAACCGCATTTCGCGCAACACAGGAAGCACCGCGCCAACTTTTTCGGCGCCGACGTTTTCCACGACCTTGGCAATCACGGGTGTAATTGCAGCAACGGCAGCATTGCGCGCGGCGACGCCCGACGGGCTGATTGACACCAACTTGCGCCGCGCGTCTTCCCAATCGGGGCGTACATGCACCCAGCCAGCCCATTCCAGTTTGCTAAGCGTGTTTGTCATCGCCCCACGGGTCAGGTGGAATGTGCGTGCCAATTGTGCAGGCGTCCGCTCGTCACTGCTGTATGCCAAATGATTGAGGACCGAAAAATGTGACAGCTCCATCCCCTTGGGCAGCACACGCGCAACGCTATTTCGGGCAAGTTGATCGACGACCAAAATCTCGCTGAACAGTGTGACGGCCAAATTTTCGGTCGAATCAGACATTACGGACCTTCAAATGCGCGGTCATGGGTAAGGGCCGCGATGCGTTTGCGCGCATCTGACACCGCATTGCGATCAATTTCAACGATCCCGACGCAATTAGTGGTCCCTGCGTCCAACAAAACCTCGCCCCACGGGGATATGACCATGCTGTGGCCATAGGTTTCTCGCTCGCCGTGATTGCCTGTTTGCGCGGCGGCCAAAACGTAGCATCCTGTTTCGATTGCACGGGCCTGTAGCAATGCTTGCCAATGCGCGGCCCCCGTGACGGGTGAAAATGCCGATGGAACCAACAGGATTTCGGCCCCTGCTTGTGCCAGTGCGCGATACAGATATGCAAACCTCAGATCATAGCAAATCGACAGGCCTAACATGCCGAATGGCGTTTGCGATGTGACCGCCCGCGTTCCGGGGCGGTACCCTGCGGATTCGCGATAGCTTTCGGTGTCCGACACGGTGACATCAAACATGTGAATTTTGTCATAGCGTGCTGCGATCTGACCATCGGGGCCTATCAAAAACGAACGGTTCGCAAACCTTCCGTCTGCGTCGCCTGATTTGAGCGCAAGCGACCCGATGGATATCCAAACACCCAGCGCCTGCGCATCACTGCGCAACGCCGCAAGCGTTATGTCGTCTTCTTCATGCAATAGCACATTTTGCTGGTGGCTGCGGCTGGTGGAAACGCAATTGGTTACCTCGGGCGTCAGAATGAACGCGGCACCCTGACTTGCGGCATCCCGTACCATTGCGCGGGTCACCGTCAAATTTTTCGCAGGGTCATCCCCGCTGGTCAGTTGAAGCAGTGCAACCTTCATCCAGCCAACAGCGCATCCAGCTTGCCCGCGCTTTCAAGCGCATGAAGATCGTCGTAGCCGCCCACATGGGTCGTCCCGATGAAAATCTGCGGCACAGTGCGGCCACCATTGGCGCGCTGCATCATCTCGGCGCGGCGTTCGGGTTGGGCATTCAGGCTGACCTCCGAAAAGCTCACACCTTTGGCGGTCAACAGCCGCTTGGCAGCATGGCAAAAGCCACATGTGTTGGTGGTATACAGTTCGACGGTTTGCATTGATCAGGTCCCTTATTTCTGGTTCCCGATCTATTTAGGCGTCTTTGACCGCGCGTGCCAGTGTCAGCACATCAACATGATTTGCCCCCGCAGCCACACAGGCATCAGCACAAGCCGCCAGCGTCGCCCCCGACGTCATCACATCATCCACCAGCAGAACAGAGCGTCCCGCAATTTCAGACGCGCGTTTTGGATGCGGTTTGATCGCACCTTGAAGCGTGGCAAACCGCGCGTCCCTGCTGCGATGGTCAAGCGACCTTGTCGGGCGCGGACGCACCAGCGCATCAGGGCAGACCGGCACATCCAGCAGCTTACCCAGCACATTCGCCATGATCGCCGCTTGGTTAAAACGGCGCCGCAGCAAGCGCACCCAATGCAATGGCACGGGCACAATCACCGTATCCGGGCGGATCAAGTCTTTGGCCTGCCGCGCCAGCCATCGCCCCGCAGGTTGCGCCAGATCCGTGCGGTCCCCGTGCTTTAGCTGCAGCACAAGTTTTCGCCCGACACCCGCATAGGCCAGCACGGCACGCCCCCGATCCCAAGGGCGTGCGATTGTCATGCAGTCGTCGCAATACACATCCGCGTCGACAAAATCACCGGGCAACGGCACCCCGCATTTATCGCAGATCGTCCCGCTGATAAAATCAGTGTCGCGCCAGCATGCACCGCATAGGCCAAAGTCATCCTCTGTCCCCGCATCGCATGCGACGCATTGCGCAGGATAAATGACCCGAATGAGACTTTGCATCTGTTGCGTAGCGTCCTAAATGAGTGTCATGGAAAATATGCCCGAACTAACTGACCGCGTGGCCCTGACACGCAACCGCGCCCGCGCCTCGCCTGATGCGCTGTTTTTGCACGACGTTGTGGCGGATGAGGTCCATGAAAGACTCAAAGAGGTTAACAGAACCTTTACGTCCATTGCGATCGTCACGGGGCAAACGGCATTTTGGCAAGCGCAGTTCCCCGATGCTACTGTGGTTGGCGACGATGATATCCTGACCCTGACCCAAGGCGCCCATGATCTGGTGCTGCATATTATGGCGCTGCATTGGGCGAATGACCCTGTGGGCCAGTTGGTGCAATCCCGCCGTGCCTTGGAACCTGACGGATTGATGATGGCGTTCTGTCTTGGCGGTCAAACCCTGCACGAATTACGGAGCGCACTGGCCGAGGCAGAGGCCGTCGTGGCGGGCGGCCTGTCACCCCGCATCGCGCCCATGGGCGAAATCCGCGATCTGGGTGCGCTGCTGCAACGCGCCGGTTTTGCCCTTCCTGTGGCCGATGGCACGCCCTTGACGGTCAGTTACGCCAATGCGTTTCACGTCATGCACGACCTGCGCAAAATGGGCGAAAGCAACGCGCTGGCACATCGTCCGCGCCACTTTACGATGCGCAATATCCTCACAGAGGCTGCGACGCTTTACGCTGAACATTTTACAAACGCCGATGGCCGCGTGGATGCCACGTTCGAAGTTATCGCCCTCACCGGATGGGCCCCTGCCGACAGCCAGCCACAACCACTGCGCCGCGGATCAGCAACGACCCGTCTGGCCGATGCGCTAGGCACATCAGAAACACCCCTTGCAGGCGACAAGGATTGACCGATACAGCAGTCCAGCTAGTTAAGGGGCAAAGGATCGTACCATGACAGATAAATCAGCCGCCCAATGCCCCGTTCACGCGCAGGCCGACCATCCGAAAATTATGCCTGCCAAGGTCGGCGTTCTGGTGGCCAATCTCGGGACACCCGACAACACCGATTATTGGTCGATGCGGCGCTACCTGAACGAATTTTTGTCTGACAAGCGCGTGATTGATTACCCTGCTTGGCTTTGGCAACCACTTCTTCAGCTGGTTATTCTGACAACCCGCCCGTCAAAATCCGGCGCAGCCTATCGTTCTATCTGGAATGAAGACGACGACGAAAGCCCGCTTTTGACGATCACCAAGAAACAGACCGCCGCGATCAAGGCGACGATGGCGGACCGCTATGGCGACAATGTGATGGTCGATTATTGCATGCGGTACGGCAACCCGTCGACCAAATCCAAGGTCCGCGAAATGGTGGATGCGGGCTGTACCAAGATCTTATTCTTTCCGCTGTACCCGCATTACGCAGGCGCCACATCGGCCACGGCAAACGACCAGTTCTTTCGCGCGCTGATGGATGAAAAATGGCAGCCAATCGCCCGTGTCGTGGAACCCTATTTTGAAAAACCGGCTTATATCGACGCGCTCGCGCAATCGATTGAAACAGCCTATGCGGCAGCCGGAAGCAAGCCGGAGGTACTGATCTGCTCGTACCACGGTGTGCCGGAGCGTTACCTGCGCGAGGGCGATCCGTATCACTGCCAATGCCAGAAAACGACGCGCCTGTTAAAAGAGCGTTTGGGCTGGGACGACACACAGATCAAAACCACCTTCCAGTCGAAATTCGGCCCCGAAGAGTGGCTCAAGCCATACACCGTAAAAGAGGTCGCGCGACTGGCCGAGGAAGATGGCATCACAAACATCGCAGTTTGCGCGCCTGCATTCTCCGCCGACTGCATCGAGACGCTGGAAGAGATCAATGAGGAAATCAAAGAAAGCTTTGAAGAGGCCGGCGGCGAAAATTTCCTTTACATCCCGTGCCTCAATGATGATCCCGCGCATATCTCCGCGCTGTGCGGCGTGATCGACGAGAACCTGTCAGGTTGGGTCAATACCTGACGCGGCGCCGTAGGATGGGTTTTAACCCATCTGGGCCGGAACACAAAAAAGGGGCAGATTTCTCTGCCCCTTTTCTTGTCTAAACCTTTGGGAATGCAGCCCCGGATTTAGTTGAAGCTGTAAACAGCCGAGATACCGAATGTGTTCTCAGCGTCCGAGAACGTGGTGTCGGTTTGGTCGTTAAAGTTGGTCGAATAGCTTGTGCGCAATGTCAGCGCGTCGGAAACAGCAACGTTCAATGCCAATTCGTTGGTCACTGTTGTCGCAAACTCGGAATAGATCACGTCAGTATCGTTTGTGATATATGTCGTGTCTGTCAGGCTCTTGAACACGTTGGATGACAAGGATGCCGCAACTTCTGCCACGTCCGCACCACCAACAACTTGTGCTGCACGGTAACCAGGACCTGCCTGAACCGACCACTGTGTATCTGCATCGTTAAAGATGCGGTAACCAAGGCCAGCGCCGACAAAGATGTCTTGGGTGTATTCGCCAACTGTTGTGGACAGTTTGTCGAACGACGCATCCGCTTTTGCATATACGAACAATGCATCGCCAAAATCACGACGGTAATCAATACCAGCCAGCAGCGAGTTTTCGGACTCAACACCGTTTTCGATGCCATAGTTGAATGACGCAGTCACATCGATACCGTTGACGCCGTCGAATGTGCCGTAGCGCAGGCCAACACCAACATCGGATGCAGTGTCACCGTCGTTGGATGTGGACGAGCCGCGCAGCGACAGGCTGCCGTACGAACCAAGCTTACGGCCTTCGTTGCCGAATGTGCCGAGGTTGCGGTCTGCGTCGTCTGAAATCTGGTCTTCAAGGTTGGATACAGCATCGGCTGTACGGTCTTGGTTTGCGAATGCTGTTGTCTGCGCAACTGCGCCAGTCGCAATAAAGCCGGAGATTGCGGCTACGATGAATACGTTGGTCTTCATGGGTAATTTCCTTCCCAAAATATTGTGAACCACTCCGTTCAAAAGAGTAGCGGCATATCTGCTGAACTCGCAATACGCCGTTTGGTTCTATTAGGGAAATTCAAAATATTCATGTTTGAGCAAAGTTATGCTCATGTATCGGCAAATGATTGCCCGAGCACATCTATGACCTTGTTTTCGCTGATTTCACGCAAATCACCAAGAACCAGAGTGCTTGTTTTGTCAGCGTCGGCACTAACCCGCGCAAGCGCCTGTGCAGCAACCTTGCGGATATCCACATCAAGATCGTCCCGCCACACTGCCCAAACCGGATACGGAAACCGCGGCGCATCCGGCACCAGATGCAATTGCCCGCTATCAAGGTGTTTTTTGACATAGCGCGCGGGCAAATACGCAGCGGCCTTGCGATTGATGATATATTCCGCACCCAGCGCGCCTAGCGCAAGCGTCAAACCTGGATTAGTGAGGTCCGGCAGTGCATTCGCATGCGCATTCAAAAATTCAGGTCCCCAGTCAACAAATACATAATGTGCCGCAAAATCGGTTGGATCAGGCCAGCTGGCGACAAGAACCAATTCTTCTTCGATGATTTCCTGCGCCTGCAATCCAGGCCGCATTTGCGGCATATACAGCAATCCGACCTGTACGATCCCCTCGACCAGAAACCGTGTGATGCGATCCGGCATCCCCAGCTCTGCGCGGATATTCAAATCTGGCATATCGACGCGTAATTCATCGATCCACCGAAATCCCAGCCGCGGCCACAACGAATATTGCGCGCCGATTGTCAGGCTGCGGGTGAATCCTTCGGGGATAGCGACCTGTTGGCGCGCTTCTTCCCAGACGCGGATCATCGACAATGCATACCGGTGAAATTCACGGCCCGCCGCCGTCATTTCCGCTCCTGCCTTGGACCGGATAAACAACGGTTTGCCCAATGTGTCCTCAAGCCGTTGCACGCGCAACGAAACCGCCGATTGCGTCACGAACAGCCGTTCGGACGCGGACACAAACGACCCTGTCGCTGCAACTTCTAGAAATGTGCGTAAAAGTGTAATGTCCATGTGTCACATTACGATAAATCACCCGTGGGGCAATTCATATTAATGATGCACATGAAAAAGGCGGGGTAAGCCCCCGCCTGTTAGATCTTAAATCAACAACACCTGGGTGCCGTTTTTGGTCATGCCGTACAACTCTGCAATATGTTCGTTGTACAAACCGATGCAGCCATTTGATGAACGGCGGCCAATCTTGCGCGTGTCATGTGTGCCGTGGATACGGTAATACTGCCACGTCAGATAAAGCGCATGTGACCCAAGCGGGTTGTCCGGACCCGGGCCAATAAATTCCGGCCATTCGGGATTACGCTCGCGCATTGACGGCGTTGGGCGCCAGCTCGGCCCCTCAACTTTGCGAATGATTGAGGTTCTGCCCTTGCGGGTCAGGTCCTGCGTCAATGGCACAGACGTCGGATACAGCTTATAGACGCTCTGATCCTCTGACCAAAAATGCAAGGCCCGGCTTTGCAAATCGACCAAGACCGCGCCGTTATTCAGATCGCTGAAGTACGGCTGCCAGTCAAGCGAACGAAAGCTCGAGATGTTACGCACGGCTTGGCTGCCGATATCGCGCTCCAGCTCGGTGCTGTTATCGGTTTGCGCCACAGCGCCCGTTCCGATTGTTGCCGCTGTCGCAGCCAGAAACCCACGGCGTGAAAGCGTGTTATTTACATACTTGGTCATCAAAATCTCCATCAGTCTCGTTTGCTGAATTTCCTTTCTATCTAGGCGCGTCGGCGAAACCTTGCAAATCAAACAATCGTTAGACAGGCAAACCCTTGCCGAGAAAGGTTTGAAGTGTGTCTATAGAGGCGCTAAGAGGGCTAAAGAGTTGGGAATGGATAAACGCATGCAACGTCGTGGAATTTTAATTGGTCTGGCACTTACTGCCCTTGCTGCTTGTGGTGGAAACACCGCTGGGCGTATCGGCGCAGACGGGCTGCCATTGCCCCAAGTCTATAAAATCGGGCCAAATGACACGGCCGACATCCAGTTTCGCATGCTCGACAGCGTCAATGCATTACGTCAGGCAGCAGGGGTTCCACCTGTCGCGCTTGATGCCGAATTGAACGCCGCCGCCGCCACACATTCGCGCGATATGTCCGCCCAAAACCGCCCGTGGTTGTTCGGATCAGACGGGTCATCACCTGTTGATCGCGCCCGCCGCGTCGGTTTTCGTGGCCGCATCGTGGGTGAAAATATTTCAGAATCCTTCGAAACCGAGCTTCAGACACTTGCAGCGTGGATGAACCAACCCGACACACGCAGCGTCATTCTGGACCCAAAGGCCGCCCGCATGGGTCTGGCATGGTTTCAGGAATCCGCAGGCAAATTGTGGTGGACCCTCAATATGGGGACCAATCCTGTCGCAGGCCCAATTCCCACACCCGCGATCACGCCAGCGGTCGAACCAGCATCATCCGGTTTCCAGCTCGGCACACTTTAGGGCAGGATGTAGATAACCGTGCCGACGTCTACCATTGCATAGATGTCTTCCATTTCTGCGTCGGTGACGGCGATGCAACCCCACGTCCAATCCGTTTCGCCGATGTAATCCTTCGGGGTGCCGTGAATGAAAATCTCGCCACCTGGTTTTTGACCGATCGAATGTGCATAGGCTGCATCGTCCCTGTTCGGATACGAAATACCGAGCGAAAGATGAAAACGGCTGTTGGGGTTTTGACGGTTGATCAGATACGCACCTTCTGGCGTGCGCCCGTCGCCTTCGACCTGTTTATGCCCCTCGGGCGCGAATCCCATTTCGATATCATATGACTTTATAAGGGTTTTGCCGCTCAAAAGTTGCATCATGCGTTCTTTTTTGAACACATGGATACGGTCAATTTTCGGACCCTTGTAGGTCTTGAACTTTGGGTCCTTGGGTGCGGCACATCCGGCAAGCCCGACCGCAACACCTGTCATCATAAATCGTCTGCTAATCATCACTTCTGCCCCGGTCTTTGCCGATTTTTCATCAACTTACACGATAATCTTGATTACGGCGCGTGTTTTTTCGACGCAGCGGTCAAGAACGCGTGAAGTGACCGACAACTTCGACATGCGGCGACCAACGGAACTGATCCACGACCTGCACCCAAGGCAAGGTGAACCCCGCCTTTTGCAGCTGCACCGCGTCGCGGGCAAACGTTACGGGGTTACATGACACCATCGCAACCGTGTTAATCTCGGATGCGGCAATTGTTGCGATCTGTGCCTCGGCACCTGCGCGTGGCGGGTCGATCACGGCGGCGTCAAACTTGCGCAGCTCATCCGGTTCCAATGGTCGTCGAAACAAATCGCGCACCTCGGATGTAACGCGCTTTAGCGCGCGGCCTTCGCGCCAGCCGCGATCAAGCGCTGCGATCATATCCGCCTCGCCTTCGACGGCGTGGATTTCTGCGCGCGCAGCAAGCGGCAGCGTAAACGTCCCACAGCCCGCAAACAAATCCACGATCCGTTTGGCGCCCGTCGTAATCTCGTCAACGGCGCCCAACAATGATGCCTCACCGTGTTTGGTGGCCTGCAAAAACGCGCCCGACGGTGGGGTCACGCGGGTATTTCCGAAAAACTGCTGCGGCGGGTTCATCGTGACCACAGGTTCATCTGGCCAGACAATCCGTGCAATGTTATGCTCTTGCGCAAAGCCTGCGAGGGTTTGACGCAATTCCGGCGTCAGTGGTGTCTCTGTGTCGACGAAAACATCAAGACCAGCGAGCGTTTCGGTCACCGTCAAAGCGATCTCGGCCTTGCGGGATGCGGCGATCACCACCAGTTTTTCCAGCGCGGGGAATGCATCCATGATACCCGGCGTCAAAAGCTGGCAGTCCGGCGTCGCAATCAGGTTGTGCGTGCCTTTGGCATGAAAGCCCAGCATCGCGCCCGATTTGGTCCGCTTGCCTGCAATTTTCGCACGACGGCGCGAGTTGGGGGGCGACGTCAGCACATCACGATACGTTGTCTCAATCCGCTGGGCGGCCATCGCGCGCTGCACGACGTCCAGCTTCCAGTTGGACACAAAGTCATCGGTGGCGTGTTGCATAGCGCAGCCACCGCAGGTTTTGAAATGACGACATGGGGCTGCAACACGGTCCGCACTTGGCGTGATGATACGTACGGTGCCGTCTTGGGCGACTTCGATTTCTTCACCAGGCAACACGCGGGGCAGCAATGTGCGCCCGTCATCAACCTTGCCCAGACCCAGATGGGTTAGCCCTTCGATCATCGCCATAACTTATTCCGCCGCGTCTTTGACATTAATGAACCCGCCCGACTGCCTGTTCCAATACCGCGCATATAGCCCGTCTTGTTTTAGCAAGTCAGCGTGCGTTCCTTGTTCCTTGATACGTCCTTCGTCAAGCACAATGATGCGGTCCATCCGCGCCAGCGTTGACAAGCGGTGCGCGATGGCGATCACGGTTTTACCTTGCATGACTGTTTCCAGTGCCGTTTGGATTGATGCCTCAACTTCGGAATCAAGTGCACTTGTGGCCTCGTCCAACACCAGAATTGGCGCGTCTTTTAGAATGGCGCGTGCGATCGCGATGCGCTGACGCTGCCCGCCCGACAGCTTCACGCCGCGCTCACCCAGATACGCGTCATAGCCTGCGCGATCCTTGAAATCTTGGAGCTGGGTGATGAAATCATGCGCCTCTGCCTGCGTGGCGGCAGCGATAACATCATCACGCGACGCATGCGGCGATCCATAGCCGATGTTGTCAAAAGCAGAGCGGTTAAACATCGCCGTCTCTTGGGTGACCATGCTGATCTGGCGGCGCAGGCTTTCTTGGGTGACCTGACTGATATTTTGCCCGTCGATCAAAATACGCCCGCCATCTACGTCGTATAGCCGCAAAAGCAGCGCAACGAGCGTCGATTTTCCCGCCCCCGATCCGCCAACGATACCGACCCGTTCACCACTGGTCAGCGTCATCGACAGATCATGGATACCGTTGCGGCTTCCGTCATAGGCAAATTGCACACCCTCAAGCGTGATCGCCCCGTTGGACACGGTCAACGCCTTTGCATCGGGGGCATCGCGCAACGTCTGATCCCCAGACAAGGTTGTGATCGCATCCTCAAGCACGCCGACGTTGCCGTACATGCCCATTAGCGTAAAGCTGACCCAACCCGTCATCTGCGCCAGCCGCAAGCCAATCGTGCCCGCCACCGCAATGTCACCCGCCGACGCACCGCCGTCTTGCCACACCAACAAGGTCACGCCGACCAGCAGCAGCGGCAGAATGCCCGACAGCACCATCAACGATCCACGGAAACTGGCCGATACCCAGCCCCATTTGATCCCTGCAAGGCGCGCGTCCTCTAATGCTGTGATCGCGGCCTGATCTTCGTGCTTGTCGTGGGCGAACAATTTGACGGTCTTTATATTGCCAATGGTGTCGACAATCTGGCCGGACACAGTTGCCGCAGCACCCGCCCTTTCCCGCGACGCGGCCCTGATCCGCGGCATGAAGAACCGCAAGAAAACCACGTAGCCCGCAAACCAAAGCCCAAGCGCCAGTCCTGCACGCCAATCCAGCGTCAGCACCAAAATCAGCGACCCCATCACGGACGAAAATGCAAACACAACCGTATGCACAAATTCGACAACAAGGTTGGTCATCGCGCTTGCCGCTTGCATCTGTTTTTGCGAAATCCGGCCCGCGAAATCATCGTCAAAGAACGCAACCGACTGACCCAAAGTATGCCGGTGAAGCCGCGACAGGATTAGCGTCGAAATGGCCGGACCGATGACCACCGATTGCATGACACCCGCAAGGCCAAGCCATAGCGGGCGGAACAACAGAAAGAATACACAAACACCCAGTATTAGACCCGCATTTTCGGCAAAGAAGCCATCAGTGGTGCCCGCCAATGCAGCATCAATAATCATGCCCAGCATAAGCGCCGATGCGACCTCGATCAGGCCAGATACAACTGACACGGCGGACCCTGCAACAATGGCGGGATAACCACCCTTCAGGCCCCACCGCAAGAATGCGCCAATCGTTTTGGGCGGTGCGCCATCGGCTGGCGCAAATGGTTTGATCCAACTGATCAAGTTCATTCGTTTTGCCCCAAAAACCCGCCCGACTGACGTGTCCAGAATTGCGCGTATTTTCCGGCCTCGTCTAGCAAGCTATCGTGGGTACCATCCTCGATTACGCGGCCATTCTCCATCACGATGATCCGGTCCATCTGCGCGATAGTCGACAAACGGTGCGCAATCGCAATCACGGTTTTGCCCTGCATCATATCATACAGTGTCTCCTGAATGGCGGCCTCTACCTCGGAATCGAGCGCGCTTGTCGCCTCGTCCAAGATCAGGATTGGCGGATCTTTCAAAATGACGCGCGCCAGTGCAATACGCTGACGCTGCCCGCCAGACAGCTTTACCCCACGCTCACCGACGCGGGCATCGTAGCCTTTGTTGCCCTCGCTATCCTCTAGGCCCATAATGAAATCATGCGCCTCTGCTTTTTTGGCGGCCGCGATGATCTGGTCCTCGGACGCGGACGGCTTGCCATATATGATGTTTTCACGCACCGACCGGTGCAGCAACGCGCTGTCTTGTTGGACCATGCCAATGGCTGACCGCAGGCTGTCTTGGGTCACGTCGGCGATCACCTGACCGTCGATTGCAATCGCGCCACGCTCGGCATCATAAAACCGCAAAATCAGCTTAACGAGGGTCGATTTGCCAGCACCGGATTGCCCGACAAGACCCACCTTTTGCCCCGCAGCAATGGACAGGTTGATATGATCCAGCCCGCCCGCATCCTTGCCGTAATGATGCGACAGATCACGCAATTCCAGCGCACCGTCCTTGATCACAAGCGGCTTGGCATCCGAACGATCAAGCAAGGTGACCGGCTGGGCGATTGTCTGCATGCCTTCGGCGACAACGCCAAGGTTGCGGTAGAAATTCGACACCGCCCACATGATCCAGCCCGACATGCCGTTCATCCGCAACGTCAGCGCCGTGGCCACAGCGACAACGCCGATATCGGCGGTCCCGCCAACCCAGAGGAAAATCGCCCAAGCAACCACACCCACAATCAAGAACCCGTTCAGAATGCTTAGCGCGACATCCATGATCGTATAAAGCCGCATTTCATGCTGGAACGTGCGACGGGCGTATTCGATCGCATCCTTGGCGTAGTCGACTTCGCGGTCATGATGGGCGAACATTTTGACCGAATGAATGTTGGTATAGCTGTCGACAACGCGACCTGTGAACTGGCTGCGCGCGTCTGATGACGCCTCGGATGCGGGGGTGATTTTGCGCACCACCCAACGGATCAAAAACCCGTAGATGACGCCCCAGATCAGCAGCGGCAGGATCAACCGTGGATCCGCATCGCCCAGCAAAATGAGCGCGCCGATGATATACGCGAGTGAAAACGTCAGCGCGTCGAAAATTTGAAACACAACTTCGCCAACGGCGGGCGGGGTCTGGACGATCCGGTTCGCGATCCGACCGGCAAAATCGTCTTCAAACCAACCGACAGACTGGCGCAAAACATGCCTGTGACCACGCCACCGCGCAATCGTACCAATGTTGGGCATAATCGTCTGGTTAAGAAGCATGGTATGGAGTGTTTGGGTCAATGGCCGCAACGTCAGCAGGAATATCGCAACAAGGATCAGCTCGGTCCCGGACTGCACCCAAACCTGCGCGGGCGTCCCCTGAGACAGGATATTGACAAGACGGCCAAGATATCCAAGTAGCCATATTTCCACGACGGCCACCACAACCGACAGAAACCCCGTGATCCAAAACACCTTGTGGAACGGTTTGGCGTAATCCATCAGAAACGCAAAAAGCCCCGTCGGCGGGCGATCGGTTGCGGGATAGTCGACATAAGGATCAACGAGGTTTTCGAAAAACCGGAACATGCGATGGTCAGCCTTTGGTTGTAAGACCCAAGACATAGCCCGCATCGCGTCAGAGGAAAACAGCCAGCGAAAATCCGGCCAGTGCCACCGCCATGATCCGCATGAAAATCAACCAAGCCTTAGCGTTGTTCAACAACAACGCAAGCAATGTGCCCGCCCATGTCCAGAACAGGCATACAAACAGATTGATCCCCGAAAACGCGCTGGCCAGATACGCGGCCTGTGTGATCGGCGGAAATGCCACAACATAACTGGTTGCGGCTAGGGCCACGACCCAGATTTTCGGGTTCACAGCTTGGAACAATACCGCTTCGACAAATGTAAATGGCCGGTCGGTTGTATCCCGTCTGGTGACGGGTCGCGCCTGCCAAAGCCCCCATGCCATCCACAAAATCCACGCGCTTGCGATGATCTTGAGGACGATCATCAACACCGGATAGCGGAAAATCAGGCTGCCTGCGCCCAACCCCATGATGCCCGCGATAACCCCGACGCCCAGCGCCACACCAAGGATATGCGGCACCGTCGCACGAAAGCCAAAGCGCGCGCCGGATGCGGTCAGAAGCACGACATTCGGACCAGGTGAAAACAACCCGACAAACACGAAAGTGGCCATCAGATAGATGGCCTCTTGGTCTGTGATGATCAAAGCAATTCTGCCTTGGTTTTCGCAAAGCCGGATTCAATCCAGCGCGCTTCCGCCGTTTTTAATGCAGCGCCAAGGGCGGCACCTTGGTAACGGGGCATCAAATCAGCGGCCTTCAGCGGGAAAACCTGCGCCGCGGCATCGGCGAATGCGTCCAGTCGGGCGGCATCAGCGGGCTGTGTCATGCTGGCTTGTTCGATCAGATACCGGTCCGTCGCGGCAGCGGCACCGTGCCGATAGGCCAGTTCCGCAAGCGGCATATCAGCACTGCGCACATCAACCGATTTCTGCACGGCGTTGGACAACCGCCACCTGTCGCGCTCGCCACCAAGTGCGACCAGCCGCCGAATAGGATCAGGCGCAAGGCCCAGCGATTGTTCAAGATGCACCAGCACCGCAATCACGTCAGGCGCGCCACCCGCTGCGATATGCATCAACACGCCAGTACGTCCCATCGACGCAATCGCAGGCGCAGGATCGGGGGCTGCCAGCAGCTTCAGCATCTCGGATGTAATCCGCTCGGACGACAGCCCGTCGATACCGTCCGCATACATCGCACAGGCCGCAAGCCCGTCAGCGTCGATGCCCGCATCCGTGTCACCGTACCACGCATAGAACCTGAAAAACCGCAGGATGCGCAGGTAATCTTCTTTGATGCGCACGGCGGGATCTTCGATAAACCGGACACGGCGGGCGCGCAGGTCAGGTAGGCCATCCAGCGGGTCAGCCACCTGCCCGCGGATATCGCAATAGATGGCGTTCATTGTGAAATCACGGCGCAGCGCATCGTCGTGCATGGTATCGGCAAATGACACAACCGCACGTCGCCCGTCAGTGGCCACATCGCGGCGGAATGTCGTGACCTCGATCGGCGCACCGTCCGATACGATGGTGACAGTGCCGTGGTCGATGCCCGTGGGGATCGCCTTGAGACCCGCATCAGCTGCAAGCGCCATCACCACATCGGGACGGGCATTCGTCGACAGATCAATGTCGGACACGGGCGCGTCGATCAATGCGTTGCGCACCGAACCACCGACGAACCAAGCCTCGTACCCCGCATTCTCAAGCATCGCGCAGACTGGTTGGGCGGGGCCATGAAGCCAAGGTGCGTCGATCACGGTCATGTCACGCGATCCGCAAGTGCGCGCAAAATCCGCGCCGTAGCACCCCAGATGTAATAGGGGCCAAACGAAACAACATAGTATTGACGGCGGCGCCCTTGCCAGTGACGGCCCTCGATACGGAAATTGTCGGGGGTTGTGACATGGGTCAATGGAACCTCGAACACTTCGGCGACTTCACCCGCCTCTGGGGTCGCCGAAAACGCGCCATGCACTAAGGCAATGACAGGCGTGACAGCATATCCAGTCACGGTTTCATGCGCAGGCAATGTGCCCAGCACCTCGACGTAATCGGGCATCAGGCCAATTTCCTCGCGTGCCTCGCGCAAGGCCGCGGCAACCGCATCGGCATCACCCGCGTCTTGTTTCCCGCCCGCAAAGGCGATCTGCCCGGGATGATGTTTCAGCTTGGCCGACCGTTTGGTCAGGATCACGCGGCCTGTTTCCGCACGCACTGCGATCAACACAGACGCAGGCGTCAGCTTACGGTCCGCAGGCAGGTCAATATCTTTGTTAAGGTCGTAGTCAGACGATGCGCGGCCCGTTTTGGACAGCGCATCCATCAATGTCTGGCGTAGATCAGCCGTCACTTTTCGCCTCGAACCCGAGGGTCGCAGGGTCGAACACATAATGCGATCCGCAGAACTGGCAGTCCGCCGTGACGGTGCCTTCGTCCGTGGTCATATGCACCAAGTCCTTGGCCGAATAAATCGACAGTGACTGGCGCACCTTATCGGGTGAACAGCTACAGCCGAATTTTACGGGCTGGGGGTCATAAACACGCGGCTTTTCCTCATGGAACAAGCGTACCAGCAAATCGGACGGCGTCACGCTTGGCCCGATCAACTCAAGCGCATCAACAGTATCAAGCAGGATGTTGACCCGGTTCCAGTTCTCTTCCTCTTGGCCGTGAACAAGATCCGTGGCCTGCAGCACTTGGCCGGTACCCTCTCCCTTGGCAGCAAAGGGCGAGGCCTTGGGCATATGTTGCAACATGACGCCCCCTGCGCGCCAGGATTCATCCTCACCCGGTAGGGCAGATTTTCCGAAGCTGAGTTCGAACCGGGTCGGCAACTGCTCGGATTGGGCAAAATAGGCCTGTGCGCAGGCTGCAAGCGATCCGCCA
>ENA-ORXM01001717-ORXM01001717.1-marine-metagenome-genome-assembly--contig:-NODE-1717-length-28976-cov-4.762656_pt1 | contig 28976 bp, 36 predicted proteins | sample MGYA00237867_ERZ511480 | MGnify/ENA primary metagenome ERZ511480 (study PRJEB26309, sample SAMN06266103) | marine metagenome | isolation source: Algal blade | place: United Kingdom:Sidmouth, United... | reverse complement strand
TTGCCAATCAGTCGACCAATTCATCCCCACCCCAAGGGGTACGCTATGCTGGGGTATTCTTGGCGGCTTTAGATAAATAAGATAATCACTGCCAGACTTTGATTAATTCGTGAAAGCAACCTATAGCAGGATGTTTGAATTCACATTTTAGTAGCTTGAGTATGTATATATGATATTGTAGACTAAACTACTCTACTACATATAGAACACAGGTGCAAAACTTACGATTTAGCATTTCCTATATACCAAAAATCTTCTCGAATCCTCGAGAGTGTCTTATGCGGTATACATATACAAAAAGATGAACATTGTCTATAGTATAAGAAATAAATTTTGTTTTTTGATGACTAGTCAGTCAACCACAAAATCTATTTCTTACTTCTAGCAACAGTAAGATTGTGTCTTCATTTTGCTCTTCTTCTAGAAAGCACATTTCTTCCTGCTTTGGTTTGCATTCTTTTCAAGAATCCATGTTTTCTGGTCCTCTTTCTCCACTGGTATTTTCTAATTCTGTTTAATTTACCTGGCATATTGCAAAGTTGAAAATATAAAATGGAAAGTTTTTTACCTTTGACATTCTACTTTTGATTATTTTGTATAGTGCATCAATCCCAATTCTCTAGATCTAATTATCGCTTGTCTTACCTTTTTTTGGTGACTTACTGAGAGGCCTGAGTATTTTCTTGGTTTGATATTGCCAAATCTTGTGGTAAACTGTCTCAAAAATAATGGAGACTTCCATGAGATCATCTCTAGCATCTCTGGAGTAGTAAATGGATCTTTGTTTGATTTTCTAAGCATCTGCAAAAATAATGATCTAAAAAATATCTATAGGAACTACTCTTGTGATTCCTCCTCTTGTTCTTGTTCCTCTTCTTGAGACGCTTCTTCTGCTGGAGAGAGATCTTCTCGTCTCTTGGTGAGTTCTCACATTTTCAAAAATTTTTCGTGAATTCACATGCCAAACAAAGTAAACTTCGCAATTCATTTGATGAGTTTGAGATCAGATTTGAGTTCGTCAATATGGTCACCATCTAGCTCTACATGATATGATACATAGTATCACTGGTCTTGACCCAAAATAGGGTATGCTGTAGGCATCAGACCTATCTCATCAGTATCCAATATACCTTTGCCGAGTAGTTTTTGTACTGCTTCATTTGCAGCTTTGATCTCTGGACCGGATAGATTTGTGTCTATCACTGTCACTAGTTCGTAGTTTTTCATAGAATAATAATTGAAAAATAAAGTATATGGCTCTCCCGACCAAACGGGGAAGACGAATCAGCTCTTTCACTGTCGTCCCTACTTCTGTATTTTTTATTTAAGATGCTTTTCTTATATTTTTGGGCGCATACCTCTTAATCACTTTTTGATACTTATCTTCATATGATTCTTGTAGGTTGTTTGCTAAAAACTTATGGCCTAGTCATTCACTCTTCATTGCATATAGCTCCATCTTCATAACTGATATCCATCACAATAGTTCACATAATTCTTGTGAATTTTTTCTCTTAAATTCCTTATTCGCACTTAAAGCAGTTTGAAGATCAGATAGATGTTCTTCAAATTGATTGTAATTAATCTTATTGATTACATTCTTACGAAGAGCTCTCACTAGATTTACCATTGTATTACATAAAAGAATAAATCATATGTATCAATTTCTCTATTCTCTACTCTAAATTCTCTGCTCTCTAGATTCCATATCTCACATATCCGCTTACTGTTGTTTCTCATAGTGCGTCTTTTACTTTCTTGCTATCATCAAAGATAGATGTCTGCTCGAGCAGTACAAACTCACTATATCTCTTACTCATCTTACCTTTTATGATATTTTCTAGGATTTCTGCTGGCTTGCCACTATCTTTCATCTCTTCTTCAAACTCTGATTTCATCTCTGCTGTCTCAGTTGCTGGTACATCCTCTACACTGAGGTAGCTAGGATTCATAGCTGCTACCTGGAGAGCTACTTGTTTTGCTGCTTCTGCATCACCTTCATAGTATACCACTGCTGCTACCTTGTCTCCTGGATGCGTATAGATATACCCAGCATCAGATGAGGTAAATACATCAGCTATCTGCATATTTTCACCTATTGTCACAAAATTGTCTTGTAATACTTTGTTGAGCTCGTCTTTTTTGTCCTGATCGAGTGACTCAAATGAGGACACTGCTCCATATCCAGCTACGAGATCTATGATCTGACTAGCAAGATCTTTGAAAGTATCATTTTTGGCTACAAAGTCTGTCTCACATGCAAGCTTGAGACCTACGATAAGATCATCAATCTGCTTGATCATTACGATTCATTCGTGAGTCTCTCTATCAGCGTTTTTTGCTGCCTTGAGCGCACCTCTCTCTCTGAGCCAGTCTTGAGCACCATTCATATCTCACTCTGATGCTTCGAGAGCTTTTTTGCAGTCATTGAGTGGAGCGTGAGTAAGTCCTCTGAGCTCTTTTAGTAGTTTCATATCTACAGACATATATAGTGTGGTAAGAAATTAAATATTACTCTATTAGCTTATATTGTGTCACATCTCGAGCTGGAGAATTAGCAATAACTAGTTTAATATAATCTCCAAATATTGCATAGGGGGTGTGCTTTTGTATGAAGAATGCGTCACCTTCATTTAATTTGATCATTTCTTTTTGATCAGCAATCTCAATAACCCCATCACCCTTCAAGATTAAGTAAACCTGATCGCAATTGGTATTTACAGCATATCATTTATTTGGATAGCGTCACTTGATTTCACTCGTTGCTATGCTCAAGGCATTTTCTTCAAAAGGATATTCTAATATTTTGGATCAATTATTGTCAATAATTTTTTGCTTACAATCTTTTGGTGTAAGTTTCATTGTATCTAAACAATTAAAACACTACTCTTCCTCATATTCATCTTCCTCATCCACATCTAGCTCAAAGATACTCACCATCCATCATCAGAGTCAGGCAAATATCGGCATCAGTATTTTATCTTCATTGATGACATATCTTCACTCTCGAGCTTGCTTGGCAAATATAATCCACACAATCAAGAAGCAAATAAACACAAATACCGGAAGTATCCAGAGATATGGGATAAAGATAAACACAATACCCACTATCAGTGACACAAAGAACGACATCCATCGACCCATTGATTGTTTGAGATGAAACATCTCATACACACTCACCTCTTCTTTGGACAATGCGGCCACAATACCAACAAAAAAATACATCAACAATGCTTTTTTTCTCTCGATACTGCTAGGCACATAACGATCATCTATCAATCCGTCTAACTCTCTGGTTTCTTTGACCATAGATGAGCAAAAAAGATAAAAATCGTTTGGATTCAATGAGACGTATTCTTATTTTCAATTCTTTGTATTATCCAAAAATATATTTTAACACGTAATCTATACTGCTAAAACTATTTGTGTTGCACATAACCGTCTGCTGAGTGATAAATTTGTCAAAATCAGATGAAGCAAGTACAACCGCTTCTGTACCCAATTTTTGTATTTCTAGGACAAATTTACCCATATATTGACCATCTACTATCACGACGAGATCTGGTTTTTTTCTGAGATTTACTACACCTTTGTATACTTGTTCCACTTTTTTGAGCTCTCTTCTTTTCATGGATTGCTCTTTTTTGGTCAATGTATCAAATCCTGAACCATCCATAAAAGATCTCAAGTCTTTGAGACTTCTAATCCTACTCAAGAGAGTATCGAAGTTGGTAAGCACACCAGATGGTACTTTATGATTCAAAAAATGAAAGTTAGCTTTTCCGGCTAGTTCTTCCAGTTCTTCTTTGTACAATGTCTTTTCGCACAATACGAGTATTTCTTTGTTGGATTTTTTTGTGTCACCAATCATTTTTTTTGCTGCTTTGAGCTGCTCTTCTATGATTGCTGGATCAAAAACAACCAATCCATTGTGTACTCACATCCAAGCATCGCTTGATTTTGGATTTGATTTATTTTTGGGTTGTCATATATAGGCTTTTGCTTTGACGATATCTGTTGCTACGGTCATAAGTATAAGATCAAAATAAAATTGTTAGTAATTAATTAGTATCTAATCACTAATGACTTTATTTGAGTGAGACAGTAGCTCCTTCTGCTTCTAGTTTTTCTTTTAGTGCAGTAGCTTCGTCTGATGGGATCTTTTCTTTGATCATTACAGGTGCTTGACCTACCATGTCTTTAGCTTCTTTGAGTCCTAGACCTAGGATTTCTTTTACAGCTTTGATCACAGCGATCTTAGATTGACCTACTTCTGTAAGCTCTACAGATACTGAGTCGTCTCCGTCTCCATCATCTCATCATCCTCCTCATCCTCACATCATTACTGGAGCTGCTGCAGACACACCAAACTCTTCTTCTAGTGCTTTTACTAGTTCGTTGAGTTCGATAGCTGAGAGATTTTTTACCATGTCCATGATTTTTTTTGCATCACCTTTTAGTTCGATAGTAGGTGTTACTGTTTCAGTTGCTTCTGTTGTTGTAGCTTCATCAGTCATTGTTCAATAGTATATAATATAAAAAAAGAATTGTTGTCAAAAATAATAGGTAATCGTATTACTCTGCTGCTGGCTCATCGGCTGGTGCCTCTGGTGCAGCTTCTTCTGTTGCTGCTGGAGCATCTGTTGCTTCCTCTGCTGGCGCTTCAGTTGTCTCTGGAGCATCATCTGTTTTAGCTTCTGCTTTTGGAGCATCTCATGATTCTTCTGTCTTTGTTTGCTCTGCTGGTGCTTCTTCAGCTACTGGAGCTGCAGGAGTTTCTTCTGTTTCACCACCTTGATCATCAGCGATTGCTTTGAGCACTCTAGCAAACGATGATACAGGATGATTCAACATAAACAAGAACTTACCAATCAATTCTTCTTTGCTTGGCAGATTTGCCAATGCAGTCACATATTCTCCGTCTTTCCATTCTGCTCATTCATATCGACCTCATACATACTCTATAGAGTATTCTACTTTATCTTTTTTCCACTGTTTGAGAGCTTTTTGCACTGATTTGAGTGGTGCGTGTTGGTCTTCTTCGTTGCTCGAGAGCAACAGTGCTACACTACCATCCAGATCATCTAGCGTCACTCCATCATAGTTTCATTCGAGACCCTTGAGGAGTACTCTTTTTTTCACTACTTGGAGATTGCCTTCTGCATCTGCCAGTCACATTCTCAGTGCGTTGATCTCATTTGCAGGTATACCAGAGTGCTTGATGAGGACGATATTCTTCGCTCCCTTCATCGTCTCTATATATCCTTGAGCCAACTTCTTTTTGTCTTCTTTCAATAATGGCATCGATAATGAGGTTGAAATAAAATAGTTATTTTGTCCAAAAAAAAATCTTCTAACAAAGAAGAAGTCCTACATATGGTAGGTGATTACTATCTTCCTCGGTAGGCATTACATCTTGCGACTTCCTACTTTCTTTGGATATGAGTATATATAGAGAAGTGATGGTGAGAGTCAAGGGAATATAGGAGGAAAATGAGACAAAAAAGAAATGTCTTCACAGACATTCCGTGAAGACTTTTAAATCTTTAATACCAACTTGATCTAATATTATTTCGTTTACGATACTGAATTTGGATCACAGCAACTGCTCCAGCTCCAATGAGCATGTACAATGGTAGAATATAATTTGCAATAGAGTGACTGGTGATAGCAAAGATACTAACGCCAAATCCTAGGGAAAAACAAATCCATGGAAGTGGTTTTTCTATCATGGGATTGCTTTTTACAAGAAGGATGGTGGGTATCAAAGCACACATATCAGCAATAATAGCTAAATAATTTGCATACGATGAGAGTCCTGCATCATTCTTAACAAACCACCATAAGATCATTGCAAGTACTGCAATTAACAATGCAGCGTAATCCCAATAACTCAATTCAATTTTCACTTTCTGTCGAAATGAAAGCAAGAAATTCGAACCTGGATATATTACATTTCCAATTGCGGCATAAAGTTCATACTTAGTTTCCATACTATTATAAGACAACAGAATGGCAAAACTAACTAAAAACCAAATAGCCCACGAAATAGGGTGAATGACAATTTCACCAGACCACACTCTTCTCACATGAAGAAGAGTAGCCATAAGTATCAACACTAAAGAAGTGTATCCAATAATTGAGGCGTCCATCTTTATATTTTTAGTTTCAGAATTATTTTCTCCATTAATATATACACATATTATCAATAAAGTCAATATTAAGTCATCCGATTCCTTCTCTTACTTTTGTTTATTTACATCTCAAACTCCAAACCATAGGTCTGCTCTAGCCAGAGTGCTAGCACACCCATACCATTGATCATCAAGTGAAACAAGAAGCTGTATCGCATACTCCCCGTCTTGTAGTAGATCACTCACAGGATCAGTGCGAGGATAAATAAATTCCAAAACACGGCAAACTCGAGATGTATCAGCGCAAAGATAAATGCAGCCAATACGACTCCTCATCGGCGTCGGCGTTGCATTAGTGCATCTGTGATAAGTCATCTATATACCAGCTCCTCCACGATCGGTCACACGATAGCTACCATCACAAACATCATCATCCAGTCCAGCACTCATTCTGCATTGATCTGCTGGAGCATCTCCATCACTGACTGATCTCCATATAGTCCAGGTATAGTGATATCTAAGGTTTCCAATACAGTATACAGCACACCATTGAGTAGCATATATCACACAAATCACCCGACTACTCGTTTCCAAAACAATCCTCGACCTTTCCGAGTATTGCGCTCATCCAGATACTGGATCGCGCCATCTAGTCAGTGTCGTCCTCACTCCTCCAAACTCCATCGTAGCACCAGTAGCGTCAGTATCTGCTGCACAGCAAACATACTAAATAATATATTGCCGCCCAGCATAATATCTGCTCCATATATACCAGCCAAGGCTCCTCCCACCAGTACAAAAAATACCAGCATCAAAAGGTAGCCAGCCAGAAATATGCCCACCGAAGTAAGCGGTTTTTTTGTCGTTATATAGTCATTATTTTCTATTTCGTTCATTATATGATGAGCAATAAAATTTAGAAATCAAAAAAATCGTCATTCAGAGCGCAGCGAAGAATCCAGTCAAAGTAGATAAAAAAACATGAGTTTTAAACCTGACTGGATCCTTCAGTCGTTCCTCCTTCTGGATGATATTTTTACTCTTACACTACTCTCACTATATTGTCATCCATACTCACTACTTCTACTGTATCTCATACTGCATACTCACCATCACTAGAGATATTCCAATACATGCCCTCATACTTGATCACATCCCTATTGTTGATATGCTGTATGATAAATGTCTTGCCTACGATACTATCTCCACTCATTGGGCTAGGTCCATCTTTGCCTTGTACTTTAGGCAGTACCAACAATCTTGTGATCATAATGGCCACTACAGCAGCTATCAAAAATATAATCCCTGACTGATGTCGATCGGTGATATCTATACCCAATACATATGACAGTATCGCAGCAACAAATGCCGCTATACCCAACGCCAAGAAATCAAAAGACATCACAAACATCTCCAAGATGAATAATATTATTCATAATCCTAATCGATACAGTCGAAAATCCATCGTAGAGATACTAATAAAAAAACAAAAGTTATCGAGGCTCTCGATAACTTTTGTTTATGTTTGTATAGATTGAATGCAAGCAAAAGAAAATCTACAGCATCAGATTTGATCTCTGACTAGCTGGCACCTCCAATACCTCATCTACAATACAATCAAAATCACACAAAGGATCTACACTACCTACAGAGATAGACTGGGTTAGACGAAGTCGTGCGACGGTTCATTTGAGTTTGCTGATATATACAGGTGGCACAAATCGTTTAGTTTCGAGGTTTGTAATCACTGCTTGTATACTATTTGCCAATCATATCGGCGAAGATCTATCTAGATAGACCCCTCATAGTAGATTGTTGGATATAGGTCAAAGAGAGTTGGCCAATGATGCGAGACCATTGCTTGATACAATAGTATTGCCATGAGCATAGTTGGTGACTATCGTGCGGATATTGGACATCAATCATCCTGCATTTGTTGCTGATTGTATAGAGATGAGTTCATTGCCTCATATGACTCTCTTGGTCGGAGGAGATATGGTTGGAGTATCAGAGACAGCTGGAGCATCTTCTTTGATGAGCTCTTTGAGTTTATTGAGCTCCTCAGGGAGATCAGTATCTAGATTAGGAGCAATCTCGACAGTATCGGTCGATGGTATGTCAAAAACATCTAGATCTTTTTTGAGATTTTGTTGTAGTGATCAGTCTTGATTGATTGGAGAATCTAGGATTATTCCATCTCATGATGTTAGCTGTTCAGCTTGTGTATCTACGATATTTCAAGCAGTGTTAGTATCTGCATCATTCAGTGCAAGCGTAGGTCAGTCAATATTATTTATAGCATCTGGTGATATATTTAGGATATCTGGTATGGATGAGATATCAGAAGCATCTGTATCAGTCTGTAGGATAGGATCTGGATCACTAACTCATACATCCTCCTCATCAATTTTGTAAGTGATAGTAAGATCATCTTTGAGGGTTGCAACCAGCTCTTCAGCCTGCTCTTGATTGAGGGCTATCTGAGGGTCAGCAGCCACTATATCAGCTATAGTCACTTGGCCGTTTATTGATGCTGTTTGTTGAGTTTTTAGTTCGGTTACCACTCTCTCGTCTTTGATGGTCCTTGTGATCATTACTTCTGCACCGGTATTTTCTACGAGCTGTTTGCCGTCATCTGATGTAGTGATCGTCATATCGATCTCACCATCATCTGTATTAGAACTTATTTCAAACTCTGGAGTTTTTACGACCACTTGTACTGACTTTTTCTTGGTAGGTGTAGCTGGACTGGTAGTTTTGGGTTGAGTCAGGACTGGAGTTGGAGAGTCTGTAGATGATGGATCATCATTATTGGTTTCTTCATCTATATCCTCTTCGATTGATTTTAGTTCCACAAACTCACCAGAAAACATATTGATCACATAGGTCTCTCATGCCTTCTCTACCTCAAACTCAGCAGGACCAATAATCTTGGCCTGTATACCGTCTTGGACAGAAAAAGTCATCTCAGCTCACTCCAACAATAATACCTTGTCAGAACTCACGAGACTATCAGCTTGCTTGATCTCACCATTGCTGGTGATGGTTACTTCTCCTACAGTCTGTATGATCGTACCTATCTCATCTGCATAGGTGACAGGTTGAGCTTTGTCGGCATTGAAGGTAATAATCCCATCGTCTGCCTGTCGTTCTCCGCTCTCCTGACCACCAAAATTGGACCAATACATCACCCCAAGCAACAATGCAGAAAATAATCAAAGTGTTGCAACTCTCGAATAGCTTTTTACTTTTTGCAAAAACATACCCTGACGTCTTTTTGCTTCAAAACGTTGGTAAATCAAATCTTTGCTCTGTGAGCTAAGCTTGGTAGATTGTAATTGAGATAAATAGTCGGTAAATTTCATTGTGAATAGATAGTATTGTATGATCTAGATACGATCAAGAACCTAGTCTGTGACAAGATATTTGACAAATTTTTGATAGTTTTTTTGAAAAATTGGCGTCAAGGTAACCTCAACGCCAAACATTGCTTAGAAGCACTAATCAATCTGATATATGGCAAGCTGATACAATAATAACAAGATGCTATTAGACCATCTCATCTGTATATCTCGCCACATGCATTGAAGCTATATATCAAAACATAGTACTTATGTAGGATACAACCTTCCTTCGAATCACATATTATGTGATTCTTAACCAGCCTTGTCAATGAACTTCTAAAGGCGGTCTACAATCATATCTGATTATCTCCGTACCTCTACATCTGTAATATAGTCTATATACCTATCAAAGTCAATATGCTTTCTCACAAAAAAGAAAGACCTCATCCAAAAAGGAAAAGGTCGATATCTTAGATTGTTTTTGATAGATTGGATCTATCAGCCGAGCTCGCTTTTGCGACAACGTGGATGAGATCCACTCGGATTAAAAGAATTTTTGTTGATACCTAGGAGGTATCATCCGATATCGCTTGATGCGATGATTGAGGGCGGTATGCTCTACTCGGGTTGTATGATTTGTTTGATTGAGTGTATGAGAAGCATATGAGGAATCGAACCTCAATGATTTCTCATCGGGTACCCCCGATGGGGGGGGATTCCTATACTCGGATAGTATATACTGATATATGGATAGATTTGCAAGCACATAGCACAAAAATAATTAGTCTTTATTTGGAAACAAAAAAATCTGCACGAAACAGATTTGAGTAATGGAGCCTGAGAGCGGATTTGAACCGCCGACCCCTTCCTTACCATGGAAGTGCTCTACCGACTGAGCTACCCAGGCGGGTATGGTGTAAATATGTAATTAATGTCGTGCTGCTCTTTCTTTCGACTGAGCTACCCAGATGAATCTAAATCATAAGAGTAACTAGCGGATGAAGGGATTCGAACCCTCGGCCTCGACCTTGGCAAGGTCACGCTCTAGCCAGCTGAGCTACATCCGCATATAAAGTGAGTAGTGTGAAGTAAGTTAGTGTGAAGTTATTTAGATATATTAGTCACTGTAGCCTTTGTTATTGATGTCAGCATTTTTATCAATTCCAAATTTTGATTTTTTAGCAACATTATATCATCCAAACGATGATTAAAGTTTCAACATTCTCTCAGCAAATCCAATCGATAATCTGTTTCTTTTGACTACTTCAAAGAGATATACATTTTTGCGAGAAAATCTCTCTTTGATTGACCAGATTGTCATTCTGCAATATTCGCTCATATACTGGTACCAGACTTCATTAGCTGATCTCATAAAACATATTCCTTATCTTCTTTCTTCAATTTAGTACAAAATTTGATAATCTCCACAGCGAACAAAAATGATTTATCTTTCACTGGACTTTGCATATACGCTACACAACTAAAAACTAATCACTACAAACTCCTTACTATCTTTATACTTCAATAATTTCTACCTCCTCTTCAAACTTCTGCTCCGCATAATTTGCAGAAATGAGTAATTTCATCGGTCCAGCAATACACAGAAACACTCATACAAGTTTCATAATATCTCTCAAGTATACTTGCATATCTGGAGTGTCTGCGAGATAGATATGACTCGATCGAATGATACCCATACCTAGGAGGAGCACTCCTCGTCTATTGTTGGGGAGTAGTGACTCTCTGGCCGCTAGTGCGATCAAGAACAATCATATCACAATCACAAAAATAACTGCTATCATGTTATTGTCCGCAAGAACATCTGGAACAATAAGGCGATCGTTGAGATGCAATCGTGCCGTATATGCCACCACTCACAGTCATAACAGAGCTGTAAATGATTTGATTATATAGTCTTTGAGGGTCATAGGGTAAGTGAAAGGTAAAAAAGTCTAAGGTCTAAAGCAAAAGGCAGAAGGTTTAGAAAAGTAACTTTCGACTTTCCGCCTTTTACCTTGAACTCATATCTACATCTTTTCTGGTGCCTCTATTCATAACAGTCTCAATCCATTCTTCAAGACCTGCTGCACACTTGCGACGAGAGCGAGACGTGCTTGTGTGGTCGGCTCATCATCCTCGAGGAGTATTTTTGTGGATTGGTAGTATCAGTTGAACATACGAGCGAGCTCTAGGACATATCTAGCAACGAGACTTGGTTTATACTCGTCTGCCGCCTTGGTCACTACATCGCCAAACTCTGAAAGATGTAGGAGAAGCAATCTCTCACTGTCTTGAACTAAACAAGAATAATCTATAGAACTGGCTTGCAAGTTTAGGTTTTTAGCATTACGTTGTATGCTACAGCACCTCGCATGGGTATACTGCAAGTATGGTCACGTCTCTCATTCAAAAGAAAGAGCTGTACCCATATCTAGTCTGATTTTTTTGTAGGTATCCTGGAGCAACATGCTAAACTTAAGTGCCGAAAAAGCAACCACACGAGCTATGTCATCTTTGTTTTGTATATCTCTATCAGCTATGAGATCTTGCGCCTGCTGTATTGCATTGTCACGCCAAGTATGATATGGTATGATTGTTCCCTTTCTAGAAGACATTTTACCATCTGGTAGCTCTACCAACTCATATCCCATATGATGCAGCTTAGAAGTATCATATCACACAAGCTCAAGAGTTTTGAAGAGTTGTTGGAAGTGATGGTTTTGCTCTGTTGCTACGACATACAATGATCTATGAAATTCATAGTCTGACTCCTTGAGATATGCTAGAGCAATATCTTTGGTAGAGTATAGACAGGTGCCATTGGACTTGAGCAACAAAAATACTCACAAATCGAACTCCTCCAAATCAGAGATAATCGCCCCCTCACTCATTCTAATATTTGTGATACTCTCATCATCGAGATATTGTTTGACTAATTCTATCCCTGGTTGCTCTACATCACTCTCTCGATAAAACTTCTGTATTGTGCATCCAAGCTCAGTAAATGCAGACTTGAGCCCTGCTATACTCATCTCACGAGTTTCTTGCCATATAGCAGTCAATTTTTTGTCTCCAGACTCAAGAAGTCTCTGCACTTCGTGTACTTGAGTTTTGTACTCCTCAGATTTTTCTTTATCTTCGTTGATCTTGCTCGTAGCCTGCTGATATAGATCTCCAGACCAGATTGTAAATGCTTCTACCTCTGACGGATATAATCCATCTGTGAAGTTTGTAAAATACCAGATCCGCTTAGCTACATGTGCTCATATATCGCCACCGTATGCTGATCTGATCACTGTATATCCCGCAAACTCTGATATAGTACAAATGGTCTCACTCGTAAGTGCATTTCTCAAATGTCATACATGGAGCATCTTGTGGGTATTTGGTGATCGTCACTCTACGAGTATGGTCTGGCACTTGTCTACACCTGCCCCATACTGAGCTCACTGCTCTAGAACATTTTTTATCACCTCCTCCGCTACATATGCCGTCTTGAGTGTTACATTTACATATGGTCATACAGCTTCTATTGTAGATACACACTTCAAAAAAGCTCCCTCTCCTAGCGTAGCGGTTGAGAGAGGGTCGGGGTGAGGATCAACAATAGATCATAGTTCTGCAGCTATATCTTTAGCTATCTGCTGTGGGGCTTTTTTCAACTCCTTGGCAAATGAAAAACAAGGTAAGGCAAAATCACCCATACTACGATCCTGCGGGATCTCTACCAAGTTGGGATTTATGTTCACACTCTGCACTGTATCAAACAATGCTCTTACGTCTTCGATATATGTCATATTATCTTTTATAAATTCAAATATTTTCTAATAATTCTGGGAAAGCTGGTTGATTGAAATGTAGTCTATCATGAAAAGTCTCTAATTTTGCTTTTGGTAAATAATTTATCAACCTCTCTGATTGAGTATACGGAACCACTGGGTCATCATTGGAATGATAAATTAATATCTCATCACATTGTTCTTCTAATCAAGATAATCAATCAAATGAGAATTCAAAATTTCATATTACCTCATCTATAAGTCCATAATTTGAAGAAACTGGAGCTACTAAATGTAGCTGATTAATTCTCTTTGGAAATTTATTTTCACTCAAATACTTTAATAAGAATGCTCATCCCAAAGACGATCATACAAGATAGATATCATCATCATTTAGGATAGAAAAATATTTTTCAAATCGTATCTTCCAAGCATTATAATCGGCATTTCTTTTATTGGGCATATCTGGCTCAAAACACTCTACAAGACGATATAAAGCATGTATCAATCGAGGTCTTCGCCTCTTTTTGATTCTATATGGATCTAATGAATAAGAAAGCAAAAAATCATAATACTCTTGCTGAGTATTAAACACCTCTCCTCATCAAATCAATATCATTTGTTTCACATGGTCACTGTACACAAATATCTCCTCATTTCATCACGAAGTAATGAAAAGGTGGCCACATTCTAAGCTAACATGGTCGAAAGTAGATTGAATTTTTGGGGATAAAAAATATAGTGAAGTATCTATGTTACTTAGAGTCACCAAAACAATCTTGATCATACTGATCGTCATCGTGATGCCGATCATTTTTGTGTTTTCATTGTTGGAATCAGCACTTGCACAAGAACTAAAAAAACAGCAAATAGATATCCAAGCATGAGATGTCTGGATAGATAAGCATCTGGTAGAATACATCATAGCTACAGATCCAGAACCACATCAGGCGATCAGGTCCATCGCTATGCATCAGCTGATAGATCTATGATTTACCGATTTTGTGTCTGATCCGTACACTCATAGCGAAGACAAGCCATATATCACCACCAGTGATGGGACGATGTCTGGAGATCTAGTAGTACAAGAGCTATGAACAGTAACTGATGCACTGGATGACTATATCAGTATGAGTATCTCTAGATCCAAGACCCAACAAGAGCGAAAAGACACAGACAAGACTTCGCTCCACTTTTCCTGAGCAGTATACGATCAGTGGTCTGGGATATATTTGTTTCAACGCGCACAAGATCTGATGCAACAATGATATGAGATCGTCTCCCACAGATCTAGAAAAAACACCGATCCTCAGTATAGAAGACACAATATATCCACAGCATTTGCAGAATTTGGGAGCGTGAGGGTGGTAGCACCGGGCGAGTCAATTAGATTTCTCGATGAGATCAACTACGATCCACTCGAATGAAAAAAATACATGCAATGATACGTGATCGTCCAAGATGAAGAACAGCCTGAATATGGCGGATGACTGTGCTGAGCAAGTACTGCACTCTACCAGTGAATCCTGACCAATACCGCCCTCGCTCCCACAGAGTGGAGAGCTCACACCAAGCGATACGGTGACCTATACAATGCACAGATCAACGGAGAATATATATCCACACCAGGGATTGATAGTACGATCTATGACGGACATATTGATTTTGAGCTGACCAATACAGCAGCTTACCCTATCATCCTCGTGCTCAACTATGATGGAGAGTACGGAGGGATAGAAGAAGTGTTTTCGCTTGCTAAGACCCAAGATATCTGATCATACAATCTTATCTCCCAACGAAGAAACTCCAGCACTATATACATAGACGGCAAACCAAAATCAGTAAGATGATGATGTTATATCTGGGAAGTAAATGGAGAAGAAAGACAGAGTTGTTATAAGGAGGTGCATTAGGAATTATTAATTCCAGAAAACATTCAGTGTGAATGTATAAAATCAATTAATTGATTTATCTCTAAAACTGCATTTCTCTTTCTGTGAACCATTCTATGACAGTTTGCGCACAATGGTATGACATTTTTTAGCGCAGATTCTAATTCATCTATACTTTCCTCTTCCAACAAATAAATAGGCCTAATATGATGCATTTCAATATATCACTCTCATAGTTCTCAATAATACTGAAAAGAGGCAAAGCCGCATGCTTCACATAGAAAATTTCCATGTTGATCACGGTATTTTTCTTTTGCAAATGAAATAAGCTTCGAAGATCTTTTTTTAGTTTTTACATTTGCAATATACTCTCAACCTTCTGCCACATATCATTTATAGTTTTTTTTGATTACTTCTTCTCTTTGACTATCATCAAATCAAGCACTGTATAAAGAAATATAATTCTCCTCATTTTGTTGCAAATATTCTCTTCATTTGCTTGTCAAGATAATTGGTAAATTCCTACCCTCTCTTTGCATCAATCATAAATTGCCAAGTGGATTTGTATCAAAATGAGATCACAATAAATTTCTCACTTTTTGAGAAAACTTATCATCGTTTCTTCATGAAAGAATCATTAAATCGTCTCCGCTAGGTTCAATGGCTAGTCTTAATTTTTCGCTTAACTCACTTGTAGTCAGACCTCCTTCGTTAAATTCAAGGATTTTCAACGAAGGGATAATCAAATCTGATTCTGTGATCATTGATAGTTATAAATCACTAAATGTTCTACGTTCTTTTTATTTCTTCCTTTAATGTTTACAAGATATTTTTTATCAAAAATCTCAATGTTAAATCAAGAAATATTTTTGTACAAATCAAATATAAAATCTGTCTTTTTTATGATCAGCAAAAATTTAGCATTAGTTTTTTTTAATGAATTTAATAATCTAATATGGTCTTTTTTGGAAAAAACATCTCAATGATAGTTATCAAATTCTGTATCATAAGGAGGATCCAAAAATATGAAATCATTTTTTGATAATAACTTGTTTGAAATGATTTCTGAAAAATCAGTACTGTAAATCTCTGCATTACTAAATAAGTTAACAATATATCTCGATAACAGATATTCAACTTTTTTTAAGAAATTTTTATTATTATAAGCAATTCATCAGTATGGTATGTTAAAATCACCATTTCTATTATATCTAAACATGCCTGCATAGCAAAACTCTCTAATAAAGTAATAATTAGCAATCTGCTTTTCTTTATTAATATTAAAACGACTTGGTGAATTTAGTAAATCTCTAAAATGCATATAAAATCAGCTCCTAAATGCAGTCTCTATATTCTTTTCCAAGTCTCATTGAGGTAACTTTCATTTTTTTTGTTCCAAGGATTTAATTCTTTTAAGTTTTGAAAATATATTCTTTTTTATTTGATTAGTAACATTTACAGAATCAACAATAAGATCTTTGTCAAATATTCAATGAAAATCATCTGAGTGTTTTTGAACTATCTCTGAAATAATTCACTTTAATACTTCATCACTATACTCTTCCATGTGTTTGTACAAAAAATTTATCTCATTTCCAAATGAGAAAATATATTTTGGTATATCTCTCCAACACTCTGTATATGCAAGTAGTGATGTTCTAAAGATACTATTATCCTCCTTGATGAAACGATACAATGATACCAGTTCAGGACAGATGTCATTTATGATAGACTTATTTGGTTGTAAGCGAAAAAATATTCATCATCATCAAAAAAACGGTTCAATGTATCTTTCAAATTTAGGAATCAGATCAGATATGAAATCATATTCATGGTACTTTCATCAAGGTCGCTTAATAATTGGGGTTAAGTTCATTGAGATGTAAATAGGAACAAAAGTATAAATAGAGCTCATTCACCACAAGAAAATTGGATAATGCTACATATAGATTGTTTTTCACAAAGAGGTTAAATATTTTCAATTACCCAACCGCTAACAGATGGGGAAATAATCCAAACATGAATACTAACTATTGATAACAAACTAATTTAAACTTACAAGAAGGAAATCAAAAAAGAACTTGCGTTCTCTTATATTGTATAGTAAAAAACCCTCTCATCGAGAAGGCTCTATACTCTAATTCTATATTCTAACTCTAGATCCTATCATATCTCTCCATCAACAATTCAGAATTAATCTTATTGACGAGCTCTTGTACCACTCACACGATAATAATCACTCACGCACCTTGTACTACCACTGGGATAGATCCGATACTCTGAGCTGCCTGCTGGACAAATGGGATATAGCTCAATACATAGGTATATACACCAATAAACGCAAGTCATAGTCCTCATCGGAATGCAAGATGCATCAAGACACTATTGAAGTATTTGGCTGTCTCTTCTCCAGGTCTGATACCAGGGACAAATCAACCTCTCTTTTGGATGGTGTCAGCCATCTTTTCAGGATTAAAGGTGATCATCGCATAAAAGAACGTAAACAAGACGATCAAGATAAAGTACGCTATAATCACAAACCAACCTGGTTGCTGGGTATAGATATTGAAGTTGAGTTCTATCCACTGCCCTATTGATTGCATGGTAGGATTTTGTGATCCTAGGTTGTTTACGAGTTGGGATATGAGGTATGGAAATGTTACAAATGCTACTGCGAAGATGATCGGGATCATCCCTACAGGATTTAATGGGATAGGGAGGCTGGCCGTCTCCTGCATCGCTCACTGTCTAGCATATACTACAGGTATATCCTTGATAGTCTTGATCAGCAATACAGACAGCACCACCAATACCAACACGATAAGAAACATAAACAAAACTACATTGAGCAAATCGCTTCCCGATGCTCCCAAAAATGAGTATGTCTGAGATGTGATACCTGCCACAATAGACGCAAAAATCAGGATAGAGATACCGTTTGAGATGCCTTTTTCTGTGATCATCTCACCGATCCATACCAAGAGGATAGATCCCACACTCAGCGTAAATGCTGTAAGTAGTATCGTCCCTATATCAGTAGCGATCACATTACCTCCTAGGAGATAATTGATAAAAAACACCATACCAATAGACTGTAGAAAAGCCAATGGGAAGGTCAATCGTCTTGTATATTGCTGGATTTTTTGTGTTCATTGCTGTCCCTGTTCTTGAAGTTCTTCAAGTTTTGGCACTACTGCAGTGAGTAGTTGGAGGATAATAGATGCATTGATATATGGGATAAGTCCTACAGCTATGAGGGAAAACTGTTCTAATGTACCTCACAACAACATTGCAAAATACTCAAGACCTCATCCTGCACCTACCGTCGCATTTCTCATAGCTTCGATGTTTACAAACGGTACCGGTACGTATACCAAAAATCTATATAACGCAAGAAAAGCAAGTGTTCGTAAGAGCTTTTGTCTCACGTTCTTGTTGCCAATCATATCCTTGATGTATTGAAAGAATGCTTCCATAGTTTTAAAGAGGATTAAGAGCTAAGGATTAAGAGCTAAGAATATCACATCTTACTCAAAAAGATTTTATATTATCATCAAAAATTTTGTCTCTTTGCTGTAGATCAATGGTAGTTTCTTTTATAGTTATCTGCAAGTTTTTGTTCTGTTTTATCTAGCTGATCACTTGAAGGGTATCTAAAGTCTTTAAATAATTTATTTATATCATCGCTCACCTTATTTAGATCAACTTTCCTTTTTTTATATACAACTTTCTCTTTATTTTCCAAATCCATATCAAAGAATATGAGGATAAAATAATATAAACATAATATTAATCTTCTCCTTTTCGTTCTTTTTTGGTATGTACTTCCACTACTACTTGATTATCAAATGATCCTCCAGCGGCTTCTACTTGTGCTAGCGCACTAGCTGAGATAGCATCCATAGCATCAAAGCTTAGTTTCTTTTTTAGATCTCCTTTACCCAAGATCTTTACAAAAGATGATGGCTTACGGATATATCCGTACTGTGAGAGAAGTTCTTTGGTGATTGTAGTACCAGAAGAGATTCTGTCATCAGATTCTAGAAGACCTACATTTACTGGTTCGTGATTTTTTAATAACTTAAAATATCTCTTAAAACCTCTCAGTTTTGGGAGTCTTCTATAGAGTGGAGTCTGCCCTCACTCAAACCAAGGTGCTACACCTCCGCCTGATCTAGAATTTTGACCTGCCATACCTCTACCAGCGTAGTTACCTGCACCAGATCCATCTCATCTACCTTTTTTCTTTCCTGATTTGGTGCGACCTGGAGATTTTGTGAGTTCGTGTAATTGCATAATATATGTAAGAAGTAATAAATGTTGATAATGAGTAGAGTGCTATGCTGCAGCAACTTCTTCTTTCTCTTCTTTTGTCATCTCCTTCACTTCTTTTTTGCCTGACTTCTCTATTACTTCATTTGTTGGTGTATCAGTATTTTTGCCTTTCTTTTTATCATCTCATTGTTTTGGCGGTGTTTTACCTACCTTATATTTTGCGAGTGCTTGTATAGCAGCGATGGCATTATTTAGCTTGTTGTTGGTACCTATGATCTTAGAAAGAATGTTGTTGTATCCTGCGAGCTCTAGGACACTACGCACACTAGAACCAGCTTTCATACCAGTACCTACTGTAGCAGGCATGATCTTGATGATCGCTGATTTGTACTTGTGAGTGATACCATATGGTACAGTGAGCTCGTCAGTAATAGGTGCTGTCACGATATTTTTGTATGCTTCGTGAGTTGCTTTTCTTACAGCTATCTGTACATCATTACCTTTTGCAACTCAGAGACCGATCTTACCTTTTCCATTTCCGATCACAATGATCGCACGAAAAGCAAGCTGTCTACCACCAGTAGTCACTCTTGTTACTCTTCTTACTTCTAGCAAGATTTCTTGAAACTCTTTTTGTTGCTTATCTCCTCTTCACCTACCTCAACCCTTTCCACCTCTACCTCTTCATTTTCTTTCTAGAGGCTTATCAGACAAAGGGTTTTCATTTGAGACAGATCTTTGGTTATTGCCACCTCTTCCTCTACCAGCAGGCTTTGATTCCACAGGCGCCTCAGCTGAAGCCACTGCAGTACTTGGGTCTGGAGTTGGAGTATCTGGAGTTACAGTTTTTGCTGCTTCCTGTGGAGTCTTGTTTTCGTCTGACATACGTAATAATTTAAGGGTAAAGTACTATTTTTATATATTGCCTAAAAATCTAGTCCTCCTGCTCTTGCTCATTCTGCAAGTTGTTTGACTCTTCCATGGTAAAGATTTCCATTTCTATCAAACACCACTTGAGTAACACCATTTTTGGTAGCTACTTTTGCTACCTCTTCACCTACAGCAAAAGCTTTTTCGCTTCATGTTCATTTTTTGATCTTGAACGAGCTAGCAAAGGCGAGCACCTTACCACTCATATCAACCACTTGCGCCTGCATATGAGCATTTGATTTATTGATGATGAGTCTTGGTCTGGCTGGATCAGCAGTATTTTTGATCGTTATGTTAGTTCTATGCTTTCTTCTAGCATATCTATTGAGTTTATCTTGTGACTTCTTGATAAGTTTCTTAGACATTGTGTCAGAGATGAAGGGTAAATAATATATAGCATTAATTGATGTAAGTAGACTATACAGCCGTCTTACCAGCTTTCATTTGTATAAATTCTCATAGATATCTCACTCATTTTCCCTTATATGGTTCTGGTTTTCTATATGATCTGATTTTTGCTGCTTGTTCTCCTACGAGTTGCTTGTCGATACCGCTGATCACTACCACTGTCTCACCTTTTGGATCTTGCTCTATATCAGCAGTGATACCTTCTGGGAGTGGATGATGTATAGGGTGTGAGTATCCTAGCTTGAGCTCAAGCATTTTGCCTTGCACCTTAGCAGCATATCACACTCATAGTACGAGCAGTTTTTTTTCAAAACCATTCGTCACTCACTCTACCATATTTGATATCAATGTTCTCGTGAGTCCTCGCAGATTTTTGTATTCATCTGCATCGATAGTGACGATCACGTCGCTCCCTTGTACTTTTACCTGTACTCATTCTAGGTATGTATAAGAAAGTTCACCTTTAGGTCCTTTTACAGATACGGTACTGTCTTTGATGTCTACAGTGACACCATCTACGATAGGTACTGGTAGTTTTCATATTCTAGACATGTGACTAATATTTAAGTTTAAAATAATATCTTATATACTTAGTAAATCTCTGCGATGAGTTCACCTCCTATTTTTTTCTTTTTGGCTTCATGGCTTGCCATAAGTCCCTGACTCGTAGATAGAATCCCGATACCTCTACCTCCAGCTACTGGTCTGATATCTTGTCGACCGATATACCATCTTCTACTTGGCTTGGAATACATCTTGACTACAGGTACATCTTCTACCATATTACCAGTCACATGGAGCTGGATAGTAAATGTTTTTGTTGCTCACTCACCTGTTACATCAAAACCATCGATGAATTTAAATTTTTTGAGCAATTCCAAAACTTGGTGCTTGAATTTTGAGTATTGCACTCATTCTACAAGCTTTTTTCTAGCCATATATGCATTCTTTAGTCTGATCAATAGATCGTGTATAGGAGCGTTTACCATATTAATAGTAACAAATCAAAAATAATGAATTCTCGCGGATCTTGTACTCAAAGTATAATTCTCGTCGACTTATCGTGAGGCTTTTTTGAGTCCCATGATGATTCCTTCTCTAGCATATCTTCTAAATGCCTGTCTACTTACCCCAAAATCTCTCATATACGATCTGGTTTTGCCAGTAGCCTGACATCTATTATAAAACTTTGTTGGTTGCCGACCTTTTGGTGGAGTATATTCTCTCCCCTCTGCTTTCGCTTTCTTCATTTCTTGATAGATACGTTCTCTACGTACCATTAACTTCTTATGTTTTGCGATGAGTGCTTTTCTAGCCATTGTTGATATATAATAAGTAAAGTGTATACAGTCTAGCGGTATGATATTAAGCTTTTTTTTGAAAAATAACTCATAGTGATGTTAGTAGTGCTTTACTATCTGCGTCATTGTCTGCAGTTGTGCAGATATTGATTTGGAGTCACATTGCAGTTTTTACGTCTTCTGGAGCAAGCTCAGCAAACACTGCTTGAGATGGCAATCCTAGATTGTAGTTTCCTCTTCCGTCAAATTTTCTCTCTGAGAGTCCGTTGAAATCTCTCACTCTAGGGAGCACAAATCAGACTAATCTCTCAATAAAATCATATGCTCTTTGTCATCTAAGAGTCACTCTGAGCATAGAAGGCATATCCTCTCTCAACTTAAAGTTGGAGATAGATTGCTTGGATAAGATCATTTCAGGTTGTTGACCAGTGATAGTTCTTAAGTTTGCCTCAAGATCAGAAAAATCTTTTACTCATTTTCTGGTAGCCAATGAACCAACTCACATAGCTACTATAACTTTATCAAGTACAGGTACTTGATGTATATTTTTCTTTCCAAGTTGTTCTTGGAGTGCTGGTCTATTTTTTACTGATGTTTCAAACAATGACATTATAATTATATGAAAGGTAAATAGGTGATTTTGTGTTGTATCAATTATTTCACTACAACATCACCACTCTTTTTATAAAATCTTTCTTTTCCGTTTTTTCATTCTCTGATACCTACTCTAGATCAAGTGCTGGATGATTCATCCCGGAGCATTATATTTGAGCTGTGTATTGGCGCCTCAAATTCTTTGTATCATTCTCATTTTTTTGCGCTTTTTACTATATTTACTCATTTGACTACTACTCGTATTCATCTCCTAGAGTCATCTTTCTCCACCAATCACAAAACGGTTGATGTGGTTCATTTCCACTTACCGGCTGTCACGATTACTTTGTCTCCAGTGTGTATTTTTTTCATAGTTTATAATTAGCAAATAATTGAATATAGTATTTATTTTTTCAAAACCTTAACAGTAAGAATGATAAAGCAAATAACTATTATCACAATACAGATTCAAGCTACAATCAAATCATATATTCATGAGCAAGGAAATGAGTCACTTAAATTTTGTTTACAAGGAAGTAATTTATTAATTATTCTTCATATTAAGAAGTTATCATAGCTTTGAATCACTAAGACTCACAGAGATACAAATAATAAGTAGGTATATTTATTCATTGCTTCGCAAAATTAAATCACCTCTTCTGCCATAGTGGCTATTTTTTTGAATCACATGTCTCTGAGCTCTCAGGCTACAGGACCAAATATTCTTTTGCCTAATGGAGCAAGCGTCTTGTCTATCAAAGCTACAGCATTGTCAGCAAAACGAACATATGTACCATCAGTTCTTCTTATTTCTTTTCTCACCCTCACTACTACTCACCATTGTACAGATCATTTTTCGATCGTACCATTAGGCATAGCAGTTTTTACTGCTAATACCACCTTATCTCATACGCTAGCAGTTTTTGATTTTGTACCCTTGAGCACTCTGATTACTTTCCCTGTCTTTGCTCAGGAATTGTCTGCTATGATGACTCTAGATTCTTGTTGTATCATTGTTTGAATGTGTAAACAAAATAATAATTCTATTATGATCTTATACTGCAGCAACTTGTGTAATATCCACAAGTATCCATCTTTTGAGCTTGCTTCTTGGTCTATCAGCTCTGATTTTTACCATATCACCCTCTTTTGCAGATTCATCCTGATCATGCACGTAGTATTTTTTGTGTCTTGTGTATCTCTTGTTGTATAGAGGATGCACTTTGACTGTTGGTACACTTACCACGATAGTTTGCGTCATTTTGTCGCTCACTACCTTGCCGATAAGCTCTTTAATATTTTTATCTCAGATTACTGTCATTGTGTAAGAGGTATATAAATGAAATATGTATAATTATTGAGCAATAAAACAAAAATTATGCTGCTTTTTTTTGAGATACTGCAGTCATTGCAGTATTGATTCTTGCGATGTTTTTTTTACCTAGTGAGATAGTATGAGTTCATTTCAATGCTCTCATTCTATTCTTGAGTCTATCATCAAACACTTCCCTTCTTATTTTGTTTCTCAAAGCAACAAGGTCTTTTAGTGATTTTTTTATAAGATCTTTCATAAATAATCTTTTCATCTGTAAGTGAGTGCAATAGGTAAAAAAATTTATCTAATCTCGTTTCTTCCAATCATAGTTGTCTTTAGAGGTAATTTGTACGTAGCTTGTTTAAATACTTCTTGTGCTGTTTCTTTGTCGATACCAGATACTTCAAAAATAATCTTTCCTGGTTTGATCCTCACTCTATATACATCTACATCACCTTTACCCTTACCCATTGGCATTTCCAATCATTTTTTGGTGTATGGCAGATCAGGAAATACTCTAAACCAAATCTTACCAACCTTTCTTGTTTTTCTTACAATGACTTTTCTTGCTGCTTCTAGCTGTCTACTCGTCAAATATCAGTGTGTAGTAGCCTTGAGGCCTCGATCACCAAATGATACTCTGGTTCATCTACCAGCCTTTCCTTTAGTTCTTCATCTAAATTGTTTTCTATGTTTCCATCTATTTGGTGCAAGTAAGGACATATTAAGTAAGAATTATGAAGTAAGAAATAATAAGCAATTTGTGGATTATATTATAGTCTAGCCATAGCATCAGCCTTTTTAGTTTTTTTCTCAGCCAATATGTTTTCAGCTATACAGATCCAAACCTTGATACCCAAGATACCATACTTTGTCTTGGCTGTAGTATAGTGATAATCTATATCAGCTCTGAGAGTCTGTAAAGGCACTCTGCCTTCGGTAAACTTTTCACTTCTAGACATATCAGCACCATTGAGTCTTCATCAGATTTGTACTTTTACTCAGATAGCTCCCTTTTCCATAGTTTTTTGAAGTACCGATTTTGCTACTCTTCTATATGACATACGATTTTCCATCTGGATAGCAGCAAACTCTGACATTATTTTTGCAGAGAGCTCAGGCACTTTGACTTCTTTTACCGATGCCTTAAATGGTCTACTAGATATCTTGTTTAGTTTGGATTCAAACTTTTTGAGCTTTTCTCCATCCTTACCAAGCACTGATGCGGGTTTAGCAGTAAATATCATCACCTCACCTTCTGATTCGGTTTTTCTAATAACTACTTTTGCTATCGCCGTACGATAATAAAACTCCTCTACGAGTTCTCTGATCTTGATGTCTTCCACAAAAAATGTAGCTGATTGATTGGTGTTATCAGAGAACCATTCGCAAGGTCGATTTTTCATCACACCGACTCTATGTCCTCTAGGATCTATCTTTGATCACATATACGTATAAGTTAAGATTAAAGATACTTGAGATATGTTTTAACGATTAGGCTTCTTTTGCTCCGAGTGTTACTTTGCAAAATGATCTATGATGTTCGTATTTGTGCATTCTACCTCTACCGACCGCCCTCACTCTCTTGAGTTTTGGTCATTTGCCTACATCTACAGATTGTATATAAAGATTCTCTACTTTGAGATCTAGATTGTTTTCTGCATTTGCAGCAGCAGAGTTCACTACTTTGAGCAAAGTATGGCCAGCCTTCTTTGGCAAAAACGTCAAAAATCTCCTCGCCTCAAGGACTGATTTTCCTCTGATCATAGATGCTACCAAGTTTAGCTTTTTGCTAGACATTAGTGCATATTTTAGTGTTGCTGTCATACTTCTATTCATAGTGATGTATAATTAATAAATAATAAGTGAGAATTAACGATGATAATAATTATTAATTATTACCCATTAATCATAACTTACTAAAATGGATGCCCTCTAAATGTCCTGGTAGGAGCAAATTCACCCAATCTATGTCAGATCATTTCTTCGTTGATATATACTGACACAAACTGTCTACCATTGTGTACAGCGATAGTAAATCCTACCATCTCAGGAAGTATCTGTGATGCTCTATCCCACACCTTGATTACTTTCTTCTCTCCTGATTCTGTCATCTTCTTGATCTTTTTCATCAATTTGGGATGAACTCGAAATCATTTTTTCAGTGATCTTGCCATAAGTAAAGTTTAAAGTTTAAAGTTTATGTTAACTAATTGCGTTTTTAAGCAATGAGCCAATCTTTCATATTAAACCACTCTTATTATCTCTCTTTATTTTTGATGGTCTACCTTCGCTTAATGTTTTTTGTAAACCTCTATACATTTTAATATATTCTAATCATAGGTCATTTTTCAATTTCACTCATTCGATTATATCATTAACTGAATGTCTCTCTTTTCAAACTATAACACCTAATTCACTACGTTTCTTTTCAGACATTCTCATAAGTTCTGTAATTAACTGTTCTCACACCTCCTCATCTGTCATTTGATCGATTGATTTCTCTGAGCTCTTCTCGGAATTTAACTTCAACATGGGAATAATGATTAATAATAAATCACATCTCATCATCTCTACTCCGAATTCTCTACTCTCTATTCTTGTTTTTACTTGAACCTCGTCTTTCTCTTCTGCACGATGAACCTATCTGACCATTTCTTTTTCTTTCTTGTTTTTTTGCCTGGAGATACTCATCTACCATTAAATGCTTTTGGATTCATTGCTAGATCGGTTGCTCACTCTCATCATCCATGTGGATGATCTACTGGATTCATCACCTTACCTCTTACTTCTGGTCTCTTTCACATCCATCTCGCTCTTCCTGCTTTTCCGATTACGATATTTTTGTGTTCATCGTTTCCTATGATACCGATAGTTGCTCGACATTTTTCGTTGAACAATCTAATCTCACCTGACTGGAGCTTGATATATACAAGTCAGTTTTCTTCATCTTTACCTGTCACGGTAGCATATGATCCAGCACTTCTTACTAGTTTACCTTTGGTTTGAGGTGTTACTTCTAGATTGTACACCGTAAATCCATCTGGTATATCCTTGAGTTGTTTTCTATTACCTGGTTTGAGCAATGCCTCATCACCTGTTTTGATTTCATCTCCTACGGAGATGTTTTTCCATGCGAGGGTGTATCTTTTTTCTCCATCTGCATAATTGAGCAATGCGATTCTACAGGTTCTGTATGGATCATACTCGATGGTGGCTACTTTTGCAGGTATATTGAGTTTGTCATATCTACGAAAATCGATTATTCTATAAAGTCTCTTGTGACCTCATCATCTATGTCTGGTGGTGATTCTACCAGCATTGTTTCTCCCCGCCTTTGATTTGATAAACTTCGTCAATGGCTTGTGCGGAGAAGATGTAGTAATATTTGAAAAATCGTATCAGGTCATATACCTTCTCGATGGTGTAAACGGCTTGTATGTCTTGATTGCCATATGCTAGAGTTTAAAGTTTAAAGTAACAAGGCCCAAAGTCTAATGTATAAGGTTAATAATTATTAACTGTATACTTTAGACCTTTACCTTTTGACTCTTTATTATGCTGCTAGTTCGATACTATCTCCATCGTGCAATGCGACCATTGCTTTTTTGAAAGCTCTTCTTACTAGTTTTCTCTGCATTCTGCCTTTGTAAGGCACATTCATGATACGTACAGATTTTGGTGTGACATTGTATAGCTTTTGCAATGACAATTTCACATCATTCTTATTTGCATTTTTATGTACTTTGAATGTATAGGTATTGTGATCATTCGCTGTCTTGTATACTTTCTCCGTCATCAATGGTTCTCCTATAATCTGAAAAGGGGTCAATTTACCCAACATCTTAGGAGATATTGCAGTAAATGCTCTTTTTTTCTTGATGATATCTCGTCTTTTCATTTTATCGAATATAATAAACAAAAATAAGTATCAAATCGTATATTTTCCTATCTAGTTTTAACCAAGTCTCGCTTCTAGTTTTTCGTATGCATCTCACACAAACAATACATTTTTGTGTGCCATGAGATCATATGGATTGAGTTGTGCACTGGTTGTATATGTCGCCTTGTCTAGGTTTCTGATAGATTTGGTTGCAACTTCTGAAGTCTCTGGTAGAACAAACAATGTCTTCTTTTCATTGAGTTTCATATTTTTGAGTCCATCTGCTACTATTTTAGTTTTGATCTCAGACATATTAAGTTCTTCGAGACCGTAGAGTGTTTTAGCTTTTGCCTTGAGACTGATTGCGCTCTTGAGTGCTTGTTGTTTCATCTTACTATTCATATTTTTGGTCCAGTTTCTTGTGTTTCTTGGTCATCGTACGACTCATCATTTTCTTCTGATAGGAGATCCTGCATCACCTACTCTAGCACTACCAGTACCCTTTTGTCTATAGAGTTTTCTTCCAGATCTTTTTACCTCACTTCTTGTCTTAGTGTGAGCTGTAGATTGACGTTGATTGGAGAGATACATTACTACATATTCGTGTACCAGTCCTTCGTTGATTACCTCATCAGAAAATAAGTCTTTGGACATCTTTTGGTCTCCGACCTTTTTTCCTGATATATCTAGTATAGTATATGAGTAACTCATTGGGTATAGAATTAAGAATTAAGAGTGTAATATTTTTATTGTGCATAGTTATTATATTCAACTAAGCTATGATAATTTCTAGATATGTATGATATGCTCCAGGCACAGAACCTTTGAGCATCAATATAGATTGATTGTCCAAAGTGGCTACCTCTATTACTGGTACCGTCTTGAGTGTGATTCTTGCGTCACCCATGTGTCCTGCCATCTTTTGACCTCTTATGGTTCTTCTTGGTTTTCTATTACCTGTAGATCACAGTGCTCTATGAAACTTAGAACCATGTGTAGCAGGTCATCCACCGAAGTTATGTCTCTTCATACCTCATTGAAATCCCTTACCCTTACTAATACCTACCACTCTCACTGTAGCAACGTCTGTCAAGATATCTCCAGTGATCTCAGATCCTACT
>ENA-ORXM01001716-ORXM01001716.1-marine-metagenome-genome-assembly--contig:-NODE-1716-length-29041-cov-3.897010_pt1 | contig 29041 bp, 20 predicted proteins | sample MGYA00237867_ERZ511480 | MGnify/ENA primary metagenome ERZ511480 (study PRJEB26309, sample SAMN06266103) | marine metagenome | isolation source: Algal blade | place: United Kingdom:Sidmouth, United... | reverse complement strand
TCGGTCCAGTGCCACTCGTCGAGCAGTTCTTTGGAGAAGGAGTAGCCATAGGTGTAGCTCTCCGAGTCGAAGCGGGCGCCCGGGTAACGGTTCCGGTACCACGTCCCGCCGAGATCGTCGTCGGCCTCGAGGACAATGGCATCGATGTCGAGATAGCGCCGAATGCGCTCAGGAATTGAGCCAAACAGTCCATCGTCGATGAATTGCGCAGCCAGTTCATTCAGCGAGTCCATCTCGTAAATATCGATATCGACTTCACTGATATTGCACGAAGCATCATATCCGCATTCGCCGACAGCAATGATGAAAGCTACTTTCTCATGGGTATCAGCCACATCCATAAATGCGATGACCTCGGACAAGTTTGCCTGATTAATTCCGTGCGCCTCGGCAAGTTTTGCATCGATAGACTCACCGTCAATAAACTGAATTTCATATTCCTCGACCAATTGGCCGTAGCGGTCACGATTGGTGCTTGAGCGTTCCAGATATTCGTCCACGTCGGTGAAATAAAATCCGGTTGCATCGATGTTATAGGGTTGAGCAAAAAATGTAGTCATGTGCCTCGCCTCCTTTCATGTTTTATTGAGGACGCGAAAAACAAAGGCGGAGGAATGAGGGGGCAAAGTCAGCGTAAGCGAAATGGGCAACACGGTCTATGAAACAGATGGTGCGGGCAGCCTATTGACTTGCCCCCGCCTCCGCCAAAGTCGCGGACAACACATCAATGAGACAGGAAAAGGCCAGGTCACTGACGAACAAAGCTAACCCTGCAAGTGGATAAACCCGCATGCATCCGTCGCTTGGTTTCTTGGAATCGCGTATGATTTGCAACAATGGCAAATGACAGGATTGAAATTACGGAAGAGATACGAGCGCATCTGAAAGCCGAGCAAGAGCGCACAGGCGCAGGAATTCAGCGATTGTTTCGTGGCACCAACGATGTTCGCCCCGAGGGTCTAAAATCTTCCTCAATCGTCCATAACTGGCTGAATGGATCACATAAGACAGCAAGAAAAGAGCACGTTGATTGGGTTGTTGCGGCATATCGGAATTTCGGAACACCAAAAGCGCAATACTCGCGCATTACCATCACCGATGAATTGAGAGGCCAATTGGTCGCGGAATTCGAACGCACAGGTCTGGGTGCGGTAAAACTTATGCGACATGCGCGTGATAGCGCCCCCTCAAGCCTCAATCCGATCAAAATCCAATGTTGGATGGATGGGCGTACGAAAACCGCAAATTTTAAGGAATGGAGCTTTGTAATGGAGTTCTATTCAAAATTCGATAGTCGCCGCTGATCCTTTTAAAAGCGCCATCTCAATGAAATTACATCAAATTTTATGTAATATTAAGATTCTGTAAAATCAGCTCTGCCATAATTACCTCATCCACGAGAACAAAAGATAAGGGTTGGGATAAGATGATGGTTACAGCAGATTCAGTTAGAGATGCAGGGATTGCAGCGCATTTGGCGGTTGATCCTGCCGTTCTTCCCGAACCCTCCATCTATTTCCAGGATTTCAACTTTGGCGGAACAATGTGGGACGCAGCATATGGTAATGTCGATGGTGGCTCTGTGTCCGGTATTGGTGCCGCCGTTTCCGACATAGCAATCGAAGAGCGTATGGCACTCGAAGCGGAAGAGCGCAAAAAAGATGATCCGGCGAGTGATGCGAGCATGATTGCTGAGCTTGCAGCGAGACAGCGTGAAGCCACAGCACGATTCTCAGATGGACATTTCTACTTCCGTGGAATGAAACTGACCACAGATGAAATGAATGAAGCGTTGCAAATGACCCGCGACAATCTACCCGAAATCGCAAGACGTGAAGGCTGGAGTGACGAACAACTCGCGCGTGAAGAAAGCAGAATAGATGCCGCAATTGCGGAAACCGACCCGCAGAGAAAGGCGATTTTGATTGGCGAGATTGAACGAGACAATCCAGTTCTCGCAGAAGAATTAGAAAACAGTGCGGAGATGATAGTGGAAAGTCGTACTGAGAATGAACTCACCTCCGATGAGACAGCGCAAGGCCGGATAAATTCGATTGATGATATAAACGAATATCAAGAAGCGGCTCTGCAAGTTCTTGATTCAGCCGACACGGCGGGAATGGCTATCGAAGCTATAAACGGCACAGTTTCTGTTGCAAGTTCAACTGATCTTGCAAATTCATTTGAGGCTGCGTTCAGCGCTACTCCAGCGTTCAACACTCAAGCTTCTGGTGACACGCAGTTAGCACAGGCAGAGCCTGTGCAAACGTCACCGACCCTTTCAGGTCCAACACTAGCGTAAGGAAAGTTGCGCTAACTGCGCAGGGAAAGCTTCTCGGTAAGCAGCAAGCCCTTGCTCCCGCATGTTGGCTCTAATTTGATCAGAATTGTCGATGCCCCACATGCCGTCGGCTCTTGGCGTCGAAGCCGCATAGACCTGCATAACGGCAGCACCGTCTAAATTGTTATGATCGGGACCAAGGACAAAAGCAGTAGGAATACCCATATCGGCCAAGTCGCGAGCAGCATTGTAAGCTTCTTGTTGGATCGTACGGTTCCCGCCCCATACAACAAGCGCGACCTTCTCGGTCGAAGCGGCTGCAGCGAGAAATCTTGCATCATTCATTGTTCTATCTTGTGCATCCACAAACTGAACAGAGACCTGCTGAACCGATGCCGCCACTGGCGTAATATTCTGATTTACTGGTGCAGCCTGTGAAAATGCAGCCATTGGCGTCATCGCCATCGCGCCCGCTGCTACTGCTCCAAAGATTTTATTCGCTACGTTTCTCATTGGCTTCATGCCCTTTCACGCCTCCGACAATAACGACCGTTTTTGTCAAGGCGGATGGACAACGAAACGCAGTGAATCGTATAAATGTTGAAATTATCCAAATATTGTAATAAGATGCGCTACGCGCAGTGCAGGATTGACCTGCCAAAGCGAGAGACAACCAGCCTCGAATATTGACTGTGACAAAAACGGTCGTTTTTGACATTGGAAGTCGCTCACAAACCATCAGAAAACCTGCGCTTTATGATATGGCTCGTATAGGATACGCGCGGGTTTCCACCTGTGAACAAACGCTCGATTTGCAAACTGACGCTTTGAATGCAGCAAACTGCGATAGGATATTCACTGACAAAGGGATTTCAGCGATTGCCAAATCGCGCCCAGGCTTTGAAAAAGCGTTATCCAGTCTGAGACATGGCGATAGTCTTGTTCTCTGGAAAATGGACAGGGCATTCCGCTCGCTCCGCCATGCGCTTGATGTGCTCGATCATTTCGAGCGAGAGGGAATTGGTTTTCTGGTGCTCACCGAAGGAATTGATACGACAACGCCAATGGGGCGATGCTTCTTTCAAATCCGCAATGCGTTCGGTGAACTGGAGCGCAACCTGATTTCGGAACGTACCGTTGCAGGGCTAGCGGCTGCGCGGAAGCGCGGGGTAAAACTTGGTCGCCCATGCGCGTTAACACCTAAGCAGATCCTCGACGCTCGGCGTCGTAAATCTGCGGGTGAAGATATGGCAGTGATTGCCGAGCATCACCGCGTAAATGTGCGAACGCTCTATCGTGCGGTTAATGGGTGTTGAAGCCTTCCTCGTTCAAAAGGCAAACAAATCCCCCTGTTTGCTCAAGAGTTCATCGATAACCAAAATATGGGCTAATTCATTGTAAATATGGTTATGTTTGAGGCTGATATTGGTATGAATATCGTCGCATCCGTTCTGCCTGTCCTCAATGCCAGTCTCTCTTCGCCGAGCCAATTGCCCTGCCAATTCGCGGTATCGGGTAATATCTTGTCCGAGTTCCTGTTTCGCAATCTCGCGCAATGACCTCAAAGATTCAGAACGTCTCGGTTCCATCATCTGGTCAGCTTTTTCAATCTCGTCAGCCCTATATCCGCGATACCCGCTTGCCTTTGCTGATAGCTGGATTTCCTTGAGAGACAGCCGCTTTCCTCCCAGAACATAATACCACGGATGACCTGCACCATATCCTTCATGCGTAAATTCCATCTCACTTCTCCTTCTCACCTTGAAACTGGTTTGCTCATGCAAACCTGGTGCTTCGCCGAGAAGTGGGGCTAGCAACTGCAAGGAGGCTCCGAACGAGGTTCCCCGAAAACGACAGTTGAAGTGGATACGTTTGGATGCCTTGCAGGCGCGAGGGGCAAGGCCCATTAGAAAATCCGTTAGTGATCGTTACCCTAATGGGCCGAGACCATAGGCTCGGTGCGTGGAACACGCATAGAGCGCGGGTCGGAACGACAACGAAAATACATAAATTCTAAAGTGTGTCTGATTTTAGCAGCTAGCCGACATTCACTTCGTCTTCCGTAAACCAACCGTTAGCAATCACGCTATCTTTGACCTCAGTTGGATTTTCAGAATACGCAACTAGCGCTACGCTTTGTTCTGCTCTGCTGCATGTCACATAGAGTAATCTTCGAGTGCGATCGATGGAACTGTCCTTGCCTTCATCAATATTTTTGCGATCTGTAGCGGAAAGCTCTTTATCTCCTAAAAGCTTTCCATACCCAAACATAAATCCGCGAGCTTCAGCATCGTCAATGATTACCATGACGCGCGGAAACTCTAGTCCCTTAACCCCTTGGTGAGTGTCGAAAGAGGCCAAGCCGCTTACGTACTTCCGATAAATGTCAATTTCGGCAAATGGGGACTGCATCATCGATATCAACGCACCAACGCGCTCAGTCACTGGGTCTTCCTTCTCGTCCTCTTCGGAATAACTTCCTGCTTTCAAGATCTCAACGACAGGGACTAGTGTCTCTGGGATATCGAACAAACGGAACTCCTCGACACAACGCAGAACATCACCACATACTGGTTCACCTTCCTGCCAAAGAGACATCAAAGCTTCTACGCCTGACTGAGCTTGCTTCAATAACAAGCCTGGATCAGCAGCATCTTTCAATGCTTTAGAGGTCAAAATTGGCGAGGATTTCCTCAAAATCCGAGATACAGCAAACTTGTCGTCTGTCCGCTGAGCTTCAACCAAAGGCAAGATCGACTGTATGAAAAAACGTAGCGGCGGCAAACTGCCATCCAGCAAACCCGTGCGCCAACTATCAATTTGATAAAGTGGGCCAAAAATATTTTCAAATCCTAACCGCTTAGCAGACATGTGATGTTCTAATGTGAGCATTTTGCACTTGTCACGGTTATTCCAGCAAGCATCGCCAGTAATTTCAGCCATTTGAGCACGAGCGGCATCTTCGACCACGACACGCTCACTGCCATTCGCTGAGCGAATAAAAAGTCTTATCTGACCTTCAATTGCGTCACTTCTTGCCACTTGCGTGTGATCATCTACCGCTGCTCGAATCTTGTTAATGAGCTTTACAACTCGTTTGGGGCAGCGGTGGTTGAGTTTTTTTGAAGGTTTGCCCCATGTCGCGGGAAGATCATCTTCGATGCGCTCTTTTCCGTCCGCGTAAATTCGTTGCATTACATCGCCGATTAGTCCCAAACTAAACCGGTCGGAATGGTCTTTGGCTACAACGAAGAGAGCGTCAATAAGATGTTTATTGGTGTCTTGGCTCTCATCAATTAGCAAGAAGGGAAAGCGTCCAACGAGAATCCAACGCATTAGAGGCTTTTCGGTTAAAAAGGCTGAGCATATTGCGATCACTTCTGAGTGATTGAGAGAGTTTGGCTCTGCATTTTCACCATTCGGACTGTATGCAAACGAAGGAATGAAATCGAGCCGTTCAAGTCTCTTCGTTTTAGAAGAAATCTTTGACAGGCGGGTTATGGATGCCTTTGTACCGGGCCGACCTTTCTCTTCGTTCTGTTTAAGTTGGAGAATTTCGGCATTCAGATTTTCACGGAGCCATTCACGGATATCATGATGAAAACCTTTGATTAACTCCCAAGCAAAACTATGAATGGTGGAGACATAAAAAAGAGGATGAAAATCCACTCGCCTCTTAATTTCATCACACGCAGCATTAGTGTAGGTTATAACACCAACACGGTGGCCATGAAGCGCAAGTTCTTTTCCATGCTTATCACGTATGAAATTTAATGCGTGAACAAGCGAACGAGTTTTACCAGAGCCAGCCCCTGCAAACAGAAAGAAACTCTTAGGCTGATCGGGATTGAGGTATTCGGATATCTCCGAGTCAACTGGATCATCGATAGTCACATTAGACTGGATGGCTAGTTCCGTTGTCATGAAGCTGACTTAGCCTCTTCATGATCCTCGTCGGGCGTTGCAACCCCCAAATCTCTTTGGCGTTGCTTCATTTGAGCCGACAGCCATTGTAGGCCATCCAAAATGTAGAATGGTGGTTTTAGCTCTTTAGGATTCTCAAGTTCAAGCAAGCTCAGTGCGAATTCAGCTTTTCCGCCATTATCAAGAGATTTGAGAATTGCGTCACTTAGCTGGTTGAGATCATCGCTTGCTGCTATCGCAGACTTGAACTTAGCCCAAAGACCTGTGCCAGAATTCTGTGAAAAGAGATCAAGGTTCTCCATCACCAGCGCATCTTCGAGTGTGTTACAAAGGGCTTCGGAATTATTTCCTTTAAAATCGACCTCAACAGGGCATTGATAAGCGGCTCGCACTGCAAATTTCTGATGCTCATAGACTTTGGTTTTGGCCGTTCCGTCTGCATCCAGCAATTCATCCAGTCCGGAAATATTGGGACACCAAGATTTGAGGGTGGGATTGCGAGTTGTGAGATTAGAGCCACGTTGCGGACGGACCTTTTTGCGATTGGAATCTTTTGCGTCTAAATCAGTTATAACAAGCGTGTTTAGCCCAAGTTGCTCAACCAATCGCCGCAGGCGATGAGCGTGACTTCCTCCGATTTCCAACCAGGTTATGTAACACTCGTTAAGTGCTTCAAGTTCAGGATGATGTCGCAGGAAAAACGGCACCAATATACGCTCCGCTGGCCCCTCAACCAAAATTGCTGCATCGGCGAAAAAGAGATCACAGTGCGTCACCTTTAGATAGCGCGTAACAAATCGCTTTGTTATTTTCCGTGCGCCAAAAACCATACCTAAATCCACAACACTTGACACTGGAACGATTTTTTCTGCGGCAGGAAGTCGCCTGAAATATCTGAGTTGGTCAAAATCACATTCGTGCGCGATATGGCTCGAATGACTGCTAACGATAAGTTGGGTCTTCAGTTCAGATGAGTTACCCAATTTTTCATGTTTGCGTAGCACTTTGTATGCTTGCCTGATGAATACTTGTTGCACCTGCGTATGCAGGTGAGCTTCAGGTTCTTCTATCAATATCAAGTGCAGAGGCGGAATGAATATGTCGGCGCTATCCCCTGATTGAGAAGCAGCCTTCCCAACACGCATCCACGCATCCCGGAAGCTCATCAGCCGAAAAATCATTGATATGAGATTTTGATAGCCAAGCCCGTTTGAGTCCTCGGGGAGGTTGAGTTCAAAGGAATTTTCGCCATCAGCTGTTGTTATCACGTATTGCAGCGCAGAATCATGATTGAGACCATCAACAGGTTTAAGGCGAGATGAAATTTTCAATTTGGGGTCTGTCACTCCAGGATAACCCATTCCCTCGACTTCGCGCATTGCAGCGGCAAAGCCCTCCTTAAGCTTAGCATCAAAAACTTGCTGTGCCTGTTCGATTGCTCGAAGGGCATCGATATCTGTTGGATCGGGATTGTCGGATGGATCGAGGTGTTTATTCCAATAGCGGCGCAACTGGTCTGACATGCGACGTGTTGTAGTCGATCCTGTAGTTGCGCTATCATCGTCAAAATCTCTCGCAGGATCTGTATGACCAAAACCGCGTTGGGCTCCAATTTCATCTATCCGCATGAGGCCTTTGAACGGCTCGCCCTCTATTGCAATTGCGTTATCAGGTAGTGCCTGAGGCTTTGCTTCACCATATACAGGCTCCGCCAGTTTTTCTGGATTGAGAATGTAGGATTTGACCGAAAAAAGGTCTCTAAACTTGCGCTGCAAGAACTCGGTTAGCGAGTGTGGAAAAAGCACAAGACTATTAGCACTGTCATTAGCATTGACCGTCGCATTTTGATCGGCACCTTCAATGTCTCGCGCTTCTTCACGCGCAATTATAAAATCCTTTTGGAGTTGAAGACTGTCTTTTGGCTCCAATCGCAATCGCACCCCAAGGCGACCGCCGTCCCAATCAAGGGTCGGAATGAGTTTCTGGACAAAGTGCGCTTCGTTTTTGTCTGCGTGGAGCCACACATCCAGAAATGGAAGAATGGGTTCCCAATCTGGTTCAGGAAGCGGTTCATCTGCTTCCTTTGCACTTTCCCAAGATGCGCCCATTTCATCTATGTTGGGCCAATGTGAGAGAGTGAAATCATTCAGCGAAAAGCGCCCTCTTTCTCTCTCGACCAGAAAATATCGAAGAGCCAGCATCGCCGATGTTTTGCCGCTGTTGTTAGCGCCCACAAAAACCGTGGTTTCATCAGACACGCCAACTCTAACAGATTTCAATTTTCTGAAGTTGGCTATCTCTAGAATCTCGATATGCATGATGGGGCTTCTCTCTGTAAATCAGGTCTGTTCAATCAATTGTTGTTCATCGGGGGTCAGACCATAAAGATCATAGATTATCGCGTTCAGCTCACTCTCTTTGATTACAATTTCCTGATCTAATTTATCGATTTCCAAAGTAAGTTTGGTAATTTGAGCGGACAGATCAGCATTGTCAGTCATAGGTGTGTTCAAAAGCTTCCCTATAAGAGTTTTGGCTCTAAATTTTTCTGTGACTGAGGTTGATCGGGCGAGATGCTGCCAATACGGCAAAATCTGCTGAGCATCGGCATCATTGATGAAGATCGCATCAATAATTGGAACGCCATCGATACTGAATGACAATTCGCCATCTTGCAAGCTAGCGGCAAGCTGCGCGAAGGGATGAAGCCTAACGTCGATTGTTTCAAGACGTTCAGCCATTCTAAACGCACGCTGATCCTTTGCCCATTTCGTTTTTTCGCGTGCTGGTAGATCACTTGTAGCTTTCGTCTTCCAGTGATCGATGCTGCCAATTTGTGGGAATAGCCAGTCATCCTTTTGCTTTTTCACAGGGCACGTGGACAAGCGCTTTTCCAAAGCTTCAAAATTGTCTCGTTGTTTTGTGTGCATCACTTGCAGCGACTGCGCGCGGTTGCTCACGTCAGTTTTTTGCTTTTTTGTTGCTGGAGGAATTGGTAGCGGAGCTATAAATTGCTTATTGGCTTCGAAAAAGCCACCAGATTTCGGCCTACCAATTCTGCGAAAAACAAAGTTGGCGGGCGCTGCGTTTAAAACTGATAAAAGAAAGAGAGCATCGTTGGGGTCGGCCGGTAAAATCCCTTCAACTCGGGCGCCACTAAAACAGAACGTACCTTTGTAATCTGCAAAAACCTCCATGTTCTGAACGGTAGTAGAGACACCAAGCTTGGCTTTGCCTTGCTTGGAAATGTTTTGATTTCGACCAAACCGATACCACTGGTGATCATCGAAAGACCTGTCTTCTCGATCTCGAAGCTGTTCTTCTATTGATTTTAAATATTGCCACGCTTTGGGGAAATCTGATTTCAGTTCTGCTTCCGAGTAGAGAACTGAATCGTTACCAGATATTTTGTATGGGAACAGAATATATTTATCGGGTTTTGGTTCACAATACCTTTTGGCACTATCACCAGATATGAGAGGCTTGAGCACTTTCGATTCAATAGTGGTCTCGTGCTTATTGCCGTCTTGATCAAAATGGTAATAGCTATCTCCGCCAATGCGATAAAAGCTGTATGCCCAATCGGCGCTTGTTTTGAGTCCCTGAAAGATGGCTTTTGTTACTTTTTTATTATCCAGCCTGAGACACGCATCCTGCATTCTCTCGATAAGTGCGCGCTCATTTTCCGGAACGAATATCCAAGGATCAACATCGGGTAGTTGCTTGTAAGTCATCTTCCAATTTGGATCATTCCAATCGGGTGCATCGGAAACAGCACCGTCGTAGGCGAACACAAAATGAACATCGGCCTTTTGTGTTTTTGAATAAAATTGCAGCGCGGTGTAGGTGATTGCCTCATCAAAAACTTGGTAGCTGCCAAAGTCGATCCACTTATCCAAATAAGTACCATTGTGGAGAAACTGGCGCAAACCCTGGCCATACTCATTGTATCGCCACAGGCTTGGCGCAATAAATCCAAGTCGGCCTTTATTATTCAGCAGATGTATCGATTTTTCGATAAAAGGCAGAAATAGGTCAAAGTTGCCTTTCTGCGTGCTTTGATAGACTGCGCTGCCATCAGGATTTTTCCCGTTTTTTAGAAAGTCTGCGACTTCAGCGTATTTTTTCTTGAAGTTTTGAAGCTTCACGTAAGGCGGATTGCCGACTACGCAATCAAAGCCCTTGCCGTTCGGATTGCTATCGTCAAAAACCTTTGGAAATGCAGCCTCCCAATCGAAGACATTTATCTCCTCTTGCTTATCAGCATTGAGCATGGATAGCTGTTTGAAGTTGTTAAATTCAGGCCCGACCAGGCTATTGCCGTCGCGGATGTTTTCATCAAGGTCGCAAAGAGCTTGATTTGGTTTTGCCGTATGCAGCCATAATGCAAGTTTCGTGATTTCGATGGATGAGGGATTAATGTCGACGCCATAGATATTGCGGGACAAAATCTCTCGGATTTCTAACTCTGTGTTAACTTCAAATAGGCTCTCCCCCAACCGTGTGATCCGAGAGTATTCCTGTGAAACTTTGAGTCGTTCTTTGAGCATGTACTCGAGCACATGAATAAGGAACGCACCACTTCCACAAGCAGGATCACAAACCTTAAAATTGTTCAAACGCTCTTTGTATTTCTCCACTGCTTCGACATGAGCATTGAATTTCTGGCTTCGGTTTGAGGGCGGAAGTTCTTTTTGCTTTTTGACGTATTCGTCGTCGCCTTCAATTTCGATATTCCAACCCAACTCATCGCGAATTTCTTGTAATCTGGTTCCAATTGTTTCTTCGACAATGTGCTGCACGACCCATTCAGGCGTATAATATACTCCGTCACGTTTGCGCTTGGTTTCTTTGGCAAGAGAAATATTGCCGTCAGCTTCTGCCTCCAAAGCTTCAAGTTCAGTTATGGATTGTTCAAAGATGCGACCCAACGTGTATAATGTGATCGCATTCTCACCCGCACCGGAAGTCCCAAAGTTGTAAATGGCCGACATATAAAGCAGGGTGTTGGGGTGCTTTTTGATCTCGGTTTCGTTTTCGCCTTGTAATTTTTCGCAAAAAACATTGTTTGGAATAAAAAGTGTATCGAGTTCCTGATCTTCTTCGAAGAGACCACCATTGAACCGATTTATACGCTGCCCAAGGAATTTTTCTCCCTTATCCATAGCGTGAAATAGCTCTTTCAGCTTATTCCACACATCCTGGGCGTTCGGATCATAATAGCTAGCTTTACTAAAATCCTTCAAAAAATCACGTAGGGCATTGGGTGGGAAGCTTAGAGCTTCGCCCATATCTTCGCAAAACAGAACGAATATGCATCTATCGATCAGCTTTTGCGCAAGACGGACAAGGCGTCCCCGCGTCCCTGTTTTCAGAAAGTCGGGATTGTTTGCGACTAGTGCGTTGTAGATGCGTAATCGATAGTTCTTGTATTCTTTGTAGAAATCATTCTCAATTTCCTTTTCCATTATCCATTGCTGGTGCAGGAGCTTTAAAAGCTGGCAGTCGGTTCCTGTGCTGAGCAAGGAATCAATGTGAAATATTTTCTTGAACAAGAAGCGCTGGAACGCCGCATCTTCACTATCACCCAGCAACGAAACGGTGTCATCCATCGTGTTGGTTGAGATCACAAACCTCTGATATTGGGACGGCATCCGGTTTCGCCAGTAAAGGCGAAATTCGTTCATATCAGTAACTATACCCCAAGTTGGTTGTATCGCTTCATTCCCGAAAAGGTCTTTTCCAGCCTCCCGCAGATAGTCAGCGCATTGCTTGACTGGCGAACGTGTATTCCCTTTTCGATTTTGGTTTGCATCCAGGTTCGAACGAATGTCTTTAAATTCACAAAGCACCTGAGGAGTCGGTGGAACGCCCTCTCGCTCGAACCATCCCATTGCTAGATCGGCTTCGCCTACTCCACCAGTCTGCCCTGCACCCGCAATCTTATATTTTGGGAATCGGGAAAAGCCCTGCGATGCTTCAGCTTCACCATTTCCCAAGTAGTTCCAAAAACCCTTAAAGAAGGTGTCCATAAAGGCTCCCTCTTCCTGAGTTTCAGTGAGTTTCTTTGATCTGGAATGCCAGTTCTGAATAGTCAGTTTGAGCTGTATATCTTCATCAGAATCACAGAATTCCTTAAATTCTTCAGAATATAACCCTCGCATATAAGCATCTGAGAAAAGTGGCTGATAGGTTTTGGTCATGTGAATATTTTTCTCAATACTTATCGTAGCTACAAAAATTAGGATTATGAATCTGGAGTGTAGCTCAAAATCCAGAAATTCCGAGAACTTATTGAAGCCTATCCACGTAAGCTGGATAGAAATGTTACATAATCGTCCCCTGCGGATTGGTGCCGCCACATCCGGCTATCATTCAGATAAACCTTAAGACAAACATCATTGCCGATATCAAGCCAACAGCACGGCTACTTCACCATCGTTACGTCCGGAGGCGGTGTATCACCCAGATGTTAGCCAAGTTTCGAACTTCAGAAAGGCCGCGATTGGCGCGGTCTCCAAAGGAGGTCGATATGCAAGAACATTTCAACAACGCGTCACTGGCAAATCTATCAAAACCCGATCTTGAAGCTCTGCTTGCGAACTATCTTGCAAAGCTGAATGCTGCCGAGAATGAAGCTGACAAGGCGCACGCAAGATCGAACATCGCAATTATTCAGAAATACCTCTTCAATCTTTCTTAGATGCTTCCACACCTTCGGATTGCGGATGCACTCCGTGCTCTCAATAATTGAGAAAATGCAATTCTTTAAGATTTCCTTAACCTTAAGGTGTTTTACTAAAGTAATACACAGCTTTGTGAAAACAGCCTGCTTCGCTCAATTAGCGTGAAACAGAATGTGGGGAAACACGGGGAAGGTTGGACATTGAAGCCAGCCTCCGTGATAAATTGCGAAGTATGTCAGATGCCTAATTGTGGCGGCCTTTTATTTGGCTGGTTGCCACTATGAAGGACATCCGTTTCTTACTCGTTCCCTCGAAAATGCGCTGCTGTGCGTCGTACCAGATATTAGTGACGCGGAACCTGCATGACCGAAAGTCGGTTCAAGCTACCGCGTTTGTCTGGGAGTGCGAGCATGGGAGCGATTGGCATGGAAAGAGACAATCTGGGGATTTCAGCAGGCAAAGAGCCTTTGCCCTCCGACTATTTAAGCGAAATTGACGATGACGGTCTAACGGAAGCGCAAAAACAAGAGCTTGTCGAGATACTGTTCCAAATCATGAAATCATTTGTTCTTCTCGGCTACGGCATGGAGCCTGTGAATAAGCTCATCGAAGAGTTTCAAAATTGTGCAAATGCTCCTGCTGATCTGCTAGAGTTGGAAGATGACAACGAAAGCTATGACTATGAGTGAAGGGCAACCCAAAGTTGCGATTATCTATGCGCGTGTTTCTTCGCGAAAGCAGGTGAAGGAAGGCGGCGGTATAGAATCGCAAGCGGTACGCTGCCGAGCCTATGCAACTTCTCGTGGATACGAAGTGGTCGCTATGTTCACCGACGACATGACAGGTAGCAAGGCACGCCGTCCAGGCATGGACGCGATGCTGTCTTTCCTGAAGCAACATAAAACCAATCCGCATATTGTCCTGATTGATGACATTTCTCGCCTAGCGCGCGGTCTGAAGGCTCATATTGAGCTTCGTGATGAGCTCGCACGAGCTGGCGGTATATTGGAAAGTCCCTCAGTCGTCTTTGGCGATGATTCCGATTCCCAGTTTCTGGAAAATGTGCTGGCAAGCTCCGCGCAACATTTTGCCCAAAAGAACAGAGAGCAAACCATCAACCGCATGAAAGCGCGTCTGACAAACGGCTACTATGTGAATGCGAGGCCGCCCCTTGGCTATAAATACATCAAGGGTCACGGCAAAGAGTTGGTAAGAGACGAGCCTATGGCTTCGATTGTTCAAGAAGCGCTGGAGGGATTTGCCTCTGGCCGCTTTGCCACACAAGGCGAAGTCAGGCAGTTTTTAGAAACACAGCCCGAGTTTCCAAAGAACGGTAAAGGCGGCGTCACCCATGAGCGCGCAAGCATCCTTTTGAAGCAACCCATCTATGCAGGCATGATTGAAGCCCCTGCGTGGGGTATATCGATGCGTGAAGGCAAACATCAGGGATTAATTTCCTGGGAAACTTTTCTCACAATACAGAATCGCTTGCGCGGAGGCGACCGCGTTCAAAATAGAATCGATCTGCATGAAGATTTCGTGCTGCGCGGTGCGGTCGATTGTGGCGACTGCGATAAGCCCCTTACTGCCTGCTGGAGCAAAGGTAAGAACAAGCGCTATCCCTATTACCTTTGTTTCAACAAAGAATGTGGCAGCTATCGAAAATCGATAGCTCGTGATCAGCTAGAGGGTGAATTCGAAGGACTGCTGGCTCAGCTACAGCCAACCCAGAACCTGTTCACCATCGCCTCAAAGATGTTTCGTGATTTGTGGGAGCATATGGCTGCGACCAATCAAGAACGTGCAATACGTCTCAAGGGCGATCTGACGCGACTGGAGAGCAATATGACCAAATTGGTCGATAAGATGCTCGACACTGACAACGCTATTGTCAGTGAGCAAATAGAAAAGCGTATCACTGCATTGGAAAGTGAAAAACTTCTGCTAGCCGAAAAGATCGAAAAACTCGGCAAACCAGTAAGGGGCTTTGACGAAATGTTCGAACACGCCCTCACATTCCTCGCAAACCCTTATAAAATATGGACTAATGGTACATTTTCAGACCAGAGAAATGTCCTCAAATTAGCCTTTTCTGGTAGGCTTAAATACAGTAGAAATGAAGGACTTCGAACACCCCAAACCTCTATACCTTTCAAGGTCTTAAGCGGTATTTGGGATGGTAAAAAAGGAATGGTGCACCCGGCGCGATTCGAACGCGCGACCTCTGCCTTCGGAGGGCAGCGCTCTATCCAGCTGAGCTACGGGTGCTAGGGCCTTTGCAGCCAGATGTTGCGCGCTAGCAGGGCATTGCTGCGCTTTCCAGCATTTTCTGCGCTGCCTGGTTATGCGGCTCATCGCCTTAGCGCGCAGTATCAGTGTCATATAAGGACGCTAATGTCATTTGGCTGGCCAGCCGCAGCATTTCCCGCGACTATGATATATTGGTAAAGCGATGGAAGCTGGCTGTTCATTATGCATGCGTTTCTAAATCAAATATCGCGCCTTCCCTGGGCCTTTGTCGCTGCGTTTACTGTTGCGGCTGCGACGGCGTTTTTGTTGATGCTGGCGCTGCTATCGGGCAGCCGTGCAACCGATAGCGCGCAGCCTTCTCCCATGCCCGCATCGCAAGCGCCGGCGGAAAAACGCATCGCTTTCAGCTTTGACGATTCACCGCGCGGGGCAGGGGCATTTATTGACGTGAAGCGGCGGCCGGCAATGTTGCTGGCTGCGCTGGAGGAGGCAGGCATCAGGCAGGCGGTGTTCTTCGCCAACCCTGGGCGTTTTTCCAAAGGCAGCGTTACCGAGGCTGCGGTCAAATCCTACGGCGCTGCCGGTCATGTTCTGGCCAATCATACTGCCAACCATTTGAAGCTGTCGAACACGTCAGCCGAGGCCTTTCTGGCAGATATCGACATTGCGGAAAAATGGTTGAAGCAGCAGCCGAATTATCGTGCGTGGCTGCGATTCCCGCATCTGGATGAAGGCGGAAAGAATCTGGCGAAGCGCGATGCTGTGCGCGCGGGAATGCGATCCAGAGGGTTAACGCATGGCTATGTCACGATCGATGCATCCGACTGGTTTTTGGAAGGGCGCACAATTGCGGCGCGCCGAAATGGCCGCGTGATCGACCGCGCTGCGCTGCGCAATTTATATGTGCAGACACATGTGGATTCGGCGAATTTCTCGCACCGTTTGGCCAAGCGCACTTTGGGCCGTGCGCCGGTTCAGATGCTGCTGCTGCATGAAAGCGATTTGGCTGCACTGTTCGTCACCGATCTGGCGAAGGCGCTGCGCGAAGACGGGTGGCAAATCGTGACCGCTGATGCAGCCTATGCCGATCCGATTGCGAAGATCATTCCGGATACCGAATTCGCCAATGGCAATATGCTACAAATGCTGGCGTGGGAGCGCGGTATTGATGGGTCGCGGTGGTTCAAAGGCAACGATACCCGGCACATGGCCGGTGTATTCGCACAGCAGGTTTTGGGCGATGAGTGACAGCAAAGGGGCCAGCGAAACCGCCAGCCCCTTTCGTACGTCAAACCGTAACAGTGCGGTCGTTAATCCGCGATCTAATCAATCCGAACAGTGGTATAGCGCGTGGCTCCGCCGCGGCGCTTCACGCCTAGCAGCACTGCCTTGCGATCAGCCTTCTTCGCTTCATTAATGGCGCGCGCCAGTGCCTCAACAGTCGTGACGGCTTTATAGTTGGATGATACGATCACGTCGGCACGGCGAATGCCCTTTTGCGCTGCGCTTCCGCGCCCGGCGACGTCCACCACAACGCCCTTTATACTCTGCGGCATGCCGATCGCGCGTGCGATTTCAGACGTCAGCGGAATCGCCCGAATGCCAAGCGCGTCGCGGATAACCTGTGCGTCATCACCGGAGGCATCACCGTCGAAATCCTTGTTCTCGTCCGGATTGAAATTATTCTGCGCGAGTTTTTCCTCGGTAGGACGCCTGCCGACTGTAGCATTGATTTTCATCGGCTTGCCTTCGCGCAGGATGGCGAGCGGAATTTTGGTACCCGGTTTTATATTCGCGACAATATAGGATAGCGTATCATCGGGCGTCACATCGCGGTTATTCACTTTCAGGATGATATCGCCTTGTTTCAAACCGGCCTTGTCGCCTGCTTCGCCTTCGACGATATTCTGAACAAATTCTCCGCGTTCCTTCGCAATGCCCAACGCATCGGCCATATCTTCGGATACCGGGCTGATACTGATGCCCAGAAATCCGCGTTCAGGCCGCTCGCCTTTTCGCAACGCATCAATCACGGGCTGCGCCTCTTCGGCCGGGATGGCAAAGCCAACGCCGATATTTGCACCAATGGGGGAGATCAGGCGATTGTTGATGCCGATTACTTTGCCGCGCAAATTGAACAGCGGGCCGCCGCTGTTACCCGGATTGATCGCAGTGTCGGTTTGGATAAAACGGTCATATGCCCCGCCCGCGCCAATGTTACGCTGCAAGGCAGATACGATGCCGGCGGTTACTGTGCTGCCAAGGCCCAGCGGGTTGCCAATCGCGATAACCCAATCGCCGACGCGGCTTTTTGCCGAACTTTCCATTTCGACGAAAGGCAGGTCTTTCGCATTCACTTTCACCAATGCGATATCCGATGTGGCGTCGCGGCCTACAATTTCCGCAGTGTAGGTTTTGCCATTGGTAAGCGTCACGGTCACTTCATCAACAACGTCGCCGCGCGGGCCGCCGGCGATGACGTGGTTGTTAGTGACGATCAGGCCGTCCGGCGTGATGATAAAGCCCGATCCGCCGCCCTGCTGTTCGCGTTGGCGCGAAGGCTGCTGACGGTTAAATGGATTGAACCCTGATTTGACGCGCACTTTCTGCTTGGTCGAAATGTTGACCACAGCGGGCTGGAGCTTTTCGGTTAAATCGGCAAAGCTTGCCGGTGCGCCGCCGGGTGCCAGATTGACCGAAGCGCCGACAGGGCCAGCGGTTTGCGCAGTTACAGGCGTGCCGTTTACCAGCGTGATCGTGCTTCCACTCAGCAGCAGCGCCGCTGTAACACCATATGCATATCGCATAAAAATTCCTTTGTTTATCATCTTGTCCGTCACTGCCATCGAATAGGCCATGTGCCGCAAAATCAAATAATTAGTATAGCCTCAAGCTGAATAGCGATTGAACGGCAGCGCTGCCCAATATCGAAACCGAACGGTTAATTGCCATCACGGAAATTGCGCAGATATTCATTATTCGGTGTGAGCACGACGCTCGTTTCGCCCTGACCTTCGCCATTACGAAATGTTTTCTTATAGCTCTGCATCGAGCGATAGAAATCATAGAAGCCGGGATCTTTGCCATAGCTTTGCGCATAAATTTCGGCTGCTTCCGCTTCACCGTCGGCGCGAATTACCTGCGCGTCCTTCCGGCCCTCTGCCTCAATCGTGGCGCGTTCCTGTTCACGTGCGGACCGCATACGTTCATAGGCCGAATCGAGCGGCGTTCCCACGGGCAGATCGGCGCGTTTGATGCGCACGTCGATAACCGTGGCACCATATTTGGCCGCTTCCTGGTTCAACTGCGTCTGGATATTGGCCATCACTGCGCCGCGTTCTGCCGACAGCAGGCTGGCAAATGATCTTTTACCCAATTCGTTACGCACAGATGATCCAAGCGTTTCGCCCAACCGTTGCTCAAGCCGTTCTTCGGTCCGAACGGTTTTGAACATCTTCAGCGCGTTGGTGATCCGGTATCGCCCGAACGCGTTCACCTGCACCTGCAACTGATCGGTGGAGAGCACTTCTTGCGGAGCCATTTCAACGGAACGCACGCGTTTATCGATCGGCTGTATCTGTTCGATAAACGGTATTCGCAACGTCAATCCGGCCTGCGTCGATTCGCCCAGTCGGTCATCCTCACGATACGGATTTATTGTGCGTTTATATTCGCCGTAACTGGTGATCAGTGCCTGGCTGGTCTCCGGCACGATCGACACGGACATCGACAATAGCACCACGGCCAGAAAGCCCACCAATGAAAGTGCAACGGGATTTTTCACGAAACGCTGGATCATTGTGCAGCCTCCTTGTTCGCTTGGCTGGTCGCAGACGCGGTGGCAGCTGGCGCAGCAGCTGGCGTAGCCGTCTGGCCCGAACGCTTTCTAATTTCCGGCAAGGGAAGATACGGCGTTACGTTGCCGGTCTCGACGATGGTTTTATCCGTCTGGCCCAACACCTGCTCCATGGTTTCGTAGTAGATCCGGCGTTTGGTAACCTCCGGCGCTGCGCTATATTGCACATAGATTTTGTCGAACTCTGCCGTTTCACCCAAAGCAAGTTCTGTAACCTGACGGGCATATTTGCGCGCTTCGTTACGGTTGCTTTCCGCCTGTTGCTTCGCAGCATTCACGCGGCGGAATGATTCGCTCACTTCGCTGGGAGCGGCGGCTTGCTGAATATCAATACTCTGCACAGATATGCCCGCGCGATATTCATTCAGTATCACTTCCATCCTGTCGCGCACATCGGCCTGAATTTCGGAACGGCCCGGGCCGATAGCCTGAATCAGATCAAAATTCGCGATCGAGGCGCGCATCGCGCTTTCGGCAACTTCGCGAACCGTATCATCGGGATCGGCAAGCTGAAACAGATAGCGTTCAGGATCAGCCACCTGCCAACGGACATTATATGCCATGTCGATCACATTTTCATCGCGCGTAATGATCAGATTTTCAGAATTGCTGTCAACCGATCCTATCGTCACTGTGCGAACCTCACCGGTATCCACTTTCGTCAGATTCTGAATCGGATAGGGAAAGGTGAGCGAGATACCGGGGCCAACAGTGCCCGAATATTTGCCGAATGTAGTGATGACGCCGCTTTGCGCAGGTTCAAGCCGGTGAAAGCTGGTCCACACCAGCCATAGCGCGACAAGCAATGCAATGCCGATGGCCCAGGCTGATTTGCCGTCGCCGCCCTTGGGAAATTTGTTCCATGCGCCGCCGTTTCCGCCGCCGCCGCCCGCGCGCCGTTTTTTCAAAAGCTCGTCCAGTGACGTCACTTTGCCGGGTTTCGGGCCATTGCCCGGCCCGCCTTGTTCGGGCGGTTGCCACGGATTGCCTCCATTGCCGCCGCCGGAACCGTTTCCGGAGCCATTGCCGTTATTCCCGCCGCCCGGAGTATCCCACGGGCCCCTGCCGCCATCATCTGCCACGGTTAAATCCGATCATCATCGTTTGTCTAATTTTTCCCATGCACTCTTTATAGGAACGCTTTTGCAGAAAAACAGTGTCAATCCTTACAAAGTGGCATTATTCGCTGCTGTATGAATGATGTTGATCGGATAGAGGCGGCTATCACCCAAGCGGCGCAGGGGCGCGCCAGTGGCGTGAAGATAGCAGGCGGCGTCGTGACGGCCATGATCGATATGTCCGGTCTGGACGCCAGCGCGCGTACCAAGCTGGCCAGCGGTGTCGAGGCTGCGGCCGCGGGCTTGCCCGGCGTTGACACAATACGGCTGATGCAAACGGCCGAGCGGGTTCAGCGCCGCCTGATCGCGGTTGCCAGCGGAAAAGGCGGCGTCGGCAAATCCACGCTATCTACCAATCTGACGATTGCGCTGCGGCGAAGCGGCAGGCAGGCGGGGCTGATAGACGCCGACATTTACGGCCCGTCGCAGCCACGATTGCTGGGCGCGGAGGGAATTCAGCCAGAGGCGCGGGAGAAGACACTGATGCCTGTAACCGGGGCGGGCGATGTGCCGTTCCTGTCGATGGGGCAGCTGGTAAAGCCGGGGCAGGCCGTGGCGTGGCGCGGGCCGATGGCGGGCAACGCGCTGTCGCAGCTGGTGGACGGCGATTGGGGCGCTACGCGCGATCTGATTGTCGATTTGCCGCCCGGCACCGGCGATATACAGCTGTCCATGATTCAAAAGCATAAGCCCGCAGGCGCAGTCATTGTATCGACGCCGCAAGATCTGGCGTTGATGGATGCCGCGCGGGCGATCAGCTTTTTTGAAACCGCAAAGGTTCCGATCATCGGCGTCGTTGAAAATATGTCGGGCTATATCTGTCCCAATTGCGGCGATGTGAGCCATCCGTTCGGGGCGGGCGGGGCAGAGGCTGCGGCGCGCGAGCTGGGGCTGCCCTTTCTGGGCCGCATCCCGCTGGATATTGCAATTCGGGAGGCCAGCGATGCAGGCACGCCGCCTGCGCTGGGCGATGGGCCGATTGCCGATGCCTTCGCCGATATTGCGCGCCAAGTGGCGGAATGGATCGACGGCGGGCATGCGGCGGAATGACCGGCACGGCTGGCGATAACAAGCCGGTTGGCAACAGGCAGCGCGCCAACGCCAGCGCCGCGCCCGCACTAACGCGCAGAAATATCCTGATCGGCGGCGGCGTTGGTGCCGGGCTGATCGTCGCGTGGAGCCTGTGGCCGCGCAGCTATCGACCGAATATGAAAGTTGCGGCGGGCGAACATCTTTTCGGGCCATGGCTGAAAATTGCAGAAGACGGCAAAGTGATCGTCGGTATTCCGCAAAGCGAAATGGGGCAGGGCGTGTATACCCAACTGGCGCAGGTGGTGGCGAGCGAGCTTGGCGCGGATTGGCGCACCATTGCCGTTCAGCCTGCCATGCCTTCGCCGCTTTTTGCCAATGATTTGCTCGCGCATAAATGGGCCAGCGCCTTCGTGCCGAACAGCATGGATAGTGATCAAATTCCCGGCAAAGTCGTCGATGCACTGTCAGAGCGTTCGGCATTTGTCGTCACTGCCGGTTCGACTTCGCTGCGCCAGTTTGAACAGGCGTGCAGAATGGCGGGGGGCGCCGCCCGCATGTTGCTGGCGCAGGCGGCGGCGGCGCGTTGGGATGTGAATTGGGAGGCTTGCGAAGAACGCGGCGGCTTTGTGACCTATCAGGATAAGAAGCTGTCCTTTGCGGCGCTGGCTGCGGAGGCGGCAGAGTTTGATCTGCCTGAGGCCGCGCCACTGCGCGCGTCGCTGCCGGAAATAATGCCGGGCGGTGCTGCCCCGCGTATTGATGTGGCATCCAAGGTGGATGGCAGCGCGAGCTTTGCAGGCGATATCCGTCTGCCCGATATGCTCTACGCCTCCACGCGCGGCGGGCCGATCGGTGATACGCGGCTGAAATCGGTTAATCGCGCTGGGGCCAAGGGCGTGTCCGAATTGGTGACAGTGTTGAAAAACGAACGCTGGGTCGCGGCACTTGCGACCAATTGGTGGGCGGCAAACCGCGCTCTTGATCTTATGGCACCGGTGTTTGAAACCACGGGCGCACTTGCCGATAGTGATGCGATAACCGAACATCTCAAAAGCCGCTTTGCAGATGGCAAGGGCTATATCATTCACAGCACCGGCAGCTTTGATTCCACGAAATCGCCCGATGCGGTGACGCGCGTTTATGATGCGGAATATATCGTTTCGCCTGCCGTGCATGCGCCGCTGGAAACGCGCAGCGCAACCGCGCGCTTTACCGATGGCCGGTTGCAATTATGGCTCGCTAGTCAGGCACCGGAGGCGGCACGGCAGGCCGCCGCAGACGCGATCGGCATTTCTGCGGATGATGTTGTGCTGTTCCCTATGATGGCAGGGGGCAGTTTCGGCCGAAATCTTGACAGCGAAATCGCGCGCCAGGTTGCTGTTCTGGCAAAAACCGCCGAGCGCCCGGTGCAGCTTGTATGGTCGCGGGCGGAAGATTTGATGCGCGATCATTATCGCCCGCCCGCCGCCATCCGCATGACCGCGGCAATGGGGCAGGGAAGCCAGATCGCCGGCTATTCTGCCCGCTTTGCAACGCCGCCCGTGTTGCGCGAACAGGCGGCGCGCCTAATGGGCGATAGCGTCGTCGATGCACGGCGGGCCAGCGCGGGCGAATATGATCCGCTGGCTGTGGAGGGCGCGGTGCCGCCCTATGGCATACCCAATATCTCGATTGCGCATTTCCCTGCCGAGATACCCATTCCCAGCGGGCGGTGGCGCGGCAATGCGCATAATATCACAGCTTTCTCGCGCGAATGTTTTATCGACGAGCTTGCGGCAAAAGCCGGGATCGAGCCGTTGTCATACCGTATGCAAATGCTGACCGGGCAGACGCGGCTTGCCCGCTGCCTTTCGCGTGCGGGCGCGCTGGGCGAATGGGATGGCGGCGCGGGCGGCAGCGGAAAAGGCATTGCCTGCCATGCCATGCGCGGCGGATATATTGCAGTCATCGCAGCCGCCCAGACGGATGACGCTGGCATTTCCGTCCGCCGTATTACAGCGGTGGTCGATGCGGGCCGGATCATCAATCCGGATATCGCGAGGCAGCAGATTGAAGGCGGCATAATTTTCGGCATCGCGCAGGCCGTGGGCGCATCCACCGGATTTGATCGCGGCCTGCCGCTGGCCCGGCGGCTGCGCGATATCGATCTGCCCCGCCTTGCAGACATATCGGAAATTATAGTCGAATTCTTGCCGAGTAACGAAGATCCGGCGGGCGTGGGAGAGCTTGGCGTGCCTGCCGTGGCACCGGCCATTGCCAACGCGCTATATTCTGCAAGTGGATTGCGGCTTCGTGAATTGCCACTGCTGTCACGCGGGCTATAGCATACCGAATGAACAGCCATCTGCCGCCATCGCATCCGCCCGTCGCAAATTCAAAAATTGGCGTGTTGATCGTCAATCTGGGTACGCCGGACGCGCCCACACCAAAGGCGGTGCGCCGGTATCTCAAACAATTTCTGTCCGATCGCCGTGTGGTCGAAATTCCGGCGCTGGTATGGCAGCCGATACTGCGCGGCATTATCCTCAATACCCGCCCCAAAAAATCGGCCGCGGCGTATAAAAAAGTATGGACCGACAAAGGCTCGCCGCTCGCATTTTATACCGCGGCGCAGGCCGAAATATTGCAGCAGCGGCTGGGCAGCGATATCGATGTGCGCTATGCCATGCGCTACGGCGAACCTGCTATCGCGCGGCAGCTGGCGCAGATGAAGGATGCCGGATGCAACCGTATTCTGATCGCGCCGCTCTATCCGCAACATTCCGGCGCGACGACAGCAACTGTTCTGGACGAAGGCTTTGCCGCGCTGGCGAAAATGCGGTGGCAACCGGCGCTGCGCACATTGCCCCCCTATCATGATGATCCGCTGTATATCGCCGCGCTGAAGCGTTCGGTTGAAACACAATTGGCGGCGCTTGATTTTGTGCCGGAAGCGTTGGTCATCAGTTTCCACGGGATGCCGAAACGCACGTTGGAGTTGGGCGATCCGTATCATTGCCATTGCCAGAAAACCGCGCGGCTATTGTCAGAGGCGATGGGCCGCGATCTTGTGATCAGTTTTCAGTCACGGTTTGGCCCCGCCAAATGGCTGGAGCCTGCAACCGATGATACGATCGAGCGGCTCGCGGGTGAAGGGCATAAAAATATCGCGATCTTCGCTCCGGGATTTTCGGTGGATTGTCTGGAGACACTGGAGGAACTGGCGATAGCCGGGCGTGAACAGTTTGAAGAAGCGGGCGGCGAGAAATTTGCTTATCTGCCGTGCCTGAATGACGGCGATGTCGGGATGGACATGCTGGAGGCGTTAATGCGCCGCGAACTCGCCGGCTGGATCTAGCAAACTGTAATTTCTGCGCGCGTTTACGTTAGCGGTAACTTGCCCGGACGAAGCGGGCTGGATAGTCAGTTTGTGAGAAACAAAGGAGAGAGAAAATATGGCTGAAAGAATTGCGTTGGTAACGGGCGGAACGCGCGGAATTGGGAAAGCCATAAGTATGCGGTTGAAGGACGCCGGGCGAACCGTGGTGGCCAGCTATGGCGGCAATGATGAAGCGGCTGCCGAATTTAAGAAAGCCCACGGCATCGAAGTGATGAAATGGAATGTCGGCGACCATGAAGAATGTCAGGAAGCCTGCGCAAAAATCGAACAAGATGTCGGCCCGATAGATATTCTGGTGAACAATGCCGGTATCACGCGCGACGCCACGATGATGAAGATGACGTATGAACAATGGGAAGAAGTGCTGCGTGTCGATCTTTCAGGCTGTTTCAATATGGCAAAAGCGACCTTCCCGGGAATGCGGACGCGCGGCTGGGGCCGGATCGTCAATGTCGGTTCGGTCAACGGGCAGGGCGGGCAAATCGGACAGGTGAATTATGCCGCCGCGAAATCGGGCATTCACGGCTTCACCAAATCACTCGCGATTGAAGGCGCACGTTACGGCGTGACTGCCAACGCCATCGCACCGGGATACATCGGCACCGAAATGCTGATGACCATTCCCGATACGGTGATGGAAAAAATTGTCGCGCAAATTCCCGTTGGCCGTCTGGGCCAGCCCGATGAAATCGCGCGCGGCGTGACATTTCTGACAAGTGAGAATGCCGAATTTATCACAGGATCAACGCTGTCGATCAATGGCGGTCAGCATATGTATTGATTGCGGTGCCGGGTGGATGCGTTTTTGCGGGATTGAAAGTTTGTGAAACATGCCAATCGCGCAATATCATCCACCCGTTAAACGCAGCATCACGATCGACGGGCACCAGACGTCAATCAGCCTGGAACCCGTATTCTGGGATATGCTGAAAGATGCCGCCGTGCTCCGCAGCCAGCCGGTAAACGCGCTGGTATCACAAATTGATGCCGAACGGATACAAAGCGCAACGCCGCCCGGATTGGCCAGCGCGATACGCAGTTGGCTGATCGCCGATCTGCGCGCGGGGGCTGGGGCCAATGGTGGACGATAGCGAACAGCCACTGCCGCTGGAACGCCCCGGCTTGCGGCGGATTACGTTCGGTCTGCCCATCGCCATCTTCACCGCCCTCATCGCGGCCAGCTTCGCCAGCCCGGACGTGTTTTTGCAGGTGGCGAGCGCAAGCAATGACTGGATATTGCGTATGTTCGGCAATGTGTTTGCCTTTGCGGCGTTCGCATTCGTGCTCACATGCATTTGGGCTTTCGTGTCCCCGCTTGGCAAAATACGGCTGGGCGGCCGGGATGCTCAGCCGCTCCTGTCGCGGTGGAACTGGTTTGCCATCACGCTCAGCACAACAATCGCGATCGGCATATTATTCTGGGCCACAGCGGAACCGATCTATCATCTCTACGATACCGGCGGCGCAGCGCAGGTCGGCAGTGCGCAGGCGCAGCTGTTCGCGATGAGCTCGCTCTATATGCATTGGGCATTCACGCCCTATGCGATCTATACGGTGCCGGCGCTGGCATTTGCCCTGTGCTACCATAATCTGAAGCTGCCATTTTCATTATCATCCCCTATCGCGGCAGTCATCGGGCGGCCTGTTCCCGGTATCGCGGCGCAGCTGCTCGATGCGATTTGCCTGTTGTCGCTATTGTTCGGGCTGGCAGCTTCGCTTGGCGCAGGGATCATGTCGATCAGCGGCGGTATTGACCGGATCACGCCGCTGTCCACCGGGCCGGTATTGCTGGCATTGGTGGCAGCAGGAATCGTGGCGGCGTTTTTCCTGTCGTCCGTCAGCGGTCTCCAGCGCGGCATACGTGTGCTGTCCGATTACAATACGAAGCTGTTCGCGATGTTGGCGATATTCATTCTGCTGGCCGGGCCGACCTCGCAGATAGTGATGCTGGGCGTTAAATCTTTCGGCATTTATATTACAGAGTTTATCCCCCGCTCGCTGCTGTTGAAGCCGTATGACAATGACGAATGGCTGAACGCGTGGACGGTTTTCTATTTCGCGAACTGGATGGCATGGGCGCCGTTATCTGCCATGTTCCTCGCCCGGATTGCGCGCGGATATACGGTGCGCGAATTTATCGCCATGAACCTTGCCGCGCCTGCGATGTTTTCGGTGGTGTGGATGATGATATTCGGCGGCTTTGCAATCGAATATGAAAGCGCCGCGCCCGGTGCGTTGAAATCGGTGCTCGACAGCGGTGGGCCGGAATTTGTGCTGTATAGGCTGCTTGAGGCTGTGCCCTTCGGCCTGTTTGTGGCGGCGCTTTTCGTGATCCTGTCATTCCTGTCCTATGTCACAGCAGCTGACAGCAACACAGATGTGCTGGCGCGGTTAAGCATGCGCGGCGAATCCGATATGCAGGCCGCCGCGCAAACCGATAGGCAGTCAGGCGGGCAATCTGGCGGGCGCAGGCATATCTGGATCCGGCTGATTTGGGCTAGTCTTGTCGGCGTCGCGGCATGGGTGATGGTGAGTTTTTCCGGCATCGAAGGGGTAAAGATGTTGAGCAATCTCGGCGGCTTTCCGGCATTGTTTGTTATCTCGCTGTTTTGTATGGTGCTGATATGGCTCGGCACCCGCGGGCTGGATCAGCTGCGCGGATAAACTCTGGTTGGTTTTTTGCAGGCGCGGCGCTACAGCGCGGCCATGCTTACAATTCAGGACATCACCGTGCGGCTCGGCGGGCGCACCATTTTGGACAAGGCGAGCGCGAGCATTCCGCCCGGCGGGCGTATCGGGCTCATCGGCCGAAATGGCGCGGGCAAATCAACGCTGATGAAGGCGATGATCGGCGCGCTGGAGGCGGATGAGGGCGAGATTACAATGCCCCGCGACACGCGGCTGGGCTATATCGCGCAGGAAGCACCGGCGGGGGAGGCCACACCGTTTGAAACCGTGCTGGCCGCCGATGTCGAACGCGCGCAATTGCTGGCCGAGGCAGAGAATACCGAGGATATGGACCGGCTAGGCGATGTGCATGACCGGCTGATCGCCATTGATGCATGGAGCGCGCCATCGAAAGCCGCCCGCATTCTGGTCGGGCTTGGCTTTGACGAAGAGATGCAGGGCCAGCCGCTCGACAGTTTTTCCGGCGGGTGGAAAATGCGCGTCGCATTGGCGGCGTTGCTATTTTCGCAGCCCGATGTGCTGCTGCTCGATGAACCGTCAAACCATCTCGATCTGGAGGCTACATTATGGCTGGAAAATTTTCTTAAAAGCTATCCTGCCACCGTGATCGTGATCAGCCATGAACGCGACCTGCTGAATAATGTGGTCGACAATATCCTACATTTGCAGGGCGGCAAGCTGACGCTGTATCCCGGCGGATATGATGCGTTTGAAAAGCAGCGGGCCGAACGCGCGGCGCAGCTGGAATCCGCCCGCGCGTCACAAGATGCGCAGCGGGCGCGGCTGCAGGATTATGTCGCGCGTAACAGCGCCCGCGCATCGACCGCGAAACAAGCGCAGTCACGCGCAAAAATGCTGGCGAAGATGCAGCCGATTACAGCGTTGATCGATGATCCGTCGCTGACCTTCGATTTTCCCGATCCCAAAGAATTGAAACCGCCGCTCATCACGTTGGATCTCGCTGCTGTCGGCTATAGCGAGACACCGGTGTTGCAGCGGCTGAACCTGCGCATTGATCCCGATGACCGGCTGGCGCTGCTGGGCCGCAATGGCAATGGCAAAACGACGTTGGCGCGCCTGCTCGCTGCGCAACTGCCGCCGATGGACGGCGAGATGAACGCATCGGGAAAGCTGCAGATCGGATATTTCACGCAGTATCAGGTTGAGGAATTGTCGGGCGAGGATACGCCGCTGGAACATATGACACATGCCATGAAGGACGCAGCGCCCGGTGCGGTGCGCGCGCAGCTTGGCCGGTTCGGCTTTGCCGGGGAACGCGCAACGCAGCGGGTAGGCAAGCTATCGGGCGGCGAACGCGCGCGGCTGGCGTTGGCGCTGGTTACACGCCACGCGCCGCATCTGTTGATCCTTGATGAACCGACGAACCACCTTGATGTTGATGCGCGCGAGGCATTGGTGCAGGCGCTGAACGCATATGACGGCGCGGTGATCCTGATCAGCCATGATCGCCATATGGTGGAGCTTACCGCAGACCGCCTCGTGCTGGTTGATGATGGCACGGCGCGCGAATATGCGGGCAGCATGGAGGATTATATTGATTTCGTGCTGGGCCGCAATCAACCCAAAGCCGATGGCGGGCCGAAGCAATCGAAGAAAGACAAGCGTCAGGCTAAGAAGGACCGCGAAGCTGCCAAGGCTTTGAAGGCCAAGGTAACCGAAGCGGAAAAGGCAGTCGCAAAATTGCAAGCGCAGATCGCCGATATTGACGCCGCATTGGCTGATCCGGAAAAAGCGCAAGGTGGGCTGGCGCAGCTGTCGATGGGCAAACTATCACAAAAACGCAGCGAGATCGCGGGCGAATTGGAA
>ENA-ORXM01001715-ORXM01001715.1-marine-metagenome-genome-assembly--contig:-NODE-1715-length-29043-cov-3.954809_pt1 | contig 29043 bp, 20 predicted proteins | sample MGYA00237867_ERZ511480 | MGnify/ENA primary metagenome ERZ511480 (study PRJEB26309, sample SAMN06266103) | marine metagenome | isolation source: Algal blade | place: United Kingdom:Sidmouth, United... | reverse complement strand
GGATTTATTGTTTGATCAAGAGTTTAATTTATCGCCTGCAGAAGGAAATAATCCAGTCAGTTTACTGAAAGAAAACGGCATTGAAGCAAAAACCTTTCCAGTGCATTACCCTACAGGTAAAAACACTTGGAATGAGGACAGAGAAGAGAAACTATCTTTATTAAGATATTTTAATCCAGCTGGAGCTCATAGCTCAATCAAGCTCGGTGAGTCTCCTGTCAATAAAGCACTTAACCTAGTACCCGTAATTACTGAAACTGCCATAGGAAAGAGAGATAGCATGTCTGTCTTTGGTAAAGATTACAATACTAGAGATGGTAGCTGTATCAGAGATTATATTCATGTTGTAGATTTGGCTAAGGCACACGTAAGCGCTCTAGAACGGTTACTTCGAAATAACAGAGACCAAAATTATGAGGTTTTCAATGTAGGCACTGGAGAAGGTACTTCTGTGATGGAAGTTATAAAGACTTTTGAAGAGGTTACTGGTGAACCGTTGTCCTACAAAATTGCCCCACGGAGACCTGGAGATGTCATTTCAAGCTATGCCAATACCGATCAGGCGAATCAAATTCTTGGGTGGCAAGCAAAAAGCACCTTAAAAGAAGCTCTGACTACTGCATGGGCTTGGGAAAAAAAGGTGCGAGGCTTGTGAAATCTGCCTTGTGATGCTTCTTCACGAGCAAAGATTGTGGATTGAAGATTCTTCCGAATCATTCTTTGTTGACCTACTAAATATATTCAAAAAAATTGTGTGAAAACAGTTGTTTAACTCATGTGAGTGAGAGTATATTTGCCGCGGAGAAATGGCAGAGTGGTCGAATGCACTGGTCTTGAAAACCAGCGTGCCGCAAGGTACCGGGGGTTCGAATCCCTCTTTCTCCGCATTATTGAATGCTTCACATCGTAGATGTGGAGCATTTTCTATTTAAGGGCAATTTGAAGCAAAGCTTCTACAAATGAAATGAATAGAAAATTTACAAAGGCGTAGCCTGTAAACATTCAATGATGTACCCTTTTCACATTTCGGGGATCACTTTTTTTTGTAATCCCTCTTTCTCCGCAAAAGAAACCTGTAAAGCGGAGCTTACACAGGTTTTATGCTTGTACAAGGAATACTATTTTGGGTTTTATTCAACTCACTCAACAACCAATAACCAGTGACCACCTTCAGTGACTAAGATGTAGCTGCCACTTGCAGCGTTGCCCAGTGTTATTTCTGTGCCGTTACCATCAAACTGTTGCTCAATTGGCGCTTGGCGGCCGTACAAATCATACATCATAAATTGCTGTGTTGATTCGGTATTTGTGACATACAACCGTTCGTTTGCTCTTGCTGGGTTAGGGTAGAGCAACATGCCCTCAGTTGTATCGATGATTGGTGGTTCTTCCTCTTCAACTTTTTTAAAGTAAGTCACGGCTTTGTCATAAGCCTCTTGGCCTACTTTTTCACCCATTATCCTTCCCGGAATATCATCTATGGGCGGATGGATTCCACCCCAAATTCTAGACAAACTACACTGGTCAGAAGCATCTCTGTAAGTCGCCCATTGCAGCTTCACATCCATTGATGGGCCTTCTTCAAAAACTAAAAACTCATTTTTATGGGCATAGAATTGACCGAGACCACCTGGGAAGAATTCATTGCCCGTAAACTCAGTAAGTAATTCAGCAGCCGCTCTTGAATAGGTAGAGTGACCGGAAACATAACCTGCAAAAGGCGGTGTGACAAAACTTGGTCTCTGGTAAGGCCACCATTGCTCTGCAAGAATCCAGTCTACACCGGCTTGATCTGTCGCCGTGTCGCCAATGAAACTATGGCCTTTCCATGCTTTCACCTTTATTTTGCCAATATTCTCTTCGTCTCGCCCCTCCAGCTCATCTCCGGGCAAAACTAGTTCAATAAACTCATCAATCAGTGGTAAACCAAATTCATGGTAGCTAAACAAAACAGGATTAGTGCTTTGACCACGGTCAGCCATATATCTCAAGGCAGAAATTGGGCGAACATAATCATACCAACCTTTATGGCTCCAGGCAGTAATTGCCGCATCATGCATGGCCCCACCCAGAGAAAAATATGCTTTAATGTCCCATTCTAACGGTGAGAGCTCTTCACCATTGCCATTTACTCTTCTTATGAGTTGCGGGTGATCATTTACTAACTGGTTCAAAATTGTGAACCAATGTCCGGGAGGTGTTTCAGAATCAGGTCCATCCGCCCAATACTCAGCCAACACACGTGTATAATCTCCACGCGGTACAACTTGTGCTTGATATGGCTGCCCGGTAATAGGGTTGGTTGGGCGACCTTGACTAGAAACGCCACCATTCTGCTCATCAAAAAATTGAGGGAATTCACTTGATGAAGTTGGAAACTCATCAGAATTTAAATTTCCAATTGATCGAGGAGAAATATCCCACATTACACCATCAGTGGGGTCTAAATGTGCGCTCCATTGTGAGACAAGAGCAAATCCCCATTGGTATTCTTCGGTCGATACTGGATCGCCTTCATCGAGAATTGGTGGTTGGCCGGCATCTCTATACACGCTGAAAGTTTCTCCATTTCTTTGATGTAGGGTAAGGTCATCATCAGTCATTGCGAAAGGATACACATTTCCCCATTCTGGTGAGAGAAAGGGAATCGAAGAGCCTTCAATAGTATTTCCACTTTGATCAATATAAGTATCTAAACTGAGTGATTGCCAGCGATTTGGATCAATAATGGTTGGATTGCCAGGTAAAATTGGCGCAAGTGGCGGATTGATTGGCTGATAAAACAAGTTCTCATAATCACCACTTTCTTGAGACTGATCGATTAAGCCATAGGCGATATAAATTTGGGCAATATAGTTTCCGAGTGCGGCCGCATTTCCGTCAACATAATCAATGCTGGTAAATGAACTGTCGTAACCAAGTTGATTCATAATACGATCGAACTTGTTTTGTGTTTCAAAACTGTTTGGCGAGTTCTGAAAGCGATGAGTTAGAAGCCGAAAGGCTGCGAAACTGATTGCGGTTTCTATATTTTCAACCACATTTGATTCATCAAACAACGTGTTATCAACGGTGCTTGAAAATCCATTGAGTTCATTACCCATGAGATAAGGCCTGTTATTGTTCAAAATTGCCCAAGCATCATACATAGCGGCACTTGTGTGAAATAAGTTTCTTGCGTGAACAGTTGGTCGTGCAAAATCATTTCGAATAGCAAAAAGTGTGGTTTCATTCCAAAGCCTTGCTACGGAGATGTGGTCATCTACATTCGATAACCGCAAATTCACCAGATAGGCTGATTCTTCTGAAGAGCACAATTCATCATTAACTGTAGCGTAAATGGTGCCCGTCTCTTCAAATCCCCATTTAACAGTAATTTCATTGTTTGTGGGGCTGTCTAACAATTCTCCGCCCTCAACTCGCCAATGAATTTCTTCATTGCTATTTAATGGGTAGCTATACGTCTCAGTTTTGAAAAACCCAGAATTGCTTGGTCCACTAATTGTCGAAGCCTGAAAATAAGTACATGAGCCATCATCTTCAATGGCGTTAGGATCGTAATTGCACGAGTTCGGATCGGTACAGCCTCTTGGTTTCTCTGCAAAGCTTTGTTCCAAAACTTCGAAACCTTCATTTTCAACAGCTTTAATAAATGTATTATGTGTAACATCATCATAAAAGTCAACAATTCCTGAGGGCCATCTTATAGATAGAGATATAATTTCTGCAGCAGGATTTAACCCAAAATGGACAGGGGTTAAGCTCTGTGAAAGGAATCCAACTCCCGTAAAATACCTTTTTAAACTTCCATGTGTGGTTTCTAAAGTCAACTCAGTACCAACTGCACTTCTGTTGGAAACGGTTCCTTCTAAAAGAATTTTTAACCATTGAACATAGATAGGGTTATTTTCAGGATTTGAAACAATGTTGTTTTCATAAAAGAAACAGCTTTCGTCTGAGTTAGTAACTATTACATCGAGATCGCCATCGTTGTCATAATCAAAATCTACAGTAGCAACACTAATTGCATGATCTTCTAGTCCTGTATCTTTTTCAGTAAATGTATCGCCTCCGTTACCGTATTCGTTTTCATAGTAAATGTTTGTTTCTGGCCCTCTGGAGGTGAAGAAAAATCCATTGACAACAAACAAATCTTCATCTCCATCAAGATCAAAGTCGCCAAAAGTGGCACCCCATCCCCAACCACTAGCGCCAACATTGTTTTCTACTGCATCTTCTGTAAAACTGTTTTCTCCTGTGTTTGTGAGTAAGAAGTTTTCATCAATTGATGTGACGAAAACATCAAATAAGCCGTCTAAATTATAGTCACCGAATGCGATTCCCATATCATCTCCAGCAGTGTCAACACCCCAAGATTCAGCGTCTTCGGTGAAATCATCACCCAGATTATTGATGAAAAGTTGATTTGGATCAACCAAATCATTAGTGACATACAAATCTTGCCAACCATCTTGGTTAAAGTCGTATGGAAATGCTGTAAAACTTGCCAAAATAGGCTCTTCTATTTCTGCAATTAATGTTGTGCGGTCTGTAAATGTGCCATCTCCGTTGTTCTCATAAAATAGATTAAACTGACATTGTTCCCAATCGTTGATATATAGATCTAAAAACCCATCATTGTTAAAATCAAACCAAGTAGAGCTCGTATTACCACATTCGTTACGTTGTAAGATGCCAGCTGTTTCAGTCACGTCAACGAAAGTGCCATCGCCGTCATTTTTGAACAGATGAACTTTAGCCAAGTGCGTTAAAAACAAATCTGGAAAGCCGTCATTATCATAATCTCCCCATGAAGCACCGTACTTGTAGCCAGAAAGAGCCTTGAAATCATCATAACTAGAATCAAGCTCTCCTTCTAACACTAAATCTTCAATTCCAGACTCGGCCGTTACGTCAGAAAAACTTCCATCGTTGTTATTCCTGTAAAGTTTACTTTTGGATATTTCGTTATCGCTGTCTTTATTAACAGCAACTATGAAAACATCAAGATCTAGATCTCCGTCATAATCGGCAATTGCAACACCATTGTTTTCGATGGAGTTATCTAATCCGATGAGGTGTTCGGTTCTTGTAAATGTCTGGCTATAGGCAGGCAATAGAAGTATGACAAGCAGAAAAGGTAAAACTAGGCGTGTGGAGAGTATCATTCTAAGCTATACGATGATTTTAATGCTAAAGATAGCCAAAGGATATAACAAAAAACCCACCGAGTGATTAGGTGGGATAAAACATGTTGAAACTAAGATTATTCAAGCTCACTCAAATCGCCGAGTTTTTGATTTTTGAAAAAGACATTTTCATCTATCACGTCAACGATAATGGCTTCATCTTTATTCACATTGCCGCCTAAAATCATTTTACTGAGTTCATTTACCACGTGTTTTTGTATCACACGCTTTAGTGGTCTGGCGCCATATTGTGGATCGAAGCCAACTTCACCAAGCCAATCAATAAGATAATCTGTGAATTCAAGCGTAATTCCTTGCTGAGCGACTTTGTGTTGCAACATTCTAATTTGTAACTGCACAATGTCTTTAATTTCATCTTTACTCAGCGGAGTAAACATAATAACCTCATCAATTCTATTATAAAACTCGGGTCTGAGTGTGCTTTTCAGCAGATTCAGAACTTCAACTTTTGAGCGATCAGCAGCTTGTTGTATTTCTCGCTCTGTTTCAACATTGTCAAAATTTTGTTGAATTAAATGCGCACCGATATTTGAAGTCATTATAATGATTGTATTTCTAAAATCAACGACCCGTCCTTTGCTGTCAGTCAATCGGCCATCATCTAACACTTGCAACATAATGTTGTAAACATCTGGATGCGCTTTCTCAATTTCATCAAGAAGAATCACACTATACGGCCTGTTTCTTACAGCTTCTGTTAACTGACCGCCCTCATCGTAACCCACATAACCTGGAGGCGAACCAATTAACCTACTCACAGTATGCTTTTCCTGATATTCACTCATGTCAATTCTCGTAAGCGCATTTTCATCATTAAACAAATATTCTGCAAGCGCTTTTGCTAGTTCTGTTTTCCCCACACCGGTTGATCCCAAGAAAATGAAGGAACCAATTGGTTTATCTTCTTCTTGAATGCCTGCTCGTGAACGCCTAATTGCGTCTGATACAGCCACAATAGCTTCTTCTTGACCGATAACACGTTTGTGTAATTCACCTTCCATCTGTAGAAGCTTCTCTCTTTCGCTTTGCAACATTTTTGTCACCGGTATGCCCGTCCACCGTGCAACAGATTCTGCAATATCTTCGGCATCTACTTCTTCTTTCATCATTTTATCGGCCGACATGGTGTCCATTTTCTGTTCAAGCTGTTCAACTTCCGACTCTTTGTCTTTCATGAGTCCATAACGAATTTCAGCAACTCTACCATAATTGCCTGTCCGCTCTTCGCGCTCAGCCTCTAACTTAAGTTGTTCTAGTTCTTCTTTTCCAGCTTGAATATCATCTACAATTGTTTTTTCTGCTCTCCACTGGGCTTCTAAACTATCTCGCTCTTCATCGAGGTTTGCAATTTGCCTTGAAAGTTCCTCGACTTTTTCTTCATCATTTTCTCGTTTAATGGCTTCACGTTCAATTTCAAGCTGGCGTATTTTACGGTTTAATTCATCTAATTCTTCAGGTACAGAATCCATCTCTAACCGTAACTTGGCCGCTGCTTCATCAATGAGATCAATGGCTTTATCTGGTAATTGTCTGTTCGAAATATAGCGAGTAGACAGTTCGACTGCAGCAAGTATAGCTTCATCTTTAATGCGAACCTTGTGGTGGGTTTCGTATCTATCTTTTAAGCCACGCAGTATACTCACGGCATCTTCCATGCTTGGTTCATTAATCAAAACACGCATAAACCGCCTTTCGAGTGCTTTGTCTTTTTCAAAAAACTTTTGATATTCCTCAATGGTAGTCGCACCAATTGCACGCAGTTCTCCTCGAGCAAGCGCAGGTTTGAGAATATTTGCAGCATCCATTGCACCATCTGATTTACCTGCACCCACAAGTGTGTGAATCTCATCAATGAAAAGGATTATTTTCCCATCACTGTTTTGCACCTCTTTAATTACGGCTTTTAATCGTTCCTCAAATTCACCTCTGTACTTAGCTCCAGCCATGAGTGCGCCCATATCAAGAGAGTAAATGGTTTTAGATTTCAGATTTTCTGGTACATCGCCTCGAATAATTCTATGCGCAATACCTTCGGCAATGGCCGTTTTACCAACACCGGGTTGCCCAACTAAAATTGGGTTATTCTTTATTCTTCTAGATAGAATGTGCAACACACGACGAATTTCTTCATCTCGACCAATCACAGGATCAAGTTTCCCTGTTTCAGCCATATTGTTGAGGTTGTTTGCGTAGCGATCTAGACTTTGATACTGATCTTCGGCACTTTGACTATCGACTTTCGAACCGCCACGAAGTTCTTGAATCGCTGTTTTCAAATCTTTAACACGCATGCCACTGTCTTTTAAGAGCGCAGAGGTTTTATCGCCCGATGCAACCAACCCAAGTAAAATATGCTCTATTGATACATATTCATCATTGAGCTCTTTCATCATCTTCTGTGCTGTCATTAACACTTTGTTCGCATCTCGAGATACCATTTCACCACCTTTACCTTCAATTCTCGGCAACTTCGAGAGCGCCTCGGCATTCTTCTGCATCACGTGATTCAAATTGACATCGAGTTTTTGCATTAGAAAAGAGATGGTTTTTCCATCAAGCTCTAATATGCTTTGCAACAAATGTGGCGAATCTATTTGTTGATGATTCTCATTAAATGCAAGCTGTTGCGCATTGCGAACAACCTCTTGTGCTTTAATTGTATATTGATTCAAATTCATCTTCTTTTTTTAAGAGATATTTCAAAATATGAACCAACAGAATAATAATAAGGTTCGACAGTCATTATGACATAAATTACTGTTTATCAAAGACATAAAGTCAGTCATGCTTTTAAATGTAAAGAACGCCCAATATAAAAAGTTGAATTTCTCGACACAAACTCAACTCTCAGCTAAGCTCAAGAATTTGTCGGTAGAAGAATTTTCAACTTATTTATTTGGTGAGGTGTTACTCGGTGCGATTGGTTTTGGAGGCTATTTAGAAAAGAGATCGATATACGAACAAAGCTTGCTTTTTTATTCTGATGAGTTTGAACAGTACAGAAACATTCATCTGGGCATTGATATATGGGCAGTTGAAGGAACTGAAGTTGTAAGCCCGATTGATGCGACTGTGCACTCTTTCGGTTATAATAACGGGCATCTAGATTACGGCTGCACAATTATTCTGCAAGCAGTTGAAGACCCAAAGCAATACTTATTATTTGGTCATTTGAGTAAGCAAAGTCTCGAGCATATTAAAGGGAAAACTCAAATTGCCAAAGGGGAGTTGATTGGTTGGCTCGGCAACCACCATGAAAATGGCGGATGGCCATCGCACCTTCACTTTCAATTGATTAACAATTTGGGAAGTTATTCGGATGATTACCCTGGTATTGCCTGTGAAGCAGAACTAGAATTTTACAAAACAAATTGTCCTGACCCAACGAATCTAATATTTTAAAATTACTCTACAGTCAAGCTTGTGTCAATCTCTGCAGCCCACGCTTTAATACCGCCAGTGAGATTATATAGATTCTCAAAACTGTGATTCTGCTCTAGGTAATTGATCACATTAGCACTACGCTTACCGCTTCGGCAGTGAATAATAACTTGCTTGTCTTTCGCAATTTCATCCGTTCTAGCTGGCACTTCACCCATAGGAATGTGTTGAGCCCCAAAACTAGCTGCATCAACCTCATAATCCTCGCGCACATCAATGACTTGGATGTCTTCGCCTGCATCAAGCTTTTCTTTCAACTCTTTAACTGTAATTGTATTCATAAGCAATTTTTAAACAATCATACAAGCTGCAACCGTATTGTTTGTAGCCTCATCTACTAAGATAAAACTTCCGGTAAATCTATTTTGACGATAAGAATCAAAAAATAATGGCGAAGTTGTTTTTACAGTAATGCGACCGATATCATTTAAGCCAATTTCTTTGTCTTCAGCTCTAGTCAATTGATTGATGTCTACTTTATATACGATATCAGTGATCATACATCTTGCATCTTTACTGGTATGTTTTAGGGTGTATTTGCCGCGTAATTGCAGAGGCTTGTCGCTCATCCAACAAACCATTGCATCAATTTCTTGGGCAGAATCTGGTTGGTTATTTACCCGGCAAATCATATCACCTCTACTGATATCAATTTCGTCCTCTAATCTTACAATAACAGATTGAGGAGCAAAAGCACTTTCAAGTTCTTTCCCTTCAATTTCAACCGTCTTTACTTTTGAAGTGAAGCCAGATGGTAAAGCAACCACGTCATCTCCTGGTCGCACAACACCACCAGAAATTCTCCCTGCATAACCACGGTAATCATGGTATTCATTACTGTATGGGCGAACTACGTATTGTACTGGTAGTCTAAAGTCAATATGATTTAAATCACTAGCAATATGAATGTGTTCTAGTAAGTATAAAAGTGTTGGTCCTTGATACCAAGACATTTTATCAGAACGGTCAACAACGTTATCACCATTAAGGGCGCTCATAGGGATGAAACGGATATCGTCTAAATCCATTTTGGCTGCAAATGCTTTAAACTCTTCTTCAATTTTATAAAATACATCTTCATCGTAGTCAACCAAATCCATCTTATTGATACAAACAACAACATGGGGAATTTGTAACAAAGAGGCAATGTAGGCGTGGCGTTTGGTTTGCTCAATTACACCTTTTCTGGCATCAACCAGAATAAGAGCCAAGTTTGCTGTACTTGCACCAGTTACCATGTTTCTTGTGTATTGTACGTGACCTGGTGTGTCTGCAATAATGAACTTACGCTTTGGCGTAGCAAAATATCGATAGGCAACGTCAATAGTAATTCCTTGTTCACGCTCTGCCTTTAACCCATCAGTTAAAAGTGCGAGGTTTACATATTCTTCCCCTCTTTTTTGAGAGGTTTGTTCGATGGTTTCCATCTGATCTTCAAAAATTGATTTTGAATCATAGAGTAACCGACCAATTAATGTCGATTTTCCATCATCTACGCTACCAGCAGTGGTAAAGCGTAGTAATTCCATATTGAGATAGTCTTCTTTATTGAAAGTTTGATCTGACATGTATCCTTTTTTTGTAATTCTTGTTAGAAGTATCCTTCTTTTTTACGATCTTCCATAGCTGTTTCTGAGCGCTTATCATCAGAACGAGCGCCGCGCTCGGTAATTCTTGTTGATGCAACTTCTTGTACAACATCTTCGATGTCTTTCGCATCGCTTTCAACTGCACCCGTGCAAGTCATATCTCCAATTGTTCTAAAACGTACCGTTCGTTTCGATGGAATTTCATCGTCTTTTTTGACTAAATACTCCGAGTCTGCAAGCAGAATTCCATCTCGTTCAATGACTTCACGCTCGTGCGCTAAGTACAGATTCGGAATATCTATTTCCTCTAATGCGATGTATTGCCAGATATCCATCTCAGTCCAATTACTAATTGGAAACACGCGGAAGTGTTCTCCCATATGTTTTTTACCATTGAAAATATTCCAAAGCTCGGGACGTTGGTTTTTAGGATCCCACTGTCCAAAATCATCGCGGTGAGAGAAAAATCTTTCTTTTGCTCTAGCCTTTTCTTCATCTCTTCGGGCTCCACCAAGTGCAGCATCAAATTTGTGCTCGTCGAGTGAGTCTAGTAAGGTGACAATTTGAAGTTTGTTGCGACTTGAGTTATAGCCTTTTTCTTCTACAACCTTACCCTCATCTATTGACTGTTGTACAGAACCAACGATAAGGGTTACACCTAATTTCTCCATCAATTGATCGCGAAAAGCAATCGTTTCTGGAAAATTGTGCCCTGTATCTACGTGTAAGAAAGGAAATGGAATTGTGGCAGGAAAAAAAGCTTTGTAGGCAAGATGAGCCATCACAATTGAATCTTTCCCACCAGAAAACATCAGTACCGGATTCTCAAATTGAGCCGCTACTTCACGCATCACGTACATTGATTCGCTTTCTAACTCCTTTAAATGATTTAAATAATATTTACTCATTTCTGAATATGTTTTATAACTTTTTGATAGACTTCCTCAACAGATTCTTCTATCGATTGATTTTCTGTTTTTACCTCAATATCTGGATTTAACGGCGCTTCAAAGGGCGCATCAATTCCGGTAAAATTCTTTATTTCGCCAGCTCGGGCCTTTTTATATAGGCCTTTAACATCTCGTGCTTCACAAATTGCTAACGGTGTATTCACATAAATTTCTATAAAATCTGCTTCACCGATAATGTGCTTTGCTTGTGCCCGCACATTGTGAGTTGGGCTCACAAAACTATTTAAGGTAATAACACCTGCGTTTACAAATAACTTTGATACTTCAGAAATTCGGCGAATGTTCTCGGCTCGATCTTCGGAAGAAAAGCTTAAATTATTAGATATGCCGGTTCGAATGTTATCTCCGTCGAGTACTTGAATAAAGAATCCATTTTTGAATAGCATTTTTTCAAGCCCAATGGCGATAGTACTCTTACCTGATCCTGATAAACCGGTAAACCAAAGCACTTTTGCATTCTGATTTAGTTTTTCCTGTTTCTCTTGCCGAGAAAGTAAACGTTCAAAAATGGGATGAATATTCGTACTCATAAATCGGCTGCAAAGGTAAAACCAAAAGAGAGGAATCTCAACTATTTCCGCGCTTGATTGTATGCTATCCAAGCCATGAGGCCTGAGCCAATTTTTAGCGCCTGTTCATTCACTTGAAAGGTTGATGTATGAACGGGTGTGCTCAGGTCATCGGGCGAGTTACTTGTTCCAAGTCTATAGAAGCAACCGGCTGCATTGTGTGTGTAAAACGAAAAATCTTCACTACTCATGCGTATTGGGAGATCAACTACATTCTCTTCTCCGAGATATTCCACAGCAAGTTTTTTGGCCTCCAGAGTTACTTGTTCATCATTTAATAAACAAGGGTAGCCTTTCTTAATGCCCAAATCAATAGTAACATCAAAGCGATCTGCGACCTCTGTTGCTGTTTTAGTCATGATTTCATGCGCCTTCATGCGCCAATCTTCCTGCATGGTTCTAAATGTACCTTTTATTTTCACTACATCTGGGATGATATTTGTTGCACCATCAGCTTTAATTTGTCCAAAGCCAATCACACTTGGAATGTCATTTTCATTATGAGCGGCAATATTTTTGCGCAGCTCAATTAGTAAATGATTCATAGCAACAATCGGATCTCTTAGATCTTTTGCTAGTGCAGCATGACCGCCTCTACCTGTAATTGTTGTATGTAATTCATCTGCCGAAGCCATATACAAACCAGGGCGAAAACCAACCATTCCAACAGGCAACTCTGTAAACACATGCTGCCCGAAAATTTTATCAACTTTTGGATTTTCTAGCACACCATTTTTAATCATCACCGAAGCGCCACCAGGCAAGAGTTCTTCCCCGGGTTGGAAAATTAATTTGATGCTGCCTTGAAAGTCATCTTTTAGTTCATTGAGAATTAAGAGTGCGCCAAATAATGATGCCGCATGTACATCGTGACCGCAAGCGTGCATTATTCCTTCATGCTTGGAGGCAAACGGCAGCCCAGTATTCTCCACAATTGGCAGTGCATCAATATCTGCACGTAGTGCAATACAATTTTTCGACTTGTTCGTTCCTTCAAGTAGTGCAACAACGCCAGTATCACTGTAAGAAAGGTCATAGTGAACGCCATGCTTTTCGAGTTGTTTACAAATAAAACGCGTGGTTTCGTGTTCTTCAAAAGAAAGCTCAGGGTGTTGGTGTAATCGTCTTCGAAAATCAATAACCTCAGGATAAACCTTGGTTGCTAAAGTTTGAATTGTTTTGAGCAATTAGTTTTGTTTCTCAGGCGGTAGAATAAAGCTAGCAGGAAAATTTCTTCTCAATTGCTGAAGCATGACTTCCGCTTCTGGTTTTGAATCAAAAGAGCCAGCGGTTACAATATATTGAATACCGTTATGATTCAGAAGTGAAGATTCACCTGGATACAGCTTTCTGAATCTAGCGATTGTGCTATTCGCTTCGTCACGATTATATGTTCCAATCAGTTTAATACGATAGATGAACTGAGATTTTTGCACTTGGTATGCACCATCGTACTTATTCATATAAAACTCAATACGCGGATCTTGATAAATATTCACTCCATTTTGAGCTTTCACGATATAAGAGAAGCTGAGCAAAAAAACGAGAAACACAATTTTTTTCATACTACGAATTTATAACATCAATGCTTGATGAACAACCCAAGCGATTTGCACCCGCATCAACTAATGCACGAGCAAATTCTCCTGTTCTAATGCCACCGCTTGCCTTAATTTTAATTTCTTTAGGTAAGCAAGAGCGCATCAACCTAACATCTGCAAGAGTTGCGCCAGAACTACTGAACCCAGTTGAAGTTTTTACAAAATCAACCCCAATTGTTGCACAAATATCGCATACCTTTCTCTTTTCTGTGTCATTAAGCAATGCAGTTTCTATAATCACTTTCAACACGCGGTTGAATTGTTGACAAACTGAATAAACAGCCTCAATATCTTCTTGCAAGGCGTGATAGTCACCTGATTTTGCATTGCTCACATTCATCACCATATCAATTTCATCAGCGCCTTGATCAATAGCGTGAGATGTTTCAAACAATTTTGCAGCCGTAGTGGTGTATCCAAGTGGAAATCCAATAACTGTACATACGAGAACTTCAGAGTGTTTAACTTGATCTTTTGCTAATTGCACTGCACTTGGCGGAACACATACACTAGCAAACTTGTGATCAACTGCCTCTTTACAAAGTTTGATGATTTGATTTCTAGTGAAATCTGGTTTTAAAAGTGTATGGTCAATGATTGATGAAAGCCTATCCATACTATAAATGTACGAGAAAGATGGCTCTTGGAAATCGTAAACATTATTTTATTTCTAGATGCTTTACTTGCTAATCATGCAAGTCAATTTTATGTTTGAATCAAGAAATTTAATACATGAAAAATACAGTCTTAATTATTGGTGTCATTATCAGCTTATAGATAGATTGAGAGAGGATTTTTCTAACACCCTGCTCAATGAAAGCAGGGTTTTTTTATAACATAATATGGCTAAAAAACAATACAGTTCAATTGTTACTACCGATGATGGTCAGCCGGCTGCTCAATCCATGCTTCATGCAATTGGCTTGAGTAGAGCAGACTTTCAAAAGCCACTCCTCGGTATTGCTAGTGCAGGCTATGAGGGCAATCCTTGTAACATGCACTTAAACGAATTGGCGCTTGAAATTAAAAAGGGCGTAATTGATAGCGATTGTGTTGGACTTATTTTCAATACCATAGGTGTGAGCGATGGCATTGCAATGGGAACTACCGGCATGCGTTATTCATTACCATCAAGAGATATTATTGCTGATTCTATAGAAACAGTAGTGCAAGCCCTTCATTATGATGGCATTGCCACAGTTGTTGGCTGTGATAAGAATATGCCTGGTGCCATTATCGCGATGTTGCGCTTAAATAGACCTGGTATTTTGGTTTACGGCGGCACCGTTGCTTCGGGTAATTGTAATGGCAAAAAATTAGATATTGTTTCATCATTTGAGGCATGGGGTGAGCTGATTGCTGGCAAACTATCGAAAGAAGAATATGCAAAAATTATAGAAAGTGCCATTCCAGGTGCGGGTGCTTGTGGCGGCATGTATACTGCCAACACTATGGCATCTGCCATTGAAGCGATGGGCCTTTCGTTACCATTTAATTCTTCAACTCCCGCAGTTTCTTCACAAAAAAGAGAAGAAAGTTATAGGGCCGGAAAGGCACTAGTTGAATTGGTTCAGAAAGATATTAAACCAAAAGATATTCTTACCAGAGCTGCTTTAGAAAATGCATTCATTCTTGCCTCAGTTTTAGGTGGGTCGACAAATGCGGTGCTTCATTTCTTGGCCATTGCAGATGCTGCAGATATTCCGTTTACTATTGATGATTTTCAAGCAATTTCTGATAAAACGCCATTATTGGCAGACTTAAAGCCCTCAGGAACATATTTGATGGAAGACATTCACGACATTGGTGGTATTCCGGCGATCATTAAGTTCTTGCTCTCAGAAAAATTACTCAATGGATCGTGCAAGACCGTTACAGGTAAAACCCTTGCTGAGAATATGACTAATGTTGAGGAAATGCCAGAGGGTCAAGAAATTATAAGAAGCCTTAATAAACCCCTGAAACCAACAGGACACATCGTGATTTTAAAAGGGAACATTGCCCCAGAAGGTGCTGTTGCGAAAATCACTGGTAAAGAAGGAAACAGTTTTGTTGGTAAAGCAAAAGTTTTTAATAGTGAGGTTGATGCCAATAAAGCGATACAAGAAGGCAAAATTGAGGCCGGAGATGTCATTGTGATTCGGTATGAAGGCCCAACTGGTGGCCCAGGCATGCCAGAAATGCTTAAACCAACTGCGGCAATAATGGGGGCAGGCTTGGGCAACCAAGTTGCTTTAATAACAGATGGCCGATTTTCTGGTGGTACACATGGTTTTGTAGTTGGGCACGTAAGTCCGGAAGCACAAGTTGGTGGGCCGATTGCGTTGCTAAAAGATGGAGATACCATTACCATTGATGCTGTAACGAAAGAAATTTCAGCGGATGTTGATGACCACGAATGGAACATGCGAATACAACAATGGGAGGCGCCAGAGTTGCCTGTAAAACGTGGCGTGCTTTTTAAATACGCAAAATTGGTTTCCTCTGCATCTGAAGGATGTGTTACCGACAAATAATTATAACATGAGTGAACAAAAAACTATACAAGAACAACCGTTGACGAAAAAGAGTATTTCAGGAGCAACTGCCGTGGTGCAGTCACTTTTAGAGGAACAGGTAGATACTATTTTTGGCTATCCCGGTGGTGCGATTATGCCCGTGTATGATTCTTTGTACCATTTTAAAGAAGAATTAAATCATATTTTAACTCGCCATGAACAAGGTGCAATTCATGCTGCCCAAGGCTATGCACGGGTAACTGGAAAAGTTGGTGTTTGCATGGTGACCTCTGGCCCGGGGGTTACAAACTGTATCACAGGTTTGGCTGATGCTTATATAGACTCAACCCCACTGATTTGTATTTCAGGTCAAGTATCTAGTCAGTTTTTGGGAACTGACGCATTTCAAGAAACAGATGTTGTTGGCATTTCTATGCCAGTAACTAAATGGAATGTACAGATTACCGATGCGAACGATATTCCGGCAGCCTTTGCCAAAGCATTCTACATTGCTCGATCTGGGAGGCCGGGCCCTGTCTTAATTGATATAACAAAAGATGCTCAATTTCAATCTTTTGATTTTGCCTATGAACCTTGTGAATTGGTACAAGGGTATGCGCCCCAACCTGAAATTGACACCAGTGCGATTCAAGAAGCCGTTACACTTATCAATGAAGCAAAGAAGCCAATGATTCTTTTTGGCCAAGGTGTGATTTTGGCTGACGCAAAAGAAGAATTCAAAGCCTTTGTTGAGAAATCAGGTATACCATCTGCATGGACAATTCTTGGTCTTTCTGCTTTAGATCATGACCACAAATTAAACGTCGGCATGCTTGGCATGCATGGAAATTATGCACCTAACAAGTTGACCAATGACTGCGATTTAATTATTGCGATTGGCATGCGTTTCGATGATCGAGTTACTGGTGATGCAAAACGATATGCAGAAAATGCGAAAGTGATTCATCTTGAAGTTGATCCTGCGGAAATAAATAAGATTATTGATGCAGACGTTCCAATTATTGGGGATTGTAAGAAATCATTGCCATTGCTCACAGCGGCAATCGAAAAGCGAGATCACGATTCATGGCACAATACATTTAAAGCTTTGCACGAAGAGGAAGTAAAAGAAGTGATATACGACGAACTCTATCCAAGTGAAGAACAGGACATTTCAATGGGTGAGGTGATACGAATGCTCTCCGAAAAAACAAATGGCGAGGCAATTATTGTTACCGATGTTGGTCAACATCAAATGGTAGCTCAGCGGTACTACAAATTCACGAAATGGAACAGTAATGTTACCTCTGGTGGCCTTGGCACAATGGGCTTTGCCTTGCCAGCGGCCATTGGTGCAAAAATTGGTAAACCCGAAAGATTAGTTGTGGCAGTCATCGGTGATGGGGGGTTTCAAATGACCATACAAGAACTTGGAACCATTTTTCAAGAAAAAACCGATGTAAAAATTCTGATCTTGAATAATGAATTTCTCGGCATGGTTAGGCAATGGCAAGAACTTTTCTTTGAGAAGAGGTACGCCTTTACCACAATGATTAATCCCGATTTTCAGACCATCGCAAAAGGCTATCATATACCGGCTGAGAAAGTAACAGAACGAAAAGATTTAGCATCAGCAATTGATAGATTCATCTCTAACAAAGAAAGCTGTTTGTTAGAAGTTTTAGTTGGGAAAGAAAATAATGTATTTCCGATGGTTGCATCTGGATCATCAGTATCAGAAATAAGATTAAAATAAAGCCATGAAAAGAACATACACGCTTGCCATTTACACGGCAAATCATATCGGCATGCTCAATCAAGTCTCTATCATATTCACAAGGCGGCGAATTAATATTGAGAGCATTACTGTCTCAAAAAGCGAGTTGGAAAACATCCATCGTTATACCATTGTGATTAACGATGATGAATTAACGGTTAAAAAAATCGCGAAGCAAATAGAAAAGCAAGTTGACGTTCATAAATCATTTTACTATACAGATGATGAAATTGTATCTCACGAGTTTGCCCTATTTAAGCTACCTACTAGTTCATTCACAAAAGCAAATGCGGAAGATATTTTGAGAGGCCATCAAGCAACCATTTTGGCCATTACCGAAGAGTATATGGTGGTAGAAAAATCTGGCTATACGCATGAAATTCAAGACTTATACAAGGCTTTGGAGCCTTTTACAATATTAGAATACTGTAGTTCTGGCAGAGTAGCCATATCAAAGCGAATGAAAACTTTAAATACGTATTTGAAAGAAATTGGAACCAAGCAAGACTATTCATTAAACTTATAAAACAAGAACATATGGCAACCATAAATTTTGGTGGTGTTGAAGAAAACGTAATTTTAAGAGAGGAATATTCCTTAGATAAGGCAAAGCAAAACTTGGCGAGTGAAACCATTGCTGTGATTGGTTATGGCGTTCAAGGTCCAGGGCAAGCACTAAACCTCAGAGATAATGGCTTTGAAGTTATTGTTGGGCAACGGAAACCCTCTGCTTCATGGGACAAGGCTGTGCAAGACGGGTTTGTGCCTGGCGAGAGCTTATTTTCTATCGAAGAGGCGGTGCAGAAGGCAACAATTATCATGTATTTACTCTCAGATGCAGCACAAATAGCTGTTTGGCCTACAATTAAGGAAAACCTCTCGCCTGGAGATGGTCTGTATTTCTCACATGGCTTTGGAATCACCTATCATGAGCGAACCGGAATTGTTCCTCCAGAAGATGTAGACGTGTTTCTTGTCGCACCGAAGGGTAGTGGAACCTCACTAAGGAGATTATTTCTTGAAGGAAGAGGGCTGAATTCTAGTTACGCTATTTTTCAAGATGCTTCTGGCAATGCCCAAGAACGTGCAAAAAGCATTGGGATTGGCATTGGATCTGGCTATTTATTTGAAACCACCTTTAAGAACGAAGTGTATTCTGATTTAACTGGTGAACGAGGAACTCTAATGGGCGCTATTCAAGGTATTTTTGCAGCCCAATATGAAGTGTTACGTTCACATGGTCATTCACCATCTGAAGCGTTTAATGAAACGGTGGAAGAATTAACACAATCACTGATGCCTCTCGTTGCAGAGAATGGTATGGATTGGATGTATGCAAACTGCTCTACTACAGCGCAACGTGGCGCTTTAGATTGGTGGAAGAAATTTAGAGATGCCTCTAAGCCAGTATTTGAAGAATTATATGATGAAGTGGCTGCGGGTAGAGAAGCCCAACGTTCTATAGATTCGAACTCGCAAGACGATTACCGCGCAAAGCTGCAAGTTGAACTTGATGAACTTCAGAATTCTGAAATGTGGAGAGCCGGTGCTGAAGTACGAAAGCTAAGACCAGAGAATGAAGGAAAGTGACCTGTTGACCTTTGATGTTGAGGCAGCTGCGGAGCGGTTAAAAGGGGTTGTTAAGTCAACTCCCTTAGAACTGCATGATCAGCTGTCTGAAACTTATGGTGCTGAAATTTTTTTAAAGCGAGAAGACTTGCAAAAAGTCCGCTCTTATAAGATTCGCGGTGCTTATAACAAAATTTCTCAACTATCTGATAAAGAGAAACACGCCGGTGTTATTTGTGCAAGTGCGGGCAACCATGCGCAAGGTTTTGCATTTTCTTGTGCGTTATTAACCGTGCAGGGAACCATTGTAATGCCCGTCACCACTCCCAAGCAGAAGGTGAAACAGGTAACCATGTTTGGTAGAGAATGGGTTGAGATTATTTTACATGGCGACCATTTTGATGAAGCACAGACATATGCGCAAGAACTTTGTAGTAAAAATAATACCACGTTCATCCATCCCTTTAATGATCGCGAAATTATGGAAGGGCAAGCCACTGTGGGCCTTGAAATCGTAGATCAACTTACAGATGCGCCTGAGGTGCTTGTTTTACCTGTGGGCGGCGGAGGCTTAATTGCAGGCGTGTCAACCTATGTGAAAAATTTATTTCCAAATTGCTTGATTGTCGGCGTTGAACCGCACGAAGCGCCGAGCATGAGTAAAGCACTTGAAGCTGGAAAAGTGATTCAGTTACATGAAGTTGACCCATTTGTTGACGGAGCAGCAGTTCAGAAGGTCGGTGAGCTGCCTTTTTCAATTTGTAAGAACACCATTGACCATATGGTGACGGTAGAAAGTGGTGATATTTGCGCCACCATACTTGAACTTTATAACAGAGATGCGATTGTAGTAGAACCTGCGGGCGCTATGACCATTACTGCCTTGAAACAAATTAAGCCATTAATTAAAGGAAAACGAGTTGTTTGTTTGCTCAGCGGTAGTAACAACGATATAACTCGCATGGAAGAAATGAAAGAACGAGCCATGCTTTACCAAGGTTTGCTGCATTATTTTATCATTGATTTTCCGCAACGTGCCGGGGCGTTAAAAGAATTTGTGAATGATGCATTAACGCCAAAAATTGAGATTGTTTACTTTCAATATGCAAAGCGTACAAATAGAGAGTCGGGCCCGGTAGTGATTGGCGTTGAATTACCAGTGGCAGAGGAGTTTGCCGGTTTGATTCATCGTTTCAAGTCGCTAGACTACAGGTATCAATATTTAAATGATAATGAGTTGTTATTTTCGACTTTGATTGGGTAAGCATTAGGGTTTGGGCGGGTTGTTCACAGAGTAGTTATTCAGCTTTTCATTTAATATTTTACTGAATTTCTCGGCGCCTTTTTTGTTCAAATGATCTTGATTGTAAAAATCATCTTTTAGAAATCGTTCATCTTCATTAAATCGCCAATATGAAAGCTCATAAAAATCTGTGAGCTTATTTATATCCGAAATATTTCGATTTACCTGATCTTGATTTAGATAGTTGTTGTATTCGTGGAATGTAGGCGTAGAAAACAGAATTGGCTGAATGTCACGATCAATCAAATACTCGATGAATTCTGAAAGGTCTGCTATTATTTCTGCTCGTTCTTTATTGTCATCTTTTTCTAAAAAAATCGCCGCGCGGCTTTTATACTCCGCCTCTGTGAATCTGACTTCATCTTGACCTTCCAAGCCCATGTATCCTTTGGTTAAGGGGTCGTGAATGTTCACCCCATGTTCTACATCAAAACTTACTACTTCTTTACCATACTTTATGCTCCTTACTACATCTTTTTTTAATAAGCTGATGGCAACCTTTGGTGTGTACCCCCAAATCAATGGAGAGATCGTTTCTTTCAGATAATTTTGCTCTTTGTACTTGATGCCATTTGCATAGTATGACCATACATTTCTAATTCCTTGGCTTGAAGATGCCAATGAGTGATAATCCACACTGATTAAAACATAGTTTAAATTCGGTAAGCCTTCTTGCAATGCCTTTTGAGTTAAGCGTTTGTCGAAGTATATACGCTGACTTACATTCGCCAAGTTATAAGCATAATGATCGCTGAATTGTGTTGGGTCTACGGCATAAGTGGCATGTGAGTTCCCAAGTATTAACACTTCAACAAGTTCTTTTTGCTGCAACAAACCATCATACTTTTCTGTATAAAGACTGTTATTGGTTCTTAGATATATATCAAAGGCAACCACAACAAATAGCGGCAATATGGCAAACAGAATAATATTTTTTACAAATTTTTTCATATTCAATTAAAACTGAAAGTATATGAATTCTTGTTGTTTTCCTCCAAACCAGAATATCGCGATAATAATCACATAATACATAGTAAAACGAACAGGTCTGCTCCACCCAAGACCAATACGTTCAATGGCGTATTCATCTTCGCGCCCAACCCATTCAACTAACATAAAAATAATTGTGAGAATAATGGTAATCAGTCCGTTTCTCATGTTATAGAAAGAGGGTATTTGGAGCATCGATGATGAAAACATGCCTGTGATGTAGGAAATAGCATGTGAAATAGATTCTGCTCTAAAAAAGATCCACGCAATAACTGTGATTCCGAAAGTTGTTCCAATAGAAAACAATTCCCTTACCGAGGGTAAACGTCTGCCGCCGGCAACATTCCCTAAATTTTTTCTATTCTTGTTGGTTAACAGGAGCGGCAAAAAGTAAAATGCATGCAGTATACCCCACGCTATAAACGTCCAATTGGCGCCGTGCCAGAACCCACTCACAATAAAAATGATGAAGGTGTTTCTTATTTTCATTGCTGTTGAGCCTCGGCTTCCACCTAACGGTATATACAGATAGTCTCGAAACCAAGTTGAAAGGGAAATATGCCAACGTCTCCAAAACTCTGCGATATCTCTGGCGAAATAGGGGAAGGCGAAATTTCGCCGAAGGCTAAAGCCAAACAGCCTTGATGTTCCGATAGCAATGTCTGAATATCCCGAAAAGTCGCCATAGATTTGGAATGTAAAGAAAAGTGCGCCCAAAAGCAGGGTGCTCCCGTTCATGTCATCAGAGTTGTTAAAGATTTGATTTGCAAACTCGGCACAATTATCGGCAATAACAACCTTTTTAAACAATCCCCAAAGAATTTGGCGAAGACCATCAACAGCGGTTGCATAATGAAACGATCGCTTTGCCAAAAACTGAGGAAGCAAATTTGTAGCTCGTTCAATTGGGCCGGCCACTAACTGTGGAAAGAAACTCACGAATGCTGCGAATGCAATAAAATTAGGTGTTGGCTCAAGTTTCCGACGATACACATCAATAGTATAACTCATCGTTTGGAAAGTATAAAAGCTTATACCCACTGGTAGAATAATGTTTAAGGAATTAGCTTGAATGTTTTGACCTAGGAAAGAAAACGCCTCAACAAAATTTTCTTGAAAAAAGTTAAAATATTTAAAAAACCCAAGAAAGCCGAGGTTCACTAAGATACTCACCCAAAGTAAAGCCTTCCGCTTATTCGCATTGGTCTGTTTTCTAAGTTGTTGGCCAACAGTGTAATCAACGAGTGTGCTGAACACAATCAGTGATAAAAATCGCCAATCCCACCAACCATAAAACAGGTAGCTTGCGGCAACAATCAGTAAGTTTTGGTTTTGCGTATTGCGTTTTAACAGCCAATAAATGGCGAAAACAATGGGAAGGAATATCGCAAAATCGAGTGAGTTAAAAAGCATTGTGCGCGTTTTGCTAACGTGTGAGCCTTGGCAGTTTGGAGCGACACCCTTTTGCTAATAACAGCTTGCTTTCAGTCAACCAATCTCATCACGCCGACGAATATATCATATTCGCAATTACCATTCGATTGGTTGACAAAAAACTTGACTTACTCTAGAGGTAAATTGCTATTTTTTGGGTACTTTACCGTATAAATTAAATCAAACACTTGGCTTCCATTTGGAGATATGCTTGCTTGCCATTTTACCGTACCGGTTTCAGCATCAATAGAGGCTTTACTTTTTTCCTTCACTTCAACTTCAATTTCATCACGTTGCGAGATTGGAATTTGATCTAATACTACAATGTTTGCGACCTCATTCGTGTTGTTTCTTACCGTAATTCGCCATGCAAGTTGTTCGGTTTTTTTGCCTCCAATAAATTGGCGCTTAGAAAAATCTGTAATTTTTTCTCGGGTAACGGTAACACGTTTGTCTTGACCAAGTGATAGTTGTAACGAATCACTAGCAGATTGAGGCGACAATAGCGTTTTGCCCATAAATGTGTCATCAAGAAAAATGTTAGCCTCACCATCTAACAGATTATACTTCTCCCAGTCCCTCAAATTTGCTTGCAAAAACACATCTTGTTGAATTTTTGGAATTGTGATGTATTCAAATTCCGTACTCATATTGATTTTGTTGAGTTCAACTGCATAATTTTCATTATTTGATAACACAGTATAAGGATCCTTAAATTCAAAGTTGAAACTAGTTGCTTTTTGCACTTGCGCTATTGAAATGGGTATGCTTTCATCTCTATCTGCCGGAACCGTGCTTGCTGCACCTCGAAGAGTGATTTCGTCGTTTTTACGTTTCGTTGAGTAACCAGTAACAACAACTTCTTGCAAGGCGCTCGAATCATCTGCCAGGCGTATTGTCATATAATTAGATGAGACTGGCACAATCTGGGGAACCATACCAATATATGAAATCTCAAGTTTACTGTTTGCATTTGGAATTAAGATTGAAAAAGTTCCGTCAACATCTGTAATGCTGCCAATGCTTGTGTTTTGCACGCGTATGGTTGCCCCAATAACTGCCTGCCCTTGTTGATCATACACCACGCCCGAGACTTCATTGCTATTCAAATGAGTTAAATATCTCGGCGGCTGCAGATTATAATTTAAAAAATAAGTACGTAGAGAAGGAATGATGTTTGAGCGATTCGGATTTGAGCTTGAGAAGGTAAGCTGCACGTTTTCCCAATCTACCTTGGTGTCTTGTTTTACGTTGGCTTTATACACAACTTGTAACGGTTTAGAGACATTAGCGGCACGAATATCATATGACGGATACCAGCCTGCGTTGCCAACAATATAGTCAAAAGCGAAATTTGCCGTCGCAGGTTGGTCGGCCCTCACTTTTACAATAATTTCTCCCGTAGGGAACAGATTTTTTTCTGAATAGTTCTTGTATTCTTTTTGCAGATCAAGCAAGTCTTTCCTTAATTCTGCTATTGTTATGTCATGGTCACGTAGTTCAAATTTTAGGGTTCTTAATTCTTGCCGAAAATAGGCGTTGAACTCTTTCAATGTGGCGACGGTAATTTTTTCATTACCGCCAAAATCTTGATTTGCATGCAATAATTCAATTTGCTCGGTAACAACTTCTCGAAAGGTTTGTTCTGATTGAATTTCTTGATTGATGAGTTGTAGGGAATCAATTAGATTTTGTAATTCAACATCGTTTTCACCTTTATTGAGAAAGTCTTGTTCGTGATTGACTGAAAGCACTGAAACAGAGCCAGATGTTTTTACTTGTATGCTGTTGTTATCGATGAAAGGGGAGAGGTTAATGAATTTCACAAATGATTCTCCGGCGGGTAGTTGTACACTCTTCTCACGGAAAACTTGGGCATTTTCTAAAAATACTGTTGCCTCTAACACTTTGGTTTCAACTTCTGTTTCAGGGAGCTGCGCGGCTATGGGTGAGATGTAAAACAATACAATCGAAATAACAAAAAGTAAATTCTTCATGGTTCTTATTTACTACTAAGAGAAGAATTTAATTGAAAGGGTTGGAAATGATGTAAACTTTTTTCTTGAAATGAGAATGATAAAGAAGTTGAATTACTTTGTTCTGCCTTCTACAATCTTATCATACACAACGTCATTCGGCTCCCATAGCTCAACCTTATGACCGTTACAGTCGATGATGTGAATGAACTTGCCATAGTCAAATTCTTGTAGTTCATCACAAATCTCCACGCCATCTGTTCTCAAAGTTTCTAGCAATTGTTCAAGATCTTCAACTCGATAATTGATCATGAAATTTTGATCTTTCGGTAAATGTGTAGAGTCTTGTGCCATGGGGCTCCATTGTGTAAAGCCTTTGCTTTCAGGATGGTCAGCTTGTCGCCATTCAAAATTTGTACCCCACGGGTCAGTGTGTAACCCTAGGTGTTTGCTGTACCAATTTTTCGTTGTTGCTGGGTTTGCTACGCGAAAGAAAATGCCACCAATGCCCGTTGTTTTTTTCATGAGAGGATAGGGTTAGGTATTAGGTCGTCTACACCTTTTTGGATGAAAGTTGAAGATACGTAGTTTCTAGAAAAACTTGGGATATTCCTTCAATGCAAACACTACTCAGTCTTGCTCTACAAGTCGTAGATATCACGAATGGGTTGAAAATTCCATATTCGCATCATCTATTGAAGAAATAATCTCAGCCAAACTAGAGAGCAAGAGCAACGCAAATCAACATGAATAGATCAAACTGAAGGCTGATTACGCCCCGTGGCATTTTTTATATTTCTTACCGCTACCACAAGGGCAAGGGTCGTTTCTACCAACCTTTGGACCGGCCATTACAGGTTGCCGCTTGCGTGATTCTCTATCGCCACTTGTATTGTTTGTTCTCGCTCCTTTATACTCGTCGTTTTGAGATGCTTCGGCATCTTTATTCGTTTGCATACGACTCAAATCAGTGCGTTCCTCTTTCGCTTCTTGTGCCTCAGCTTTTGGAAGCTCTGCGCGTAGTAAAAAGGCACCAACTTCTTGATTGACTTCTTGTAACACTTTTTTGAACAACTCAAAGGCTTCAAACTTGTAAATTAAGAGCGGATCTTTTTGCTCGTATGTCGCCATTTGTACAGAAGTACGTAAATCATCCATGGCGCGCAAATGTTCCTTCCAATTGTTATCAATAAAGGCAAGCATAATTGTTTTCTCAAACTCCTTGAGTATCGGTTTCCCTTCTTGCTGTATGGTTTCCTCTAAATTGACAACCGTGTTAATGACTCGTTTACCATCACTAAACGGTATGGCAATTCTCTTCACCGTATCTCCACGGTTTTTATAAATGTTTTTGAGCAATGGCAATGCCTCAGCCATAATTTCTTCTTTCTTACGGCTATAAGTGGCTAAGTAGGTATCGTAAAGCTCATCAACAATATCATCTTTTCCTTTTGTTGCCCACTCATTTTCGTCAACGGTAATTTCAATGCCGAGCGTTCGCAGCGCTTCAATGCGGAACTCCTCATATTCTGTGACACCGTAGTGCGTGTTTACGAGATTGTCTACCAAATCGAAAATCATATTCGAAAGGTCGAAAGAAAGTCTCTCTCCCTGCAAGGCATTCCGTCTACGTGTGTAAATCACTGAACGCTGTTGGTTCATCACATCATCATACTCAAGCAAACGCTTGCGAATACCAAAGTTGTTTTCTTCCACTTTCTTTTGGGCTCGCTCAACAGATTTGCTGATCATGCCGTGTTGAATAACGTCACCTTCTTTATGACCCATTCTATCCATTAGGCTGGCAATTCTATCACTACCAAATAAGCGCATCAAATTGTCTTCTAAAGAAAGGAAAAACTGAGAAGAGCCCGGATCTCCTTGTCGACCTGAACGACCACGCAACTGGCGGTCTACACGTCGAGAATCATGACGTTCTGTAGCTATAATGGCTAAACCACCAGCAGCTTTCACACCATCACCTAACTTAATGTCGGTACCACGACCGGCCATATTTGTCGCAATGGTTACATTACCTGCAACACCAGCATTTTGTACAATTTCTGCCTCTCGTTGATGTTGTTTGGCATTTAATACATTATGCGGAATCCCGCGCATACTCAGCAGCTTGCTCACAAGTTCAGATGATTCTACCGAACTTGTTCCCAATAGAATTGGTCTGCCTTCTTCGCGCATCATTTCAACCTCATCAATTACGGCGTTGTATTTTTCTTTGGCCGTTTTATAGATTTTATCATCGTAATCTTTCCGAATAACAGGTCTGTTGGTTGGTATGCTCACAACGTCTAACTCATAAATATCCCAAAACTCACCAGCTTCAGTTTCGGCAGTACCTGTCATACCAGCCAATTTGTGATACATTCTGAAATAATTCTGCAGCGTAATTGTTGCAAAGGTTTGGGTTGCCGCTTCAATTTTCACATTCTCTTTGGCCTCAATTGCTTGGTGTAAACCGTCAGAATAACGTCGGCCATCCATAATACGACCGGTTTGTTCATCTACAATTTTCACTTCATTATCCATGACCACATACTCAACATCTTTTTCAAACAGCGTGAAGGCCTTGAGCAGTTGTTGTACAGAGTGAAGTCGCTCAGATTTCAAGGCATAATCAGCAAAGAGATCATCCTTGGCTTTCACAATTTCTTCATCGCTTAGTTGACTGCTTTCTAGCTCTTGAAGCTTTGTGCCAATTTCTGGAATGATAAAAAAGTCATCATCTTCATCAGCGCGGGTAAGGTAATCAATTCCTTTATCGGTGAGTTCTACAGAGTTTTTCTTCTCATCAATCACAAAGTAAAGCTCTTCATCAACTAATGGCATGCGTTTTTCTTGCTCGGCAAGAAAGTGATTTTCCGTTTTTTGAAGAATTGTGCGCATTCCTTGCTCACTCAAATATTTAATTAACGGTTTTGATTTCGGTAAAGAACGGAAGGCTCTCAATAGAGCAAGACCACCTGAACTTTCATCGGCATTGCCCGCTTCAATTTCTTTTTTCGCTTCAACCAAAAATTCGTTGGCGAGTTTTTTCTGCACATCGTACAACCCTTGAATACGTGGGCGTAATCCTTCGTATTGTTGTACATCTCCCTTTGGCACTGGCCCTGAAATAATCAACGGTGTTCTCGCTTCATCAATTAAAACCGAGTCAACCTCATCAATCATGGCATAATGGTGTTTGCCTTGTACCAATTCCTTTTGGTTACGAACCATGTTGTCTCTCAAATAGTCGAAACCAAACTCGTTATTTGTTCCATAAGTAATATCTGCCAGATAGGCATTTCTACGCTCATCTGTATTCGGCTTGTATTTGTCTACACAATCAATGGTAAGACCGAGAAATTCCATGATTGGTCCAATCCACTCACTATCACGAATGGCGAGGTAATTATTTACTGTAACTACGTGAACACCGTAACCTGCAATTCCGTTTAAGTAAGCCGGTAGGGTTGCAACAAGTGTTTTACCCTCACCAGTTTGCATTTCGGCCACTTTGCCTTCATGCAAGGTCATACCACCAATAAGTTGCACATCATAGTGCACCATTTGCCAGTTAATTTCAGTTCCAGCAGCATCCCAACTGGTTTGGTAGGTAACTTGATTATTTTGAATGTTGATGTAATCCTTCTTCTCGGCGAGAATTTGATCAAGTTCTGTAGCAGTACCAGTGAGACTGTCGTTTTCAGTGAAGCGCCGAGCCACTTCTTTTACGACAGCAAAGGCTTCTTCAAGAATTTGGTCAAGAATAACTTCTAATTCCTTGTCTCGCTCTTCTTTTTTCTCATCTACTTGATTGTAGATACTGTCTTTTTCGTCAAGAGAGAGGGCGTCGTTGCTCTCAGCCTCATTTTGCAACCGCTCAATTTCGTCATGAATGGGCTGGAGGTGTGCTTGTATTTTTTGTTGAAATGCTGCAGTTTTTCCCCTGAGTTCATCGATGGAGAGTGATTGGAGTTGCGCAAAATTTTCATTGATGTTGGCTACTCTTGGTTGCAGTTTATTAATGTCTTTGGCGTGTTTGTCACCAAATAATTTCTTAAAGATATTCAGCATAATCAGATCGTATCAAAAGTTGATTGGAATGGCTTGTAAAA
>ENA-ORXM01001714-ORXM01001714.1-marine-metagenome-genome-assembly--contig:-NODE-1714-length-29054-cov-5.117749_pt1 | contig 29054 bp, 18 predicted proteins | sample MGYA00237867_ERZ511480 | MGnify/ENA primary metagenome ERZ511480 (study PRJEB26309, sample SAMN06266103) | marine metagenome | isolation source: Algal blade | place: United Kingdom:Sidmouth, United... | reverse complement strand
AATAATGTATCTTCTACTGGTGTGCCATCTCCTATTTTTGCCGTACTTAAATCTAGTGGCTCAAAGAAATATTCTCTCTCACAACTGGCATAACCTAAGCTGCCATCAAAGTTTCTGTATGTTAATGTCCATGTTCGTCTTAACAAACTTCCTGTACATACACCTAAGTCTTCATACACATCATAGTAACTCACATCTTCTTCTCTGTAAGATGTACAATTATCTATAACATTATCATCTAAGAAATCATCAACATCTTCAAAAACCAAAAGGTTTCTCAAGTTGTCCCAGTATCCTTCTTGGATAATTGGTCTTTCGTAACACATTAGACGACAACCTTCAGAGTATCTGTCTCTTAAGTCTGCAGCTAATGGATTATCTCCACCTACGGGACAATCACATTCTACTGTTGGTGGTGTTTTGTCTTCAAAAGTTAAATACCCCCAACAAGTATTTCCAGAACAGATATCTGTAACTGTAAATGTCAAAGGCTTATTTAAGTTATCACCAATTGATGATGGATCAACTGGTACACCAGCTGTATTTTCTAATCCCCATGTGTAGAAGCCATCCGAGCTTCCTTCTAATAATGCATCAACTGTGATATCTGAAGCACAATCTCCATTAACAGTTACATTGATGTTATCATTACAAGCTAAGCTTGTTGGATTTGTTCCATTATTAGGTTGTTTAGCACCTAACTGAACATTGTCTATATAAGTAGCACCACCTTCAAGTTGAACGGCTACAAATAAAGCACGAACAGAAGCCACGTTTGCTGGAGCAACTCCAACAGCAGTGAATCTGAACCATCCACCAACTGCATAAGCAGATGTGAAAACATCAGCATTAACAAAAGTTACACAACCATCTGTGTCTATAAATTCTAAGTGCATTTCTGTGAAACTTGAACCATTCATATGGTCAATTGGACAGAAAGAAGCACTTGGAGACAACATATCTGCAGTTAAACAGTAAGTTGATCCAGCGGTAGCCGGTACAGATGAAGAAATTAAAACAGTTCCTACACCTGCAATTTTAGCATATTGTAGTCCAGAACTAGGAACGGGCTCTCCATTGATACCGCCTGTCGCATTAGGATTACATGGTGAAAACATGTTTGGTGGATTCTCAACTGCGCCACCATCTCCGAAGATCTGCCAGCCAGCATCAAAATAATTTCCACAATTAGGATTCCCTGGAAAGCAAAAAGAACCACCGTTATTAGCGATGCTCATTTCAAAGCTTCCATTTGAGATTTGATTGGTTCCTTGGGGGCCTGATTCGTTACAACTGCTTGGCAACTGTTCTACAGGAGGGCATTGAGCACTCACATTGAAACAAAAACCTAGCATAAAACATACAAAAATTAGCTTTTTAGCCAAAGTCATGAGATTGAGTTTTGGTATATTATTAAATCGATTGAATGATTTCGTCTATGCCCTACGGGCAAATCATCACGCAAAATACGAATTATCTTTATTTCTCCTACAATTTTTTAATTTTAATCATCAAAATTTATTGTTATCAGAAACTCTAGGCTACTAAAATCGATATTTACTGCAACTTATATATGTATATTATCATATTTAACTGCACAAACCTTCCCCGCAGAACCTCCTTGTTTGGGTGAAGGTCAGGCATTTGTTGGTATAGATCGCAAAGATTGGACACCAAACATTGATGAAGTCAGCGAATCCTATATGTTGGACTTCAATATTCCCGACGCACCTCCAATTGAATGCTTAAAAATCGAGAGTGTTACTTTTTCTGTCAACAATTTCAATGTAGATTTTAATAATATCATGCCGCCAGAGTGTTTTTTATTCTACTTTATAAATATATTGGAATGCGACAGTAATAGTCCATTGAGTTGCCCCACAAGCTCTCTTCTATATGAAGGCATTAACAACCCTGATGGCTTTTCCATTACAATTCAAAGCGGCAACAATGATAATGACATAGAATTCTATGCTGGAATGCCTTTAGGTTTTGATATTACTGTTGTTTCAGATGCCAATAACCCTCCTTGTGACCTTGAATCAATATCAAATGGTTCATTTTCAGCAAACTTTGAAGTTTGTTGTACAGTTACTTACTCGCCTGATGAACCGGAAAACCCGTTAGAGCTCCCAGACGACATATTTATATGTGTAGGTCAGGATGTTACTCTAGAAGGACCTGATGGCTATGCTCAATACGAATGGTTCGGGCCCATAAACTCCCAGGATCAAAACATTCCAAATGCAGAGGCAGGAGGTTATACTTTACAAGTTTTTGATGATAATGGCTGTCAAAGCCAAGATGATATTGCAATAATAGAATCCCAACCTGATTTTTCTATCCAGTTTAATCAACCAGACCCATATATTGTATGTAATGAGTCTCCAGAGTTTTTAAACATTTCACTCATTAATGGGAATGGGATTTATTTTTATGACTGGATTGATCCAGACAATATGGCTCAAACTTCTAATTTACTATTACCAACAAGCTCTGGTACATACTATATAACAGTAACAGAAGACGATACAAATTGTCAGGTAATAGATTCTATTGAAGTGAATCTAGTCGAATTATCCACAGCTCAAATTGATTCTTTAGCACCACTCACTACCATAATGTGCCAAGATGGATCGATCTCGCTTGAGGCCTTTATTCCATTTACTGACAATAATGTATATACCTACGAATGGGTTTTTGGTGGAGATACAGTTAGAACAGCAATCAATACAATAACTACTCCTGGCACATACGTATTAAATTTATACAACAACTTGGGCTGCCCCAGTTCTTCAGACACAATTACCGTCAATCAGGTATCACCCAACATTGCCGGACAAGATAATCTCCAAAACATTTGCGGTGTAACCTTAATTGACTTAGATACTCTATTGAGTGTTGATGCATCAAATGTGGGCAACTGGGTTGACATAGACAACAGTGGCAATTTAGCAGGCTCTATTTACGACCTCAGCTCTAGTTCAGGTCAAATTGATTTTTTATACATAGTAGAAAATGCCTTTCCTTGTGAAAATGACACAGCAGAAGTCTCAATAATTGTTGAAGGAGGCAATTTTCAATTTGAATGTCCTTCAGATGCTATTGTAGAATGCTTTGATGACATTAGTACCGGACAAGTTAATTTTTTTGGAGGTGGTGGCACTGTTACGAATACAACAATGCCCACACTTGTCTCAGGAACTGAATTTTGCATGGGTGCTATTTATGAAATAAAATATGAGGTGTTTGGGGAATGTGGCGAAATAGATTCTTGCTTTCAGACATTTGAAATAACCTCAACAATCATTGATCTCGCATGTCCTGATGATGTTATAGTAGAGTGTATTTCAGATTTTGACCCCGATATTATAAATCCATCGGTTACCACTAATTGCCAGACCCCTTTTAATATCAATATTGATGGACCAAACTTAATTAATGGGTTAGAAAATTGTAGTGGAGCAGAATATATAACCACATATATTGGATCTACTTGCAACGTAAGTTCAAGTTGCGACCAAACAATTACAATTCAAAATAGTGCACCTACAATTCAATGTGCAGAAAATAGGATAATAATTGATGAATCAGAAGTGATTGCAGAGGAACCCACAATACTTTCTTCTGCTTGTGCAATCACAACATCAATAAGTTCGGAAGCACCCATTCTAGTCTCGCCAGCCACAACATGTGATGGTGCCGTTTATGAAATCTTATATGTGGTCACTGATGATTGTGGTCAATCGACTACTTGTACTCAACTTTTTACAACTGAAGCCATGGGCCCATTTGCCGGATTCGATTTTGAAGAAGATTATTGTTCAAATACAGAAATTGATTTATCCAATTTAATTTCAGGTGATCCTGATGGATGCTTTATTAATGATGCTGGAGATAAAATTCCATCTTCAATCCTAAATACTAATAATTTAAATCTAGGGTCAAACCTCATACAATATATTGTTGAAGCCGCTGGGTGCGGTACGGATACCTCAGATTTTATATTAAATGTTGCTGATGTCATTACCTTCGATTTAGAAGGTGAATTTTGTTCAGATTTTGAGATAATGGTGGGCAACAATTTATACAACAGTGACAACACTACTGGCCAAGAATCTTTTAGCTCAACAAATGGATGCGACAGTTTAGTAAACATAAACTTGACCATATCAGATCCTATCGTAAACACTATAGGTCCTCAGGTTTGTGGTGATACATCAATTATTGTTAATAATATAGAGTACAATCAATCAAATCCATTTGGCACTGAAATACTAACTAGTCAAGAAGGATGCGACAGTACAGTATTTATCGACATCAACTTTCTTGAAGCTAGCGAAACAAACTTAGACTTATCTCCATGTGAAGGCGATAGTGTTTTTGTCGCTGGGCAATGGGTATTTATATCTGATGATTTTTCTGAGACATTAATTAATAGTGTAGGCTGCGACAGTATCGTATATACATCTATCGTTTTTGTCAATTGTAATGTTGACTTGATTACAAACACAGAAGAACCTTTGTGTTCAAATGGGACAGATGGCTCCATTGAATTCACCATTGGAGGTACTATATCAGAGCCTTATGCATATGAGCTAGAAGATGAGTTTAATAATATAATTGAATCAGGTACAATTTCGGATGGACAAAGCATCATAATTTCTGGCCTATCAGGAGGCACTTATGTCCTTGTACTATCTGACGGTGTGAGTGGCGATGTTATTTCACAAACAACTTTACCTGTCATAAGTCCAGATGTTTTAATGATAAGTAATTCTATTGTGCAAGAATTAGAATGCTTCGGTGACAATAATGCTATTGTTATGCTTGACGCGAATGGCGGTACTGGGCAATTAGAATATGTTTGGAATGGGGTAAGCTCAGCACAAACTATAAATGACTTAGGTGATGGCACTTATACATATTCTGTTTCTGATGTCAACGGATGTACGGCTACCGGTTCAGTTACTATAATACAGCCGACACCGCTTTCATTTTCTTTTGATGTTATTGATGCAGATTGCGGCCAATCTAATGGTAGCTTTTCCATTAATGATGTTCAAGGCGGCACACCACCCTATATGTTTGGCTTGGAAAATGGCACATTGGTATCAAGTAACAATTTTGAGAATTTATCTGCAGGAGAATATAATGGCGTAATTGAGCATGGTAATGGCTGCATAACTTCTTGGACAATCACTGTTGAAGATTCTGGAGATCTGGAATTAGCACCCATTGCCGATCAAAACATCACCTTGGGAGATTCTTACTCACTAACAATACCTAATAATTCTACTTCTTCTTTAACTGTAAATTGGACGCCTGATGAAAACATATCTTGCACAGATTGCTTAAATCCAATCTTTACACCAACCGAAACAACAACCTACACGATTACTGCAGTTGATGAAAATGGTTGCATGGACGTGCAATCTTTTACTATAAATACTGTCGAGGTTCTGGAAGAGGAATTTGTTTATATGCCAAATATATTTTCATTAAATGCTAACAACCCTAGCAACCAAATTATAGGTCCTTTAACATCTTCTAATACGACTGTTCAATTTATTGACTTTTCAATTTATGACAGATGGGGCAACCTTGTTCACTTCGAAGAAAGCGTTGTAAATGGATGGGATGGTTTCATTAATAACAGCAAAGCACAATCTGGCGTTTATGTATTCCAGCTCAATTACATTACGGCTGGCATTGCCAGAAATATGAACGGACAAATTACTTTAACTCGATAAACTAAAAGGGTCTTGAATAAAAATTCAAGACTGTTTTTATTTTATAGCAAAATATCTTATTTGTAAACAATCGTGGCTTTTGATGCTGTATTGTTTTGGATTGTGTTTTATTATTCTCCGCAAAGTGTAAGGCAGACAGCGAAAATTAAATAATTATGGTCCTTTTAATGTAAGGTGTAAATGGCTTTCCTGAATATATTACTATGAATTATAAATAATATGAACGAGTTGAAATTCCTTATCCTTTGTGGACTAACACTTTGCTCTACTCAATTTATGTATTCTCAAAATTGTCCCGATTTTGATATTGAACTATTAACCCAAAATGATGTGGATAGATTTTCGATTAACTATCCTAATTGTACAGAATTAAAAAAAGATCTTTGTATAGGCAAATGCAGTGGACCATCACTTCCAAAGGCTGAAATCACAAACCTAGAAGGACTAAGCCAGATTAAAAAAATAAGTGGGAGTTTGGAAATAAAATCTATCACTGGACTAACAAATTTGTCTGGTTTGGAAAATATAGAAAGAGTGAATCATAATGTATGGATAAAATACAATGAAGATCTTTTGTCGTTGAGTGGCTTAGAAACTTTAGAATTTATAGGTTGTGATCTTGAACTTGAATCCCTCCCAATTAACTCAATCGAAGGTCTTGTAGGGATTGATACTGTATTTGGTAATATTGAGATAATTGTAAATGAAAATCTTACTAATCTAGATGGATTTGCTAATGCTTCATACTTAGGTAAAGGTCTAAAGATCGTCAATAATCAATCTCTCCTAGACATTGAAGGATTGTCTAATCTAAAAATAATAGAGGAGAGTATTCGCATTACAGGTTGTCAGAACCTAAGCTCTTTGCATGGCCTGCATAATATTGTAACAATTGGTAAGCAATTAGAGATAGCTTCAAATGACAGATTAGAAAATTTAGTAGGATTAGAAAGTCTCACTAGTATTGGCAGTAATTGCTCTATAACTTATAACGATAATTTAATCAGTCTTACAGGGCTTGCGAAATTAAAATCAACAGATCGATTGTCGATTAACAACAATGAATCATTACTCTCTTTGGATGGTCTTGCCCAGTTAGAAACAGCAAAAATTCTTAGTATTACACAGAATAATAGTCTTTTGTCTTTGGATGGATTAGGAAAGTTAACTAATGTAGACTTTTTTTCATTGTTGAATAATAATCTCACAAGTCTAGCAGGAATAAGTACATTAAGATCAATCGGGTCTCTAACTATAACTGACAATAATATTACTGACTTATCAGGATTTCAGTTATTAGATTCTATAAACACTTTTAAGCTCATAGGAAATAGTCGATTACAAAATTTAAGTGGTTTAAAAGAATCGATATATATCAATAATTTAACCATCGAAGAAAATGAGCTTCTATCAAATCTCGAAGGTTTGGTTCTAGATAGTTTATTTTCTTTGGATGTCCGGGAAAATCATAACATGGAAGATTTATCAGGTGCTAAGATAAGAGCGATTCGGAAGTTGGGAATAATTAGTAATCCTAAATTAAGAAAACTAACAGGCATTGAAAAATTCGGAAAAGTGATTTCTTTAGGTATTAATGGCAATCCAGTTCTTGAAAAATTAAGTAATGTAAATATTATACAAGGCGGAACTTTGGGAATTTTCTATAATGATGCACTAATTGACCTTTCTGGCCTAGATTCATTAAAACATTTAACTACCCTCTTAATTGAGGGTAACAAAGCTTTAGTCAGTCTTGATGGGATTGAAAATTTGAAAAGTTTTATTATTTGTGAAATTAAAGATAATCCTGTGTTGACCCAAATCACCAGTCTTAGAAATATAGAAATTGAAACCTTTGCGGAAGTTTTAGTTATAAGTGATAATCCTCTTTTATCAAATTGTAATATTGAGATTGTTTGTGATGTTGAACAACAACCAATTGGGGGATTCGCTATTGAAAATAACGGACCTGGGTGTAACGTGCCTGATGATATTGACTGTAGCAGTTTTGTGAGTGGAAGTTTGTTTTACGATTATAATGTGAATGGAACTATTGACAATGAGGACATTCTATTAGAAGGTATTCAAGTAAATTTTGAAACTAGAAATCAAATTAAGTATTCCAAAATCGACGGTTCTTTTAAGTTCTTTTTAGACGATGGAGACGAGGTCCGTATTTCTTTAACAGATACATCAAGATGGACTGTAAAGTCTGGTCAAGAAACTTATGAATTCCAATATGATTCTCTGCAAACTCCATGTTGTGATTTTGATTTTCTTTTGAACTACAAAAACAAAAACTATGATGCTATTATTGACTTAGTACTGCCTAATCTTAGATGTAATAGTCAAGTTGATTTAGAATTACAATATAGTCTTGAAGGAGGGCGAAAAGGTGAAGGAAGAGTAGTTTTAAATTTGGATCCGCTTAGTCGATTTGTTTCTTCTGATCCTATGCCAACTAGTATAGTTGGCAGCAAATTGGAATGGAATTATCCAACAACATTACCTTTTCAAAAACAATATATTGACATCACCCTTGCGACTCCTGATGAAACGTTTGTAGGAGAAATATTAAAATTTAAAGGAGAAATTTATGTATCGGAATCCGGCACAGAAACGGTGTCTGTAACTGATGCATCTGGGATAGTACGTTGTGCATTTGATCCTAATGATAAACAAGTCCTGCCTTATAGCGAATCGAGTTATACTAATTTTGATGATAGCACTTTAATATATACTATTCGTTTTCAAAATACTGGGAATGCAGAAGCTATACACGTTGTTTTGAAAGATACCTTATCAGAATTCTTAGATGCACAATCCCTTCGTGTGATATCATCTAGTCATAACTCTACTTTAGAGGTATCTCGACTTGATCCTAATATTATCACATTCGATTTTCCTTTCATCTACTTGATTGATAGTCTAACAAACCCCATTTTATCACAAGGCTACGTGCAATATAGTATAGACATAAAAAGCGATCTATCGCCAGGTACAGTAATCGAAAATAAGGCACATATATTTTTTGACAATAATCCTAGTATCTTAACTAACACCACACGCAACGAGTTTTATTATGATCTAGATCAAGACGGCTATCTCAGTAATGAGGATTGTAATGATGAAGACGCCAATGTATATCCAGGTGGCTTAGAAATTCCATACAATGGATTGGATGATGATTGTGATGAAACAACATTGGACGATGATCTAGATCAAGATGGATTTGGTTTGGCGGATGATTGTAATGACAACAATCCTGATATCAATCCAAATGAACTAGAAATTCCATACAATGGATTGGATGATGATTGTGATGAAACAACATTGGACGATGATCTAGATCAGGATGGATTTGGAATAATGAATGATTGTGATGAAAACAATCCTGATGTCAATCCAAATGAACTAGAAATTCCATACAATGGATTGGATGATGATTGTGATGAAACAACATTAGACGATGATCTAGATCAGGATGGATTTGGTTTGGCGGATGATTGTGACGATCAAAATTCAGACATCAATCCTAATGCAGTTGAAATTCCAAATAATGGAATAGACGAAGATTGTGATGGAGAGGATTTATTATCACCTACAAATAACATCAACGACATAGAAATTATAGTTTATCCAAACCCAGTTACTAAAGAACTTTTTATTGACATTAGCGGGCATCTGAATTATATAATCGAACTGCATACCTTAAAAGGTCAGTTGATATTTTCAGCAAATAACATCAAATCAATATCTACTGAGAATCTAAAAAGCGGAATCTACATTCTTAAATTTCAAGACTTAAAATCAACAAGTTATTTCACAGAGAAGATTATAGTATCAAAATAAAAAATAGCCTATAACCCACGCGCAAATTGGTTTTTATATTTTCCAGCACAACTATACTACTGCTGGTATTACTCAACATATATCTAGACAAATTAACATACTGTAACTCGATAAAAAATAGGGTCTTGAACAAAAATTCAAGACCCTTTAAAATTTAGCTCCCCGAATTCGCGAGGATAAAATTCTTATTCGAAAACTATCATACTTTTTGATGCAGTTGCATCTTGGGTTTGCATTTTATAAATTACCATTCCTGTAACGCCTAAATCGGATGCATTGATATTTATATTATTTACACCTGCTTCAAAATTATCATTCACCTCATAAATTAGTTTTCCAGTTAAATCATAAAAACTGAGATTAACATCTCCTGTTTCTGGCAATTGAAAAACAATAGATGTCTCCTTACTAAATGGATTAGGTGTGTTTTGTAAAAGTTTAAATATGCTTTCAGTTTTAATAGCTTTAAGTGCCACTGATTGAGTTGCTAAATTTTCACCAACATAAGCTTCAGCTTGTACCAAATCAGAATTTATACTCAAGAAATCAGAAAGATTACCATCACTAGTCGCTATTAAATGTAGTGTAAGTAAATTATCTTTATTTAAGGCCGTCAATGCATGACAACTGATTGCTAGTTGATTATCAAATTGAGCCACATTACTTTCATTTACATTGTCTCCTTCGATTGATAAAAATTGCATCCCTCCAAAGTCAAGTGTCAATTGGTAAGCAAACATTTGTTCTGCCGATGTACTAATAGTCAGAGATATTCTTTCACCTTTCTTTACTTTACTATCAATAAATTCAAATTGCAAAGGTTCTGCTCTTGTATTAAGCTGTTGTTGACCTTTTAACAGCTGTACAGTCCCATTGACATCACCTATTTTAACTGCAATGAAATCTTCTGCAAGTTTATTATCATCCAAAGAGAGAATCTCGATGGCATCATTATAGACCCATGGATTACTGGTAGTAAGTGCTTGCGAAGCCACTACAGTTTTCCAACTTACATTCTCAGGTAACTTATTATAGATACCTAGAATCAATTTCCTAAGGTCCAATAAATCAAGTGCTGAAATTGTTTTGTCATTATTAATATCGGCCGCAATCATTTTATATGCACTGCTTAATGATTCTTGTCCTAAAATATGTCTTTGAATTAATACTAAGTCTAACGTACTGACACCATTCAGGTAGTTGTCTTCACTAGAACCTGAAATCGAATAATCAATATTAAATGGTGCCTCAGAAAAAGCATATTCACCCAAGTCATCTGTCATATAGTACTTAGGATATCCTGGCATTGCAGCTTCAACTTGTGTCATGATGCCTGAAACATTTTCTCCTGCTTCAGTTACAATTTTTCCTGCTATGACGCCACCGCCATCATTATCCACAACTCTCAATGTAACTGTACAAAAGTCTTTGTTGCCACACTCATCCCAGACATATATCGGCACATATACAATACCATCAGAATCTAAATCGTCTGGCGTAAATATTTTACCGGAAGATCTTAATCCTGGGTTCCAAGAATGTACCTCACCTCCATAATCATCTTGATCTTGATAATTGCCATTAGTAGAATCATAATACCAGAACGTACCATCATACCACAGAAAATCATCAGTTGAATCATATTCTGAATCATCTCTAGGTGGAGGCAGAATATCTGTAAATGTGAATATTAGACTCTCTTCATCTGAACAATTGTCAAAACTATTAACATCAAAATCAATTGCCCATAATTCTACTTCTCCATTCTCCATGAATGCAGAACTTATATTTAAACAATATGGAGTCGGTGCTTTTAAATCAGTGATTTGGAAATATTTAGTTTGACTGACTCTATTGTTACAACCATCAAAAACTTGCCAAACAACACGATGCCATTTTTTACTACTCGGAATACCTTGTGGAAGCAAAATAGTGACTTCTTCTCCATTGCCTGATTTTGGTAAATAAAACGGATTTGGATCACCATCTATAAATCGAGGCACTTTATTGCTGTAAGTATAATCTGAAATCCAATCAGAATACAGATCTACGTCAACTTCCCATCTCAGCCAATCGCTTCCGCACTCGCCTTCATCAGTTCCTATTGCAGACAATGGAATTCCTTTGCTTATACATTCAGCGTCAGCTGCAAAAACAAGACTGTCCTGCACCTCTAAAATAGGATCAATTAAATCCTCCAGTTTTATAACTTGAGTATGATTCCATCTTCCTCCATCAAATGGACTATTAGGATTATAATTGCACCAATCAATGACACTCCAATGGTTTAATATCTTCATACATGACCCTGGCTCAGAAACAAAGGTATCTGATTCTAAGCTGATCCCAATTAATTTACAAACACTAGATTCAAAAGTGGGTTCCCCTGCATCGAATCCATTACAATTCACAACTTTGTCCCTTGGAAATACTATTGTATTTGGATCAAATTGATGTACAGATTCAACAACAAACCATTGTTCGCATACCAAAGAATTGCCTTGTCTAAATCTTCTTATCACTGCCCCAAATCCACAACTCTTATTATAAGCAGGTACCATATCAGGCACATTATCCCCATCTATATCATACAATGGTAAAACATTAGCTGGTTTATTTCTTGGTTCAGTATTATCTATAACTTCTACTTGTGGAATATCAAAAACAAATTCTCCACAAGCACTTACGCCTTCTGGCCAACCCGTTAATGAGAAATCATTTAAATCCATATCACAATTCACAATCATTGATTGTGGACAAAATACATTCGGTGTTGATTTGTCCTCTAGCCTTACAGCACTCCAAACAGCATTAACATTATTATTCCAATCCACAACTTTTAAATGGACTGGAACTTCTACAAAGCCTTGTCCATTTAAATCTTCACAACAAAATCTAACAAAATCTCCCCATACAGTATCTTCTGGAAAACATGGAGAAAACTTCCTTCTTACCTGAAATTGAACATTGGTACATCCATCATAACTCCCATTATCAAAATCTTTCGCGAAGATTTTTGAAAGTCCACTATTAGGGTCACCTTGGTTACCGATATTAGTTAAACTTGTAACAATGAATTCTTTGCTTATAGCAACTGGAGGCGTTTGATCAATAACATTTACATTGACATTTATGGAAGATAAATTTCCGCAACAATCTTGAGCAATATATTGAACTATATGAGAACCAACGGGTAGATCGTGCACGATATATCCACTTTGTGCATTCCCTGAAACTGTCTGTCCTCCAGAAGCGCCACCAATCCAGTAATTTACAATGTTATCACATTCGTCAAACAAGTGTTCTGGAACTTCCATATGAACATTCGCCTTACAATCCCAAGGGTCGACACTAACGTTTACATCATTAGCATATAAAACCGGACCTTCTCCATCTACGATTTTGATTATTTGCTCGTAATTAATAAACAAACCTGTACACCAATCCATGACTGTCCATGTTCTCAAAGTTTTACTATTACCATAACAACCCGGTGCACACGCCTCAAGCACTGTGTCTGAATATCCAGATAAGAGTGTGCAAACTTGATCTGCATGTATCGGTTGCGCATGTGGTCCAGAAGGATTTCTGCCATTCACATAATAATGTGGATAAGCATACCAAATTCCTTCGTTATTTTCAATGACACAATCTACATCCAATTCATGTGGGTCGGCGCCATTATTATCTGAGTCTTGATCTTTGGTAAGTGGGTTATCAAAATAAGCGGCAATACTGGCAGGGTCATTTGCAACCCCACAAGTAGGAATCTCGACTATTCGTTTTGGCCAAATCAAAGAATCTCTAATAGGAACAGCTTGCAAGCCATTTGAGGTATTGATAAACTTAGGATTTCTAGCTCTGTCTAAGCCTAATCTTTCAAAGTAGTATTCTTTGACACAAGACGTCCCAAAAGGGTGGCCTGCAAAAATAGTCCAATGCCTTCTCAATAATGTCCCTTCACAATTACCAAGATCTACATATGTGTCATAGTAACTGACATCGTATTCATCTATATTACCACAATTATCTTCGACAGAGTTATCAATGATATCTTCTATATCGCTAGGCACGATCTGGTCAGTTATTCTGTCCCAGTATTTATTTTTAACCAATTCTAATTCATAACAAATTCCGCTGCAATCTGGATCATAAGCTCCCATTCCATTTCCACCAACAGGACAATCACATATAATAGCTGGCGCAATTTTATCTTCAATAAGCATTGTGCCTCCACAATAGTTAGCATTGCCATTATAAAATACTTTAAACGTAAGCACCTTATTAATATAGTTAGACATATCGTCGCCACCCATTGTAGGTCCTGTGTTGTCTCCGGTTACAACAACGAGACTGCCATAATACATTTTATATGTATATAGGCCATTCATGTAGTCGGCATCATTGAGGACATCACCTTCAAGAAATGCGTCGGTGGTCAGGTCGACGGCACATTGATGATTGACACTCACATTAATGTGATCATTGCATGTCAATGCTTGGGCATTAAGATTAATGTAGAGCGTGCACAAGCATGCCAACACAAATAACCTTGTGAAAAAAACATTCATGAGATTGAGTTTAATTAACTAAAAAAAGACCTCTTGGTCTTCACCAAAATGTCATTTAGAAAGCACTGATAAACTAGAATATCAAGAAAGAACAAAATTTGAGAAATGGCTTAAAAAGCCTAGATTTTGGGAGTTCTTTTTAAATCGGATGAGATTAAAGTTTATTTATTTGCTTAAATAATTTCGTCTACAGCAAATATATGAAGAAAAATAGCTGAATTTGCAGTTCTAAAAGACATAAAAATGATAACTATTGGCTTTTAGCAACAAAAACACCTTTTTTATAACATAATGATTATCAAATAATTACAAACTTTAATATGTTATTCCTAAATTTTCAAGCCAACTTATCGTAAATCATGGCTCATATAAATCTTTCTGATAATATCATAGCTATTTCGACTCCGTCGGGCCAAGGTGCTATAGGTATAATACGTTTGGCAGGACCCAATTGTATATCAATAGTGGATAAATTTTTCTATGGTCAAAATTTAACGAAAGTTGAAGGAAACACCGTGCACTATGGCAAACTGAAAAATGAAGATGGCAAAATCCTTGACGAGTGCCTAGCTACGATTTTTAGAGCGCCTAGAAGTTACACCAAAGAAGATATTGTAGAATTGTCTTGCCATGGCTCTTCATTTATTTTGAAACAGGTCATTCAACTCTTCTTAAGACAAAATGTAAGGTTGGCTCAACCGGGCGAATTTACCATGCGTGCATTTTTAAATGGTCAGTTGGATTTGGCTCAAGCCGAAGGTGTGGCAGATTTAATAGCCGCAGAAACAGCTACGCAACACAATATCGCGATGCACCAAATGCGTGGTGGCTTTTCAGAAATCATAAAACAACTCAGAAGCCAATTGATTGAGTTTGCCAGCTTGATCGAATTAGAAAATGATTTTGGTGAAGAGGATGTAGAGTTTGCCGATCGTAATAAGCTGATTTCGTTGGTCAATAATATTTTAAAAGTCATTCAAGAATTAAAGCAATCGTTTACCTATGGCAATGCGATAAAAAAAGGTGTGCCTGTTGCTATTGTGGGTCGACCCAATGTAGGTAAGTCCACATTACTTAATGCACTACTTAATGAAGACAAAGCGATCATAAGCGCCATTCCTGGGACCACCAGGGACATCATTGAAGATGCCATTCAAATAGAAGGCATTCTTTTTCGTTTTGTCGACACAGCCGGGATTAGAGAAACAAAAGATGAAATAGAAAGTCTTGGTATAAAAAAGTCTTTAGAACAAATTGAAAAAGCGCACATTGTCATTTACGTCACAGAAATCAGAGAAAACCACAAAGAGATTGTTGAAGAATTCTTATCTCTCAATCTTAATGCGGATCAAAAGAGTATTATTATCTTAAATAAGATCGATGCATTTCATGCATGTCACAGTTATGATGTTGAAGAAGCCACAAGCACTTTATTAAATAGAAAACCTGTTATCGCGCTTTCTGCAAAAGATGGAAAGCATCTGGATAACTTACGTAAAACAATAGTTGCGCTTGTTCAAAACCAGAGCACTAATGCGGAACAAGTCATCGTAACAAATTTGCGTCATTATGATGCTTTAGAAAAGTCTCAAGCTTCATTAGAACAGGTTTTGCAAAGTATACAAAATAATATCAGTTCGGATTTTATTGCTATGGACATCAGACATGCTTTACATCATCTGGGTGAAATATCTGGGGAGGTGAGTACAGATGATTTGTTGGAGAATATTTTTAGTAATTTTTGTATAGGAAAGTAGGTGTAAACACACACACTTCACCTCACAATCCAAAATTTCATGGAGTTAAGAAAAAAACCAATTCATTTCTGAACAACAAATTGCCCAGAAACGCTTTCATCTTTGCTTTGGATTTTATAAAAATATAAGCCATTAGTTAAACTACTTACATCAATTAAATGATCTTCAGAAAATAAACTTTTCTCTAGTATTAATTCTCCAATTAAATTATATACAATAAAAGATGCATTATTTCTTATTTTATCAATTTTTAGATTCAAGGAGGAAGAGGTAGGATTTGGGAAAACATAAGAGTTTTTAGAATCAAAAGTTTCTATGCTAGATGGTTCTATTTCGGAATAAAAGTACTCGGTTTCAAGTTGTAATTCCAAAGGAAGGTTTCCTCCTCCTAAATATCTTGAATCTTTAAGTAACATGTGTTTTTCATAGTAATGAGCGAAATCAAAAGAACTTCCCGTAAACTTCATTCTAGGGAATTTTATTTTATCCACTAGAATATTTTCATCGTGTTGGTATATATCGAAAGTTAAGCCCCATATAAAGTCAGGGTCTTCATCATCTATTTTTTTTATACTGTTCAAACTTCCATATGGATGATATCTATATATAATTTTTTCTATCTCTTCAAACCTATCTCTTTCTTCAATTAAAGAAAGACTTCCGTCTATATTATAAAAGAAATCTCTCTTCAACAAAAACCTCAAACTATCTGGATCATTTCCTTGTCCATATCTAAATTCAGATTCAGGTTCATCCATATCGTTATAATTGAAAATAATACTATCCTGTATACACGATTGATTAAGGTTTTTATATCTCACAATAGTAGAAAGCAAGTTTTCTCTATGTAAGTATTTAAACTCATCTACCAGCACTAAACCATTCTCACTTTCAGACCATACGAAATCAGAAATTCTATATAAATATTCATTCTGATCGTAAACATATCTTCTGACATTAAATCTCCCATTTTCTGCTTCTAAAATTGAAGATGAACTTTGCAATTCAATCAATTTATTGTCAGAGTCATAAATATAGTTCCTAATAATTGATGGGGAAGTTTCGTTAAAATTTCCTATGTCACCAAACCATGTATTAAACGTTTGCCTTATCAATCGATCATTTTCAAAATGGAATACATTATAGTTTTCGGGAACCCATTTTTCCTCTTCCATATCCCATTTTGATATAGTGCTGATATCTCTTTCTTTTTCATTTATATATACAAATTTTGAAGATCGTCCTGAAAGAGTGGATGTGAAAGCACTATCTAATTGATGCGAATAATTACTTTCTAGTTTTAGTTCAAGATTGTTGAATGCTTTGACATTTAGATAGAGTTGAAGTCCAATGGTTGTATTTATATCATAATTTGATTGAGCAAAAGAAAAGCAACTGATGTTAATAAAAAACATCAATGTATATAGGAATTTGCTCAATAGTTAAAGTTTGAAAATTCAAGTTAAAATTAAGTTTAATTAGATAGATTTTCAAGACATCATCTCAAAAATACTTTCACATGATTCCACAACGACATAATATTCTCGTTTTATTTATCCTCTGTTTTACCACCAGTTTATTTGGACAATGTTTTGAATGTGTAAACTACAATACTGAAATAATTGAAGACATTACACCTAGATATTGGAAAGACCCAGTTGACATATCATATCCAGCACTTACAATCTCGGTTCCTAATAAGATAGGACTTTGGACTTATTACAAAGGTTTTATTAATGGAGATCAACAAGTTATTTCTACTAGATATGTTCACTGCCTCGAAGACATCGAAGCTAGAAATGCTCCTAATATTCAATTAAACGTCTATCCAAATCCAACACAATCAATACTTTTTGTCCTTCATAATGCTCCTTATTCATTGATTAAAGTCTTTAATCTGAATGGTCAAGTTTTACTTGAAAAGTCAGTGTCTGATACTAAAGTTGAACAATTTGATGTATCAGGATTCGCTTTTGGTTTTCATATTGTTACCATATTTTCTGAACATGGTATAAAAAGCGAATCTTTTATAATTGGAAAATAGCCCGCTTTAATTTTTCTATAGATTAAAATCAAAATCATGAGAATAGTTATAACATTTTGCTTGCTCGTTTGTGCTAATTTACTGTATTCACAACTCGATACATTAGCACAAAAGCGGACAGAAGTATCTACAAAACAAAATTCTGATTCTGTAGAAATCATATACGGAACAGGAGCTTGGAAAGATTCAATTAAGAAAAGACCAAAGAGAAAGTTTATTACTCAAACAATTGCTTTAGCGTTTATTGATGTTGCCAAAGAAAAAAATGAAACTGAATGGATAAAAAGATATTGGAATGTATGGCATTGTCAAAACAAAATGACAACACACAATGGAAGAGGCTATAGCTCGTATTGTAAAAATAGATGCTGCTCAATTTGTGTATCAATAAGAAAAGCAGATTTAATAAATCGTTACAAACCCATAATTGAGACTTGGACAGATATTCAATTTCTTACTCTAACCGTCAAATCGCAGCCTCACAGCAATTTAAACAATTGGATGGGCGGAATGATAAAAGCATTCAAAATAATCAGAGAGCGATGTAATAAAAGACATAGCAGAAATAAAGGACCAAAGTTAATTGGCGTACGTTCTTTAGAGTGCAATTTCAACCCGATTAAGAAAACTTACAATCCACACTATAATATTTTATGCGCCACAAAAGAAATTGCTGAGACTATTAAAAAGGAGTGGGTAGAATTATGGAATAGAGACAAAATTATGGCTCTACCCTATTTACAGAAAATTAGAAAAGTGAAACAAACTGAAAAAGATATTATTGAAACAATCAAATATGGTGCTAAGATATTTACAGACCCAACAATGAAGAAAGGTAAAACGAAAACCAATCCTACTATCTATGCTAAAGCCTTACATACCATATACAAGTCAATGGAAGGTCATAGACTGTTTGGTTCATTTGGCTTCAAGTTACCTAAAACAGAAAAGTCCAAAAATGGAAGGGTTGTAAAGGACTTTCAAAATTGGTTCTATAATTCAAAATTAAGGGACTGGGTAAATATTGAAACGGGACAGATAATGACTAACTATATACCCAAACTAGGATTAGAAATGATTTTAAACTCTATTGACCTAGATTCAAATTAATTTATTCGTCCCACTTCTTTAAAACTTTCATTGCCTGCTCTTCAGTTATTCTTTCTACATCTTCACTTCCACCAATAACCATTAAGTTTCTATACACAAAATCATTATCCTCTAACCAAAGTCTACTGGAAGTCCGATACTCATTTAAGATGTTTGTTTCAGTATGAGTTTTTCTAATTATAGCGAAAGGGTTATCTATTGAATTTTCTACATTATTTAAAACAGCCCAGTATTTTAATTCCATATTAAATAATTTCCTTTTAACAAATTAATGATTTAAAAGGTCAGATACAATCATAGAGTATGAATTTTATATCTTAATGTCAGTTTTCAAATTAAAGGACCAAAACAATTTATGGCTTTATTCCAACAATCCGTACTAAATAAACACATAAAGACTTTAGACCCGATCAAAGTTGCTAAGGCTTTTGAGACATTCAAAGGGTACTTTCAGAAAGCTGAACGTGTCGCCGAAATAAGAGGCATGAAAGAAGAAGAATACCAAGATGGGTTTTTAGATGACTTATTTATTAATGTCTTAGGATACACAAAAAAGCCTAACGAAGGATACAACCTAGAACGTGAAACGAAAAACACCACCAACAGCAAAAAAGCAGATGCTTCACTTATTAATGATGGAAATATTACAGCTGTTATAGAATTGAAATCCACAAAAACCGTGGACTTCTCAAAAATAGAATCTCAGGCATTTGGCTATAAACGAAACCATGCTAAATGCACTTATGTCATAACTTCAAATTTCGAGAAGTTGAAATTCTACATACAGGATGCTATTAATCCTTTGGAGTTCAATCTTTTTAAGCTCTCAGAAAGCGATTTTAAGCTTTTATATCTCTGTCTATCAAAAGAACATTTGTTTGCAGACACAGCCCTTAAAATCAAAACAGAGTCTACAATTAAAGAAGAGGATGTCACCAAAAAGTTATACAAAGACTACTCAGCATTTAAAAAAGCATTATTCAACGATTTAGTTGAGCTTAATCCAGAATATGACAAATTGGTTCTCTTCAAGAAGTCTCAAAAATTAATAGACCGTTTCCTCTTTATTTTCTTTGCCGAAGACAAAGGCTTACTCCCTCCCAATTCTATTTCTGAGATTGTTAACAATTATCAAAAGTTAAAAGACTTAGATTTCGAGAAACCGCTAATAGAGGTCTTTAAGCAATACTTTGGTTATATAAATATTGGAAGAGAAAAGAAAGGTACTAAAGCAGAGATATTCGCTTATAATGGTGGTCTTTTTGCTCCTGATGAAATATTAGACCAAGTTCAAATTTCTAATGCAGTTTTAAAAGAACATACTTTAAAATTGACGGCTTATGATTTTGAGACTGAAGTCGATGTCAATATACTAGGTCACATCTTTGAACATAGTCTCAATGAAATAGATGAAATGACTGCTGAAATTGAAGGTCATACCATCGACAAAAAGAAAACCAAAAGAAAAAAAGACGGTGTCTTTTATACTCCGAAATTTATTACAAAGTACATTGTTGACAATACAGTCGGTAAACTTTGTGAAGAAAAGAAAGCAGAGCTTGGCTTTAAAGAAGATGAATATTTTGAAGGGCGTAAAGCAACAACCAAAAAGAAACATTTAAAGACTTTAGAAGGATACAGAAATTATCTTTTGTCATTAACGATTTGCGATCCTGCCTGTGGAAGTGGTGCTTTTTTAAATCAAGCCTTAGACTTTCTTATCAAAGAACATTATTATTTGGATGAACTTAAAACCAAGTTACTTGGCGGCTCTATGGTCCTATCTGATGTAACGAATGATATACTAGAAAAGAATTTATATGGCGTTGACATCAATGAGGAGTCTGTGGACATCGCTCGGTTATCCTTATGGCTAAGAAGTGCCAAAGCAGGAAGAGCCTTAACGACTTTGAGTTCTAATATCAAATGTGGTAATTCTCTAATTGATGATAAAGAAGTGGCAAGCAACAAAGCTTTTAATTGGGAAAAGGAATTTCCAGAAGTATTTGAGAGTGGGGGGTTTGATATTGTAATTGGCAATCCTCCTTATGGAGCTAACTTTAATGATAGTGAAAAAGAGTTCTTTAAAAAACAATATTCTGAAGTACACAAAAGAACACCAGAATCATTTAATTACTTCATATACAAAATCGAAAATATAATTCACTCAAATAGCAAATGGGGTGTTATAATTCCAACGAGTTTTTTGTATCAATACGAATTTGAAAAAACAAGAAAGTTTCTTTTAGAAAATTCGAAAATTAATAAAGTTGTAAATCTTGGTGATGATGTATTTCAAGATGTCGCTACTCCTACATGTATTCTGATCATAACAAAAAACCAAACGAAAAGTTCTTATGGAGATTTCCAAGAAATTGAAAGAAATCAATTATCTGTGAAACTTTTTGAAAGTACAAATTTCTTAGACGCAACTGAACTACATCAAAATGATAGTTATAGTTTCATAGTAAAACCTAACAAGGAGCTCATCTTAAAATGTTTCAAACAACCAAAGCTAAGAGAAATTGCTGAAGATGTAGCTACTGGCATAAGTCCTGGACTTGGTAAAGCATTTGTTAAAACCGAGGCTCAAGTTCAAGAATCAAAACTTGAAAATGACTTATTAAAAAATCTAATAATTGGAGGAGAAATAAATAGATATTTTTTAAATCCTCTTTCCACAAAAAAAATAATTTATGCTACTAATACCACAGACATCGAATCTTATCCAAATATATTCTCTGAACTAAAGCTGTTTAAAGACAAACTAGATAAAAGAGTAGAAACTGCAAGCGGTCGTATCAAATGGTATGTGATGTTAAGACCAAGAAGATTAAAACTCTTTGAAAAAGAAAAAATCTTAGTCCGTCAAACCGCGAATAAAATAATGGCAAGTCATGATATACATAAATGGTATTGCTTGAAAAGCGGTTTGATTATTCAGTTACCTGAAAACAGTTCATTAAGTTATAGTTACTTATTAGCAATATTAAATTCAAAATTAATGAATTTTCTCTATCAAGATTTAGTTGGTGAAGGAGGACGTTTGTTTCCTGAGGTTAAACCAGTCCAGTTATTTAAACTTCCAATTAAAACCATAGACATTAAGAATAAAATCGAAATTGACATTAAGAATAAAATCGAAGATTGTGTTGAAGAAATTCAAAATGAATTAAAAATTAAAATTGATACTCAAAGAGAGTTTTTAGATTTCATCAAAGCCAAATACAAAATCTTAAAACCAAGTAAAAAATTAAACTCTTGGTCCTCATTAGATGACATTAAATTTTTATCTGAGATGAACAAAGTAAAAGTGAAATTGAATATTAAAGAAGAAATGGAGCTACTTAAGTTATTCAAGGGAGAACAAACTAAGATTCAAAATTTAAATCAGTCTATAAACAAAATAGACAAAGAAATAGACTACATGATTTATGAGTTATACGGATTAATAGATGAAGAAATTGCTATAGTTGATGCCATATAAATAAGCAAAAGTTAGATGACGAATATTGAACGATATGAAACTGAGATTGCAACAAGTAATAATCCTAATGATAAACTTCTATTTTCATTCATCAGTAAGGGTAAAAGTGATATCGAAAAGCTAATTGTTTATAATCGCATTAGTAATCCAATTGTACTACACTAATATTATCATTTTTTTTCTTATTTGTACCTATTTTGTATAACCTGCTGATTATCAATACTCTTTAATTTCTGTATAGAAAAGTAGAGAAAAATGAAGAAAGGCAAAACGAAAACCAATCCTATTATCTATGCTAAGGCTTTACACACCATTTACAAAGCAAAGGAAGGTCATAGACTGTTTGGTTCATTTGGCTCTAAATTAACTAAAACAGAAAAGTCCAAAAATGGGAGAGTTGTTTCTACCTTTCAAAATTGGTCCTATGACCCAAAACTAAGAGATTGGGTTAATGTTGAGGCTGGACAGATTATGACTAATTATAAACCAGTGTGGATTGATTGAATTATTAGAAAAAATGGACGCCTTAGATTATTGAATACATGTATCAAACTAGTCAATAAACTTTTTAAATCGCCATAACTTATCACCTCTTTCTTTAAAAGCAACAACTCCTATCTCTTTATTGTAATACAATTCCGAAAACGAATCAGAAGTAGAGTTTACAACAGAATAAACATCAGTGAAATTTTTGGATATCTAAGTCAATGAAGTATCAAAAGAAGCCATCTCTAACTCGTCAAAAGTTTTAACCTCATTAGTATTAAAACGAATTTCCATATCTAGGTCATTAGATTGGAAACCATTAATTAAAATTGGATCTATATAGGGTCTAATATCTGTCAACTCATCATTAACGTATGCACCTCCAAAAATCACAGTATTTACATCATCATTTTCAGGTAATTCTTGAGTAGACTTTCTCTCTTGATAATTCACATGTAAAACTAACTCATTGTTAGATTCATCAATAAACAAAACACTTTTGTCATCCTGATATTGGACAGGAAAATAACTACGAACCATATCGAGTTCAATGTATTGTAATTCTTCGCTTGCCGGGTCGTTACAACTCAGACTCAGCGCAATGATTCCTAATAGCCAGATGTAAAACTTGAATTTCATTTTCTATATGATTTACACGGAGTTGATTATAAATGTAAACCTATTCATATAAAAATTTATGTCGCCTTTAATATTGGGACTTAATTGATAATCAAAATAAAAACTGTAACTTTAATAACCCCACCTTTTGAAAAGCAATAGTTTCCCAAATTCTTTTTATGTGTTTTTCTTAAAACAATGTCATGAAACTATTATTGTCTGTTATCTTTCAATTTCTTATTGCATTAAATTTTCTGAGTGCACAACACATCAGTGAATTTGTTTCCTTAGCTGGTGGGAATCAGACAAGTGATTTTATTCATCCACCAGAACATACCTTTCAATATATAATTGAAGAAGGAGATCCATTAGACAACGGAGGCACAGCTGCCAATAAATTTGATTTTACAGGTTATGTTCCCATCTCTGGCAGTAGCGAAAGTGGATATTTATCTATAAGTCATGAAAACACGCCTGGAGGTGTCTCGATACTTGATATTCAATTTGATGCCGTGAAACAGTCTTGGAGTTACACAAGTGCTATAGGTATCGATTTTAATCCTGTCAATGGCACTGCAAGAAATTGTTCTGGCACAGTTACGCCTTGGAACACAATTGTAACCTGTGAAGAACAAATAATTGGAGACAATAATGGTGATACTTACAATGACATCGGTTGGTCAATAGAAATTGATCCTGCGACAAAGCAAATTGTTGATTATCCTAACGGATTATCTGGCGCAGATAAAATGTGGGCGCTAGGTAATTTCAAACATGAAAATATTGTTGTTCATTCTAATCAAAGAACTGTTTACCAAGCTGAAGATTCTGGAGCTGGGCACTTGTACAAATTTGTAGCTAATACAGCTGGAGATTTAAGTAGCGGTGATCTTTATGTTTATGTAGGACCAAAAAACGGCAATGGCAATTGGGTACAGCTTAATAACAACACACCTGCAGAACAAAACTCAACGATAGCGCAAGCCAATGCAGTAAGCGCAACAGATTTTGCGGGAGGAGAAGATGTTGAGATTAATCCTATCGATGGAAAAATTTATGTCGCCGTAAAAAATGAACAAAGAGTTTACAGATTTTCAGATGACTCACCTCTTTCAGGCGGTACCGTCAGTAATTTTGAAACCTATGTGGGCGCCTTAACCTATCCGCTTACAACCGCGAATGGCATTGTGAATGTACCGTGGGGTACAGGAAATGATAATTTAGCATTTGATGATTTGGGCAACTTATGGGTTTTACAAGACGGAAGTAACAATCATATATGGCTTGTAGAAAATGGGCACAGCCAAAGCAATCCGAAAGTGAAAATTTATGGTAGAACACCCGCTGGATCTGAACCCACAGGTATGACTTTCAGTCCAGACTACAGATTTATATTTATGTCTTTCCAACATCCCAGTTCGAGCAATAGCAGTTCATCGCAGCCAGATGCTTTTCAAAATCTTAAGTTATTTGATAAAGATGTCGCAGTTGTCATAGCAAGAAAGGAACATTTAGGAAACTGTCATAAAAACCTAACTATTAATTATCCTTTGTCTGCAATAGATAATTTTCAGGTCTCCGATTATATCACTTCAACTGCTTTACTCTCCCCTACGGCTAACATTAGTTATTTCGCTGGCGATTCCATTTGTCTTCAGCCCAATTTTCAGACAGTATTAGGTGCAAATTTTCTAGCGGAAATCATGGACTGTACCGTTAATCAGCCTTAGATCGGAGGATATCAGAAGGTACTAGAGCGTGTCATCGAGAATAGAATTTGATGTAGATTTTTTATGTAATCTCTTGATGTAACCTAGAGTTATCTGGACTTATGAGTCATATGAAGAACTGCTTTCATTTTATAAAAATTACTAAAAAGTGATTAGTGACATTCCTTAGCTTTCAATAGGTATATTACATTCAGTAAATATAAAAATGAATATTCTATTATTATCAGGCTCATCACGCATTGAATCCAGTAATGTAAAATTGCTAAACCATATCAAGACATTAATACCATCTTCAAATTTTACTTTAGCCGACTATCTAGGAAGAGTGCCTTTGTTTACTGATACAAAAATGGGAAGCGACAGCTATGTGAGAAGATTACAATATGATTTGTCAAAAGCAGATGCGGTTATCATTTCGACTCCAGAATATCTTCACAATATCCCTGCATTACTCAAAAATACATTTGAATGGTTTGCTGCCTCAGGAGAGTGGCATGAAAAAAAAGTACTAGCTATAGTATATACACCTACGCCACCTAGAGGAGAAAAAGCCATGCAATCATTAAAGTTTAGTCTTCAGGCATTGAACTGCAAAGTATTGGCAACACTAAACTTATATCACACTGATATCAGTTTTGATGACGATAACAATGATCCTAAAAGCAATGATTGTGAATTATTAGTTGAAGCCTTATCTCTGCTCAGTAATGAGAATTAGTAATTATGGACAAGCAGACTTTTTATATCACTAAGAGCCAAAAAAAAGGGAAACATTAAAAAATGCTTCCCTTTAAATCTATCTTATATTTAGGAATTAGCTTCCTGATTTTTTCTGATCAAACATTTGCTCAATGCCTGTTATAAACTCACCAGGTGTTTTGGTATACCCTGTTTTTCCGTAAGGATCAATAGTGAATTTTCCTTCTGCGTCTTTAGCCAAATCAAAAACCCAAACTGTAGGAAAGCCTCTAATTTGAAATGCTCTTTTCAGACCATCATTTTGTTGCTTTAATGCATCTGGTAATGCTTTACGTCTAGGGTAATCTAGTTCTAAAAGGATAACATTTTTATCTGCCCACTGCTTAAATTCTTTGTGTACAAAAACACTTTTGGTTAATTTTTTACACCACCCACACCAATCTGATCCAGTAAAATTAGCCATTATTGGTTTTCCTGTCTTTTCTGACAAGCGATACGCTTCCTCTAAATCCAATATCCACCCTTCATTTTCAGGTGTAATAGTCGCAGCTGCTTCCGCTACTGTTTGAGCTTGTGCACTCAAATTATGAGTAAAGCCAAACAATATTGCTAGTAAAAAAGTGGCTTTTGTTATTCTTGTTAGTGTAGATCTCATTCTGTTAATTTATTTGTACAATATTATAACGCAAATATCTTATAATAAATCCAATTGAAAACTAAAATTCGTGTTAAGGTAGGTTACAAAGGCCTTAATCTATAGATTTATTAAAAAAAATCCTAATATATAAAAGTTTAAGCATGAGGACAAACCATTTTTAAGTCAATTTAAAATATATTACACTCGAAAAACCAAGAACAGCAAAATGTCTGAACTTTTACATTTTTAAAATGAAATACTTTGATAGAAGATCTCAATTGGCGATATGCCACTAAAAAATTCGATCCTGAGAAAAAACTGACAGGTTCCATAATTGAAAAATTAAAGGAAGCCACACGATTATCAGCTTCGTCATATGGTTTGCAACCTTATCAGATTTTAATTATTGAAGACAAAGCATTGAGAATGCAATTACTTCCGCATACCTACAATCAAAATCAGGTGGTTGATGCCTCTCATCTTTTTATCTTTTGCCATTATATAAATTTAAAGGAGGACCATATTGATCAATATATAAAACTGAGTAGTAAAGTTAGGAACACAAAAATGGAAACATTAAAAGGCTTTGCTGATGATATGAAGTCAAGTTTATTACAAATGAATACGCAGCAATCACACTCTTGGATGTCTGATCAAGCATTTATTGCCTTGGGACAACTCATAAACATCTGTGCGCATTTGAAAGTCGACGCTTGTCCTATGGGTGGCTTTAGTGCTGATGGTTATGAAGAAATCCTTAAGCTATCTGAGCGGAATTTAAAAGCGTGCGTCATCATGCCCGTTGGTTATCGATCAGAGGATGACCCTAATCAGTTTAAAACTAAGGTGAGAAAATCTACAGAAGAATTGTTTATTATTGTTTAATTAAATTCGACGAAAGACAAAAGGAATACTGGTGTGAGAATATTTTGGTCTGTGATACCCTATCCCAAAATTTCTGCATCAAATAAAATCACACGCGCCGCTTCTTCATCTTTTTTGGACACATACAATTCAATATTACCAAAAACGCCTGCGTGCGCAGAGTCAATTTTATTTATGGTATGATTCTCAATGCCTGCCTCATTTAATAAATGTTGTGCAGTCATTATTTTTATCTGAGATACTGAGAAGAAGACAGTTGAATCTTTCATAATCTTGGGTTTTAGCATAAAACGTTTGGCTATACTTTATAGTTCCGAAATGTGAATAGCTCAATATAGTTTATATTCACGTTGGATTCCCCATTTTTAAATAATATTAGATATTTGCATTTATAAAATAACATTACATGTCAGACAATAAAGTCATATTCGCCATGGAAGGCGTATCAAAAACTTTTCCACCAAAAAAGAAAGTCCTTAATAACATATGGTTGTCGTTTTACTACGGTGCAAAAATTGGTGTTTTAGGTTTAAATGGTTCTGGAAAATCAAGCTTGCTAAAAATTATTGCAGGCTTGGATACAAACTATGAAGGCAAAGTCACTTTTGATAAAGAATATAAGATTGGATATCTTGCGCAGGAACCTGAATTAGACGAGACTAAAACTGTCAAGGAAATAGTGCAAGAAGGGGTGCAACATATAGTAGATGTCGTTAAAGCTTATGAGGAAGTGAATGCCAAATTTGCTGAGCCCATGTCAGACGATGAAATGAATAAGTTGTTAGAAAAGCAAGGTGAGTTGGGTGAAAAAATGGACCTGTATAACGCTTGGGAGTTAGATCATAAATTAGACTTGGCTATGGACTCTTTGAGACTCCCGCCTGATGATCAAAATGTCGCTGTCTTATCTGGCGGTGAAAGGAGACGTGTGGCTTTATGTAGATTATTGCTTAGTCAGCCAGATATTTTATTGCTAGATGAACCAACCAATCACTTGGATGCAGAATCCGTACATTGGTTAGAGCAATTTTTAAAGAGCTTTCCGGGTACCGTGATCGCTGTAACGCACGATAGATATTTTCTTGATAATGTCGCAGGATGGATATTAGAATTAGACAGAGGTGAAGGCATTCCTTGGGAAGGTAATTACAGTTCTTGGCTTGAGCAAAAAGGCAATAGGCTACAAAAAGAAGAAAAAGAAGAATAATTCAGAGAAATCAGAAGGGTCTTCTGAGGGCAGTATCTCTAAGTCAAAATCGGAGCCTGCAGCTGAGGGTAGAGAATCAGCGCCAAACCCAGGTGCGGGTATGTTCGGTTCTATGTTCCAGCCTGCCGAGTGGGAAGATTCGTATGTGTTTGACTTCAGAAGTGTTGCACATGTTACCACCACCGACAAGAAAAGCAAGGTGGAGGAAGCGGATATGG
>ENA-ORXM01001713-ORXM01001713.1-marine-metagenome-genome-assembly--contig:-NODE-1713-length-29069-cov-12.811086_pt1 | contig 29069 bp, 20 predicted proteins | sample MGYA00237867_ERZ511480 | MGnify/ENA primary metagenome ERZ511480 (study PRJEB26309, sample SAMN06266103) | marine metagenome | isolation source: Algal blade | place: United Kingdom:Sidmouth, United... | reverse complement strand
TTTGCGACCTTTGCGAAAAACTCTGCGACCTTTGCGTGAGATACACTTTTTCTATTTTCAGATAGGACTGCTATAGAGACGTAGCACTGCTACGTCTCTACCGTGAATAAATGGCACGAATTTCCCCCTAACGTCTGTCTGTCCATCTACCATGATAAATAGATTCCCCAATAAATCTGTGTGTTGTATTGAATAAACTGAATTGCATTTATCCCCATTTGGAGGGGCGAAGGGGGAGGAATTCACAAATGAACAGATTTTCCCCGTAGAGACGTAGCACTGCTATGTCTGTCCGTCCGTCTACCGTGAACAAAGGGCATTTTACCAATAAATCATGGGTTGTTGTGGTGTGAACTGTATTTAAAACGGTAAATGAAATCCATCTTGTAGATGAATCCCATTATCTTACCACTTTTTGACTGGTTTACTATTTTAATAAAGGTAAGGGAATGGACGACATTTTTTAAATGGCTTTCATTTACTGTGGTAGACTGCATTGAATTTACAGTACATATTTCCGTTCGTAAAGGTGACGCAAAGAGCGCAAGGTAGCCGAATAGATAGACTGTTTTTGTATTCAAAATGAGGGTGTTGTGTGATTCCTCCCCCTTCGCCCCCTCCAAAGGGGGATATAGGTGTGAACCTCTGTTCTTTTGATTCTTCCAATCACCCACCGACCCTCCAACATAGACCTGATAGTAGTGGTATGGTGGCTTGTAGGGGCAATCCCTTGTGGTTGCCCGGCCTGAAGCGCAGGCAGCCACCATAAGAACGGATAGCAGGACCCAAACGTCACGACGAAGCTTCCCCCCGTTGTCTCCTTATTTAAAATTTTATAATGCGCCTTTAAACGCTTTTTGTAATAAACTGTCAAATAAGTTATTGGAGTTCGCTAAGGTGGTTTGTACTTGCGCTTTTTGGGCTTCTATCGCTGCTATGCGCTTGGCAAATTGGTTTTGTAATTCTATTGGGGGGAGAATAGTAGGTGTATTATTTGCTGTAGTTTTATTCATATATGCTACAGTTGTAGTTGATGCCATTTTGTACATATATGGTTTCTGATAAGAAATACTAAACATTAAAAATAGGGGATTGATTTCTTTGGAACATTGAAATGTATGTAATTGTTGATTGACTACCATCTCTTTTTTATTGACACTAATAACTCCTAAATCACCAACGCAAGTCATAATTACACTATTTATGGGTATGATTTTAGCTTTTACTTGTGTAATTTCTTCATTTGTAAGTCCAATATTTGACTTTGAGTGAGATACATAGCCAAGATGATTTAAGTCATTGGTTGTAACCCAAGGAGTTTTTCCAGTAAATGATTTTGGTTTGTCTCGTCCAGGAACTATACATGAACAATAGTTAATTGTAGCTTTCTTTTCCCACCCTTTAGGATTTACCACAGGATCACCAAACATATCCAAAAACAAAGATTGAGCGAGTTTGTCGTATTTTTCTAAAAGCTGTTTGTCCAATTGGCGCAATTTGTCTGCTTCGTCTAAAATGGCAGCTATTCTTTTTTGTTCAGGTAGTGGGGGAAGGGGGATTTTTAATTCTGTGCCATATTGTTTAGCATTTATATTTGGTTGTGCAACTACTTTTTGTTTGTTTTTTATCCAAGCATAGTATTCAGGTGTTTTGGTATAGTAGTAGATATATTTTGGAAAAGCTATTTCCTTCTTTATTTGAAATCTAATTAAATAACCAGCATAAATACTTTTCCCATGACTTTTTTGGTAGAGAAATGTTTTTCCGACAGTTGCACCAGACCTTGCAAACAAAAGATCACCTTCTTGTAAAGTATATTTTTCCCATTCTTCTGGATTTCCACTTGGAGCTTTTATTTTATCCTTTAATTTTCCGTTTTCTGTAATATCAGTTATCCGAATGTATCGAGGGGCATTTTCAAAATAATCTACAGCAGAAAAGCCGCCACCATATTCTCCTTTAGAGAGTGAAATTTCTTGCAACGTTTTTTTCATTTCAACATTTTTTCAAGATTTTTAATAGCATTTGTACGTTCTTTATCCAAATCTTTAATGTCTTGAATAATGGTTTTGGGTGGATCATATTTTATTTCCTCATAGACAATTTCTTTATAGCGATTGATGCTTAAATCCCAATCATTTTCTTTGATTTCTTGGAAAGGCACTAAAAAACTTGGGTCGGTGCGTTTGCGCTTTGATTCTTTAGAAAGCTGGTGAAAACGCTGTATAATGTCGGGAATATCATTGTCTTCAATGGGCGAGCGTTTGTCATTTAGGGCAAAACCGTCCGCTTGCATATCATAAAACCAGACCTTATCCGTTCCACCCGAAGTCGTTTTGGTAAAAAACAGAATGGCAGTACTGACCCCTGCATAGGGTTTGAAAACCCCACTTGGCATAGAAATGACGGCTTCTAACTTCTGATTTTCCACAATTTCCTGCCTAATTTGCTTGTGTGCCTTAGAGCTACCAAACAGTACGCCATCTGGGACAATGACCGCACAACGTCCACCCGTTTTGAGCATCCGCAACATCAGCCCCAAAAAGAGCAATTCCGTTTTCTTGGTTTTGACCATGTCCAAAATAGATTTCTCGACGGCATCATAGTCCAAACTGCCTTTGAAGGGCGGATTTGCCATAATCAACGAATATTTCTCCCGAATATCGGCATTATTTTGACTCAGCGCATCCTTGCCAATTAAATTGGGCGTTTCGATGCCATGCAACTGCATATTCATTGCCCCAATCCGCAACATCGTCGGGTCAAATTCGATGCCATTGAACATATTGTTATTGAAATGCTTTCTAAATTTTTTGTTGTGCAACCAATCCTCATGATTGTCATGAATGTACTCGCCCACAGCGACCAAAAACCCAGCCGTACCGCAGGAAGGATCACAGACCGTATCCTCTTGGGTGGGTTGTACCATATCGACCATCATTTTGATAATGTGTCGAGGGGTGCGGAACTGTCCATTGGTGCCAGCCGAAGCGATTTTAGAGAGCAAATACTCGTACAAATCCCCTTTGGTGTCCCGATTGTCCATCTTAATTTTGTGGATAAGCTGAACGACTTGATCGAGTAGGCGAGGGGTGGGAATCATAAAGGTAGCCCCTTTCATATACTCCGCAAAAACCCCAGCCTTGTTGCCGACGGCTTTCATATGGTCAAAAACGCTCATGCCGTCAATAAGCGGCTTTGTAAACCGTTCAAACATGACTTCATTGTCAATATGTTTGAAGTGTCGCCACCGTAGTTCTTGCTGTTTTTTGGTATAGAGTGGATTTTCAAGGGGCGTTCCAATCATTTGGGCTTTCTTTTCTTCGAGTGCCTGCCGTTCGTCTAATCGTCTTATAAAGAGTAAAAAGGTAAATTGTTCGATGACGGTAAGTGGGTTGGAAATGCCGCCTGTCCAAAAGGCTTCCCATATTTTATCTACATTAGATTTTAATTCTCCTGTTATCATTTTTTTTTGGTTTTTGTGGTTTAAGTAGTTTTGTAGTTGGACTAAATAAAAAATCTGTGTCATCCCAAAAATCCATAAAAATCCGTGATTCAAAGGCTTTGTGGTGTGGCAATGGTTAGTGTAGAGCCTAATTCCCCAATCTACTAATCCCCTAAAAGGCTTTGTGGTAGGGCAAACTAATCCCCTAATTCACTGATAAACTAATCTACTAACAAATCACTCAATTAAATATGGAGTTCTATCAACTTATTGTATCTTTGTCCACATTTTGATAGGCATAAAAAAAACCTTACATGCAATACGGATATTACCGACACCCCTCTATTCACAATAACCAAGTTGTTTTTGTCAGTGAGGATGATCTTTGGACAGTCTCTTTAGATGGAGGCAAGGCAGCACGATTGACTGCTAATTTAGACATTATTAATTACCCTCATTTTTCGCCTGATGGCAAACATATTGCTTTTTTAGGAAAAGAAGATGGTAATGAGGAAATTTATTTAATGCCTTCGAGTGGAGGCGTTCCTAAACGTTTGACTCATTCATCAAGTTTTCGTTCCTCCATTTGTGGGTGGTCAAAAGATGGAGCGTATATTTACTATTCTTCTAATTACCAAGAGCCATTCTTTAAAAAAAGTATGCTCACGCAAGTTCATAAAGATGGCGGTTTGCCTGAAAAACTTAATTTGGGGCATGGTAAGCATCTTTCTTATGGAAGTCGAAACCGATCTGTTATTGGTAGAAACACTTTAGGAATTGAGCGATGGAAGCGTTATCGTGGCGGTACATCGGGCGTTTTGTGGATTGATAGTGGTGGCAAAGGCAATTTTAAGGAGTGGGAAGGCGTCGAAGGCAATTATGCAAATCCTATGTGGATTGGTGAGCGCATTTACTTTATATCGGATCACAAAGGCATCGCCAATATCTTCTCTATCAAACCTAATGGAACGAATCTGCAAGAACATACAGACCACAAGGACTTTTACTGCAAAGATGCTACAACTGACGGTAAAACGATTGTGTATGCAGCAGGGGCAGACCTTTATAAATTGGATGTAAAAACAGGCGAAAATACCCTAATTAACATTGAATACCATAGCTCAAGAGTGCAGCACCAACGCAAATTTGTAGATGCAACAAAGTATTTGCAAGGATATGATATTCACCCAAAAGGACACAGTTTGGCGATTAACTCAAGAGGAAAGTCGTTTGAGACGGCCAATTGGGAAAAAATCGTACATACATTGCCTGCAACAGACGGGATACGACAGCGATTGATTCGGTATTTGAATAGTGGAACAGGGTTTGTGTTGGTGACAGATGAAGGTGGAAAAGAACAAATTGAAATCCACGATAAAAAAACCACAAAAGTTAAGGTCTTAAAAAACATAGGCTATGGTCGGGCAACTAATATGAAAATATCGCCTGATGACAAATATGCAGCAATTAGCAATCACAAAGGGGAAATCGTGATAGTCGATTTAAAGAAAGGTAAGCTGACCGTTATTGAAAAGTCAAAAAGCCTTACCATCAGTGGTTTTAATTGGTCAAAAGACAGTCAGTGGTTGGCGTATGGTATTACAAACGAAGATGAAACAGGAAATATCTCTTTGTACTCGCTCAAAAGCAAAAAATCAACGGACATTACTGAGAATGATTTTATGGATCATCATCCTGTCTTTTCTCCTTGTGGCAATTACATTTACTTCTTATCCAATAGAATTTTTAATCCCGTTTACGATTCTGTTTATTTTGATTTGAATTTTCCAAGAACAGAAAAGCCTTTTTGTGTGATTTTGAACAAAGAGGCAGAAAATCCTTTTTTACCCAAGCCTTTAACGCCAGGGGAAGAAGAACCTCATGATTTTCCGAAATGGGACACGAAAAAGAAGAAGAAAAAAGTCAATGTGGTCAATGTCGATTTTGATGGAATTAAGGAGCGCACTGTACCAATGCCTGTATCAGAAGGGATTTATGAGACGATTGAGGCAACCAGTGAAGGCATTTTTACGCTAAGTCGCCCAATCAAAGGTGCTTTAAATAATAATTTTTATAGTGATGTCATTGAACCCGATGGTGTTTTGAAAGTCTGGGATTTAATCATGTCAGAGGAACAAACCATTACAAGCGGCGTTAGTAGTTTCAAACTTTCTACTGAAACAGATACGTTGGTATATGCTTCGGGTAAAAAATTGCGGGTACTGGGGTTAAAACCCAATATGAAGTTGAGCAGCAGCAAAGCGACTAATAGAAAAACAGGATGGATCGATCTTGCTCATATAAAAGTAGGGGTTGTTCCTGCCAAAGAATGGGAGCAGATTTTTGATGAAATATGGCGACTACAAAAAGAACACTTTTGGGTAGAAGATATGTCTGGAGTTGATTGGAATAAAGTGTATAAACGTTATCGTCCTTTGGTGGATAGAGTCGGTTCTCGTGCCGAATTATCAAATTTAGCTTGGGAAATGCAAGGTGAATTGGGTACTTCTCATGCGTATGAAATAGGAGGAGACTATAAGAAAGGACGACATTATGGTATTGGGCTTTTAGGCTGTGATTTTGTGTATGATAAAAAGACCAAAGGCTATAAAATCACCGATATTGTAAAAGGCGATAATTGGAATATGGGGTATAATGCTCCTTTACAACGACCTGGCGTAAATATAGCGGTAGGAGATACCATTACAGCGATTAATTACCAAGTGTTGAGTGCGTCCTTTTCTCCTTATGAAGCATTGGTCAATCAAGCTGGCAATGAGGTGATGGTGACGGTAAAGTCTGGTAAAAAAGAAAAGACCGTCCGCATCAAAACATTGCGCAACGAACAAAAACTACGTTATCGAGCATGGGTTGAAGCGAATCGAGCCTATGTTCACAAAGCGACAGGTGGAAAAGTGGGTTATGTGCATTTACCCAATATGGGTGCAGAAGGTTACTCCGAATTTCACCGCTACTACAACACAGAAGCCCACAAAGGTTCTTTGATTGTGGATGTGCGTTTTAATGGTGGTGGACACGTTTCTCAGTTAATTTTAGAAAAATTGTCTCGAAAAGTGATAGGATATGGTTCTGCCCGTTGGGGATCAAAGCATGAAAACTATCCTGCACATTCTGTTGTCGGTCCTATGGTGGCGTTAACCAACGAATTTGCAGGTTCTGACGGAGACATCTTCTCCCATGCTTTCAAACTGATGGGCTTAGGCAAATTGATTGGGCGTAGAACATGGGGCGGTGTCGTTGGAATTTGGCCCCGTCATCATTTGATTGATGGCAGTGTGACGACGCAGCCAGAGTTTAGCACTTGGTTTAAAGACGTGGGTTATGGCGTCGAAAACTATGGTACCGATCCCGATATTTTTGTAGACATTAAGCCACAAGATTACAAGGCAAATAAAGACCCACAAATGGACAAAGCGATTGCCGAAATTATGGCGCAGTTGAAGAAAAATCCTGTGGATAAGCCAGATTTGGGAGAAAAACCAGATTTGCGTTTACCGACATAAACCATCTCGACTCCGCTCGATGACCAAAGTTATAGAAGTCTTTTTTGACTTCGTTCAATCATTAATAGAAATAGGATATAAAGCTTTTATTGCTTTATATCCTATTCTTTTTTAGAGGTTGTTCCCTTCCTTTTTTGGTAGGTTGTAGTGTTTTTTTATTAGGAGCGAAAGGTTTGTTGCTACGTCGTTATGGAAAGTCCCGCTATCCGTTACTATAGCCCAGCAACAACGAATCTATAAAGGTAAAGTAACCACAAAAACTACATAAACTACTAAAACCACAAAAACTAAAGAAGGCTATAACACTACTATCGGGGCTAGTTGGCACTGTCTCAACCATAAAATTGAGAGAAAAGACGTTCCTTTAGAGGTTGCTCATCTCTTTTTTTTTATCAGTTGTGATATTTTCTAACTTTTGATGAATCCAATACTGTATATTAAAGCGTTCAAAGGCATCAATTTCCCACGTTCGTTGCGCCAAATCATCGAAAACGATTTGGTAGTCTTCTAAAATGAGTGTTCTTTCTTTTTTCGTTTTAGCTTTATGTAATTTGGAGAGTAGGGCAATTGCGTTTTCTTCAAACCCATAAAGATATTCCTGTCGTTGTAGCAGTTGCTTTGTGTTTTTTAATTGATACGATAAATAATCAAAATTGCCCAATTCATAGTGTGTAAATAAATTTAAGACATGGGTGGCAGCTAAATAATCCTTTCTACTTTTTAAGATAGGAGAATTTAACAATTCAACAAGGTACTCCTGTGCTTTTTTATAAGAACCAATCATAAAATGTGCATAAGCTAAATTATAATGGTAGTGTAAAAAGTATAATTTACCTAAGCCATCTTTGACATGCACAAATTCTTTCTCTACTTTGCTTAAAGTAGCAGGAATACAATCAATTTTGCCTACTAATAGAAAATGCTCTAATTTTAAAAAGAAACTTAGATCAAAAATTATTCTATCATAGTCAAATAGAGAAAATCTTGAAGTCTTTATATCCCCTAAGGCTTTAAGACACTCAGCTATCAAGGGTTCAACTTTATCCCAAGGCATTAATCGAATAGAAGCATATAAATAATTATAATAATCTCCATATAAATGTGATGGATTTGCTTGATGGACTTGAGGATTTTTGAGTTTTAAATCAATGAGTTTTTTATTCTCAATATTGGCTTTTTCATAGTCTTTCATAGAGGAATAACAAGAAATTTTTGCCACGATTTTATGGTAGTTTACTAAAAAAAAGGTAGAGGTTCTTTCTTTGAATAGTGGATTATTAATAAATTCAGCTAAAGCTTCTTGATCTTTTTGAGTACGTAAATTGTAACGAATTTGAAAGAGTTCTATTTTTCTACAGATATTGACAGATAAATGATATTGTTTGAGGTCTTCAATATACTCTAAGGTTTGATCTAAGTTCTTTTCAGCATTACCAATATTATAATAAAGTTCCGCAAAAAGTGCTTCATTATTTTGCCAATGTGCCAATAGTACTTTCTCTAAAAAAAATTCATTTTCTTCTGCTATTTTACTCGCCTTCTGAACTTCTTTGCTAGCTAATTCATGAAGTGCCTTATGGTACAAAATAATATAATTGCTCTTATGTTTATTTACTTTTTCATGTGGGCTATCATTGCTGTGATAAAAACGTAATGACTTTAAAATAATATTGTATAAATTGTTTTTGGTTACAGCAAAATGTTTGGTAAAATTTTCTTTTTCAAATTTTTTTTTGAGTGCTTTTTCATCATATTCTTTCTGCTTATCTATAGCATTATACACCTTAAGGTAGATTTTATTTTTTCTTTCAAAAGTGGATATAAATCGCTTGAAATAGCGTTTTTCTCCTTGATTCATAGACTTTATAAGCTGAAAAATGTAGTTTTTTTTGTTCATCTTTGTATAATTGATTGTGTTGCTAAGTTATTGATTGTTAGTCGTTTAGTTGTAGTTCTGCCTTGTGTTAAATTTAATGATTTGCTTTTTTTGTGCTTGGTGTTTTTAAGAATAAAATAGACCTTGCACAACAGTTTGAAAATTAACCGATAAGGTAATAATAATACAAATATAACTTATAAATTTATAAAGTTTTATTCTTACTATTATAATTCATTTAGATATAAATGAAAATGGAATCGGTGTATTCAAAATTAAACATGTTCTAAATTATTAATTATTAAAAACCATTGGTTTTATGAAAAAAATGTTATTCACTTTGGCACTTTTATGTGTCACTCTTTTATATGATTTACAATTACAAGCACAAAATGCACCATGCTCCGATTGCGGAAATGTAGTTATTTCTTCCATTGTCAATGGTAGAACAAGCGGTAGACGTGGAATTCAGATTTGTGCTATTAATGATGTTCCAGACCTATCAATCTATCATCTTGTAACAGAGGATAGCAACCTTTCAGATTCGGAGTTCGTTGGCTATAATTCAGATGGTTCACCACATGGCTCAGTAACTGGTTTCTCTGGTCCGCTCTTAGCAGGGGAGTGTATTTGGCTTGTAGATAACTTCTTCAACATCACTGATGACAACAATTTCCTAGATTTTATGGAAGGAACTGTTGATATTTCTGAGGTTGTTGATGGTACCTTTAATGTAGATGATGATAAGAACGTATTGCTTCTTTGTAGAGGAAATATTGATGATATTTATGGGAGCTATGTAGCAGCTTTAGATGAAGATGAAGACTTTATGACCAATGCTACAGATGAGATTGCAGAAGATGATCCTGCTTTTTATGGAGATACTTGGGTTCTTTCTAACAATGATAGATGTCCAAATGGCGGTACAATGGATATTGCTAATTGGGTCGTAGGACCTATTGATGATTTAGATGAATTTCCAGATCCAGAGGGAGGACCTTTTGGTGAAGATGTAGATTTTATATCTCAATCCTCTTATCCAGGTGCCAACTACACCAACAGCAATAGCGGTTCTTGCTCAAATGTTAGAACTTGTGGAGGCTTAGAGCTTTGTGCAGAAGTTCGATACGAATGTGTTGAAGATCCTAATGGTCTTGATGACTTCCTTATGAAGATTGATTACATTGGTATGGAGCCAGGTATTACTTTAGGTTTATTAGAGCTTTATGGCTGTAATATTACTTATGATGCATCTTCTGATGATCCTGCAACAACTCCTAATGGTACAATTGTATTGTTAAATGTTGGAAATCAAAGTGGTTGTGGAACTAGCTCTAATTTATGGGGTATTGAATTTATCAGTCCTGGTTGTGATGGTGTTCAAATGTGGAATAGATTACCAGACGTTTGTATCTTAGAATGTTCTAATGGTGTTCAAGATGGCGACGAAACAGGTATTGACTGTGGAGGTTCTTGCCCCAATGTTTGTCAAGTAACAGTAGATCCAACCTGTGATGATGGCATTATGAATGGCGATGAAACAGGCGTTGATTGTGGTGGCGCAACTTGCCCTGCTTGTGCAATGGCAACCTGTGATGATGGTGTGATGAATGGCGATGAAACAGGCGTTGATTGTGGTGGCGCAACTTGTCCAGAATGTATGGCAATGGGAACTTGCGAAGATGGCATTATGAACGGCGACGAAACAGGCGTTGATTGCGGTGGTGCAACTTGTCCTGATTGTATGGCAATGGCAACATGTGATGATGGCATTATGAACGGCGACGAAACAGGCGTTGATTGCGGTGGTGCAACTTGCCCAGAATGTATGGCAATGGCAACATGTGATGATGGTGTGATGAATGGCGATGAAACAGGCGTTGATTGTGGAGGCGCAACTTGCCCAGAATGTATGGCAATGGCAACCTGTGATGATGGTGTGATGAATGGCGACGAAACAGGCGTTGATTGTGGTGGTGCAAACTGTCCAGAATGTGGGGAGATTGCAGCCGTTCCAACAATGTCTCAATGGGGTTTAATCATCTTAATGTTATTAACTTTGACTTTTGTGAGCATTACCGTTATCACTCGTCAAGGAAGTTTGGCAGGAAGCAACAGAAGTTTTACCATGTCAGATTCAATGAATTTAAGCAATTACCCTTTCAACAAATCTTTGTTTATGAAAGCTTTTGCATTTGTAGGAGCAGCCGCTTTGATTGCTGCAACAGGTACATTTGCAATTTATGGTTTCTTGACAATGACCGATATTATCGGAACAATGATTGCAGGACCAATTTTTGCATACTTAATTCACCTTTTGGTGATGGTGAATGATACAGAAAAATAGTATTAAAAACCTGTGAATAGAAGATAGAATGTACAATTATTTGTATGTTCTATCTTTCTTTAGTTATGAGAGCTTATCGGGACTTTGAATTTAAAAGTTAAAATGATGGATTTTTTGACTGAATGAAGCGTTTTTTGAGCTGGGCTGGCACACCAGTTCATAGCAGGACTATGGTGCTGAAAAAAAGGCAAGGTGAAAAAGACATATTTTCTACTTAAATCTGAAAATCCCAACAAGCTCTAAGTTGAGACCATGAAAAATAGCCCTGATAGAAGTGGTATGGCTAACAAAGTGCCGTAGTTCTTGGTTCTTAGTGTTGTGGTTTGATTCTGCTGTGATTTATGATGCTTGGTTAGCCATAAGAACGGATAGCAGGACTAAATGTGACGACGAAGCTGCTGACCTTTCGCTCCTTTTTAATAAATTCATTGCTACTTTGTGATTTTTGTATAAAAAATAATGTTTTTTAGGAGAGAACGGATATATCCTTCGTCGTGGCGGAAAGTCCCGCTATCCGCTACTATGGCTTTTACGGATTATCAAGCGGAGTCGAGATACAACCACACAAACTACTGAAACCACAAAAACCACAAGCCATAACGCTACTATCGGGTCTAAATGGTTGCAGACAGAACCCTTGTATTCAAAAGAAAATAGCAAACAATGGGAAATAAAGAAACAACAGAAAACAAAGAACCCAATTCAGCAATATCTATAACTCCTACTTTAGCGGAAAGAGTCGCCATTGCCTATAAAAAGTTCAATAGCCAGTTGATTAATCGGTTGTTGTTGCGATTTATGGGTTTAATGGCACTCTTTTATTTATTATGGGCAACTCCTTTGATTCAAAAAACAATTATTGCGCCAATAGCCCAAATCTACGCACACATAAGCGGAGCGATTTTAAACCTGATGGGATATGGTGTAAAGGTAAATGAAGATGTTATTACTTCTACTGCCTTTTCTATTAGTATCAAAAATGGTTGTGACGGGATTGAAGGATTGGCTATTTTTTTATGTGCCATCGCTATCTATCCTGCCACGCTACAACAGAAACTAAAAGGATTGGGTTATGGTATTTTATTTCTAGTAGTGCTTAACCTTTTTCGCATTGTTACCCTTTATATGACGGGTATTCACTTACCCAATTTGTTTGATGTAATGCACGAAAGCATTTGGCAAATACTGTTTATTGCACTTACAATTGTTGCCCTATTTACGTGGATTGATTCATTGCCCAAAACCCAAATAGACCAAAACAAACTATGAAAATATCAAAGCCAATTATAAAGCATTTTTTCCTGTTTTTAGGTATTTATTTTGTTTTGCTTATTTGTGTTAATTTTGGAGGAGGGAAAGAACAATTTGCCAATTTTTTTCGGAGCAGCAGCAGCGTTTTCTATCAATCTTTTGGCGATGGAGGAGCGGTAGAAATTAAACCTTCAAAAAAAGATAAACTCTTTGATACAGTCTGCATTTTAACAAGCAAACATCAAAAAAATAAAGCTTTGGCTGAAGCAAGAGCCAAAGGACTCAAAAAAACAAAAATAACACCCGTCAAATTCCCTTTAAATACATGGAATATGGCAGGACTTTCCTTCCTCTTTTTCATCTCTCTCATTTTTGCAACGCCTGTGGATTGGAAAACCAAACTAAAATCTTTGTTGATTGGTTTCGTGCTTCTCTACGCTTTTATGATGGCAAAAATGGGCATGTCGCTTCTACTGAAATTCTCCATTTACTATGAGCGATTTGGTGTCGGATTTGAAAATAAATATATGTTGGAAGCCATTAACTACCTTAACAATATCATTGGCATTCCTTTTGTCAGCTTAATTTTAGCCGCTTTGATTTGGCTGTTTTTGTGCTTCAAAAAAGTGTCGTTAAAACCAAAACCAACAAGTGTTGAAGAAGAAACTGTTGTGGAAACAGCAACAGTTTCGTAATAAAAAGTAGATAGTAGTGCGTATGCTTTTTTTACTGTATAATTACCTTTTCAACAAAAATACCCTCTTTCGTTTCTAAAGAAAGAAAATAAATGTCTAAATTTGCATTTATGTCTATGTCAATTTTGTTGCCATCGACTTTATGTTCTTGAATCAACTTTCCTATGACATTGTAAATCTTGATAGATTGAATGTTTTGGTTTTGATTGTCAATCGTAAATTTCCCCGTATTTGGATTCGGATAGATTTGGAATGAAGGAGTTGCAGGAATTTCTTCTAAAGCAGTAGGTAGTTCAGAAACCATCAAGTTTTGAGTTGTATTGGTGATGATGGGCGGATTGAGGTCAAAATAGATGCCAGCAGTATTTTCAATAGACGTATTCTCTGCTAAATTTGGATTGCTTTCCATACTAAATTTGACGAAACCATGTGAGCCGATTTCATTGACATTACTATCGGGCAAATAAATATTATTGAACTGAAATTCTATGGTACGTTCAGATTCATTTATCTTTGTATTGACATCGTGACTACTCGCTATAAATTGATACGTTTCTATATTTAAATTTTCGTTGATGGTGTCTTGGATGATGACGTTAAACGCAGTGTCATTTCCTGTATTTTGAAAACGGATGGTATAGTTAAATAGACTGTCTTCAAAAAGCGTATAGTTTTCTTCGCCAATGCCGATGGGCGTGACTAATTTGTCGTTGGGATCGCACGAACATACTAATTCAGAAGTCGATACATCTTTGTCATTGGCGTAGCCTTCCCACGTTTCTATTTGTGCCTCAAATACAATGTCATCGCCCAAGTTATCTACGCTTGGCATCGTGAAAATGGTTTTGATTTGTTTTGAATGTGTTGGGTGCAAATCTTCATAAAACCAAAAAAGCGTATCGCCCGCAATAGAATCAACAGGTGGTATTGAGGATACAAATTCAGCTAAATTATTAGTTACTAAATTAGCATAACCATTTGTGGATTCCGAACTATTATTGGTATAAGTAAGCCATACATTTGTTTCTCGGTTGCATCGAACAATGCTTGTGCTTAAATCTACCCATTGGATATAAAAATCAGTAACGGGTTGCATCGGAAAATAAAAGCTGGTGTCTATCGGCTCTGTAATTTCTATGGTGTAGCTTTCGGGAGCATTGGCTACTTGCCATAAACCGTTACTTGTATTGTCGTATTGGATGGTATAGGTAGTGGTATCGACATAAAAAGTGGTTGTTCCATCTGTGTTATTTGTGATTGCTGCTGCTGTTGGACTGATGGCAATAGGCAAATTATAAAATAGTTGTTCTGTTCCATCTAAGAGGCCATTTTCATTTTCGTCATAGAAGGGTTTTGCCGTTATTGTTTGTTTTATATCCTTTATTTTAAGCACCCAAAAATCATCATATCCGTTATTGCCACCCACATCACCATCACTGGATTTACTGTATCCCCCTAAAATAAAGCTTCCATCAGTTGTTGCTGCCAACGAAGTGAACCTGTCCGTATCACTACCCCCATAAGTTTGTTCCCATTGTAGATTCCCTAAATCATCTATTTTGACGACCCAATAATTAAAATCGCCATCATTAAGATTCTCTACACTCCATCCACCTAAAATAAAACCGCCATCATTTGTGTGTGCTAATGAGATTAATCTATCAGTCTGATCTTTATCATAACTTTGAGTCCATTGAATATTACCAGCGTCATCTATTTTTATAATCCAATAATTAAAACCTTCCACATCTACATCATCATCTATTGGACTATACCCTCCCAAAAGAAAGCCATCATCATTGGTTTTAAGTAAGGAAGTACAAATATCAGAATTACTTCCGCCATAATTTTGAGACCATTGTAGATTCCCTAAATTATCTATTTTTGCAATCCAATAATCTTGCCATCCATTATTATCTTGTACATCTCCATTCTCGGAGTAAGCATGTCCGCCCAAAATAAAACCACCATCATTTGTTTGTGTTAATGAAGTTAAATCATCTCGTTCATTTCCGCCATAATTTTGAGACCATTCGATATTACCTACATTATCTATTTTTACTACCCAGTAATCCTGTTCGCCATAATTAGCACCAACATCTCCATCATTTGATGTACTGAATCCACCCAAAATAAAACCACCATCATTTGTTTGGGCTAAGGCAGTTAATTTATCATACTCACTTCCTCCATAATTTTGAGACCATTGGATATTACCTAAGTTATCTATTTTTACAACCCAATAATCATTACCTCCATAATTTGCACCAACATCCCCATTATTAGAAGCACTAGAGCCTCCTAACATAAATCCACCATCATTGGTTGGTATTAAGGAAAAGAACTGGTCATTCTGACTTCCTCCATAGTTTTGTTCCCATTGAATATTGCCAACCTTATTTATTTTTACCACCCAGCCATCAGACCCACCATAGTTGTTTTCTACATCTCCATCGTCTGATACTGTTGTTCCTGCTAATAGAAATCCACCATCATTTGTAGGTATTAATTTGTTTAAAACGTCATTGTGATATCCTCCATAATTTTGTTCCCATTCAATGATTTGTGCCGTTAAAGAATTGGTTATTAATATAATTGTTAATAAAGTAATAATCTGTTTCATGTTTTTTGTGTGTATTAATTTTTAGGAGCGAAAGGTCAACCGCTTCGTCGTTACGTCAAGTCCTGCTATCCGTTAATGGATGGCATCTCCAAGATGCCTTCCATTTCCTCAAGTACTGTACCGCCTTGAAAGGCATTTCCAAAATGCCTTTCATTTCCACAGATGAACCGAAACAGGCAGCCAACGCAATCATCCAACCACTGCTATCAGGGCTATTTTGCACGGCCTTGACAGTGATAATCAAAATACCTTGCATAAAAGTAGCTATTTTTGATAATAAAACACAGTTATTTTTTGCGCCTATATGAACTGTGAATACGCTATTTTAAAGTATAACGGTTTGATAAACAGAGTGTTGTTTTTTGTTTATCATATGTTCGATTTGAGGTTTTTTCGTAGTAGGAAACTATTTTATTGTTGAGACAGTGCAAAATAGACCCGATGGCAGTGGTATGGTGGCAGGCAGCGTTGAGACACACGGCCGTGTGTCTGTGACAGGCTTGCCACCATAAGAACGAACAGCGGGACCGTACATCACGACGAAGCAATAAACCGTTCTCTCCAAAAAAATAATCTCTCTCTTTTTGTTATATTTCGTTTGATATTGCCTCAAAAAAATAGCACATTTATTAAAGATGAAAAAATATACGACAAAATCAAAAGATGTACATACCATTGTAGAGATGGGTAAGTAGAATAAGGGAAGATTTTTGAACGTACAAAAAAATAGCACGATTTTTTCTGTAAAAATCGTGCTATATTGATTAGTGATAAATTACAAGTGATAGGGAAATATAAACATGTGGTTTAATAAAATAGTACTAGTTTTGAGCCCCCTATCGAAAAATAGATTGGTATCAATAATGAGGTTGATTGGGCTTCGATTCCATTTTTATACAGTTCTCATTTAAATTGGGTAATCCTGTTCGTTCACATTGTTGAGAGAATGTTAACTCTTTATTACTTACTTTTTTGTAGACCAGCACTGTTTTGTACAAATGCATGTCTAATATTTTTTTAAGTTCCTTTCGAGTGGGACGTAATTTGTAGTTTGTGATTTTACCTGCACTGTTGTAAATAGGAGTAGCTTTTGTTATCTCTTTGATAGCTTCGATTTCCGCTTTTGCAAAAAATAAACTACCAATAGATAATTGATCTTCTTCATCTAAGAAAAGTGTTTTGACAGTCCATAGTTTGTTTGTATCAATGTAATTTAAAAAGTAATAACCTTTAAAGTGTCGCAATAATTGTCCTTCTGCTATTTCAAAAAAGGTGGTATCTATTATCCAATCAAACAATACTGTATCTTCTTTTAAGGTAGTAGGAATAGGCTTTTTTAGGTGACTTGAATAAATAAAACCATCTTTTAATTCTATTTGCTCAATACTGTCGATATCTGATTGTAGCATTTTAGCTGAAAAACTTTGTTGTTGTATTATTTTGTCTTCTAGAATAAACAATGTTGAACTATCTAATAAACAAATATATGTTCCTCTATAGTCCTTCTTGAATTTTTTCTGATTTTTTTTCTGATGTGGTTGTGGCTCTTCAAAATAAAATTCTGGTAAACATGACGATATACTGATTAAACACGCAAATAAAAATAGGCAAATATTAACTTCTTTCATAATTCTTTTTTTTAATGATAAAACAAAGTTACCTTATCTGGCTATAGATTTAAATGATATATATCATCTCATAAGGTGATATAGATATTGAATAGTTGAAATTCGCTACTATTTGTTGATGACTAAAAGTAGTTCTAACAATATATTGAGCAATTGTTCATCATTCTCTCCAAAAAAAAACATTATCTTTGAAGCCATTTTAAAATCAAAGAAAATATGTCTAAAACAGCCTATATATCAGGAGCAAGTCGGGGAATTGGAAGGGCAATTGCGCTCAAATTGGCAGCACAAGGATACAACATTGTCATCGCTGCCAAAACAACAGAACCGCACCCAAAATTATCGGGAACAATCTATACCGTTGCAAAGGAAGTGGAAGCACATGGCGTGGAAGCCTTGCCCATAAAAACAGATATTCGCTCGGAAGAGAATGTTGTGGAAGGGTTAAAACAGGTGAAAGAACGTTTTGGGAAAATAGATGTCTTGGTCAATAATGCCTCTGCCATCAATTTGTCTACAACGGAATATCTACCAATGAAACGCTATGATTTGATGCACGACATCAATGTAAGAGGAACTTTTATGGTGTCAAAGTACTGTATTCCTCTACTGCGAAAAGCAGAAAATGCACACATCATAACCTTATCGCCACCCTTGAATTTAGACCCAACTTGGTTCGGTAAATTCTTGGGATATACCATGTCAAAATATGCCATGAGTATGACGGTCTTGGGATTGGCAGAAGAATTGAGAAAGGATAAAATTGGCGTAAATGCACTGTGGCCAAAAACGACGATTGCAACGGCTGCGGTAGAAAATATTTTTGGCGGGAAAGAGTTAATTCAAAAAAGTCGAAAACCCGATATTATGGCGGATGCTGTAGCGGTGATTGTCAATAAAAGTGGGGAAGTGTGTACAGGAAATTTGTTTATTGACGAAGCTGTTTTGCGAGAAGAAGGAGTCACGGATTTTGATAAATATGCTGTGAACTTAGATCAAGAATTGGCAGAAGATTTGTTTTTGTGATAGGTGGAAAAGTGGCAGGTGACGAGTGACGGATTTTTATATCCTTCTCACTCGTCACCAGTCACTCGCCCCTCGTCACCAATCACTCGCCCTCGTCACCAGTCACTCGCCCCTCGTCACTAATTTACTATTTTAAAGAAAAAACAAGTCGTCCAAATAAGTGACGACCATTAAAACTAAATTGAGGCGCACGTCTTGAATAAATAAAACGCCCACTTGATGTAAATGCAGGATCTGCTAAGTCAGGATAAACATCTAAAATGTTGTTTCCGCCGATTGTTAAAGACAGATTGTCATTGAAACTGTAACTGAAACTTAGATCCGTAATAATTCTTGGATCATTATAAGGATCAATAGAATTGTCAATTTGCTCTAAATCTGCATCAAAAATATTTTCGTTGGTTGCTTCGGTTGTTTGACCAAAATAAGTATTTCTAAGGTAGACACTAAAACCTCCTAAATTGAAAGTATTGCTCAAAGATACTTTTGTTCTTGGAACACCTTGCTCTAAATAAATACGACTGGTTTGGTCAAAATAAGTACCAACCAATCCTTTTTCTTCTAAAAGTGGAGAGGCTTTAATGCCTGTATCTTGATCCCATATTGTTTGAGAAAAAGTAGCTGCTAAATCATTGTTTAAAACCATTTTGTCCCCCAACTTTATACGATGTGCAATAACAACATCAACGCCCATTGATTTGGTATCAATCGCATTGGCAAAGAAATTGGCACCCGTTGCCCCTGCTTGTTCAAAAATACTTTGTAGTTCTGGATCAATAATATCCTCACCATTTTCATCTGTGCCAACTGTTGAGCTAAATGTACCTGTCAAAACAATGCGATCTTGTATATTGACCATATAGCCATCTACCGTTATTTTTAAGCCTGCATTTGGTAATTTAGCCGTAATTCCAGCACTGTAATTTTGAGAGATTTCTTGTTTTAATTCAGGAATACCCAATAATTTTGCGGCACGAGAAGTATTTGCAAAAGTTCCTGTTTCTTGAGCAACACTCACGCCATCAATCAATTCAAAAATAGTAGAGGTTCTACTAAAGTGAATTTGGTGCAAAGAAGGTGCTCTAAAGCCACTACTTACTGCTCCACGAATTCCAATATTATCAGTAATTTTATAACGAGCAGCTCCTTTATAATTGAAAGTTGAGCCAAAATCAGAATAATTTTCAAAACGACCCGCCACACTTACTAAGAAACGATTGGTAATATCGGCTTCAACATCGACATAACCACCAACGCTTGAACGATTCGCATCTACCTCATTGAAAGGCAAGAAACCTGCAAAACATTGTGCGCCAGAAGGACGAGCATTGCCATAAAAATCTCTAACGAACAAATCGCTTGAAGTAGTCGGTGTTACCAAATTACCATTGATGTCATAATTTCCAAAAGATTGTTCTGAACCTCGAATAACTTGATAATTTTCATAACGATACTCGCCACCAAAAGCAATATTTATACCTGGTAAAGAACCTAAGTTTTCAAAGTATTGAGACAAATCAATGTTGGATGTGTTTTGAGCAAAAGTATGTCCACCTGCATCAAAAGAAGTAGGAGAGGACGCTCCCAACGTTGCATTGTGCGTATCAGTAATGTGGAATAAGAAACTATTCGTTCCATAAGTATTGCTAAAATCAACGCTCCAGTCTCCTAAAGTACCTTTAATTCCTGCTGCAATAGATTGATCTTTGATATTAGAATTAATTTTTGGAACGGTTCCGTCTGGATAAATACTCGTAGTTGTTCTGTCTTGAAAGGGCAAACGGTAAAAACAACCAGACTCTCCATTACGATAACCAATGCCTCCAAAACTATAAAACTCAAATCCATTGCCTAAAGGCAAAGCCATATTTGCGAAGAATTTTCCGCCTCTTACTTGTGATTGTCCGACTCTCATATTGTAGTCACTTCTTTGTTTGTCTCTTGCAGATAATTCATCATCTGTTGCATCAAAATTCAATAAAGTTGCTAAAGAATCTGTTGAAGGGGCACCTGCAATTAGCCCTTGTAAGTCAGAAGAAAAATAATCTACTCCTTGAGCATATTCTTGTACTTGTTCCATCGACAGTTTTGAGACATCGACACCTGCTTCTCTTGCAAGACGTTCTACCGCATTGTAGCCATTAAAAATTTGTCCTGTATATTCCAACATTCTATTTGTTGGCGCACGATAATCAAACTCTCCTGTGAAATTGATATAACCACCTTTCTCACCCATCGGCAAACCATAATTGATTCCTAAGTTAACAACCTCGCCATCTTGACTTCTTGTTTCGCCACCAAAAGCACCAATTTGAGAAGTGAAGTTTGCGCCTGTTGTTAAATTAACTTTTAATTCATTTACATTGTCTCGAAGCTTTACATTTATAACTCCTGCAATGGCATCAGAACCATATTGTGCTGCTGCGCCATCTCTCAAAACCTCAATGACTTCTACTGCATTTGCAGGAATAGCGTTTAAATCCGTTCCAACACTTCCTCGTCCAAAAGTTCCATTAACATTAATCAACGAAGTCGTATGGCGTCTTTTGCCATTCAATAAAACAAGGACTTGATCAGGACCCAATCCCCGCAAAGATGCAGGATCAATATGATCCGTTCCATCAGAAATCGTTTGTGTATTAGAAGAAAAAGACGGAGCCGATTGATTTAACAATTGATTGATATTGGTTTGTGGTGCTGCCGCACTCAATTTGCTCATATTGATGACATCAATCGGCACAGGCGCATCGACATTCGTTCTATTCGTCGCTCTTGTACCTGTCACAACGATTTCATCAAAAGAAATTCCTTCCGTCAGCGTAAAATCCGTTGTCGTTGTTTGGTCTGCAACAACCGTCACCTCAACCGTTTGAGACTCATAACCAATATAACTTGCTTCAAGTGTATAAGTGCCAGGTTCTAAACTAAGCATATACATTCCATCAAAATTGGTAATTGTTCCCAAGCCTGTTCCTTTGATGCCCACCGTAGCCCCAATAAGGGTTTCATCGGCATCTTTTATGACACCTGTAAGTGTACCTTTTTGTGCGAGAAGCCCCACATTTAGGAGGAGCAGCATCATAAAAAGTAGTAATTTGTTTGTTTTTTTTAACATAATATCAAGTTTAGTTTAGTAATAATTAATTAGGAGAGAAAGGGCTATCTTTCATCGTCACGTAGGGTCCTGCTATTCGTTCTTATGGTAGCAGCCCACGCTACAAACAAAAGCCCTATAAGCCACCATACCACTACTATCAGGTCTATTTTTCATGGCTTAAACCTTTGCATTGGAGTTCAAAAGTGTTGTTTATTTGGCTGAAAGGAATATAAATATATGCAAAAATAATGAATTAATAAAATGGGTAAATTATTTTTCATTAATAACGTGTCGAATAAATATTGATAAAATAATTTAATTGCAGGGGTAGAGACCATATAGAATAGCCCTGATAGCAGTGGTTGGATGCCTTTCGAATTCGCTCAAGGAACAGTGTTGGCTGCCTTTTTCGGTTCATCTATGGAAATGCAAGGCATCTTGGTGATGTAATCCAATACGGTACAATACGTGAAAAAATGCAAGGCATTTTAGAGATGTTTTACATAAACGGACAGCAGGACTTGATGTAACAACGAAGCAACAAACCTTTAGCTCCTTATTGATTTTCTAATAGTGGAAGGATTGTTAATTTGAGGTATTGATATTGTAATTCTTTTCTTTGATTTTCCTGCCAAATCTTTTCTACATATTCTCGGACAGGCAATACTTTAAATATAATGGCTCGGTCAGAAACCCAGTGAAATTCATCGGAAATAGGCATCCAACTTTTAAAACTTACTTGTAAAAAAGGAGCTTGTTGTTTGAAATTTTCGTCGATAAGACTGATGTGTAAAATACAAGATTCATCAGCATTATAAGTGGCTGTATTGGCAAATAAATCAACCAAATATTTTCTATCTGGTGAAATATTGGGAACGCCTTGACAATTAAAATGTTCTAACTTTTCCCCTGTGTTTCTATCAATTAAAAAATGGGAAGGTTGCTCAAAATGAAAATTAACCACGTAAGCATTTAGAGGGTCTATCTGTCCTTTAAAACTATAATCTCCCATATAGGCTTCGATGGGTTGTTCATAAGGAAAGCAAATAAATTTTCTGGCTGTCTGAATAGGTAAACAAAAAGAATCTTTACGAGAAACTATTGTATTTGCAGGCTTGCTTACAGCATAAGGGTTGTGTTTTTTTTGCTTGAAAACATTTTCATCTACAAGTTCTAAGTTCAAATAATATTCTAAAGTATCTAAACAAACACCATCAATATTTTTTAAATACGTATTATTTATTGAGACATAGGGCGTCGTAATATTGGGAGCATAATAGGCTCTATAATTATCTTGAGTTGGTTCTGAATAATAAATATCCAGATTTCTAATATGCAAATCGTAGTAATAATACAACATACTATCTGCAAGCTGTGTTACAGGTGTTTGACTACATAACATTGTCGGTAAGCAAATGCAAAAATATAGAAAAATGGCTCTTGGCATAATTTTGTTTTTTTACTGAATTCGCCAAGTTCCTTTGTCAAATATCATTTTAGTATAAAAGATTACGCTATCCGATTGGGCATCATCAACCAAAGAAAATTCAATGTGATTTTTGTCTATAAACTTTGATATTATATCATACAGTGGAGGGAATTTTACGAACGTATCAGGTGGATATAAGGCACTATTAGAAGTAAAATTACTTTGAAAGGCTTCTCCAACAATAATGGTTTTTTCTCCTATTTTATAATCATCTTCAAAAGCGGTCAATGGATTAAAAACATAGGGGTTGTTCCACAAAGAGTGAAATTCTCCCATTCTTTCAGGAAGCGTCGTTACACCATCAAACATCGGGTCATTGCCACAAACGCCTCGCATCCTTCGGTTTACCAACCATAACGTATTTTCTTTGGGCAGTTTTTTGATGATATGAGCTATAAATATTTTTGCCAATTCTTTAGGCTGTTCCACTTCTTTTTGTTTGGGCATAAATAATCCTGTGTACATAAAAAGTACATAGAAGGCGATCAAAATTCCTATAAATAATAAAAGTTTTTTCACGAATTTTTTGGTCAATTTTTCAAACAGAGCCTTCACTATCACCTTCTAAGTTCAAGGGCAATCGACGCAAACGTTTACCCGTCAAATCAAAGACAGCATTAGCGATAGCCGCAGCGACAGGCGCAATAGGAGGCTCACCTACACCAAAAACTTCCTCGCCTTGTTCGTCTGCAAAAACGATTTTAATTTCGGGCGTATCTTTAAGTGTTGCCACAGGATATTGATGGAAATTAGAATGGGCAACTTTGCCATCTTGCAAATAAAGTCCTTCGTACAAAGTGGAGCTTAAGCCCATCATAATCGCCCCTTCACATTGCATGCGAACACCATCCGGATTAACGACCAATCCACAGTCAATGCCCAACGTAAATTTAGTTACTTTGATTTGATGGTCTTTGACTATCACTTCAGCGACAGCAGCAACCGCCGTTTTACGATCCAACGCACACGCCATCCCTCGACCAATATCTTTAGGTTTATTATCCTTCCAGCCCGATTCTTTTTCTACTTTTTCTAAGATGCCTTTCAGATTTTTTAGGCGTTCATTCTCCATGTCCGTCAAATGTTTTTTACGCAATTCAAAAGGATCAATAGATTGTGTTTGAGCGATTTCATCCATAAAACATTCCTTCGCAAACGTCGTCGCCAAAATACCGACCCCTCGCCAAATGCCCGTAATATAAGGCACATTGGTCCGCCAAGCATTGGCAACTCTATGTTCAATATTGTACTCAATCAACGCTCCATGACAAGAAGACGGGTCAGCCCCCAATAATTTTTGGGCAATGGGTGGAATGTATTCAAAAATCATATCGCCTGTCGCTATATCGTGTTGCATCGCTTGAATCGTATGTTCTTTGCTGATTTTTGCCTTCATAATATGGTGTGTCGAAGGACGATAATACCCATTCATAAACTCATGTTCTCGACTCGATAATAAATGAATCGGCTTGCCCATTTTCTTTGCAATTTTAGCGGCATAAATTGAGCGAGTCAAATAAAATTTACCCCCAAATCCACCACCTAAAAATCCATTGCGTACCTCTACTTTTTCTTTTTTTAGTCCAAGAGCTTTAGCAATAGCATTGCGTTCAGGCAATGGTTGTTGTGTGCCTGTAATCACCAGCATTTTGCCATCTTTGTAATGTGCGATTGCTCCTTTCGGTTCCATTTGAGCGTGAGCAGCAGCAGGCGTGAAATACTCTTGTTCTATGTATGTGCCACTGTCTTTTTTATCCAATACTTTTTGTACATTTCCCTCTTTTTGCATGTTCGCAAATTTACCTTTTCCGACTTGCACAATATCCTCAATATCTTGTTGTTCCCACTTTTTGTCAACTTGCCATGCTACCTCAATTTTTCGTTTAGCCATCTCTGCAACATAGCGATTTTTAGCGACGACAATCACTACATCCCCCTCTACAAAAATACCTTCAACTCCTGCATGTGCTTCTGCTTTTTTCGTATCTACTTTCGCAATTTTTCCATTGAGATAAGGAGATTCTACTACCGAAGCATACAACATGCCTTCTATCTCATAGTCCACTGCAAAAATCGGCTTGCCCATTACTTTATCAACTAAATCAACTCGCTTTACTTCCGTTCCAATGTATTTAAATTCACTGTGGGGTTTTAGTTTTGGAGCTTTGTTTGGAATTTTCCATTTTTTAGTTTGTTGGGTGATTTCGTAGTAAGATAGTTTTTTATCTCCATTGGTTAAAAATCCTTCATTTGTTTCTATAGCGTCAATTGAAACATTCCAAATGCTTGAAGCCGATTTTTTTAAAGCCTCACGCATCATGGCAGCCGCTTCCCGAACAGGCACAAATAAATTGCCAGTCGAAGAACTTCCACCTGTTCCCAGAACATCAGCAGGCTCTTTATCATTGACAATCGCATGGGTTACTTTGATTCGATCAACGGGCATATCTAATTCTTCTGCTGCCAAAAGTGCTGCTCCTGTAAAAACGCCTTGTCCCATTTCCACTTTAGGCGATTTGAGTAATATCGTATTGTCTGCCAAAATCTCTATCCAAAAGTCCGCATCAAATTTACCCAATCCAATAGCAGGGCCTTCTGCTATATCTGCCATCTGAAAAATACTTCTTTGAATGGGTTTGCAGCCAAATTGTCCTATGACTATTGTACCGCCCAAAACTAAGCCGCCTTTCATTAAAAAATTGCGTCGAGATATATTTTTATTGTCCATTTTTTATTTTTTTGTGTGACAGGTGACAGGTGACAGGTGACAGGTGACAGGTGACAGGTGACAGGTGACGGGTGACGGGTGACGGGTGATTTGGTGTATACTAAATATTTTTTTCGTTCCCTCGTCTCTTAAAATCATTTCATTCCTTATCATCGATTCCCTTTATCACTCGCCCCTTGTCACCTATCACCTAATTTTGCAGCTCTATGAATTGCTTTACGAATGCGAGAATGTGTGCCACACCGACAAATATTGCTAATATTTTTATCAATTTCGGCATCGGTTGGATTCGGAATTTCTTCCAATAATTTAGCAGCAGCCATCATAAAACCTGGTTGGCAATAGCCACATTGAGGTACTTTTTCTTCTATCCAAGCCTGTTGTATTGGATGGAGATTTTCTTTGTCAGGGGATAAACCTTCTATGGTTGTGACCGCTTTTCCTTTGGCATATTTTACAGGATAGGAACAAGAACGCACTGCTTGCCCATCTACATGAACTGTACATGCGCCACACATTGCTCGACCACAGCCAAATTTTGTTCCTTTCAATTTCAGTTCATCCCGAATTATCCAGAGCAAAGGCGTCATTGGGTCAGTATCGACAGAAACACTTTTAGTATTAATCTTAAAATCTATTTTCATGAGTCCATTTTTTATAAAATTATTTGGGAACAAACGCACCATTGTCTAACCAAGTCTTTAAGGCTTTTTTGAATTCTTTAAAGGGAACAGGTGGAACAGTGCGATTTTCGCCAGGTTCCCAAGCCCAAAGCACCAACGCATCTTCCGACATATGTTTGACCAATGCTTCGGGAGTACGCCCACCATTTTTAGTAGAATCAACCAAAACTTGTCCGATTTCAGTACGAGACAAACCCAGCCAACCCATAGATTTTGGCGCAAGTCCCCAATGTGGCGCACCGGGTATATTGCTATACGGATTGTTTTCTTCATGGTGACAGGAATTACATTGCAAAACGGCTAAACCGTGATCATCAGGCCCTCGTTCAACTCCAAATAAGTGCTGAATTTGTGCGTCTGTTTGTCGAGGATAATCGTCGGTAGGGTGGCAGTTAATACAGCGAGGACTTGTGATAACATCCATCACGATTTCAAAAGCTTTAAGCGATTTTTCTTTCTTTGCTGCCTCTTTTTTATCATCGTCATTGGTGATCGAACTCCACCCCATGAGCAACGGAAAGCACAAAATCGAAGCTATAATTATTTTTTTCACATACATGGCATCTTAGATTAGTGAACCAAATATATTCATTTTTTATGGTTTTTTTATTTTTTTTTGGAGAGAACGTTTTGTTGCTTCGTCGTTACACATGGGCCTGCTGTCCGTTCTTATAGTGGCATTGCCAAGTTAGGGCAACCACAAGGGATTGCCCCTACAAATCCCAACCATGCCACTATACCACTACCATCAGGTCTATTTTGGATGGACAGGACTTCTAATAAACTGTTTTTGAGGATTAAATTACTCTCCAAAATCTACTTATAGCAACGGAAATAAGGCAACAACAGTTTTTAATAAACGATACTGTTGCCTTTTTCCATTAGTAGTTTTTTAGCTTCTTTCCAAGTCGGCAAAGTGTCTGCATCAAAGGTAAATGTCCAAATTTCTTTGGCAATTGTTTTACCTTTTTTCATAGCAGTTAAATGTGCGCCACTCACAGCAAAATCTTTGAGGTCTTGTTCCGTTTTCCAAAGTGTCATAGTATAATGATCTGTCCAAATTCCTGTTTTTTTGAAATCCAAACAATTGGTTGCTTTGAGTTGTTTTAGGATATTCAAAGCGTATATTGACAAAGGAAAAAACTTAAAGGGAGATTTTAGTTTTATATAAGTGATGGTTACTTTCATTTTCTGAGATCGTAGCTACAAATATAAGTTATGTAACACAAAATAAAAAACCCTACTCACTTTTATTGAGAGTAGGGTTTGAAAGTTTATTTAGGTCCAGACCGTTTAAAATAGCCCCGATAGTAATGAAAATATCAAGGGGTTGGGCTAAAGATTTTGTGGGGCTTGATATTGTAATGGATAGCGGGACTTTCCGTTGCGACGAAGCAATTTACCGTTCGCTCCAGAAAAAAATAACTTTGAAATCGTCTTATGATTTTTTCTCTGATTCTATTTGAGAAACTTAATTGTTAGTGGATATGTGTATACTTCACCATTGCTGGCTTTGACTGCTCCAATAATTGGAAAGAGGACGGTTAATAAACCAAGAACCATGACAATGGGAATACCTATAATAAGAAAACACAACGGAATCGCAATCGCAAAATAAATAATTAGACTAATCATCCAATTGATAATATTCTTACCATGTTCATCTACCAGTTCATTGTTTTCTTTGTTGGTCGCCCACATAACAATGGGTAAAGCTAAACCTGCCATTGGAACGACAACTCCTGCGAATTGAGCAATGTGCATCAACATCGTAAATTGATCTTCTTCTATACCCCAGGGCTTTGCAGAAGTCTCGAATTCATCTTCAAATAATAGGTCGTCTGTGTTTGTTTGTGACATTTTTAATTTTTGTGGTTTTTAAGATTCTTGCTGGGTTGTTTTACTATCGCAACCTTTCCTTTATCAACTCAAAAAGGTTTAAAATAGTTCCCTTAATTTAACATTTTTTAATGAAAAAAGCCCCAACCACCTTTGAGATGATTGGGGCAAACAAACTAAGATTGTGTTCCCATTAGAGTTTAGTGATTTTTTCGATGTGTGTGTCATTGATGCGAATCATATACATGCCTGCTTGTAAATCGCTCAGGTCAATTTGTACCGTTCCGCCAATGTAGGTGTCAGGATTTACTTCTTTGAGTAAGCGACCTTGTAGGTCATAAATGTGTATTGTTTCGGCAGTTTCTTCCCCATCTATATTTATGTTGATGAGGTGTTGGGTGGGGTTTGGGTAGATTTTGAAGTTGGTGAATGTTTCGGAGAGTGGATTGGTTTCGTCAGTTTTGCAGAAATTTACAACAAATGTTTCAGTAGGAGAAAAATCAGAGTAAATCCCTGAATTTGGAGTACATTCTATGGCAAATCTATATTCATAAAGCTCTTCATATAAAAGCCCTGTTAAGGAAACTACATGACTTGAGGTATAAACAGGTGTCCAGTAGGGATCAACAGAGTTTTTATACTGTAATATTTTATTTTTGCCATTATAATTTGAATGGCTACAATAAACATAAGCCATAGCATAGCCACAAGGTGTTTGTGACCAAATATATTGAGATTGGGGAGGAGTACAAGGTGATGAAATATTTATAAGGCTGATTGATGTATTGTTATTTTCGTTGACTTCATTGATATCGTTA
>ENA-ORXM01001712-ORXM01001712.1-marine-metagenome-genome-assembly--contig:-NODE-1712-length-29091-cov-8.633901_pt1 | contig 29091 bp, 32 predicted proteins | sample MGYA00237867_ERZ511480 | MGnify/ENA primary metagenome ERZ511480 (study PRJEB26309, sample SAMN06266103) | marine metagenome | isolation source: Algal blade | place: United Kingdom:Sidmouth, United... | reverse complement strand
TCAAAATAAACAATAGATATCGTGATCTGCTTAACTTTGGTAAAATCGCAGCTTAATTCTTTACCGAACCATTGATTGATTTATGTTACTTATTATCTGGTATTTCATATACAGCAGTTGCTAGTCCCATTCATCTTAATCTGTATGTTATAAACTGATAAAGTAACCCGAGCCTTTTGTTCGTTGTTCTGAATTTAAATCTAGACTACTGCTATGAAGCTTATGCTAATTTAGAGTTAATAATCTATAGAATTAAAGAAAGACTACTTATTAACTTATCAAAATAAAATTTATAAGTTTTTTTTATATGTATGGACTTCCCCACATAATTAGACATTTAGATAAGCCTAGTATCTAATAAGATTTCTTTTTCTCTGAGGGTGTCAACACTTTTTGATTGTATTATGATGCACCTTACTCATGTCCGTACCTTTAGGAAAGAACCTTCTGATTACTCCAATTCGATTTTCAAGAACAGAGATGAGAAAGCTCTTGTGTTCCACTGAAGCATCTATTGAGAAACAAAGATTAAGATTGCTTGATTAACTTTTCTAAGTGTGCACTATAGTAGGGAAGTCCAGTGCGCTATCATTTTAGAACTAAATAATTGATTTGCTCTAGACTTTTTTTCTTGTCTTGATTGCAATGATAATGTGGTGATAATAGGTTTTCCATAATCACCTCGAAAGAGTGAATGGTTCATTGTTTGAGGTAAAGATTTGATTACGTTTACTTCTTCCTACCCATACCACTTCTTCCGTAACGCCTCCAACCTATGATTCTTCAGAGGCTTCACCCCAGGATCAGGCATACGTGGTGCACGGGCATTATACGCATATGCAGATACCGATTTGTAACTATAGTCCTTATGTGACTCAGCCTCATCAAGTAGATGCTGAGCGCTCACTGCAGGCGGCGCATTAGCTCGATTAGCTTTGGAGAAAAGATTATGCATCACCTCAAAAGCCTTACGCATAAAGCGTGGCTTCTTCTTAGGCTGTAATAAGAAGAGCTGACCATCCACATCCAAACTATAACTGAACTTACCGAATACCTTATTGAGCACCTTGATGATGATAGCGGCCACAAAAGACCTGTCACACTGCCTGAATAAGATGCTATCATGCTTAGACAAAGCCTTGATGCCGGACTTATGGCACTTATCCAAGATCTCATCTATGAATACCAGGCTCTCTATCTGCTGCAGCATAACGGCAAAACTTGCATTCCCCTTATCTCGAGCATCCTCTGCAGACAGACCTTGTTGCGCATAAGTTTTAATCATCCCTTTTTTGAAATCATCCATCAGCGCCACTACCGTTGGAAAAGCCTTGGCTATGATACGTTTGGTCTCTGGCCAGTGTCGATGAGCCGAGAAAGAGATCTCAAACATGATGCGCTTGGCGCGATCTCTGCTAATCTCTTTTCCTGTCTGAGCCCAGAATACCGTCTGTATGTGTTCGTACAGCCTGCCCGTTTTTACGAGCCTCCTGAAGAGCTTGTAATCAGCTGATAATGAGGAGCTAAAACCCTCTTTTGCAATGCAATGTTGCCTGAATAGTATAGACAATAATGTTACTTGTTTTCCTTCAATCTTCTCCCCGCTCTTCCTCTTCAGTACTATGTTCTGTTTTGCGGCGATTTCGGAAGAAAATTCTGTCTCAGGAAAATCTGGCTCTCCCCTACCAAATAAGATTTCTCGCTCGACCTGTTCCAATAACATCACGAAAAATCTGAACTGACTATTCTTCAAATCTATCTGGCCCAGTCTCTGTCCATCCATATGAAGCAAACTGACAAAATCACTTTTAAGATTTGTGAGATTACTATCCAGGCGCAGATTTGTCTCATTCCTATCTGCATACACATTCCGATGCTTGATTCTCAGCAACTGATCACAGTAAGCTCTCACTAGATGTCGCCGCTTCCGCTTAATAAAAGCATCCAAGTGATCCACGTAACAGAATTTCCCATCTTTTATAAGAGATCTCGTTTTCAACTCGATCGTCTTTCTCTTGAGATGTCGGACCTGGTACTTTTTCACCTTCCGCTTTCCAGCGACATCTCTTTTGCCTCTACCCTGCTTTGATTTTGAGTTTGATTCTGATTCTGAATTTTCAGATTCCAGATCAGCTCCACTATTGTAGATCTGAGTCTTGAGCATAATCACTTCTTCAGTGATTTCTTCGTCGACTTTCAGCATCGCCCTGATACGTTCTTCAGTCAACGAAGTCTTTACAAAATTGATGAGTTGTCGACTGTTCATCTTAGGGATTCTCAGCTGACGCATGAGTTGCTTTGATTTCATGGTGACCTCATCCCGGCACCGCTGCTTTTTGCTATCCACGTCATAAGTGACCTTGATGACTTCATCATCCATCAGCTCCGGATTCAATCTATATGAAAGACACTGCCCTTTGATGTACTGACCTTCCAGGTCATAGTACCCTACCCTATAGGATTTCGTGGATTGTAATATGCCTGCTTCCAATAGTGGTTTGAAAATGCCGCGATATTTGGATCCCAGTTTCTGTAACAGGTAGACATACGCCATATCCGTATACTCATACGTCTGCGTATTTTCCATTTGTCTCTTCCTCATGAATGCCTGTACAAAAGCAAGGGCCTTGTCACGCGTGATCCGTGAAGGCCAGGGAATAGACATAATCCGTTCGAATAAATTCTGATATAGAACTCCAGTTGCTTTCATCGCAGAGCTGAAGAGCAGCGTTACCTATGATCATAGCATACGCTGTCTAAGATGAGGCTACACAATACAATCACCTTTGACCTTCCAAAAACTTGATTTTGTAAGAACATTAATTGTATATTAGCCCTATCGTAAACACGATATACTTTAACGAGTATCAAGAATAAATGGAAGCAGGTCGTCAAACTTGAGCTTCCTTTTTTCTTTTATAGGCACATCTAATATGTTTCTCTAATCTGCTCTCTTATAGCTTAGTTTCGTTTGTGATACAGCTAAGTATCTGATTATTAAAAGATTAAGTTTCATTTCATTTATATGGTCTGGACATAACTCTCCTATCTCACTTTCAATGTCAATTTTGAAAATGGCAATAGTTCCATCAGGACCCAGAAGTATATCTTCTTGTCTCAGGTCGTGCCGTCAAGTATGTATGTGTAAGTGGGCAGTGCTTAGATCACTGTATTCTGCCCAGTTATGAGGATTGGAAAGGAGAAAAAAGTATAATGATCCTTTGGATAGGACTTACAATAGCGTTATTATTGCAATCAAGATAACTTGATACATCTTACTCAAAAGATATAAAAAAGGAAGTAGTTTGACGGCGGCTTCCTTTTTTTTATGCCTTCTACTCTTGTTTTCCAGCCTCTTCTATAAGCTCTTTTTTAGTTAACAAAGATTCCTTGTGATCCTTTTTGACCAGGGTCTCCACGTATGCTGTAATGGTCAAGTTCAGTTCATCGGCTTTCGCCTTGATCATGTTCTTTACCTCTTTGGGCATTCGCATTTTTAACTGCTCAGTTCGGACTAAAGGTCTCATAGCAGCAAATATAGTTTAATGGGTACACATTAAAACCATTTCTATATATAAAAAATGGGAATATGTTGCTGAGACCACGTTTTCAATTTGTGGTAGCATCACATGTCATAGGGAGAGACTAAGGGAGATAGTACTACGATAATCTAGTCCAATATATGAAGAAATCTTATATATGAATTATCCTATGTGTCCTGGTGTCATCTATGCGTAATAAGCACGATTCCAGATGCCCTATCATTTACATATTTCCAATGTGTTGATATACAGTCATTTAGCTTGGGCATATACATATGCGTTACTTCTATGAAAGTCTTTGCCATTTACCACTTTTTTCATTTCAGCACCTCTATTCTGATGCTAATTTTATAAAGTGGTACCATTTCATCGATAAGAGGAGTGCTACTGCGATAATCTGAAATGAGCACCCTGATTGGGAGATCTAGTGCTCATTTCTTATTTCAAGTCCCCTGCCCCATCTGCAGTTTCAAATCATCTCTTTCCTCCACCGCAAAATTATGTTTTGATGAGCAGCTTATCACGTCTTTTTTTATGCTTTCATGGGATGTACCCTTTTGTATACGAAAACCAGGGTACGGAATGTATAGACCGTACTCCCCCCCTACCCCCCCGAGGCCGAAAATTTTTGCAGTTCGACAGTCGATTAGCCCACAGTGGGTTGGTTATATTGACCATACAATATTTGGTGCTATGATAGAAAGTACCAGATCAGTTCCATTGGTCAGTTTATCTGATCAGCAGGTATTACTCAGTAATGTGAATCGGAATCCAAGACATAAGCTCATGGTATTGCTACTTCTGGATTGTGGCCTAAGAGTGACAGAGATGTGTAGTCTCAAACTGGGAAATTTCGATTTCAGAAACCAAACCCTCAGTGTAAAGTCACTGAAGAAGAAGTCAGAGACACCGATATATAGGACTATTCCATTGACACCTCGAGTGACTGAGGCCTTATCAGAAGTGTACATTAAGCTGAAGGATAAGAGTTCGAGTACTTTCCTATTTCATACCAAGTCAGAGCGAGGTTATATCTCCAGGATAAGAGTCTGGCGTATGATCAAGAAGAATAGTAGCTACACTGTATCGCCGCATTCACTGAGACATACCTTCGCCAGTACCATCGTCAGCAAGGGCGCAGATATCAGGACGGTACAGGACCTGCTGGGCCATGCTTCATACAAGACAACAGAGATCTACCTCCATGTAGCCAAACAAGAAAGGATCAATGCCATCAGATCCATAGACCGAAGAACACCACTTAAAAGATGGAAAGACAAGCTATTCCCTAGGAAAAACGTATTTATCATAGATGATTCCAGCAGATTCAATGACGTATATGTAGGTAGAAAAAATGAGCTTAAGCAAATCAATGAGCTCTTTCACAAGAAAGTCAATACCATTCTGATAGGTCCTCAGGGAATAGGAAAGTCCAAAATACTCTCGATGCTAAGCCATGAGAAGATCCTTTTCATGAATGATTTCAAAGGTGTCAAAACGGCAATAGGAGAAATTTTGCTCAAGCTATACGATGGCGATAAGGAGAAAGTAATCCAACTCATTACCCAAGAAGCAGACATCCACAAAGTAGTCACCAAGAAAAGCATACCTAATCTCATCAATCTTATAATCAAGACAACCGAGAGGAATGAGTATACACTGATCATAGACGATCTCAGTAATCTCACCGCCTCCGGCGTCACTGCTCTGGAGCAGCTGAAGAACCACTTTCACATCATGGCTGCAGCGCGGCAGATCAAATATTCCCACGCCTCCTTCTTGTCCAACTTCCAAAAAGTAGAGGTCACTCCCCTATCCAGACTAGAATCCACCCAACTCATCATCAAACTCAGCAAACCCATGAGAGACAGAATCGAGGATCTGGAAGCGTATAAAAATCATATCTGCGACCAGACAGACGGCAATCCACTCTTTATCCGGGAGATGATAGAGCGCTATGGTAAGGAGCCCTTAATCACCTTGGAGCATCTGAGCAGCATTCGCCATACGGCAGCACTCAGGGAAATAGACCTCTCAGCACCAGTGATAATCGGCTTTTCCAGCCTCATGGTACTCCGTTATATAGGCGGCGAACTAGGTGATGACGCAGGCGCTTTCAAACTCTTCGGAGGAAGTTTTATGCTTTTTGCTCTATTTGCTAGAGGCATATTTTCTGCTGGAAAGAGGAAGTTTGTTTAGGAGTCTAGATTGGTGAAAATCTATTATTGTGCTTTCTTGGATGGAAGAAACCTTTAATACAGTTAAGATTACGGATACATAGCTGGATATGATCTTTAGACCGAAATCCAGCATTGGGATAAAGTACTGTTCCTTCAGAGAATAAGCCACGAACAGAGTCGAAATTTTGTAAATCGCTTTTATCTCGGAGTTCATGAAGAGTCTCTATGACAGCACAATCTAGGTTTCTTAGTAGCAAATCTGACCCCATTTTATTCGTAGGTAGAACACTATGCGATACAGAAGCCATTTGTTCCAAGTAAGTATGTGCTTGTTTAACCAGCTTTAGATTTTCGAAATCAAGCAGATTTAAGCAGTGACCTAGATCGATAACTGCTCCTATAACAGCTGGATTCTTGATAGAAGGTTTGGGTTTTTTCTTTAGCTCCTTAGCATAATCTAAGGCTCTTGAGTGGCTGTTTTCCCAGAAATAAACGCCATGTCCCAACCAATCGTAGTCATTGGAACTTGGTTTTAGATTGCCATTACTAGAAATGAGTTTGTCAGCGACAGATTTATCGCAGCCGTGATATGCGAGTATGAGTCCGGTTCTTGCGTGATGCATTAGCCCCCGTAAGCTTTGGTAAGCTTACCAGATTTTGTGATTATACCTACTTTTTGTAGAAACTTGCGAGAAGCTTCCTTATCCCCTTTCAGCTTATCGCCTACCTTTTTGATTGCCTTTAGATTTTCTTCTCTTTCTTTTTCTGTCATTCCTGAAGATTTTGATGTACTAGCAAAACGAATATACAGCTAATTAGTTCCACATTTCATACCAGCTCTCTTAGCTAGCCTTGTAATATCATATTACACATATTACAAAATCCGCTGAAAGCTATTTATACTGCGATAGTTGAGCAATATTCCCTGTAATTGAAGACAGGACTCCATGGCCTTATTGACAGCTCTACCCCACCCTATTCATCATAAAAACCAAAGGAGCATATTACAAGTATTACAAAGTAATATCAGCATACAGGTATTACACTGTAATATCAGCTTACAAACTATTACCAGTATTACAATGTCATATCATCTTACAGGTATGACAATGAAATATGAGCTTACTCGTATTACAGGGAATACACGTATTACAGTGAAATATCACCTTACAACACTTACACTACTTACAATGTAATATGGGCTTACAGGTGTTACTCAGTAATAAGATGTTACCATGAAATATCAGCGTACAAGTATTACCATGAAATAGAGTCTTACAATGCTTACACAGTAATATCAACTTACTCAGCTTACACAGCAATACCATATTACATGACTTACCCAGTAATATTTGTAACACCAACAATATCATATTACGAATATTTATAATATGTTTGTACCTACAGATATGACTGATATGACAAGAATAATCTCATTTGCAAATCACAAAGGTGGGGTAGGGAAGACCACCTCGACACATTCCATCGGAGTAGCCTTGGGCAAAGCCGGACAAAAGGTTCTACTGATAGATCTCGATCCTCAGGCCAATATGACCGACTCCGCCGGCGTGACAGAAGCAGACAACGACATCTATGATGCCTTGACAGGAAAGGTAGAGGACATTCCTATTGTACAACTCTATGAGAATGTATGGCTGACGCCATCATCCATCGACCTGGCTTCTGCAGAAATGGAGCTCAGCGCTGAGATGGGAAGAGAGTATATTCTCAAAGGACTCATAGAGCCCTACGCGGACAATTTTGATTACATCTTGATAGACTGCCCACCCTCACTAGGTTTACTGACAACTAATGCATTGACGGCATCCACAGATGTATTCATCCCATTACAAGCGCAATTCCTAGCCATGAAAGGTTTGGACAAGCTCATCAAAGTCGTAGAAATCATCAAGGCCAGGCTCAACCCAGATTTGAATATCTCAGGTGTCATCATTACACAATACAATAGTCGGACCTCACTGAACAGAGACGTATTCGATTATGTAAAACAGAAATTCCCACAATCAGCCTTCCTGACACCGATCAGAAACAACGTCACACTGGCAGAATCTCCGAGCAGCGGATCAGACATATTCGCCTACGATAAGAATAGCAATGGTGCCAAGGATTACCTGGCACTGACTGAAGAAATATTAGCAAGATTTGAACCCGTAACAGTATAATATCATGGCAAAGAAAAAAGAGTTTTTCAGCAGCTTCGACAAGAACCTCAGCATCGCAGAGGAAGTAGCCACCGTCAATAAGCAAGCACCAGAAATAGTCAAAACAACGACCATAGCCAAAGCAATAGAAGCCAAAGCACCAGCTGCCGCTACACCTGTACCTGCTACCGCAGTTGCAAGCCAGCCAGCACCCAAAGCAGCTGTTCAGCCTAAAGCCCAGACACAGCTCATCAAAAAGAAAACTAAGGAAGTAGCACCCACTCCTGAAATTGTCAAGAACACTAATCCAGCTAGACCTACGACTTTCCGCATAGACGTAGACCTCATGGAAACCATCAAAGCAGTTGCCTACTGGGAAAGAAAGAAGATCCAGGATGTTCTAGATGATGCGCTTAGAACTTATATGAATGAGATCCCTAAGCAAGAATTGACCAAAGCTAGAAAGGCTTATAGTACGGCTAACTAGGGTAGGGGAGTGTTGAAATAGTAGCCACAGATTTAAAAAAGTAATTATATTTACAGCATCAATACCCCCCGGACCTCTCTACGATGTGCATTTTTGGGGGGTTTTCTGTTTCTTATACTCACCTAATGTCGAAAATTCCATACGCGAAAGTCCCTAAGACCTTCAAAGGTCAAGTGGAATTACTGAAAAAAAGGAACTTGACTATTGATGATGAAGTTAGAGCAGAAAAAATCCTTACCTATATAAGTTACAACCGTCTAAGTAATTACTGGTACCCACTGCTTGCTGAGCCAAAAGCAGATGAGATCTTTAAAAAAGGTGCGAAGTTCAATACTGCTTTTCGATTATATCAATTTGATAGTGATTTTAGAACAATTACTTTTCAGGCTATTGAGCAGATAGAGATTGCAGTAAGAACCCAAATAATTTACCATTTCTCTCATAAGTATAATTCAGGATTTTGGTTTGAGAATTCAGACGCTTTTAAAAATTATCCTGGTTATTTAAAACTACTTAATAAGATCGCCTCTGCCTCGGAAGAAACAAAGCAAGATTTCATAATAAGATATAAGGAGCGGTATGTTCAGTACCTTCCTCCCTCATGGAAATCATTTGAACTATTAACTTTCAATTCTCTACGAGGCATACTTAAAAATGCGTCAGATTTTAAAGACCTTATTCCGATAGCTAAGAGCTTTGGATTACATCACAGCGTACTGATATCATGGATAGAATCATTTGTCTATGTACGGAATATTTGTGCTCATCATGGCAGACTTTGGAATCGCAAGCTGACTATCAGCCCTACTTGGATCAAGTCACCGAGAGGACCTTGGATAGATAGATGGGAGAATGAGGAAAAAAATGAAGGTACAAACGACAAACAACTAAAAATGTATGCTGTTATTTGCGCCATTATTTATTGCCTGAAATTTATCAATCCATATAACAAATACACAGATAGTTTCTTAGATCTTTTAAGCCGTTATAAGGATGTGGATTTATTTCACATGGGTTTTCCTCCTGACTGGAAGAAACAACCTCTATGGCAATAGTAATTAACTATTTAGAATAAGTATTAGTATCTTACATTTAGTACCAGATAGTTGGCATATTGACTGTCCATAAGCCGTGATTCTGACCACCTTAAGATGATGGATTTCTTTGGGTACATGTCTGGTTATGCTAACAAATTAGATGTTACACCTCAGCAACTCACCAAGATTGTCGAGGGCAGACAAAATCTAAGCTTGGAAAAGATCAAAGAAATAGAAGGAGCACTGGGAATCAAGTTAGCAAGAATTCAAAAAACATCTTAACCACTCGGATAAGCCCTTTAGAGCAGCTAGTAACTTCATTACAGAAGGGTATAACCTTTGTACCCGGAGCAGGACTTGAACCCGCACAGGATAAATCTAGTAAGCTTCATCCTACAGATTACTAAGTAATATTTGTAATATTAACATACAGACTGCTATGCCATCTTTCATAGCAGTTTAAAGATTACAGAGTACCCACTCTAAAAAACCAACAACATCTAAAATAACACCTAATGGCAATAAAGAAGTCAGAACTATACAGTACCCTCTGGGCAAGCTGCGACGAACTAAGAGGTGGAATGGATGCCAGCCAATACAAGGACTATGTCCTGGTGATGCTCTTCCTAAAATATATCAGTGACAAGTGGGGTGGTCAGAAGTTTACCCCTATCACCATTCCTGAAGGATCCACTTTCCAGGATATGGTGGCACTCAAAGGAAAATCAGACATCGGTGATCTCATCAATAAGAAGATCGTAGAGCCTATCGCGACAGCCAATAAGCTAGCGGATATGCCGGACTTTAATGATGTCAATAAGCTCGGTAGTGGCAAGGAGATGGTCGATAGACTCACTAATCTCATCGCCATCTTCGAGAATAAGAATCTAGACTTCAGTAACAATAGGGCAGAGAATGATGATATCCTAGGTGACGCTTACGAGTACCTGATGAGACACTTTGCAACTGAGAGTGGCAAGAGTAAGGGACAATTCTATACCCCTGCAGAAGTCAGTAGAATAATGGCCAAAATAATAGGGTCCGACCCCCAGGTTGCTGTGCTCCCTTGTGCACAAGTTCGGTAAGAAGAATGTAGGCAGTTTTGATAAATTTATCAAAGAGCTGGAGAGTCATCCATCGCAGACAGTAGGGGAGGTGTTTGTCTTTGTAGATGAGTGCCACCGGACACAGAGCGGCCGCCTGCACAGAACGATGAAAGCTATCATCCCTGAGGCCGTCTTTATAGGTTTTACAGGCACACCTTTATTAAAGAAAGATAAGAAGACCAGTCTAGAAGTCTTTGGCAAATACATACATACCTATAAGTTCAATGAAGGGGTCGCCGATGGCGTTATCCTGGATCTTGTGTATGAGGCCAGAGACATAGATCAGCGATTGAGTTCTCAGAAGAAAATAGATGAGTGGTTTGAGATAGCGACAGAAGGCAAGAATGATTTTCAGAAAGCAGAGATAAAGAAACGTTGGGGCACCAAGCAAAAAGTGCTCAGCAGTAAATCCAAGATGCAAAAGGTCGTCAATGACATCGAGATGGATTTCAGAAAAGTACGCCGTCTTAGTAGTCACCTAGGTAATGCGATCTTAGTCGCAGGATCTATTTATGAAGCCTGCAAGTATTATGAGTTATTTCAGACCTCTTCTCTTAAGAATAAATGTGCCGTTGTCACCTCCTACAATCCCCAGTCCAAAGACATCACCACAGAAGACATCGGCGCCAATACAGAAACAGAAAAAGAATTCGTCTTTAATCTCTACACAGACATACTGAAGGAGGTAAAAAAGCAAGCGGGCAAAACACCTACAGAAGCCTATGAGGATTGGTCTAAGCTGAAGTTCAGTCAAGAGCCAGCTAATATGAAATTACTCATCGTCGTGTCTAAATTGCTGACAGGTTATGATGCTCCACCGTGTAGTTACTTATACATAGACAAGACCATGAGAGACCACGGCCTTTTCCAAGCCATCTGCAGAGTCAATAGATTAGATAGTGATGACAAGACCTTTGGCTACATCGTAGATTACCGTGATCTCTTTAAAAACTTGGTCAATGATAAAGGCACTGGCGCCATTCAAGTCTACACCAGCGAACTGGATACAGATACTTTCGGAGAGGAGGAGATAGATGTCATGCTGCATGATAGATTGGCGGCAGGAAAGGAACGATTGGATAAAGCACTGGAAGCCTTGCATATCTTATGCGAGCCTGTTGCTCAGCCTAAAGATACCTTAGCGTATATGCATTACTTCTGCGGCAATACAGAGATACCGTCTGATCTCAAAGAGAGAGAAGTCCAGAGAAGCACTTTATATAAAAAGATTGTGGCCCTAATCAGATCCTATGCTGACATCAAAGATGATATGGAAGAGGCGGGTTACACGGCTGCCGAGATGACAGACATCAAGAAAGAGGTGGATCATTATCTGAAGTTGAGAGAAGAGATAAAGCAAGCGAGTGGTGAGACCTTGGATGTGAAATCCTTTGAAGCAGATATGCGGCACCTGATAGATAACTACATCCATGCAGATGAGCCAGAGACGATATCAGCCTTTGGGGATATGCCGCTACTGGAGATAATAACAAGATCAGGAATAGATGAAGCGATAGCCGCTATGCCCGGTGGCGTAAAAAACAGTAAGGGTGCAGTAGCAGAAACGATAGAGAACAACGTCAGAAGTAAGATCATCAAAGACCATCTTCTAGATCCCGCGTATTTCGATGAGATGTCTATTCTATTAGATGAGATTATAAGGCAACGAAAAGCCGATGCAATAGATTATCAAGAGTACCTCGCTAAGATTGCTGCTCTAGCAGAAAAAGTGCAGACAGGTAAAAGTGAAGATACCCCAGACAACTTGAAGACACCTGCGCAGAGAGCCCTCTATAATAACCTTGGCAAAAATGAAGATCTCGCTTTAATTATAGACACAGCAGTCAAGCAAGTGAGGCTAGATGGATTCAGAGGAAATCAACCCAAGGAAATGGAAATCAAAGCGGAGATATATAAGCAGCTTCAGTATTACGTAGAAGATACAGGAAGAGATATTGCCAGTGAGCCACCAGCGCCTTATGGTATGGATAACAAAGTAGAAGCTATTTTCAAGATCATCGTAGAGCAAAGCGAATACTAATGACACATATTCTGCTAGGCGATATAGAAATAGCTGTGGAGCTCAAAGACATTAAGAATATTCACCTTAGTGTCCATCCACCCCACGGCAAAGTAACCATTGCTGCACCAGAGCTGATGCACCTGGACACCATCAGAGTTTTTGCCTTCAATAAACTCCAGTGGATCAGAAAACAACAGCAAGCTTTCCATGACCAGCCTAGAGAACCCATCAGAGAATATCTACCCAAAGAAAGCCACTACTATCTAGGCAAGCGCTATCTACTCAAAGTCCTAGAAACCGATGACAAGCCACAAGTCATCCTAAAACACGACACCATAGAACTCCATACCCGGCCCTCTGCTTCCTACGATAAGAAGAAAACCCTAATGGAAGAATGGTACCGCTCACAGCTAAAAGAAATACTCCCAGATCTCATCACAAAATGGGAAGCCATCATACAAGTAAAATCCGAGTCCTTTTCCATCCGTAAGATGAAAACAAAGTGGGGCTCCTGTAACACAGATAAGAAAACCATCCTCCTTAATCTAGAACTAGCCAAGAAACCTCTAGAATGCATAGAGTTCATAGTCGTCCATGAGCTCGTACATTTACAAGAAAGAAAGCACAACGATAATTTCGTAGCTCTAATGGATAAGCACCTACCTAAGTGGAGACACATCCGCGAGCAATTGAATGAGCTGCCGTTTAGCTATGTGGAGTGGGGGAGGTAGAGGATATGCGGAACAGAGGAAATCGAATGTTGAAATGTACTGGAATGTATATTGGGAATATGGGTAGGAGATTTATATATTTAGAAGTTAGTCATCATCAAAAATTAAAAATTATGTTACAAGAACTATATAAAAAATTTGAAGAAGTTCTAAAAGTACAAGAAGAATTCTTAGTTCAGAATAGAAAGTTGAGTAAGTCACCTGAGATATCTTTAATAGATCAAGAAAGAAGAAATGAATTGAAAATAAAGTTGGCTCTGGAGTTTAATGAATTTAAGAATACTCTTGCAGAATCAGGTCAAGAGTATATCACAAAGAAAACAATTGGGATACTCCCAGATTTCGGATTCAAGGTATCTCCAAATGAAGAATCAATAGAAAGATTAGATACTGGGGCATCAATTAATAAACAAGTATTTCATTAATATGAAACAATTTGTAGCGTATTACGACTATTTAGGATTTAAACAATTAGTAGAGTCAAATTCAGAGGAAAGGTTAGCGGAAAGAGCCAATCATATTCTTCGAGACATTGGTATGGCATTAGGTCAAAACAAACCAATAAAAGTTGAAGGAGGGATTGGCAGACCCGACATTAGTGAATCATCAATAAACTGTTTAAACATATCTGATACAGTAATATTCTGGACTATTGATGATACAGTTGAAAATGCGAAGGAATTAATGGAAGTAGCTTACCGGTTTAATTGGCAATCTAACTTATTCAATCTTCCAGTTAGAGGTGCTTTAATATATGACCATTTTCATATGAGAACTGGAAAAAGTCGAAACGCAAAAGGAGCAATATTTAGTCCAAATTTAATGTATGGCAAAGGATTAATAAAAGCACATACTTTAGCTGAGCAACTCGATTGGGCAGGAACAATAATTGACAATACCTTTATAGAAAGAATTACAAGTGAAATTAATTTCTACGAGTTTTTCGATGGCTTTGTTACAAAATACAATGTACCATATAAAGGATTTTACAGAAATCAATACGCAATGAATTTAGGGAAACCAATTATTGATAACCCTGAGGCGTTAAAGAATACGATAAAATCCTTGAGAAATAACTTTGAGGATGATTATAAATCTGTAACCCCAAGTGTAGAACGGAAACTTGAAAACACAATAAAGTACTTGGAGCATTACCAAAAGCAAAAAGACGATGACTAAGACTATATAACAAATCATATCTCTTCGTCCCTCAGAGAGCCAATCGTTATAATCATCCGTTCTGCACAAGTTGAGAATAAAATGAATATTATGAGTATCACACTTAAAGGAATATTACTTCTTATTGGAATTCTAGCTCTTTTGGGCTCTATTATGTGGCTAGTTAAAGAGGGAGGTTGGGAGCCCAAGGTTGCAATTCTTGGGACTTTGTCAACTGTTATAGTTCTTGCTTTTAATATGAGCAATAATGATACAATAACTCCGACAGTAGAAATTGAAACGAACAGCAATAGCCCAATCACGGGAAATGTTGGAACTCAAAATATCTATTATGGTTCAGAAGGCAATAAGAAGCCAAATGACCTCCAAACATTTAAAATTGTAGATTATAAGAATGAATTTGACTTATTCACAATTACATTACTTAACAACACTGAAAATTCTCAGTATCTAAAAGAATCCAACTTAATAATTTCAAATCGGCAACTTCTAAAGCATCAAATCATACCAATGAATACACATCCTCTTAACAATGAAATTATATTAGTTAATGTGTTATTAAATAAGGATCTGTATCAATTTAGCCCTGAAGTTTATATTGAGCCAAAACAAGCCGAGAATATGAGATTTAGACTCCACAGACCTCACGAGCACAATAACTATGAATTCATCGAAATAGAGTTTGAGTTCGTTACACAAGACAATCAGAGAATTAAAACTGTAAAACTAATTGACTTCATTGGTCATGTGGATATGCCTTTGGCAAATGTTGAGGGATCGAGTCCATCATATAATGAAGTAATTAATTACAATAAAGCAATTATTGAAAGTGTGAAAAATTCTAGTCTTCAAAAATCAAAAAGAGCTGCTAGCTTCATAAACACATGTGAAAAAGCTTATCATAACTAAGAATCCCTTAGTATGAAGTTGGAACTCAGAAAGATGAAGAATAATGGATTTATCTGCAAGAATTTCTAATATTACTAATGCAATAGAGTTGGGGAGGTAGAGGATATGAGAAGTAACGAAAATAGAATGATGAAATGTACTGGAATGTATATTGGTAGTATTTTGGAATTGAAGAATACTAAATGAATTACAAAATTATAGGACATATAATTATTAAATCCTTTAAGGAAACTTTAAAGAGCACCTTGTGGAAATGGCTTTTTGGAAGCTTCCCAGCCTTGATAGCAGTACTTCTAGCAGGAAAGACATTCCTAAATGTTACAATTGAGAATTCAATAAAAATTGCACTGATTGTTATTGGAGTACTAATATTAATTAGATTTATTGCTAGAATCATCATAAACTCATTTAAGTATTTACATACTAAATTCAAAGAATCTGTCTATGGAGATGCAATAATCGAACTAAAGGACAGTTTCAGTAAAGTTCACTATTACAGAAAAACACCTGGTTATCAGGATGAAGAATTTATGGATGCAATGATTGGATTTTGCAATAGTCTTAAAACGATTTTTGATAGAATAACAAAGTCTAACTGTTCAATCTCAATAAAAGTACCTACTCAGGATATTGTTGATGAAAAAACTGTACTTATCAACCTGTGTAGAGATTCCAACAATTATGACTCAAGGAATACACAAAAATACAATCAGACTAATCATACTATAATTGGTAATACATGTTTCACTAAAACACTTAATTCAGTATTACTTGGTTCAGAAAAGAGATATTATCTTAACAATAATATACATAGTAGTAGAGACTACGATAACACAAGTAAAGGGTGTTTTGAATCTGCAGAGAGTCTACCCTATAAGAGTGAATTTGTCCACGCAATAGTTCCAATGCTTAATGAGGATGACAAAAATTTACCTTGCCATGGTTTTTAATATGTAGATTCTGATAAGGAAAATGCGTTTGAAGAAAAATACTCTGCTGCAATTATAGAAGGAGTAGCAGATGGCCTATTCGACATTATTAACGAAAGAAATACAACCAATGTCCAGAATTAAAGATTCAACAATAAATCGGATGAAGTTTGAAGTACTTGAATCCAACAACAAGAAAGTAATTTATAAACGAGTACTACCTGCAAAGGGGAGGAAAGCTCATGTAAAACTGAGAGACGAAATGTCACTCCCTAAAGTAACTCTTAGATGTTTTTCCCTTGAAGACATAAAAAGGCTTCACAAAATTGAAGGAGAAATATCAAAAGAATATAGGACAAGGCATCTTGGAAAATTAAGCCAAATCAAAAAGGGATTAAAGGGTTTCATAATTGATTAACTATCAGTAACATCAGATGATGGTTCTATATGTTCGTTCCTCAAAGACGGCACATACTATTATCCGCTAATCTCACCCTCCCCACTCCCGCATCTTCTCCTCACATAACCCCACAGGCAGCCACAGATTGATAGTCATAAGCAATCTAAGCTTACTGCAGATATACTTGGGTTTGTAAATCTTATGAGTAATCAGCATTTCTAGAATATACAGGATGCCATGACCTTCTAGTTGATTTTCCTTGCACCACTTCATCATCAGTTGCTCTCCAGATAATACCATCATATTGTTTGTCTGTGCTAGAAAAAGTATAGACCTATCAGGAAACGAAAAAGGCCTGGGCCACTTCATAGTTGATATAGTTGCTAGATCTTTATCAGATATGGATAAGACAGTTATATGTGGCTCTACGCTAGCCTTAATATCATCCAATTCTTCCAGAACAAATACAGACGTCGTCACCTGAAAGGGGAGTCGGAAGAAACCCTTTAGCAGATTCATTTCATAGAGGTCTATGAAAATATTAGCATCAGTAATGACAAACTGCATCTAGATCTCTTGCAGTTCTCTTCTAAAAGCTCTGACTGTTTTGTTGTACAGAGAAGCAGCCTTAGAAGCCGTTATAAAATCTTCTGATACACCACGACACAACAATTGAAAAAGCCGATTAGATTCTTCCTTACCTTTAAAGACACCTTCACCTATTTCTTCCTTCCAAATACCTCTATCTTTCATCATCTTGGTTTGGCTGGCAAACAATGTCTCTGTTATCAGGCCTAATTCTCGACATCGGTATAAGATAGCTTGTGGTGAGATACCGTATTGTGCTTTGATAAGAAGCAGCTCTTTTAGGTGGATGTTTTTGCGATGACCGCCGAGTTCTGCCTTTAGAGACGTTTCCGGTAACAGCATCGCCCCTGCAAATTTATTACAGATCTTTTCTTGCTCTTTAATGCTGTACTTATCTATATCTAAAAGCAAGTGCCCGAGCTCATGCATAGCTGTAAAGCGAATCCTATCTATAGGATTTTCACCTAAGACTATGACAGGGATTGTATCATTGACCCACGTGGACATACCTGAGAAATCAACTATCTTATCTTCTAGCCGCAGTACCTTTATACCATGTTCCTCAAGAGTCTCAGTAATATTATGGATAGGGTTAGTGCCCAGTTGCCATACATCCCTTACCTGACGTGCAATAGCTTCTATATTGTCGAGATTCTTAATGCGGAGTTTCTTGAGTGAGTCATCGAAAGCAATGACTTCGCCTACGAGGTCTTCTGCTTCCAGATAGCGTTCAAGATAATCTCTAGTCTTTTCTATAATCTCTTGTTGCTTTTTTTTCGGTAGGCTGTCTTGCTTCCTGTAATTAATCTCTCCCAGTTGGATTTCTGACTCTCTTAGGAAATAGTCAAGTTTGACGTTGACGGCTTGGGCAATTGTTATTAGGATTTCTAAGGATGGCTTTCTATCACCGAGCTCGTATTTTCCTATGGCTTGTTTGCTGATAGCATAATCAGTCTTTTTGGCCAATTCATTCAAAGATAAGCCAGCCATGATTCTGGCCATTTTGATTCTTTGAGAGGCAGCGTTCATAATTAGAGTGGCGTTTCTGTTAATACTAGGGTGTAGACAAATATACTAATATTACTTGTTTTGTCCCCATATATAATTTAAATTTGAAAAAGTAATTATGTAACCTACTGATTTAGACCATATAGAACGATCAAAATGATCCTAATTATTACAATGTAAATTATCAAATCCTAACCGAATAGGGCACTTAAGTAACATCAACAAGAACCACCGAATCTATAGGTTTTCAGAAGTCGGCCTTTTTCATTTTAGGCTTTAAAGGCTTAAATTCCGTCAAGAACAGGGTTGTGTCTGAGCCAAAGGCGAGTTTAAGCCTGTTTAGGAATTTCAGTTTTTAAAGTCGTTAAGAGATGAAAACAGCCTTGAATTTTTTGTTTCGTTTTTGTTTCAAGTCATGAACGAATGGTGCAGACAACTTCTGCATGCAAGGTCCTAAACGGACCTTGTAAATGAGAGAACCGAAACATCAGTTTCGGATGGGAAAGCCCGCCGGCGAGGCAAATGCCTAAAGAATTGATATACATTTAGTTAAAGCAGCCACAATGACATAATCAATGCAATCTAAATAGTCTATACAAACAGAAAGTATATATGTAACCTACTGTATTAGTAGATCTAATTAACAACCAAAAAAGTAAAATCATTATGATTAAAGGAAGATTTCTGAAATTTAAAGACGTAGCTGGCGAGTATCGATTCAATTTACAATCCGCAAATAATAAGATAATAATGAAGGGTAGTGAGGGATATTCCTCCTCAGCGGCTTGCGATAAAGGTATTGCATCCGTCAGAGTCAATTCTCAGATAGACCAACGATATAAGAAAAAGACAATGAGTAATGGAGAGTATATGTTCACATTAATAGCTGGAAACTATGAGCCAATAGGCGTAAGTGAAGGATATAATACCAGTGCTGGTAGAGACGAGGGAATAAATGACGTTAAGAGGATTGCACCAGATGCACCTGTTGCTGATCAAACTTAAGGTATAGCATGCATAATACAATAATGAAAATACTATCTCATTTCTCTACAGGCCTAAACTGTAACGGATTCAATGATTGCTCTGGAGATTCGATATCCAGAAGAACCGCAAGAGGTCTGACAAGACAGCTTGGGCATCCTGATTATGCAGTAACAGCTAATATACAGCCGGTTCACGGTCTCATGCTATCATCTTTTATTCTGGTAATATCAGAAAACAAAAATTCTAAAATAGCAGGAGCCGCAGTGATTGTAAGTCTGATTGGATTGTATCACAAAGGCAAGAAGTAATCAGTATGACTTATTATTTTATCATTTATAAATAGAACATTCATAGGACTTAAACCAGGGCCAAAAAGAAAGGCCAAATCTACAGGAAAACCAGACAGGCGTCAGAGAGACAACAAATCCACTCCAGGGAATACGCCTTCATTGAAACCTTCCAAAAGCACGAAGAATAACAAGTAGTAGATGTCTGGAGATCAATTGCACTTTATTTAAGTAAACTTTTCAAAATCCACCTTCACCTTCATCCTATTGAGTTTATTATACTCCAAAGTTCCCATTCGCTGAAGCTTGGAAATAATAAAGCTTCTGTTGACTTTCATAGAGCGACTTAGTTGGATTATCATTTCAGGAGTAACAGATCCCTTAATTATATCTTCCAGTTGTCTCAGTTGAGAATCAGAAAACAAAGCCTTCTCAGCAAACCTATCAGCTTCGTTCTCTTTGGATTCATCCATGACAAGTCTATCCATAGTAGCTGCATCACCCTCTATGAAAATCTCTTTCTTGCCATGTAGTAAGATATGCCCTAGTTCATGATAAAGAGTAAACCAGAACTTGTTGGCATCCTTACCTCTATCTGTCACTTGGATGAGAGGCACGGTCTTATTCCTTATCCATCTCGCAGCACCATATATAGGTGCCTTCTTGATCATAGGCGTATAACTCAATGCCACGCCACAATCAGCCAGCGTATCCCGAAGTTCCTTATGCCATCCATCCTCCATCTCATAAGATATTCGCTTTAGTTCTGCTACTGAATTACTTAGCTTCTTCTTATTGAATGCCATGAGATCCACACCATTGACACCTTCCACATCCTTTTCACCTAGCCTGAGCCAAACCGATATGGCCTCAGGATCCTTAGTGTGCTTCAGCTCTATCTTAAAGGCAACTGATGCCTCATTGTATATCTTGTAATACTCCATTGGAGATTTCACCCTGAAAAAAGATAAGAGCTCACTGACGAGGTTTGTTTTGTCTTTGGTATCTGATATTATACCATTGCTTTTCATAAATTTTAATGGAAATTTCTTGACCCATCCGACACATTCTTCTGCATACTCCATTTGTTCTATCTCCATGAGTTCATCCTGATAGGCTCTATCAAGGTTAAGCCAGCCTATAGCTGTATAACCTATTACACGTTCCAAGGCTTGAGCCGTATCACTGGTAATATGCGCCTTACCCTTAATCAACTCATTCACAAATTTTGCTGATTTGCCGATTCTCTCAGCTAGCTCTGCCTGTGACATACCTATGGTCTCAAGAGTCTCCTCTATCATGTCTCCGGGACAGCTGAGTAGCGCTTTTTTGTCATCTAAGCTCATAATTGTTGTTTTTTAGTGTGGATCTTCAATTGATAGTATCTTAATAGCTGTATAGTTTCTAGTATCACCCTCTTTATCCTTTATGGCCTTATCTCCATGATCTATCTCAAACACGATTCTCCAGCTAGGACTGATATCTATAGACCATTGACCTTCTCGGTCGCCTTTATATTGATGCAGTCGGGTAGGAGGTAATCTATCTATATCGAATAATGTAGGTGCCGTCTTAAGTAAAGTCAGCCTCTGCTTCAGCTTTTTAGCCAATCTCCCATAAGTCTTAATCATCTTGGTGTCACTTTCTAAGACTTTCTTCAGCTTGGTGTTCTTGTAAGATACCTCCATAATCTGGCCGCAAAAGTACTATATATGGCGTTATAGTAATATACGATTGTTAAATTATAAAAGTTAACATAAAAAGTTAAGAATTATTGTGACTTATATGAAATATATATGTCTTAATCATTAACAAGACAGTATTTAAATGCGTTAACCCTATGTGTAATGAAGCAATAATAGCTGTAGTAGCATTTTTAGTATATATTTTTTATCAGATAATAATTATAAATCAATGAAACTAGAAACAACTTCAAATTCAGAAGAAGCTCAGAATCCAGGGGATTCTAGCAAATCAGATTGTGTCACCCAATATAGGACCTGCCATTCTTGCGGAACTATCGTGCAGTACACAGATTGTAAGGGCGCAGGAGATCACGAGGAAAAATTGAAGGAAATGTGTGAGAAATGTGCAGGGGCTTCTTGACCCTGTACTCTTTCCATTTTCAGCCTTTCGAACTCTTTATCAGCTAGGCACGTTAATAGCTATATTATAGTCACTTTTTTAAAATAGAAATCATGGGACTTAAACCAGGGCCAAAAAGAACGGCCATATCAACTGGAAAACCAGACAGGCGTCAGAGAGACAACAAATCAACGCCTGGCAATACACCTTCATTGAAAGCTTCCAAAAGTACGAAAAGGAATAAGTAGGTAAATTATGGCACGATCATCACTCACAAATTACAAAGCCTCCCAAAAGCGAAAATCCACCAAACGACTAAAAGACAACAGCTATCCAAGGGATCTGGTCATAGTAGCCGAAGGAGACTCCTGGTTTGATTATCCAGCCCGTAAAGATGTCTTGGACTTCTTGATAGCAGACGGTTACGCCATAAAGCGATTTTCCAGGTATGGTGATACACTGGACAACATGGTCTATGGTTCTAAATATGGTAAGAATAAAAGGACAGGCAAGATTACGCATGAAGGTCCAGTATCATTACAGGAGGTACATAATGCAGTCAAGAAATATGATCCAAAGTTCTTTCTTCTAAGTGCCGGAGGAAACGATATAGTAGGGGAGGAGATCATCTCCTATCTCAACCACAAGAACTCTAAACCCAAGCATCTGCTCAATAAGGCCATTTTCACAGAACGGTTGAGACAAATGTCCATAGCTATAGAGTTCTATATTAAGGGCATTCATAGGAAGAACAAGAATTGTCATATTCTAATGGATGGTTATGCTTACCCAAAAGTAAGCGGTAAGCCATACAGATTTGCTGGGATAAAAATTAAAGGCCCATGGATAGAAAAAAGCATGGCTGAGAAAGCAATACTTGTCAAGAAGTATCAGAATGAAATAGTAAAAGAACTAGTAGATGGTTTCAATGATATGTTAGCGGAACTTTCGGATAAGTACTCTTACTTCCACCACATAGACATCCGAGATAAGTTCCCTGATGATGCTGACTGGCACAACGAGATTCATCTCAATAAGAAGGCGTACAGACAACTAGCAACGTACTATTCTGACCATATGACAGAGATTCTGAAATATGATCCAGTTGAGAAACATGATCATGTTCTGATGGCTTGATGACACATAAGTGAAACAAGTGAACTTATAGGTAATTTGACAGACAATAAAATATTATTATGCAATCAACAGTTGGATATCCACCCTATAGAGGAATTGAAGAGGTTTCCTATATGTTTATTGATGGTAACTACTTTTATAATGTACTAAAAGATATAATTGTATGTTATTTAGGATCTGAAACAATGTTGAAACTTAACTTACCACAATTAACCTACAATTTCACTAAGGTATTTTACTATGACACTATACCTGCTAAGAAGAATAACCAAACTGAAGAGGAATTTGAAGAACTAAGATTGGAGAAAGAGCAATTCTTTGACGAATTACGCCAATTAGATGGGTATCATGTTTATGAAGGGATAACACGAATAAGAAGAAAGAGACAAATGCAGAAAGGAGTAGATACAATGATATCTATTGATATGTTGAGACATACATTCAGAAAGAATATGCATAAAGCAGCTTTAATAGCAGGAGATTTAGATTTTCTTCCTCTGTTGGATGCATTAGTTATGGAAGGTATGTTTACGACTCTGTGGTATTCTTCAAATAGCATAAGTAATGAACTTCTAAGTTCTACCGATTCAGTCAAGAGAATCAAAATTGCTCAAGTACATCAGTTATTAAGTAAAGAAGATAAAATAAAATTTCCAATTCCAAAGATGCTAACTACTAAGATCAAGATCGATGAGAAACATAAATTGAAAAAATCTGGTACAGTTGATAATTCTGAAATTGACCTCTACAAAGTAGGAGAAAACTTTAAGGCTATTACCAAAAAAAGATCAAACGGAACTGGAACGGAAAGTACATACACAGATCTTGGTAAGTTAGAACTCTACATAGAAGACTTTTACGATTCAAAAATTATTTGGAATAATTGAATTATATTATTGGCATTTATGACTGAATCATCAGAATAATTTGCAATGCAACTGCCATTAAGTAATTAGATAGCAATAGTGCCTGTTTCTAAATCTAAAATTCTTTTGAAAATTGCATACGTGGATTACACCTCACTACCACCGCCCCCAATACCTAACCCCATTACCCAGCTTCCTCAGCTCCAATTCCATAACCTCGACTGCAGACCGAGCCGATATGATACCACGCTTAGCAGCTAGGTATTCGGAAGGCTTGATCAAGTGCTCCTGGAACTTACGTTCAGTAATTTCGAACAGCTCTTCATCTATAAGTAGGGTAGACCGCTGACTCTCTAGAATCCTTTTATCTAGATTATAGTCCGCATACAGTTGTCGCAATTTATAGAGACGATCATCGAGGATAACCTCATAAGACAACATGATAGACTCCCGGTCGTTAATTATTTTGTTCTCACGTTCTTTCTTATCTATGATTTGAAGAGGAGACCAAGAGGCAGTTGGTCGAGGGCTACCGCCTGCAGTATAGCCCACACCGATACTCGGCAGCAATTCCTTCCATGGCTTAGTCTTAGTTCGATTATGTGCGGCCAACTGTGCATCACGTTCCTGATACGTGTATTGTGTAAGAGTCAATTCCAGTTCCATGAGAGCAGGCATAGAGTCGACTATTTCATGAGAGTCCGCAAGTCCCTGCGCCACACAATATTGAATCCCCACAAGGAATATTAAAGTAATCCTCATAACCATACTATTGATAAGTTTACTCATCCTGACCAATTACCAGCTTCTCATAGCTCCCAGAAAAAGTAAGCGGCGCCACCTCAGCATCTTTAATGGCAGTTGCGTACCGTTGTCTATCACTCTTTTGTAGAGCTGATATCTCAGCTTCCAGTGTAGCCACTTTCGCTGATATATCTGCCGGCACTTTAGGCAACTTCATTTTTGACAGTTGTATCATGAGTAGTTCCTTTTCTACGCTTTCAGTCGCAAGCTCTGCTGATGCCTTGACACTATTATAATAGCTGAGCTCATCATGATAGATCTGTTCTTTTTGCTTGTGTCCTGAAATGAGTCTAAGTATCTGTTGCTGCTTCAGTCCGATATTGGCAGAAGAGACAAAATCTACTTTGCTCTCCTCAATGATTTCACTGACATGTATCTGATTAGAAAATTCTAACTCCAGTTTATTAACCTTGAGTTCCATGCCATCCGTATGATGTATGAACTGCCTAGACCCTTGCACCTGAAATGTGACATATTTATCTGACCTGTAGAGCTGCACAAGAGAATCCATGGAGATATCAAAAAACAGCCCTGACTCAAAACCAAATCGTCTGCCACTATGGATAGGGTAGAAGTCACTCACGATCTGACCCTCCTGCGGATAAGTCAGAAAGTGATTATTCTCATCCAGAATCGTAATCTCTGAAGTCGATACAGCTACACAATAGCCAGTTTCCTCATGAATATCAGAGCCATGCTGCACAGTAAAAGTCACCTCCATCAGATCATCACTCTTATTGTACTCACTGACAACATGAGACAGAGTACCAAATAGCCTATTATAGGAAGTCCAAAACCCATCCGCCATCAGAGGCTGCATGAATATTGCAGACACAGTGAACATGCACATACCTATAGCCTCATGTCGCAGATTACCAGATCGAAACCTTAGCTCTGGCCGTCCTGGAATCACGCAAGCATTCTTCTTAAAAGGGTAGAAGAGCGGAATGCCCTGCACCGTCACCATGTCCAGCAGTAGATGACTCCCATACGCCAGCCCAAAGACCTGAGCAATCTTAATACTAGGGAAGAAATTAGACTGAATAATGCTAAGGATAACTGTCAGCCCCACTAACGCTACCAGCGAATGCGTAATAGTACGATGCCCATACCGCCTATTCAGTGCTCGAGAGATGGGTAGAAAGACCTTACCTATCAGACTCTTAGTATGGTCTATATCAGGCAACAGACAAGCAACCAGAATAATGGGCAATAACCTCTGATCACTTAGAATATTGATACCCAATAATGAGCCGAAAATGCCAGTAAATGTGAATCCCCCCACCAGATGATTAGGTGCTGTCATATAAGACTTTAAGCGTAATGATGGGAGATCTAGTGGTTTTATGGCCAGTAGCTGCAGTGGCTAGTGCCTAATTTGTCTTATTTTGCTTAAAGATGCAAGTGTACCCTGTATCTTGTGACAGTGCTGGCTAAGCGTTCCTAACGGTTAAGGTACGTTTAATAGGATGGGGGTGTACATATAATAGTTGTTACATGCAAGCTGAAGATTGAAAATCCAATTAAATCTAAGTCGTAAATGAATAACTTGAGGTGAATTTTGCAAACCCTCAAAAAAGCAAAGAGTCTTATCAGACACATTGCTTTTTCTGCCTCCCGCATCTATTCCCACCCACCACCCTTGGTGGTTACGCTATCAAAAGTCGATAATAATGCCTATATTTATTAGTCAATGACTGTTTTAGGCAAAATATCTAGGTTTTCAGCGCCATTGCTAGCATTGATGATATTAATATCATCAATGTCATACACTATCGACTTTCACTATTGTCAAGGACAACTAAAATCATTTAGCCTATTTGGAAAAGCTAAGAATTGTCATGAAATGGCAAGTAAGATGGCTTCTTGTCATCATAAAAAACAAGTTGATAAAAAGCCAATGGCTTGCTCAGAAAGTGATAACAATTGCTGTAATAATGAAACTGTACACTATGAATCAGACCTAGACCAGCAATTTCTAAACTTTGATTTTTTCAACCTTGATTCTCAATTATTTGTAGTTGCAACACCTGAGGCTTCTTTAGATGATCTTTTCATAGATATCAAAGAGATAACTCCGTTTGCACACTACAAACCTCCTTTGATACAAAAAGACATATCGGTTCTTTTTGAAACTTTCCTTTTATAGCTTAGACTGGAGCAGGCATTAATTCACCATGTCTGTATTATACCCCTATGTCTCTATGTGCACACATAGGGGCTATTGTCTTTTAGGCTAATTGTCATTGTACAGTTGGTCATTCTGTAACTTCTAAATTTATAAACAATGAAAAAATTTATACTTCTTGCAATATTAATTGCATCATTTTCTATTCAATTGACTGGCCAGAACAGCGTCAAGCTCAACATCAATCATAAGCTGGGTGATACTGATCTTGCCTTTAATCAAGCAGCAAAGAACAATATGGATCAAGACTTTAGTCTTACACGTTTAGAATATTACATTTCAGAAATTTCCATAATTCACGATGGGGGTACTGAGACTATGATTGAAGACCTCTGGATTCTTGTCAATGCTGGTAGATCTAGCAATACAGAGGTTGATCTAGGAGATATGAACATTACATCTGTGGAGAAGATAGTTTTTCATATAGGTGTAGATCCGGATCACAATCACCTAGACCCCTCTTCATGGCCCAATGGACATCCATTAGCGCCAGGAAGCCCATCAATGCACTGGGGGTGGTCGGCTGGCTATAGATTTGTAGCTCTAGAAGGAAATGGCGGAGCAAACCTCAATCAACTAGTACAACTACACGGGCTCGGAGACGTGAACTATTTGACTACCGAAATAGAATTAGATGTAACTGCTGACAATAATGTAGTAGTTATTAATCTGGATGCGGATTATACAAAAGCATTGGAGAATATATCCGTTAATTCTGGTGTCATTGTGCATGGAGATAATCTTGAAGCAAAGGAGTGCCTTGAGAATTTTAGAGATTATGTTTTTACACAAGCCTCTACTACAAGTTCACTTATTGATTTTAGTGAAGTTAATGAATTTAATGTATTTCCAAATCCTGTAATAGATGGGATCACAACTATGCAACTTGATTTGCAAGAAGTAGGTCATACATATGATCTGTCCATTACAACAATAAATGGCAAGCAAGCAGCTTATCTAACTAATGTGTCTGACAACATGAAATTAGATTTGTTTAACCAACCATCAGGAATGTACTTAGTCAATCTGATCAAGGAAGGCCATACAATCATAACTAAGAAGCTTTTTGTAAAATGAATAAATTGATTTGGCTCTACATTTTAGCGACAATTTCAGTCGCATTATCCTGTACTCAGGATGATGTAGGGCCAAGTCATTTTGCCCCTCAGTTAATGGAAGTGCCAAAAGGATTTGACGATATTGTATTCCCAGAGGATAATGCCTTTTCTCAAGCTCGGTGGGAGCTAGGAAAGCGATTATTCTATGACCCTATTATGTCTTTGGATAGCGCCATAAGCTGTGCTTCTTGCCATAACTCTGAGTTAGCTTTTAGTGATGATGTAAGCTTTAGTTCAGGTGTTGGCGACAGATTAGGAACTAGAAATTCTCCTTCTTTGGCAAATGTGACTTACCATCCATATTTTACTAGAGAAGGTGGCGTTCCCACACTGGAAATGCAGATTCTAGTACCTATCCAGGAGCATAATGAGCTCAACTTCAATATTGTGCTTTTGGCTGAAAGATTAAAGGCTGATTCTAGTTATATCCAGATGTCTAAGGATGCCTATGACCGTGAGCCGGATGCTTTTGTTATCACCAGATCATTAGCCTGTTTTGAAAGGAGCCTGATAAGTGGGTACAGCCGGTACGACCATTACGAACACTATGATGACATTGATGCCTTGACTCAAAGTGAAATAAATGGATTGGAATTATTTTTCAGTGACAAAACGGATTGCTCTAAATGTCATAGCGATTTCATCTTTACAAATCACGCTTTCGAAAACAATGGACTCTATGAAGAATATGATGACGAGGGTAGATTTCGGCTCACTGGAAAAGAAGAAGATCTAGCAAGATTCAAGGTGCCAAGTTTGAGAAATGTGGAGCTTACAGGACCGTATATGCATGATGGTTCTATAGGAACATTAACTGCAGTCGTAGAGCATTACAATTCGGGAGGCATGAACCATCCACACAAAAGCTCCTTGGTTAGGCCATTGAATTTAACTGAAAAAGAAAAAGAAGAGCTTTTGGCTTTTCTTAAAACATTAACCGATGATTCTTTTGTAAAGAATCCTTTATTCAAACAGTAAAAAGAAGATGAAAAAAATAATTTATATCATACCGTTACTACTTGTGTTGATTTTGTCCTGTGGTGAAGATGAGCCGATGACAGTTGTGGAACTGGACGATACACCATACATACTCGAATATGGTAATTTACCTGAGCCAGATTTACCCACCGATAATGCTCTTACGCAGCAAGGAGTACAATTGGGACGAATGCTATTTTATGAAAAGATGCTGTCACTAGATGGTAGTCAATCTTGTGCGAGTTGTCATAATCAAACGGATGGATTCTCAGATACCCTACAGTTCTCTGTTGGAGTGGAAATGTTAGAAGGAAAAAGGCAAGCTATGTCTGTTTTCAATATGGCTTGGCACAGCAATGA
>ENA-ORXM01001707-ORXM01001707.1-marine-metagenome-genome-assembly--contig:-NODE-1707-length-29168-cov-4.098484_pt1 | contig 29168 bp, 36 predicted proteins | sample MGYA00237867_ERZ511480 | MGnify/ENA primary metagenome ERZ511480 (study PRJEB26309, sample SAMN06266103) | marine metagenome | isolation source: Algal blade | place: United Kingdom:Sidmouth, United... | reverse complement strand
GTTTAAAAAAGGTGAAATAAGAAATATGAAGGCATCAGCCTAAGTGAGAAATTGTCCAGAATTAGGGGGTTGACGGGAAATTCATGATTTTCAACTCACCTCAGTTAAGAGAAAACAAGCTTACACTTTGCTTGTAAAATCATCTACTTGATCTATAAAATACGAAAATACTCTTTAAATTATTTCAAAAAGGAAGTTTTATGTTCGTTGCTTTTATGACACTTTTGATTTCACTCTCATCATTCTCGCAAATTGAAACATATGTTCAACCAAGCAAATACAGATATTCATTTGATGATAAACTAGATGAAGACACCATTAAAATCGAGATTAGAAAAACATCGGAAATACTCATCTTTAAAAAAACAGGCCAAGAATGTGACGCTTATGTTGATAGTTGCTTTTTAAGTTTTTCAAATAAGGCAAATCCAAACTATAAACTATATGGGACAAATCCTTGTATTAACGATTATTGCAAAAAGCCTCATCCAAAATTTCTTGGCTATGGGATCACTTTACAAGATCTGAGCCTCTGAAATGACAATGACACTGAAAACATAAGTGTCTTATTTTTTACTTATTTATGTCTTTAAAAAAATTTCTAAAAATCTTTAAAGTTTGTGTTTCAGCCTTTAACTTTTTTAGCAGATAAAAAGTACCTGATATTTTTCGATCAATAAATACTGTATCAAAGGGTGGATTCTTTCGAGGAAATTCGATCAGCAGCTTCCTTCCAAGTTGAATTAATCGTTTTTCCACATCATTATCGGCCCAATGAAAAGTCTCTTCTTCAAATACTTCAGCCACAACCTTAGCATATTCAAGCAACGCATTTTCATACTCTACAGGATCGCCTTTTTCATAAACCCCAATAAGCTCGAAGGCATTCAATACATGTTTCTTAGAAAATTTCATTAATGCTTGGATCATTTTAAAATAATTTTCTTTTAACTCGTCATCAACTTCTATACATGCACCAAAATCATATAGAATCCACTTTTGTTCCTCTAAATCTATTTTAAAATTTGCTGGGTTTGGATCTGTCTGAATGATTTGGATCACAAATAACTCACTTAACAATAAATTTAAAAGGCTCTCCCCTAAGTCATTACGTTGTTTTTGAGTTAAAAGATCTCCTTCATTTATTTCATCGATATGAGTTCCAGGTAGATAACTAGATACTAAGACTTTTTTGCTGGAATATTTCGCTACGACCTTCGGGATATTAAAATCGTCTTTTAACTCTTTATAGTATATTGCTTGTGATTTCCTTTCTAACTCATAATTAATTTCCCGCAAAAGCATTTTTTTGATTTGTTCAAAGAGTTCTGAGAGTTGCAACTTTTTCGGTAGTACTTTAAAAGTCGTGAAAAGCATTTTTAAAACAAATAGATCACTGTCTATTGATTTAGCAATGTCTGGATATTGAATCTTAATAGCGTACTCTGTGTCATCAATAATTCCCAAGTGAACCTGACCAATCGAAGCACTAGCAAAGGGTTTATCTTTAATGGAAAACCCCTCTAGTTTAAGTTGATCTTTCTTAGAGAGACTCTTTTTTAGACTTCTAAAACGTAAATATGAACTTTGATCTTGTAGTGAACTTAGTAATTTAATCGCCTCTTCAGGTAGGAATGATTCACCATATATACTTAGCAATTGCCCCGCTTTCATGAGGCTACCTTTTAATTCTGAAAATTCTTCAGTAATTTTCAAGAAGGCTTTAGCTGAAGGCTTTTTACTTGTTAATAATTTCTGTAATGCAAAACCAGCTGCTTTAGATCCTATATTTAATAGTGCTAAGTTTCTTTGCCAAAGCTTAAATTTTATCTTTTTAACTTCTTTTTTGGGCGACATCTTTAGAGATATTTCTTAGCTAAACGGTTATAAAGGAAATTTCTATTTTTTTCACTTAACTCTTTTTTGAAAAAATAGAATTCATATAGCTTTCCATTCCAAGAACCTTTGGGTCCATGTCCTAAGTAAAGAGTTTCTGGAGCTTGAATTTTGCCTTTAGCTAATTTTTGATTTGAAGAGATTGATTGTTGACCGTTGTAATAAGTTTTCAAGGCTTTTCCACTACTCCAGCTCATCCCAAGTATGGATACCTGCGTGCTTTGAGTAAATGACCCCGATTCAACATAATAAGTATCATATGAAGTTGTAATTGCGCCTTTAATACACTCACTACAAAAAGATAAATATCCTATAGCATCATATCTTAAGGAAAATACATCATCATCTCTTTCAAATCTGTGAACATCTAAGATACCAGCATCAGTAGCTAATTCATCAGATTTCAACACTAAAATAACTTCAAATGCGTCCAATCCATTGATGAGATCTTGCCGGTTAACTAATAAACTATCATTGAAATACATTGCATTATCAATAATTGAAGGAGCTGATTTCTCACTATTGGCAGTAAATTTAATATCTCCACTCTTTAGACATTTTGCGACTCCAGTTTTCTTCACCATCTTCTGAGTACACTCTATATCACTAAAAACTTCTAGATTCTTAGACATCAAACTAAACTCTAAGTCATTTAAAATTTCATCCTCATCAAAGTTTATAGCAACTTCTTTAGAAATAATTTTTTCACCTGCTAGAATCTTATAATTTAGATCTTGTCCATCCATTGAGACAGGCAGATCCACATAGGTAGAAAACTTTCCTTCGTAACAAAAAATAGATCTCTTAATTTGTAATTGTTCAATTTCTAAATCTACTTTGGATAATGTGTCACAACTTCCAAAAATTTTTAGTTCTCTTCCATCAAGTTCGGAATATGTATCAAGTTTTAAAACATATGGAGTGACAGGTTTCTTTGTCGGTTTCACAAGGGCAGTTTTATTCTCACTACCACAAGACAAAAGTAATAGAAAAATCAGACTTCTAAAACATTTCATTTGGCACCATATTGAGAAGGTTGTTTCTCACACTTGCTAAGAACTTACCACCTAGCTCTCCATCAACTAACCGGTGATCGTAAGAATGAGTTAAAAACATCATTGACCTTACTCCAATTGCATCATCATCAAGGACAACAACACGCTTTTTAATGACACCGGCAGCCATAATACCAACCTGTGGTTGAAGGATAATTGGAGTTGCTAGCACCGTCCCAAAACTTCCTACATTACTAAATGTAAAAGTTCCTCCTTGGAGGTCTTCCATTTTTAATTTCTTAGCACGAGCTCTAGTTGCCAAGTCTTGTAAGCTTCTACAAATCCCAACCATATTAAGTGCTTCTGCATTCTTTATTACAGGAACAACTAACCCATTTCCAGGAACAGCAACAGCACACCCAAGATTAATATCTTTTTTCAATACAATATTATCTCCATCCACTGAAGCGTTCACATAAGGATGTTCTCTAAGAGCATCAATAATTGCTTTCATAATAAACGGAGTGTAAGTGAGCTTAAATCCTTCTTGTTTTTGAAACTCTGCCTTAAAACCTTCCCTGAATTTAACTAAATGACTCATATTAACTTCATCAACTGAATTCACGTGGGGTGAGGTTAACTTAGAGGCAACCATATTCTTAGCAATCATTTTTCTCATATTATCCATTGGGATAATCTGAACACTTTCTCCTGGCTTATAAGCTGGGATGCTGACACTAGGAGATGAAGTAGTTTTCTTAGAACCTCCACTAGATTTACCACCGGAGCTTAAATACTTTTCAAAGTCTGATTTATTGACTCGTCCACCAGCTCCTGATCCTTCTAGATGATCAAGATCATCTAGAGCAACCCCATTTTCTTTAGCCATCTTTCTGACAAGAGGAGTGTAGAACTTATTTGATGTTGATGCCGGAGACGATTTAGTTTTATTCGCTTTTTTCTCTACCTTTACTTCCTCATCCTTGTCCTCATCAACCTCTTGTGTTTGCTTAGCTTCTTTTTCCTCAGGTGCTTTAGAGTCTAAGCTCGCACTAGCATCATCTTCAATGATTGCAATAGGTTTTCCAACATCAATAGTCTCCCCTTCTTCAAACAAAAGGCTCTCTATCCTACCTGAATAAGGTGAAGGAATTTCAGATTCAACTTTATCAGTAGAAATTTCTAAAATAATTTCATCTATCTCTACTTCATCTCCTACTGCTTTATTCCATTTTGTAATTGTCCCAGTAGTGATTGACTCACCCATTTGAGGCATAATTAATTCTTGCTTTGCCATCTATATTTCTCCTAAGTCTAAATATTTAAAAATTTATTGATCTCTTCTTTGCTGCCATCATTGCTTCTGATAGCCACTCTCCTAAAGTTGGATGAGGATGAACTGTTGCAAAAATTTCTTCATCTACTCCTTCCATTTGTCGAAAGAGGGTATATTCATGGATTAACTCCGTTGCATGTGTTCCCACAATGTGAGCACCTAATAATTCACCATATTGTCCTGTTAATACTTTAACGAAACCATCTGTTTCATTAGAAGCAATTGCTTTCCCATTTGCACTAAATGGCATTTTTCCAACAGAATATTTTATCTTTTTTTCTTTTAATGCTCTCTCAGTGTATCCAACTGATGCAACTTGAGGCTGACAATAGGTACAACCAGGAATATTCATTTTATCTATTGGATGTGGATGAAGACCCGCAATTTTTTCAGCGGCAACAATTCCTTCATGACTAGCAGCGTGAGCCAATAATGGTGGTCCACTTACATCACCGATAGCGAAGACTCCTTTCACATTTGTTTCAAAGTTCTCATCAACTGAGATAAAGCCTTTATCTGTTTTAATTTTTAATTTTTCTAATCCAATGTTTTCAATTCGACCAGTCATACCAACAGCAATTAATCCAAGATCAAACTTATGTTTTTTCCCATCACAATCAATAGTTACGCCTTTGGAGTCACTTTTAGCCGTAACTTTTTTAACTCCTAAGCTCATCTTAATCCCATATTTTTTATAGGCCTTCTCAACTTCTTTAGAACTATCAACATCCTCTATGGGAAGTAGATTTTTTTGTAATTCAAATATATGAACATCAACCCCAAAAGCATTCCAGAAATAGGCAAACTCAACACCAATGGCTCCAGCTCCAATAATTCCAACCGACTTTGGCATTTTTTCTAATTTGATCGCTTCCCAAGCACCGACAAGCTTTTTCCCATCATGCTCTAGTCCTGGAAAAGTTCTATACTTTGCTCCCGTTGCGATAATAATATTTTTACCTTTAACTTTTTTTGATCCAACTTTGATAGTAGATTTATCAACTAACTCTCCAACCCCTTTGATCACGTCTATCTTATTTTTTTTCATAAGATACTCAACGCCACCTGAGATTTTATCAGAGATTTTTTTTGCTCTTTTGATTGCTTGAGATCCATCAAGTTTATTAACTTTTACATCTATTCCAAGATCTTTGAATGTTTCTAATTCGTGAACACTGTGGGCGGACTTTAAAACTGCTTTTGTAGGAATACATCCTCGGTTTAAACAAACTCCACCAAGCTTATCCTCTTCAATAATAGCGACCTTCTTTCCAAGCTGAGACGCTCTAATAGCGGCTACATAACCACCAGGGCCAGAACCCAATACAACTACATCGTAATTACTCATAGATATTCCTTAAAAAAATCAACACTTTGCTTTACTAAAAGTGAGCTTATGAACTAAGTTTTCTTTGAGCGTAAAGATAACATAATTTTTAGACCTTTAACACGTCTTGCAATAAATAATGCGGAGAATCAATATTCAGCAAACAATCGACATTCAAACTTATTTACCCAATTTTAACTTAGATTTATTTATTGAAAAACTCGGCCCCTATTTTAAAGAATCTTTAGTTATTTTTGATGTCGAAACCAGTGGATTATCACCAATGATTAACGAAATCATAGAGTTTGGTGCCATTAAAATAAATTTTAAGACCAAAGAGGTAACAAAATTTGAAAGTCTACTTAAAAACTCTAAGCCATTAAACGAAAAAAACATGAGTATCCATGGCATCACTAATGAAGATTTAATAAATGCCCCAGAACAATTAGAAATTGTTAATAAGTTTTTTGAATATATTAAAGACGCAAGCCTAGTCGCCTATAACGCACAATTTGATTTAGGTTTTTTAATTACTGAAATTTGGAAATATAAGCTCTCACCTAGTCTAGAGAAAGTAATCGATGCCTTATATATGGCTCGAGCTAGTTATAAATTAGTTGAAGATCGTCCTGAGAATTATCGATTAGACAGCTTGAAAGCGTTATATAAGTTAGATCTAAATAGTCATCGTGCTCTAGATGATTCTGTTGTTTGTTTAAAAGTATTTTATGAGTGTATGGAGATTTTAAAGTGGGAGCCAAAAGCAATTTCCAGATTTGTAATCTATAATTTTAAAGATCCAGGTGGGACTCAGAACTTTTTAAATGATGATTCAGAAAAAATGAAGGCTTTAAAGAAGGCCATTGCTGAAGGGAAAAATGTGAATATTAATTATAAAGGGGGATCAAAAGGAAGTGCTCCTAGACCGGTTCAACCTATAGCTTTGCTCCCTATGCCAAATTGTGTGAATTTATACGCAAGATGTTTAAAAGATGAGCAATTTAAGTTATTTAATACTAAAAGAATTAAGAAGGTTCAAAATGTTTAAAAGATCAGTTCAAGTCTCTATTGTTGTTACACATTTAATTTTACTTGCTTGGATTGTTTATATTTTAGCTTACGGCGGTGCTTTATCAATGAACGCTTTGATTCTTCACTTTACAGGAATTGGTCTTTTAGGAGTTTTTAGTATTATTGGGACAGCTAAAATTGAAATGTTTTTTTTTAGAAAGTCTGTAAGAAAGAAAAAATGAAGCTTTGGCAAAAACAATTAAAAAACAGTTATCGATCACTTCAGCAAGTACAAAATGATTATCCTCATTTAATTAAAAAGTTAAAACCCTTAGAAGTTGTTGAACAAAAGTATCCAATTTTTATTCCTCAAAGAATAATGGATAAAATAGCACAAGATATTGAAGGTAACATCTCTAAACAATTCTTACCCCACTTAAGTGAACTCGGTCCACATGGTCTATATGATCCTATTGGAGATAGTAAAAACTCCCCACATAACGGGCTTGTTCATCGCTATGAAAATAGAGTGTTATTTTTTCCAACTATTAAATGTCCTATCAATTGTAGATATTGCTTTAGAAAAAATGAAATATCATCAACAGATCAAATCTTTTCAAAAGATGATGAGACCTTGCAATACCTGAAAGATCACCCTTTAATTAATGAAGTTATTTTCAGTGGTGGAGACCCATTACTTCTTACAGACTCACAACTTGCTATTCATTTAGAAAGTTTTTCAAAAATTAATCATATAAAGCAAATTAGATTCCACACAAGGTTTCCTACTATTATTCCAGCACGTATCGATGATGATTTCTTAGCCCTCTTATCCAAGTACGCTTTAAGATTTGAGATAATTTTTGTCATCCATACCAATTGTACGAAAGAGCTTGATCAAGAAGTTAGGCAATCTTTAAAAAGACTCTCAATGAATTATACTACCCTTTCACAATCAGTAATCTTAAAGGGGATTAATAATACAAGCCAATGCTTTTATGAACTTACTCAAGCACTATTAGAATTGAATATTAGACCCTATTACGCTCACCTGCCAGATGATGTTCTAGGTGCTCAACATTTTAGAATTGATAAAGATCAAGCTCATAAGATCCACTCCGAACTACGACAGAAAATCTCAGGTCATTCCCTACCAGTCTTTATTTTCGAAAATAATTCAAATACCTCGAAAGAGTACGTCTGATAAAAAACAAGATACAGGAATATGCGAGGTTATTGACTGATTCTAAATAAACTCGTATTTTATCACTTATGTCTAATCAGAGATTTACCTATTTAAAAACCAATATTGCCTATGGGTTATTTAACACCCCTATAAAAATGCCTCCCCTCAATATGGAAGAACTTAAACTCATGAGGGGTGCTTCTATAAGATTTAATTCACTCTCTCCCAAACGATTAAAATTAATTCTTTTAGAAATTATGTCGTTCACCGGTTTGAAAATAAAAAAGCTAAAAAGAGGGCCTTGATTGTTCATGGATGGTCATCAAGATCAATATATATGGTTCGATTTATTGAAGTCCTCTTAGAGCTTGATTACGCTGTTTATGCTGTAGATTTACCCGCCCATGGAAAATCAAAGGGATTTCAAATCTCTTGGAACGATTCCATTAAAACTGTCTTAGACGTTCAAAGTATTTTTGGAGAATTTGATGTTGCTCTTGGACATTCACTTGGTGGTACTGCGATTTTAGGTGCACTCTCCCTCGCTGATTATTTACCTGAATTTGATAGTTTATTTAAGACAAAGAAAATTGCCCTTGTGGCCTCACCTACACGTATGCAAACCATAGTCGATAAGTTTTCTATTTATTTAAATTTGACTGATAAGCAGAGACTTATTTTTGCAAAAAAAATAAAAGAAATTACTAAAATTGATTTCAATATACTTGACGCTAAAAAATTACAAATTGATAAACCAATTGATATCGAATTTCTCTGTACTCATGGGACCGCTGATGAAGTGATTCCATTCAAGGACTCAGTTCACTTCTCTGAGCTAGAAAATGTCCAACATGTTCCTATAGAAGGTGAAGGACATGTTCATATTCTTTATAATGAAACTGTTTTATCTGAGATTTCTGAGTTTTTTAAAGAATAAAAGATAAAGGAATATGCGAATTTAATTAAAGCTTTTACTATTGGAATTTAAACAATATATTAGATTACTCAAAACACTTTGCGGGTGTAGCTCAGTTGATAGAGCGTCTGCTTGCCATGCAGAAGGTCGTGGGTTTGAGCCCCATCACCCGCTCCATTACTTAAAATCAATAAATTCAAATACTTAGATCTAAAAATCGCACTTTTGAAATCATGAATATTAATCGTAATTTTGAAATATGTCCTACGGATGTCCTACCAGTTCTTCTCTAGGATTTAATCTTTTTAAAAGAAAGTACGTTTGAATCAGTTTCAGCAGATCCAAGGCTTAGAGAATTAGCGACTTTGCTGATATCTTGGCCGACAATATGAACATACTTTAAAGTAGTCTCAATCTTTTTGTGGCCTGCTATCTTTTGAACAATCCAAGGATTCAATCCTTTCCTAACCATCATTGTGATTGCTGTATGCCTTAAATCATGAAATCTGATCTTCTTAACGCCTGCTTCTTCCAGATCCGGCTTGAAAACTCTACGAATAAAATTATTATGATTTACAGTTCCGCCCCATGAATTCTTAAACAAATATTCATCATCTTTAAGATTCTTTAAACGAATATATTTTTTTATTATTACAGCAAGATCATCACTCATTGGTACATACCTTATATCTCGACCTTTGGTACTATCAGTTGCTTTCCCTGTGTACGAAAGTTGTTTAGCAACAGCAATTTGCTTCACATCGAAATATAAATCATTACATCGAAGCCCCCATAACTCTCTTGCTCGCATTGCAGTCTCTAATGCCATTCGATAGGAAAGGTAAATCCAATGTTTTTTATCTCTATACTTTAGTTCTGAAAATTGTAAAAAATTCCAAACATCTAGGTCACTTAAAAACTTCATTTCTTTAATTGGATCTTTTGTCCTCTTTACTTCTTTAAGAGGATTAGAACTAATTATTTTCTTTTCAAAGCAATGATTAATTACTCGGTATAAGATATCAGAATACCTATTTACAGAACTTGGCTTAAGTCTTCTTTCAATCTTAAGATAATTTCTAAAGTCAGCGTAAGACAAGGTATTGAGGGAAGCTACTTTTTTCTTTCCCCAGAATTCCTTGATTCTGTTAACTGCTGGTCTGATTGACCTTAAATATCCGCTGTTTGCAAATTCATCTTCTTTCAACTTGAGCCAAATATTCAAACACTCATCAATTGATATTTCCTCAATATGTTTGGACTTCAGTCTAATATTTTCAACAGCGTTATTCTTTGCTTTTAATAAAAAAGCATCTGCACCGGACTTTTTATCAAATCGTCTTCTTAATTTCTTGCCTGATCTACCTCTGGTATAAAAAGTTGCTTCCCATTTTATTTTTCCAGAAGGTAGTTTTATTTTCTTTATACTCATTATAACCTCCTAATGTTAGGAGGTTTCTTGGTATAACCATTGAACAAGAACATCTTTTCTCAAAAATAACTTCCCACTAATCTTAAAAAAAAGATCAGTGGGAATGTTTCTCATCTTCCCTCGATATCTCCAATCATAAATAGTGTTTACTGAAACATCTAAATGTTTGGATAAAACCTCAGGTCTTATTAGCTTTGGTAAATTATCAAAGAGCTCATTAAAACTGCTTCTAGCTTCGTTGTTATTATATTTTTTTTTATTACTTTTGTCTGTCATAGAATCTCCTTATTCTTTTTTATCCATACCTGTAAGCTCCCCCTTGTGGGGAGAAGAGCGGGTTCTAACCCGCGTGAAAATCTCTTGTGCCCATATTTTCAGTTCACCTCAATTGCGGCACTTTCTCCCCTAAACTCAAGATACTCAATCTGTCTCCCTTCTTCGTTTACAAAGTTAACGAGCCGCTCCATTCCTTCTACAAATACACTCATCCCTTTCTTTGACCTCGCCATAAAGTGCTCTGCTAGTTTTCCAACAAGTACTACTTTTCTCCAAACAGTCACACCTACTCCCTTAACTTCTGTAGCTAGTTCAAATCTGCAAATAGCTGTTTGGTGCTTTTTTGTATAACTCAGTCTAGGAGCTTTTCCTATTCTTCCCTTAATGATTTCTTTGCTCTCTTCCATGAATCTCTCCTTTTGGTAAAATTATTTTTCCTTCTGCAATGGCAACCATCCATCCTGAACGGCTTAGACATTTCTCATTTTTATTAGTTGATACAAACGTTTCGCCATATTGCTCATACCAACAATCAAGCCAATCATCATGTGACCAACTTCTCTTTTTTAGCTTCTCTATATCTTCATCTTTAATTACTTCTGTTAGATACTTAACTACTTCCTTAATGGTTATTGCACTTCCTCTTTTTTTCTTATTGAGTTCACCTAAAAGACTAACTACTTTAGATTGAAGCTTTGGGTCGTCTTTGCAATTGATTAAAAATTTAATTGGTATTTTTTGATTGTTTACAATCTTTTTCTTTTTTAAATTTTTATTAACATTTGTTTTGGCTGAATCAATTCTTAATTGATTCTCCAAAACATCCGCTCCCTTCTCTCTCTCTATACTATCTATCATTACATACCTCCTATACTTAACTTCTTACTACCCCCTATCCCTACCGATCCTTTTTTTACTTAAAGTGACTTTTCCTATCGAGTCTACGTGAGAGAGGGAAAGTCACTTTAAGTACCCAAAAAAGGTGAGTGATATCAAGGGGTTAGTTAGAAGTTTCAAACCACGCTTTCGCCCATTTGCAGGGCATTTAATTAGCATTTTCATACTGTTTTCTCTCCCAATAATCCTTTGAAATCCTGAAGGTTTTTTTCGTTTCCTAAATAGCTAATCTTCATATCATTAAGTTTTTCCAACCTAATCTCATCTATTAAGATATAAACAAATTTATTGATTTTATCTGTATGTAGAAATTCAAAATGCTTCATATAAGATTTCATAACTGATGGTGAGGAAAAAAACCAAAATGCAATATCAATATCTTTACACTCAAGATATTGTTTATACTTCTTTGCAATTCTATCTTTAGACTTTCTTGTAATTTCAACTTCAATTGCTATGGTTTTAGATTCTAAACTTAGAGTTTTCACCTGAAGCATCCCATCTGGAATTAATTGATTTTTTGCTCGATACTTTTGATCAGCTTTTATTTCATGTTCAACTAAGCAAGCTTCTACTCCAGAAAATTTTTCAAAGAATCTTAAAATAGAGACCGCAATTAGGTCATGGCGTTCATGACCCTCAGCAATGCATTCATAATTTTCTGATTGGGCCAAGTGCTTCTTGCCAACACTGGTTAGAAAGACATATTTTTTCCCACTAAATTTATCTAAATATTTTTTAATAAATCCAAATTTCTCCAGTCTAAGTAGTTTCTTACAAAACGATACATAACTATTTGGATAAGAAGAATCTTCAAGTAAACTTTGAATTCCTTGTATCCTCCACTTCTCAAGAGATTCAACTAACTCTAAATCACTAGATTTTATATTCATTACTCAATCTCCTTTTCAAATTTTGGATCATCTTCTCTTTTCTCTCTTGCGTACTTAAGCATGGGACTAATTTTTTCAACCCTCCATAATTGATTTCTCCATCTGGCCTCTTCGTATCGAAGATTTATTACCTGCTCTTTCTTAGGAGAAAAGGTTGCATAAACGCATTGCCCAACTTTTAAGTTCTTAATAATATTTGGATTTAAAATAAGCTGTTCTACTTCTCTAACTGACCTTCGACCTGTTTCAATTCCATCTTCAGCAACTGCCGTAAACTTTTCAGTTTTAATTGTCCCAACACTTTTTGATAAAAAACCAACGGCGTCATCAACCATCTGCTTTAAGATAAAAATATTATTACAATTTTCAATGACTCTTTTAAAAAAGGTTGGATGAACTACTTCTAGATCTGCAAGAGTTTGAACTGCCATTGTTAGTTCCATCTGAGAGCCTCTACACTTATTTAAAAGCTCCATGAACTCTTCCATCGCCACCGAACCAAACTCATCAAATATTACTGATACTGGTTTATATTGATCCCTCACTTCCGTGGTTTGAGATAAATACCAAAATGAATGGTATAAAAAATCACCTAAGAATATCTTTCCCAGTGCTTTTGCAGTGTCGGCGTAACCTTGAGTTGATACACCAATGTATAAGCAGTAATTATTTTTCCGAAGCTCAGATACACTTATTCCACCTGGTGTATTTAGCATCTTCCCATAATCAGAGTTATTAATTCTTTTTAACTTATTGATCAGACCTTTTATATTTAGTTTGTCTTTTCTTTGATCTAGTAGCTTTAGGATTTTCTCAAAGGTGAACTCTTCATCTTGCTCTTTTAGAATTTCAAGGATGTCCTCTAGAGCTTCAGCACATTCTTCTTTATAAAATTCCTCACTCCAATTAAAAGCTCGCATAATCCGATCAGTTACTTGGTTGATGCTCCCATCTTTAATTGGATTGACTGCGAAGTGCTGCGTTTCAAATTCACTAAATGCATAAGCTGGCATTCCGTATCCATGGCATAGATCTTTAAACATTTGATATGAATCTCTATCCGCTTTGGGATCAAGAAAAATCACTGGTCTTTTGTTTCTGAGGGCGTCTCTGATCATAAGATTAATTAAATTTGTTTTCCCAGCTCCACTTGCTCCGACAATGAATGAATGTTTTGAGGTATCAATGTCTTTAAAAGGGATTACTTTCTTTGTTGAGCAATCTACTCCAAGAGCTCTGTAGTCATTAGTTTTCTTATTGCATGTTAAGGTTTTAAGCTTTAGAACTTTAGCTCTCCCCTTTAGTCCTTTAAAGATTTTTGGTGCAATCCACTTTAGAAGCATTGCAAACCCATTAACTAATGCCATCGCTGTATCTTCAATGATGTCACAAAACTGTAGGAGCATTTCATCGATAAAGGTTTCACCCTCTGGTCTTTTTCTATGTATTTCATTATTCATAACTCACCTCATAAGCTTTGAAGGGATCAATTTGAATAGTTTTATCGCCGTATTCAATGGTTTGAGCTTTGGTTTCATATTCAATTACAAATTGTTTCTTTGCCTTTCCCTTTAAATGTTTGGGTAGTTTCTCTACTGGTACTTCATATCGCTTTAGTGGAGTAAATGTGACTTCGGGTTTAATACCCTTAAGCTCTTCAGAGAATTCAAAGATTGGGAGATTTTTTTTAGCATCTTCAATTAATAATCTATCTTGTTCTCTTTTTATCTCTTTTGGGTCTTTGTATAGTAAATACCCTGAACCTGCTCCCAAGCCAGCTCCTAATGCTCCAAACATATAGGCGTTTTTTGATTTATCCTCCTCGTTTGGAGAAAAGACCGATCCTCCAACTGAGCCCGCGATGCTGCCTAGAATTGCTCCCGTAATCATGTTTGATTTCAAGCTTGAGCATGATTGAAATAAAATACATATTGCTAATAATGATTTAATACTTAACCTCCTTGTTAAAATAAATTAATACTTCTTGCCCCCCGTTAATTTGAACTGACTCTGAATCATCTACTTGGTTTTTTAAATAATCATCAGCTCCGCTATTAAGGACATTGCCTAGTCCATCGATGCTTTGATTTTTTAGACTCTCATCAATTACCTCGCCTCTATTTGAGCTTACTCTTGATTTTGAAAAGCCAAGTACTCCTGCTCCGAATGCTTTAATACCTTCTATTATTGAACTTCCAACTTGCCCTGAGCTGTAGCTTCCTGTGAGACCAAGTGATCCATCTGTTGATAAGATCTTGGCATCAATTTGGATATCCCTAGTTGGAGTTGATAAGGTAGTGCAATTTAGGTTTGCTCTTTTTGAGATGCGTTTTGCTAGGCATAAGAGTTTGGAGCCAACTAGTTTTTGATCAATGATTTTAATAATAACTGGGGAACCGTTATTATTAGTAATTATTGAGTTTAAAAGAATTCCTTTGATGATACTTCCTACTCTTAAAGAAGCTTCCTCTACAACCAAAGGAGTGTTATCAACTTCAGCCAGAAGATGTTGCATCTTCATTTTTGATTCTTCAATTTTCTTGAGAGCTTCAAAGTCAATTGATTGTACTTTCCTTGTTTTTACTTTTCTTACCCTTGTTCTTTTTTTATTTTTTATAAGATTAAAGTTTGAAGCACTAAGATTTATTGATATTAAGATAATAAGTAGTTTCAAAATCTCACCTCCGATTTGTTGATAAATAGCCTTGCTCCTTTTGAGGCGTAGGTTTTTCCAGAGCTCTTTTTTCCATTTACTAAAATATCTCTACCTAGAATTCTTAATGAAGAGTTGCCCTCAAAGATCTTAAAGCTTGGAGTGGACTTAATAAGTTTGTATGACCTATTAATTACTCCGTGCTTTATATCAATGAATCCATCTGGATTGCTTGAGTACTTTAGATCAAAGGCGTACTTCCTGTTTCTGGTGATAATTAGTAGATTTGATGGATTAAATTCTTTCTTAGCTTTAATGATAAGGGTTTTATTATTATCAGCTTTTTTAAAATACATATCAGATTGTTTTCCACCATATACATAAGATATGATCTCTGTATCAAAGCTAAGCGTGGTGAGTGCTCCTTGCCCAACGAGAATTAGTATCACTGAACCCAAGAGTGAGTAAATCATAAGAGCTCCTTTGGTGTGATTTGATCAACACTATCTATGACTGAACCAATGAGATCATCTTTTATAAATCCAACCTTAAAGAGATATGTTTTTCTTTTTGATAGAAGAAGAACGTGGCAGCTTTTATCTTTCATACCAATTGATTTGATTTTGTAAGGATCAATAATAAATGGTGAGTCAGCTAAAATATTTTTAAGTCCAGTTGATAAAAAAACTGAATCATTATTATCAGTAACGATATCTCTAAAACCTTCCTCACAAATCGCCTCAATGCTTGGAAGCTTTGATAGACTTGAGCTTATTTTAAAAAACCTCTTCTCTTTAGCTGTGTATAAAAAATACGTTGAGATACTTGTCACTATTAAAAGGATTGATACAACCAAGAATCCGTATTTAAAAAACTTTGATTCTTTTAAATACAAATCCTCTATTGATTTTGGTCTACTCATCGCTTCACTCCAATAGATCTTGATCTTGCTTGTTTCATTTTTGAAATAACTCTGCCTGAGCTATTGAAAGTGTTTCTTGCTCCCTTCATATTAAGACTAGAAAACACAGCCCCAGAGCCTGAGATATTGGCATCTTTAATCAGCGAGAACGTAAAGGCAGGAGCAATGAGCATTAAAAGATTCACCCCAAATAACCACAAGATCTTCTCTATCCCATTAAGAGCTGATGATTGGGCAAAATCGATTGAATTTCCAACAATGGCGATTATACAAACCAGTATAAAAGGAAGTATCAAGCACCAGATGCTTGATTTAACCATCCCGTTAATTGATCCTCTAAATCCTGCAAGGTATAGAACTGCACTTATTCCACTGAACACATACGTTAAATAAAATACAGAGCTATAAATAAGCTTTAATAAAAATGAAAAGATTCTTGATAGAAAGTAGAAAAAATTTGCTACTAGATCCTCAAAGCCGCCAAGTAGAGTTTCAAAGAGACTTTTATTTTCTTTTTCATCCTTTACTACTCCGAAGAACTTATTATTTGGACTTATTTTATTTAAAACATCTGTTGCGATACTCAGCGATGCCTTAGTTGCATCTGTATGAATCTTTGGAAAATAGCTCAAAAATAACACTGATATAATTAGTGCTTTAAATACTGCTATGAAATTAAAGTCCGTAGCGTATTCTTTTAATAAACCCACAGCAAAAGCAGGGAGAAGAGCTAGCCTTGCAATGTTTCTTAGCTCGTTGAATAATTTTTCAATAGATGGCTCTTTTATTAATAAAATCTCCTCCATTACCTACCTCCTTGGTAGAGATTTTTCCGTAAAAGATCCACTCTTCTGGATCTTATTAACTCCTCACTTTTTAGTTTATTATTTCTGGCAAGCTCTATGATCATTTGGTTTTGATTTTTTTTCATCTCAAGTTGGGTTTCATAGATAAGCCCTGTGTTTTGACTTGTGATTTGGTTTACTTTTTTCAATGACCTTGCCGAGCTGGCTTTTTGAATTTGTCTTTTAGCTAGTTTTTCTTTAAGAGCTTGAGATGAGTTTGAAACATTCTGAGAATTTTGGATCAGATCTACTCTTGAGATATTTTTATTATAATCACTCATTAGGTTTTGAATATTTTCAATGCTTGAATCAATCTCTCTTATTCCTTGGTTCACATCTGATAAATCTTCTAATTGTCTTTTCTCGCTTAATTCACGGGCCAATAATTTAATCCTTTGGGCCTTAAATAGATGATCTTGAACAAGTTCATTATACTCTGTAATTTTCTTTGTATATTTTTCTGTACTGCTTATAAGCTTCTCAAGCTCATTTAACTCTTTAATAGTAGTTGATAGAATTTGCCCAAGGACAATGTTTTCTTCTCCAAATATTGATGCCTTAAGATCTAGTCCTAAAAACATGATGATGCTAATTAATATTACTTTCATGGATATTTCCTCCTTTGAAATATTGATGCTGATACTGCTGGGTTAATTCTTTGAATGAAAAATATTTACTTTTATCTTCAATGTACTTTTCAATTCTTCTGGTGAAATCTCTTGAGCTATTAAATAAGATAAATTCCAACTGACTGGGTGAGTATCTAAGTATCCTTGGATCATCTCCTACACTTAATACAAATTCGGAGTATTTATCTTTTATAGAAGCTACTCTCTTTAGATAATCAAGTTCATGAGCTGATAGCGGTGGGTTAGATATTTTTTGTCTAAATGAAAATCTATAAAAGCAGTTTTGAAAAACAACCTTTCCAAGGTCATGATTTATAAAATCATCCAAGGATTGAGAAATAGCAATTGCTGATCCATCTAGTTTTCTTAGGGTTCGAAAAGTTTCAGCAATGAATTCGCCATTGTTTTTTAGAAACTGCCACGACTCATCCATAAGTAAAATCTTCTTTCCTTTAATGGATTTGAAGTACTCAACTATATAGATAATCAGGGGTGCTTTTATATTATCTGGATACTTTGATAGCTCCACATATAAGAGCTTCTGATCCTGTAGAATATCTGTATTAAAATGAGTCTTATATTCCTCAAAATGAAACGCTACATCTTTAATGATAACTCTCAGGCAATCTATAAGATCAGATAGATTAGTAATCTTCTCACTGCTTCTTAAGGCATTTAAAATCTTGCCCACCTCTAAACTTGTTAGATCTGGAACTATTGATTTTACAAATTCTAAAAGATACTCAGCACTGCTAAATTGAAATGGATTAAATGATTCGCTAAGGCTTACTCCATTAAAGTACTGAACGTTTCTAGCAAATGAGTTTCCAAGATCAAGGATAATAACACTCGTATCTTTTCTTAGCTGCTCAAGTAAAATCTTATTTGCAAGCATCGACTTCCCTTCTCCACTTGCTCCAGTGATGAGGGCATTGTAATTTGTTGATCTTGAATCAAATAAATCAAAGTTTACCGGCTCACTTGAGATAGTTGATAGTTCAAAACCTTGATTATGAATACTTGCCTTATTTAAAGGAAGCAGAGAACTTAAAAATGAAATGGGAGCTTGAGCGGCGTATTTAAAATCAGGCATAACTCCTGGGAGATTAAAATAAAAATGATAACTTAGATCTCTTCCAAGGACTCTGTATTGAATTTGTTTTCCTTTAAGAGTATCAACAGTGCTATCAATCTTTTTATTTAATCCATCAATAGTGTTTGATTTTAGATATATGAAAGCTTCGTATTTATAAAATAAGTCCTGATCTTTTTTTAAGTTCTCAAGATAACTCTCTGATTCAGAAAAACTACTCTCACTATCAATGTCTTTGATATCTTTAAATAATGCTGAAAAGTGCAGCCTTCTTTTTAAATCAAGAGCTTTAATACTTTTTGATTTAGAAATTGGCCTTAGATTTAAAACAAAATCAAACTCATTAAGAGCACATATATTTACTGATTCAAAAGACGTAAGGGCAATGATAGAGTGATAGCTATTATCTAATCCATAAAAATGCCTCTCAAATTCAATTGTTTTCTTAAAGTCTCCTAGATATGAATGTATCAAGACCTTTGGATCAATTTGGCTAAGTTGAATTGAATTTAAACTGAGCTCAAACTTCGTATTTAAAAAGCTCTCTCCATTGAAGTGATAAAACTTTAAAATAGATTTGTTATCTCTTAGTCCTGCTTCATAGTTTTTGTAAATACTATTTAGTTTTTCTAGCTCATAAATTGAGTTATCAATCGGGTAAATCTTAAAACACTTTGACGTATTATTTTTAAGATCAGTGATTAAGTTTCCAGAGATTTTTAAAGGGAGGATCATAGATCCTCCGAATAAGGGATAGTTTCTTTGAACTTTATCTCAAGTCCTTTGAGATGAGCTATAACATCTACAAATCGCCTTCCTAGCTTTATTATTAAAAATACCCCAAGACTGATAAATATATTCGAAATCAAAAAAATCTGTGGAAGTATTATCGAAACTGATAATACCCCTAGATCAATTAAATCAAGTCCTAGAAACTTTGGCGAATTTATAAGTGATTTTGGATACCTTCTCATCGGACCAATCCTTTAATCCAAGTCACTATCATTGGTGCTCCAGAAAATAATAAAACCGCCATTACTGCTCTAACTATTTTTTGGGCAGCATCTTGCTTTCCAAATAAAAGTGTCGTTGCCCCAAAGGCCAAACCAACAACTGATAAAGCTAGTCCAAGCCCTACAGATTCTTTTCCCATATTCTCAATGGTCCCCTTAATTGATCTTGCAAATAGTGGTGTTGAAAATAGGATTAATAGCTTACTCATTAAACCCTCCTTTCAACTCATAGGAATATCCGATGTTTCGATAAATTCTAGCTGTTAATTTTTTACCAATTCTTGATGATGGGAGTTTTAAGGAATCTTTTATAAATTTATAACCAACTGATATCTGAGTAAGCTTTGTTTTATAAACTTTCATTAGATAGTTAGTGGCATTTAAACAAGTAATCCTTCCGGTGTAGCGTGCTACTCGCACTCCTTCCCAGAATGGTTTGCTTTCTCCTTTTGTGACAAGGGTTAATTCACTCGTCTCATCTCCATCAAAAAAACTCTCAAAGTTTTTAAATTCAATCAATGCTTCCTTAGAATTTATGATTTTAAAACGAGCTATTTTTTTACTTAAGAGATCTATTAGGCGATGTCTTTTATTATTAATATCAAGATAGAAAAAATGCAGCTCATTTGAACTATAGGGTTTTAATAATAATTCTGAATTTATTCCTTTTGGTCTGAGGATTTCAAAGCTGCAACGGATGTTTCCCTCAAATGGCATGCAACCAGTTCTTGGACAACTTCTAGATGTGTAATCTTCATACCTCCTGTCATACCAATAGCCAGTTTGCTTATTTACTCTAACTAAAATTTTAAGACTTGAGTTTCTGTTGATGATCCCAAGCTTTTGGACGTTTTCAAAAGATGAACTTGAAATACTTGCTTGTGCCCCACTTTTTAAATTTGCGGGAAAATTACCAACAAGAGAAATCCTGACTTCAGAATTTAATTTCTTAAAAGGATTACCCACTGAGGAAACAATGAACTTTTGCAATCCACTTGATGCTTGAGTTCCAATTCGAGTAATTGTTTGCTCTGAGATCTTATATGACTTGGAGAAAATTTGTTTCAAAGCTTCTCCGAGATTCTTTATTTTTTTAGAAACAAAATACTCTACCCTACGATCCTTTTCATCAATTGAGATTAGTCTTGAGTTTTTAAGTATTGCTCTTTTTAGATTTGAATACTTTGTTTTTTGGATATTAAAGTCAGCAACTCGCAAGTAAAAACCAGTGCCTGAGTTAACAAGTTTGATGAACTCTGCAAGCGTAGTGTTTATTTGAAACTGTTTACTCTTTATCGCTCCAATATAACTTTGACCTATAAAGAGTTCGTATACACTTCCCTTTTTAAAATCTTTCAATTCACCTGAGATTAAAATGGATTTAATCAGATGTGCTTTGCCGACAAGCCTAGAGTTATCAATTTTTAAGGCCAATTGATCTGAATCCTGAAAATTAATCTTAAAAGAATCCTTATGTGGATCTGATAATTGATTAATCAGGGTATTGCCGTGCTTATGGTGGGCGGTTGATATTAAATCTTTTTGGAAATTAGAGAAGCCTATTTCTTTAAATTTTCTTGAAATAGAACTGAGCGAATCATCAGATTCTAACTTATAATCTATTTTTAGATTTAAAGATTTGATTTGTGGTTTTTCAATAACGATATTGGCCACGTAGCGATTGGTTCCACGGGAGATTTCATCAAAGTCTGATACTTGATCTCCATCGCTATCCATTGCTTTTAACACCAAATCCTTATCTGGCTTGATTTCTGTATTCTTGAATGAACAAGATATAAAGAAAATAAATGCTAATATATGATACATTAAACTGCCTCCTTGCTATGGTCGTGTAAAGATTTAATTGGAATCCACATAGTGACCCCAAAATCGTTAATCAATGTTACGAAATGTTTATAGACTCTAATAAACCTACCTGTGTATTGGTTTTTGTCACTAGTTGTTACTTCATAAACTTTAAGTCTCTGATTGTACTTAACCGCCATATTCTCAAATTTTTCATACATGTTTTTCAATTTTTCCTCCTTGAATTAAAATTATTAAATTTTTTGAATCTCTAGCCATTCAGTTAAGAAGTTCTTCTTCTGAGTCAACTCCTTTTCTTTTTTTTGATTTTCAAACCTCTCTTGATAAGACTTTTCTATTTCTAGATAGTTCTTCTTGTTTTCTGAATTCATAAATTTAAAGTTTGATTTCCAACAATACACATGATCGCCTGCATCCATAATTACTCCTTTTAGTTGTAAAGATTGTTCTATAGAATTAGTAAGTGCATTATTAGTGCCACTAATGAGGCACACTGCACTATCTTCTCTAATTGAGAAATTCAAGCTACTTAACCACTTGCATATAAACTAATTCCTCTATCTTACAGAGACATAATTTAAAATAATTTGAAATGTAATTTTAAGTTATTTGAAATTTTCATATATTTTCATATAGTTACAAACCAATGAGAAAACTTAAGCTCCTGTTAATTGAAGATAATCCAATCTGGCAAGAGAGATTCAAAGATGAATTCACCGAATATGGGCATCTTGTTCAGTTGGCACCTAATAAACTAAAGGCCACAACACTAATTAAAAAAAACGATTATGACCTTGCTTTTATTGACTTAGACCTTCAAGGAAAACTTGATGGATATTCAATTATAAAACAATGTAAAAAGAAGGGCATTTACCCTATAGTACTCAGTTCATTTGACTCAAAAGATAAAATTGAAAAATCTTATCAGGCTGGTGCATTAAACTATATACATAAAAGTTATAATAGTAGTGAAATAAAAATGGTATTCTCAAAGTATTTTCAATTTATGAACGAAAGTATTTTTATAAATAATTTATCTAAAGTATTTAAAACCACTGACAAGAACCTTGAAAACCAAATTTTAAACCTATCCAGTCTTCAATTACCAGATATTCCTATTTTAATATCTGGTCCATCTGGAGTTGGAAAAACTACAATTGCCAAGTTTTTGGCTGAATGTTGGGTTGGGAAAACAGCTCCGTTTATTGAAGTAAATTGTTCTCAGTTTTCTGATTCTTTAATTGAATCAGAACTTTTTGGTCACACTCGTGGGGCATTTACTGGTGCAACTTCTGATAAGAAGGGTATGTTTGAGAGTGCAGACGGTGGAGTCATATTTCTAGATGAAATACACACTCTTTCAGCAAAAGCCCAGCAAAAAATATTAAAAGCAATTGAGGAGAAAGTATTTACTCCCGTAGGATCTAATACTCTAAAAAAATCGAAATTTCGATTAATCACTGCAACAAATGAAGATTTAATGAGTCTCGTTAAAAAAAATAAATTCAGATTAGATCTATTTTCTAGGCTTAATTGCTACAACCTTAAAATCCCTCCCTTAAAGGATCGTCCAGATGACATTGAAGAAATTTTTGATTTTTATTTAAATAAAAGTTCTATTAAACTATCCATAACTAATAAGGCCATGAAAAAATTAAAAAAGCATATCTGGCCCTTAAATACAAGAGAGATAAAATCTTTAATTGATACTTGGCTTGTAACTGGTCAAACAATAATAGACACCTCTGACATTAAATTTCAAAAGTCACAGAATAAAACTTCAAGTTTGGCATATCAAAATTATGAAACTGTTAAGAGAATCGGAATAGATGCTTTTCTGGAAAAAGTAGAATTAGAACTTCTCAGATATGCGTATGATGAAGGTAAAGGATCAAAAAAACACATTGCAAATACTTTTCAGAGAAGTCAAAGCTCTATTTCATATCTCATAAAAAAACATGCATTGAAAGGAAATATATGAAGACTGATGAATTAAAACATTTAGTTCTCGGTAAACTAGAATCTCTTGAGTTCTGCAATAAACAACTTAGAAACGCCTCGTCAGAACAAATGAAAGAGAAATATTTAAAATTACTTCAAATACAAATCCCTAAGTTTATTAAAGAAATCAAAGAAGGGTTTTCAAAAGATGAAAAATAAATACATTCTAATTGATGATGACGATTTAATCCATCAAGTTTGGAAATTATCAGCAGAAGATAGAAAGATAGACTTAAAAACCTTTAAATCAGTTAAAGAGTTTCTAAATGCCCAAGAAGATATAAATTCTATTATCTGTCTCGACTCTAATTTAAAAAATGAGATAGGTGAACTGGAAGCAGAGAACATATATAAAAAAGGGTTCAAGAAAATCTATCTAGTTACAGCTAAACATTCTACAGAAATTGAAACACACAAATATATTCTAGAAGTGAAAGGCAAGAAACCAATATGGGCAACATTATGAAATTCACACTTGAAGAAATAATAGAACATTTTAAATTAGAGCCACTACCAGAAGAAGGTGGATTTTATAGGGAAACATATCGATCAAAAGAAATGATCAATGAAGGCAAAAGTATCAAAACGTCTATTTACTATCTAGTTACTCCTACAAGTTTTTCAGCTCTACATAGGCTAAAACAAGATGAAATATTTCATTTCTATGCTGGAGACCCTGTGGAGATGCTGCAACTTAAACCTAATGGTGACTCTGAAGTTGTAAAAATTGGAAATAATTTCAAAGAGAATGAAAAGCCACAAGTAATAGTACCTAAAGGAATTTGGCAAGGAACTAAGTTAGTAGAAGGTGGCTCTTGGGCTCTTTTAGGTACAACCTGCTCTCCAGCATTTGATTTCAAGGATTTCACTATTGGGCAAAAGGAAGATCTCATACAAAAATACTATAGTCAGAAGCAAATGATTCAAAAGCTAACATATTAAATCGATGAGTTTTTATAAAAAAATATTTTTATCATTTATTGTCACTGTTTTTATTATAAGTTCTCTTTGCATTTGGGGATATCATTTCTATGCAACAAGAAATGCAACCGAGAACTTTGAAAAAAAGTACACTCTCTTGACTGAAACTATTGCTGAAACTCTTAACCAATTAGATAAAAGTGCTGATCTATTTCTTTTAAACTCTGCAAGAATGGTCCAGCGCCTAGAAGTTGAATCAAATGATAATACTAACTGGAAAAAAATCGCCAAAAAATTAAAGCTAACTCATATCTTTATTGCAAACTCTAAAGGTGATTTTATTGTATCAACGAATGAACCTCCAAATGAAATCCCTAATATTTTAAGCTTCTGCAAAGACTACAAGAACTTACTCTTAAATTCTGATAAATATGAAACAACTCCTATTATCCCTCCTACTCCTGAGCCTTACCCATACAAATTTTTAATCACTTCCAACCTTAGTAAAACAAAATATTTAGAGGTTGCTGTCAAAGTAGACTTCATCGGAAATACTTTAAAAAAACTGCTAGAGCGTGATCAGAGTATTCTTAAAATCCAACTATTTACTCCTAATGGTATTAACTTAGGAAGCTTTGGTCCCAAAGCAGAGGAATATAAAAGATTTAGAGCAAATAAAAGTGAGTTCCAACATGGAGATATAGTTCACTCTGCCAATAAGGCCATTGCCTATACTAAAGTTCCATCTAATGTAACAACATGTTGTGAATGTGATCAGTTAGGTCTATCTGTAGACAACAAATATTATTATTTATTAAAAACTGAGATTGATAAGAGCCAACTGAATAAAGACTATAAAGATATTTTAATTTTTTCTATTATTATTCAATTGCTCTCTTTATTAGCGGGATGGATTATTTCTAGTAAGATTGCTTCTTCATTATCCAGCCGAATTTCATCTTTAGACTCGCTAATAGAAGGTATGATTGAGACTGGAAGAGTAGAAGACCTTAATATCAGTGGAGATGATGAAATAGCAAACCTTGGGAGCCATTTTAATAAACTTCTCAAAAAAATATCATCCCTGAACACAGAAGTAATTGCTTCCAAAGACTTAGAGCTACGTTTTAAGTTTGCAAGAATGATAGCACATGATCTTGCAGCACCAATTGAAGCGATTAAATTTTTAAAAGAAAGAATCAAGTCAAAGGATCCTGAAGAATCGAAAATATTAAACTCTGTTTCCGATAAACTTTCCCAATTAACTTTAGATTTAAGAAATACTATTCTTGAAATAAATCAAGCTGAAATAAACACAGACGATCATCCATTATCAAGGCAAGATATTATAAAATTAACAAAAGAAGTAATTACAATTTTCAATGTTTATACATTGGGCAGAGATATTGAAATAACTTTCACCGCATCATCAAGCCATGCCTTTGCTCTCCTTAATCCCTACTTATACTCTCGTGTTATTTCAAATATTCTGACAAACTCATTCGAAGCAATTGGAGATAGAGGAACAATATTAATTGAAATAAAAAACATCGAAGAAGAAATTCACTTGATAATTTCGGATAAAAAGCTAAACAAAGATAGAAAGAAATTTAATTATGGCCTAGGCGAAAATTTCATTTCAATCGCTTTGAAGCACTTCAACAGTTCATATAAGGTGAATAAAGAATTAAATTCTTACAAAACATCTATAATATTACCAAAGTATTCAAAATGAACAAAAAAGCGACCAATTTAAGTAAAGCCAAAGCTGTTCGGAGATCATGCAATAAATTTTTGTATGGTCACTATCCAGTCACTCCTAAAGAGTACTTCTCCGAAATGCAAGAAGTAACTTCCAATAAACAAGGAAGAGATCAATATGGTAAAGGAGATACTTTAAATTCCTTCGAGCAATACGTAGCGAAAATGTTTGGACATGAAAGTAGTCTGTTCTTTCAAAGCGGAACAATGGCACAACTCATTGCGATGAGAATCTGGTCTGAAGAGAAAGAAATCCTAAAAGTTGGATTTCATCCAACAAGTCACCTAGAACTGCATGAACATTTAGCATATAAAGAACTACATGGACTAGAGTCAATCTTGATTGGAGAACAAGACAAGATTATAGATTTACCGAGTTTAAAAAAATTAGAAATAGTTCCCGCTGTTGTTCTACTAGAATTACCTCAACGAGAACTTGGAGGTCAAGTTCCTACATGGAAAGATCTTAAGTCACAAGTTGAATACCTTCACTCTAAAGATGTATTAGTACATATGGATGGTGCCAGAGTATGGGAAGTCTCTTCTTATTACCAAAAAAGTTACAAAGAAATCGGTCAGCTATTTGATAGTATTTATATAAGCTTCTACAAAGGCATTGGAGCAGTTTCTGGAGCAGCCTTAATAAGTAACAAAGACTTTATCAAAAAATCTAGAATATGGCAGAGAAGACATGGAGGAAATCTGATTACTTCTTTTCCAACCTCTTTATCAGCCGAGCATAATCTAAAAAAGAGAATTAGAAAATTCCCTGATTACTATCAAAGAGCTTTAGAATTAGCATCTACTCTATCTGAAATAAATGGCATTCGAATTCAGCCAACAATCCCTCAGGCAAACATGTTTCATATGTTCATAGAAGGTGATCGAGAGATACTAGCTCAAAAAGCTATAGATATTTCTTTGAAAAACAAAGTATGGGGATTAAACCATTTCCAACAAACTTCGGAAAATCTCTGCAAGTTAGAGTGGTATGTTGGAGATGCAACCATGTATGTTCCAGTATCTTTAATAAAAGAAATGATAACAGACTTAACTCAATAATTTCCTTAAAGTTTATCAGTCTTCATTCGGCATTCCAGAGTAAAGGAATAATCACGAACCTTTAAAATTAAAATCCAACATTAACTCCCTCGTAGTTTACATTACAAATGTTCGAGTTTTATAGAATCTAACATTAATTAAAAAGTATTCGCTACTAGAGAAAAAATTCTGACAAAATAAAGTTCAATATCGCACTTTATTTTGTCAGAACTAGTCAGAATTTAATTTATATGGTTTTTGAAAATACAATTCATATATATTCCATATTCAGAAAAATCAGTATCTTTCTTTTTTCTAAAGACTGGAAAAACCTTAGGGCCTTTTTTCACACCTACAATTGCCTTACCTAATACATAATCAACTGTTTGAATCTTAATAGAAGATGCAAACCTCTTTTTTGAGGCACCAAAATTAATTTGATCAATCTTCATTCGAGATGGTAAAAGAACCTGCATGATTTTTGTACTATTTTCTTTGACTTTCAAATTATTAAAATTCTCATAAGGAGTCTTAATGCTTCCCTTTGATTTATACTTCTTGTCTTTCAACTCTTCATCTTGAAAGTACCTTCTTGTACTCATATTTGCAGTACCATAAAAATCTTTCCCCGTTGTATCCAGAGAAACTTCCCATTTACCATCATTAGAGGTACAAACAACACTCTGAGCTTTATTTTTCTGAGCTTTTCCTTCACGATAATAATTAGCAGCATCTAAAAACTTTGAAGAAAAAGCATAATTATTTTCTTCAATCCTCGCAATACCTGCAAATTCATGAATACTGTGTAGATGTTTCATTCTTAAGCTCTCAAGGTTGGTAAATCGATTCCTATTAACCAATATTATTTTTTCATCAGGGTAGTTTTTCGAAACTAGAGATTCTGCTTGATTGCAATTAGGGTTTTCTTCCCAACATAGATTAAAATCAACTGTAAATATTTTTGTAGATTCAATCGCTAAAAATATCTCTTTCATTTCTGATTCAAAAAGTTCGGAACTAGGATTATTACTAATTGCATTCATAACCTCAGTTGCATAACTAGTAAATTCCTGAGAAATCTCATCTCCCGAGTTTCCCGCACCTGTTGATTCTGAGCGAGCACTAATAAACTGACTCTCAAGGTCAAGTTGAGCAAAAGATAACTGCCCTAGTACTAATGTCATTAAAATAACCATTCTTTTCATTGTAAATTCTCCTTTATATTTGTTATTGGAAAGAAATTCATATTAAATTGATACACCTCATTTCCCTTTCCAGAATCGGCCTCTATTTCAGAAATGAGTTCTTCAGTGTATTCTCTAATTTTATTTTTTATTTCATCAATTTTTTTAAAATCAACTGGCAAAGTAAAACTATTAATCATCCTGTTTTTAATTGGACAAGTTTCTAAAGCTCTAGTTGCGTATTGCAGGATAGTTTGATGATATTGATTTACTATTTTATCGTGTTTATCATCTATCGTTTTTATATGTTCGTAAGTTCTTACAAGTTTTTCATTGTGGTAAGTTAGTAAATTAATTTCAATTAAATACTGAACAGCTTCATGTATCTCTCTTTTAGAGATTTTCATTGGAAGTCGCTTTTTGACCCAATCAAAATCTAATGAGAAATCTGATGTTTCCGTTAACTCAAGTAAAATTGGATACAAAGGGTCACTTAAAAAATGGGATTGATTTGTGTAATCAAATTGGATATTAGATTTTTTCTTAATTTTTCTCAATCTTTTTTCATAAAAGATCTTTTCTTCTTCTTTCACTGACCGATCAAGCATTATTAAACATTCAAAAAATGAACTCTCCGCTTTTGTTAAACGAAACACCTCTGTCAAAACAGGTAAGTAATTTATTGGTATTGGCTTCTCACCATTTAATATTCTAGAAAGGTGTGAATGAGACTTAAGATTTAGCTTTAAAGCCAGTCCTCTAAGCGTAAACCTTGGGTTACGATGTTTAACTGCATCAAATTTTTCTTGTAAATACCTTACTGATGATTTCATAAAATACATCTAGCATCACTCCCAAGAGGGAGCAATGAAAAGGTCACAAAGTGGTTCATCGAGGTCACCACACTGTCTAAACCATGTAATTAATTCACATAGGGCTCTCGGAACGAATTGATTCATAAATAACGACACCGAAACAGGGTCTGAAGTTCAATATATTTGAGCTAAAAGGCCCGATTGCTTCATAACTCGATACTCAGATATCATTAAAATTCTAACCAATTAACCAATCCAAGGAGGGATTATGAAGCAAGAGCTAACTAAAGCATATCTT